>ENA-OQEX01000890-OQEX01000890.1-human-gut-metagenome-genome-assembly--contig:-NODE-890-length-13162-cov-3.588876_pt1 | contig 13162 bp, 19 predicted proteins | sample MGYA00242802_ERZ504649 | MGnify/ENA primary metagenome ERZ504649 (study PRJEB26092, sample SAMD00036194) | human gut metagenome | host: Homo sapiens | study: EMG produced TPA metagenomics assembly of... | reverse complement strand
AACCTTGAGGGCATGGGATTACCGTTGTTCCGTTTGGACAGGGTATAAGGATATGAGTCCTCCGACCAAGGATTGATGAAGCTGACACTGGAAGAGAGGATAGCACATGGCGGACATAAGGTACTGCGGTGATGATGGATAATGTATTTGTCCGTCAGGATCCGGCAGGGAATATCAAAATGGATAAGGAAAAATCCACAGAGAAGATTGATGGGGCCGTTGCAACCGTTATGGCTCTTGACCGTGCAATCAGGAATGAAGGCTGTGATGTAAGTGTATATGATGACCGTGGTATTCTGATTTTTTAAATAGATAACGAATGATAAACAAAGATAATTACAGAAAAATAAATTATCTATTGACATTATCTAAATAACATGATATAACTAATTCGTAGATAAATAGAAAACAAGAGATAAATAAAATGGGAGGACAGATCTATGAATTATGATAGAATCATATTAGAACTACTCGACAGATATCCGCACTGGAGGATGAAGTGAAAAAACTGAAAGAAGAAAGGACTTCTGCAGCACAGAAAATCACACTGGAAGAAAATGAACCTGTTGTCAGCAGCAGTGGAAGGGATACGACCAAGTATATGCTGGACGGAAAAAGGTATGCAAAAAACAGACTTGTGCTTGCCGTGGTCCAGAAGTATATGGAAATGCATCCTGACATTTCCGCTTCTGAGCTGATCGGTGCATTTGATAAAAGCCTTCAGGGTTCGCTAGGGGTAGTAAGGACGCTGAGTGATGTAGAGAAAAACTGTTCGGATTATAAAACCAGATTTTTTGCGAATCCGGAAGAACAGATCCAAACGAGGACCCAGCCATGTGTGGTATGCACACAGTGGGGAATCGCAAATATTGGAAATATCCTGACAATTGCAGAACAGTACGGCATTGAGATCACGCCAGTCAGATAATATATAAAAGTAAAAAAATAAGGCACTTCCTCAGGAGGTGTCTTTTTTCATGCACATTTTTAGGAGGTGCTATATGGGAATTAAGAGTTTATTCGGATTTGGACAGGCAAGGGATAAGCCTGTGGATAAGGCAGCAGATGCAGGATATTCGTTTTTGTTTGGAAGGACAACAAGTGGAAAGCCTGTCAATGAAAGAACTGCAATGCAGACAACGGCAGTGTATGCCTGTGTCAGGATACTTGCGGAAGCAATTGCATCCTTAAGAAGGATTACACCAAGGCAGAAAAATATCTAAACTATTTTTCAGAGCACTTTTACGTGTGTCAGATGAAAATGCAAGAATGTGGTATATGAACGAAGCTGCACAGGAAGGCTGGAGTTCAAGAACTTTAGATAGAAATATCAGCACACAGTATTATTACAGATTAATGCAGTCACCAAAGAAAGATGCTGTCATGAATGAAATGCTTCAGAAAACAGCGGAAAATCAAAGAAATAAATTTGAACTCCTAAAAAGTCCGATTGTTGCAGAGTTTCTTGGCTTCAAAAATGAAGATTCTTATATTGAAAGTGATTTGGAATCAGCTATTTTAACACATACCAGAGATTTTCTTATGGAGATGGGAAAGGGATTTGCTTTTGTTGCCAGACAACAACATATCGTTACTGAGACAGAAGACTATTTTATTGATCTTGTTTTCTATAATATTGAACTGAAATGTTATGTGCTCATTGATTTAAAAATGGGGAAAATCACACATCAGGATGTGGGACAGATTGATATGTACGTCAGGATGTATGATGAACTGAAATGTAAGGAGGGAGATAATCCTACACTTGGTATATTACTTTGTGCTGAAACTGATGTATTGGGTGTGGATTGGGACAACGAAAGTACAGATGAAACAATAGTTGCACTACATCGGACCGGTATGTAAAAATCCTTGATTTGCGCGAAGGCAATGAGGAATTCGACGACTGCCCGCGAGTCGAAAAGTATGTAAAACTTTTCGATTTCCGGAACTTTGAGAGGTTATTCAGGTTTGACCAGAGTGACCGAAAAACATACAAAAAAGCAATTTCAGATGGTGTGAATGTCTCAGTCGTATTGGACTGCGGCTTCGGAAACACATCAAAGAGAAAGTAATATTTTTATCATTCAACAGAATAACAGAAACGTGAAAGACCGTTCATTTTCAAGAAAAATTGAAAGTGAGCGGTCTTTTTTATACCTTTAAAACGGATTTTATTAAGACGTTTTGAAGGCTGATTCGATGTGTTCGAGAAAGGCGATATTATGGAGACAATCCGGAATGTAGATGTAAACAGATTGTATGATTTCAAAAATCATCCATTCAAAGTAGAGATGAATACAGAATTGTGCGAGCTTATGAGAAGTATTGAAAAAGAAGGAGTGCTTGTGCCACTTCTTGTAAGGACTAATCCATACGGTGATGGATATGAAGTTATATCAGGACATAGAAGGAGGGAGGCAGCAATTTGGGCGGGTGAGACTAAGGTCCCTGTTGTAGTAAGAGAGCTTGATGATGATCAGGCAGTTGTGGCAATGGTTGATTCTAATCTGCATAGGGAAAATCTTAAACCAAGCGAGAAAGCATTTGCGTATAAGATGAAGCTGGATGCGATGAAACATCAGGGAAAGCGGTTATCGGATGATTCACTGTCAGATAATGGAACAGAAGTGCTGGCAGGTAATGAAGCAAATCATATGACTTCGGCTCAAGTTGGACAGAAGTGTGACACAGATGGAAATGGCAGAGCGGATAATTCGGGGAATAGAGCTAATGAAGTTGTTGAAGAACATTCCATGATAAACAGCAACGAGCTTCTTGCAAGACAGGTCGGAGAAAGTGTAGCACAGATAAAAAGATATATCCGGCTGACAAATCTCATTCCCAAGATGCTTGCTATGGTGGATGAGGGAAAGATAGCGTTTACGATTGGTGTGGAATTATCCTATCTGTCAGAAGAAGAACAGTATGAGCTTCATGCGGTGATGGATTTGGAACAGTGTACACCTTCTTTATCACAGGCAAACCGTATGAAACGAATGAGCCAGAGAGGTGAGCTTGGTATGGATGCTATATATTTGGTACTTGAGGAGGAAAAGCCAAACAAGAGGGAACAGATAAAGATTCGGGCAGATACGCTGGATGATTATTTTCCGGATGGTTTTACACCAAAGCAGAAAGTGGAATTGATTGAGAGGCTGGTAAAGGAATGGCATGATAAGCAGGTTACGATGAAATAAAGGAACAGGTGAGTTACTATGAGCAATGATAAAAAATCTTTATATGAACAGATGGGCGGTACTTACACAGAGATAGATGGGATATTTTGTCCGAATATAACGCTTGGATATGAGATAGCAGAGCATAATAGCTCCTGCGGTAAGTATGGTGATATGATGAGATTTGTGACTATAAGGAAATCCGAGATACATTTAACGGAGAAAATGTGAAACTAATTCTCTGCCATTATTCGATTTTGATGTGGAAGGAGCAGCATTATGGTTCTATCCTTTTATATGGACATGTTCATAATTCTGTTGAAGAATATTATTTTAAGAAATGTTTACATGAAATGAATACGGAAACTTTCTTTGATAGAAGAAAGGGAGATAAGCTGCTTCGTGCATATAATGTGGGCTGTATGATGAATAAAAAGTATTAAATAATACACCAAACAAAAAGATTTAGCATGCCAGTGCTTTTTCTGGCTCGGTGAATTTTTTGTGCGGTAGACTGGGAATTGTACGAAGTACAAGGCATGTAGCGCAAATATATGAGGAAAATTAAACCGATATGTAGTATAATGTAAGGGTATGAAAAATAGATGTACAGATTATTGGACAGGTAATTTTATATACTGAAAAGAAAACAAAGGAGAACTTTTCATAATGGCAGATATTAGTAAGATAGAAGAATTTTGGGATGATAACCCTATTGATGTATCAGCAGAAGTGAATTTTATTTGGTCTATTGCAAATAAGCTAAGAGGGCCATATCAAAGTGATAAATATAAAGATGTAATAATTCCTATGGTAATTATTAGACGTTTTGAATGTGCATTACAATCAACAAAGGTTGCTGTTGTAGAACAATATAAAAAGATGCCAACATATCCTGCAAAGGCTATGTATAAGATTTCTGGCTATCAGTTTTATAACACCAGTGAATTTACATTAGCAGAGCTTGTAAATGATGCAGATCATCTTGCATCAAATTTTAAAAGCTATATTAATGGCTTTTCTGCCAACATTCAAGACATTATAAAAAATCTTGAATTTGATAAGCAAATTGACAAGATGGATAAGCATAACAGACTTTTAGCAGTAGTAAAGGCATTTAGTGAAATAGATTTAGATCCAAAGACCATTGATAATATGAAAATGGGATATATCTTTGAAGAACTCATTAGAAAATTTTCTGAAAATGCTGAAGCTGGTGACCACTATACAGGTAGGGACATTATAAAAGCAATGGTTTCAATTCTACTTGCAGAGGGGTGTGACGATATATTTGATGATGGAAAATTGTAACTATATTAGATCAAGCCGCTGGAACTGGAGGTATGCTTTCAACTGCAAACAATTATATTAAACGTTTTAATCCGACAGCAGATGTTAGATTATTTTCACAAGAAGTAAATCCAGAGTCTTATGCTATGTGTCTTGCAGAAATGCTTATTCGTGGACAAAATGCGGATAATATCAGATTACAAGACACAATGAAAGCAGATTGCTTTACAGATACAAAGATGAGATTTGTTATAGAAAATCCACCATTTGGACAACCATGGGGCGGCAAAGATGCACCAGAAGGTGATGAAGAAGCTGTTAAAGTAGAAGTATTAAAGGGAACATCAGGAAGATTCCCAGCAGGAGCACCAAGTTCGGGAGATATGCAGTTATTATTTATTCAGTCGGCAATAAATAAGATGGATGATAAATGTGGTAGAGCCGCAATCATTGAAAATGGTTCACCTTTATTTAGTGGCGGTACATCATCTGGTGAATCACAGATCAGAAGATGGTTACTTGAAAATGACTATATAGAAGCAATTATTCAGTTAAGTACAGATATGTTTTACAATACTGGAATTGCTACATATATTTGGGTACTTTCAAAAAATAAAAGAGTAGAAAGAAAAGGAAAAATCCAGCTTATTGATGCATCAAGTTTTGCGCATCCATTAAGAAAATCATTAGGCAACAAGCGTAATGAAATAACACCAGAAGATAGAGTAGCAATTACGAAATTGTATGCAGATTTTAAGGAAAATGAATACTGTAAGATTTATGATAATACAGAATTTATTTATCGTGAATATGCAGTAATGCAACCACTTCAAAGAAGCTATGCAATCACAGAAGATAGAATTAATGTAATGCTTTCAAGTGGTGCTTTGTCAGTACTTTATGATGAAGCAAAGGTTGATGAGCTTGAAAATGCGGATGAATTAACAGGAAAAGACAAAAATAAATTAGATAATTTCAAAAAGAATAAACCTGTATATGATGCTATTGTTGATGCTCTTAATTGTGTTGTATCAGATAAGGTATACAAAAATTCAGAAACATTTACACCAGTAGTAAATGATATCCTTTCTGGAATTATTTCGGATGCAAAAGATCTTAAAAAGATTGCTGATAAAGTTATAAAAGGTTTATCAGTAATGGATAAGACAGCAGATATTCAGAAAGATAAAAAAGGCAATGTAATCTATGATACAGAAACAAAAGATACAGAAATAGTACCATGGGAAATAAATATTGATGATTATATGGCAAGCGAAGTTTTACCACACGTACCAGATGCAAAAGCATTTTTGAAGAAGATTTAGGAAAGAAAAATCCTGTAATAAAGACTGGTGCAGAGATACCATTTACGAGGTATTTTTATAAATATCAAGCTCCTGTATCAAGTGATGAACTTGCTAAAAGATTCAATGAATTAGAGGCTTCCGTTGATTCAAGAATTAAGAAATTATTCGGAGGTAATTAAATATGGCAGAAATGAAAGATAGCGGCATTGAATGGTGCGGAATGGTTCCTGAAGATTGGAATGTAGTGCCGAATAAATATGTAATGTACAAGAAGAAAGATTTATGTACTAAATATAACGGAGAGGACATTCTTTCATTAACAATGGAAGGTGTAATTGTTCGTGATTTAGACGCGGGTGGTAAAATGCCTGCTACTTTTGATGGATACCAAATTATTCATCCAAACAATCTTTTAATGTGTTTATTCGATTATGATGTTACACCAAGATGCATAGGTTTGATTAAAAATGAAGGATTAACAAGTCCTGCATATAGTCAATTTATTTTAAAAAATGGAAATGTTGCAAAATATTACTATTATTATTATTGATGATTGATAATACAAAGGAATTACTACATCTTGCAAAAAATTTGCGACATTCATTTACAGAAGAGCAGTTAGGTGCAATTAATACACCTGTGCCACCTATAGAAATTCAAAAAAGAATTGCAGATTTTCTTGATAAGAAATGTGGAGAAATTGATAATTTATATTCTACCATTGAAAAGCAAATAGAAACACTTGAAGAATACAAAAAATCTGTTATTAGAGAAGCTGTGACAAGGGGATTAAATCCAAATGTTGAAATGAAAGATAGTGGTGTTGAATGGATAGGGAATATTCCAGTTCATTGGAAAGTGAAAAAAATAAAGTATAGTGCTACATTAACAAGAGGGGTGTTTGGACATAGACCACGAAATGATCCTAAATACTATGATGGTGATTATCCTTTTATTCAGACTGGGGATGTAGCATCAGCAAATAAGTATATAGAGACTTTTTCTCAGACATTAAGTGAATTAGGAAAAAGTGTTAGTAAAGAGTTTAAAAAAGGAACAATAGCATTTACTCTTGCTGCAATGTTGGAGATGCGGCTATTTTGGATTTTGATTCTTATTTTCCTGATAGTGTAATGGCAATAATACCCAATAAAAACATAAATAATGTATATTTATATTATATTTTATCTGTTATGAAGACGGAATTCTTAAAAGTCGCTATTGTAAATACACAAATGAATTTGAATGTTGAAAGAGTTGGTAATGTATATATTCCAATTACTTTCAATGATTCTGAGCAACGTGAAATTGTAAATTATCTTGATTTAAAATGTACAGAGATTGATGGTGCGATTACTGATAAAAAACAACAATTAGAAACAATTGAACAATACAAGAAATCACTTATATATGAATATGTGACAGGAAAGAAGGAGGTTCGTTAATGGCAACATTTGAAGAACAGTTGAATGATTTATTAGAACGAACAAAAAGTATTAAATCACCAATTAATTCGGCTGGATTAGGAACTAATATAAATGAATATAATCGTCCAAGTGAAATATGGGTTAATGATGTTGAAATTTTTTATAATCAATATTTAAAAGATCATCCGTTGGGAAGTAGAATGCAAACAATTTTATTCCATAGATCATTGGATGCATATAGCCAGTTGATTACCTGTTTGGAAAGCATAAAAAATGATCAAGTGTTTATTGATAAAATGAATGGAATTGCTACTGAAACAGTACCAAAATATCAAGCAAAAACTTTGTCCGAATATGATGTATTTATTTCTCATGCTAATGCGGATAAAGAAGAACTCATTGAAGAACTTTATAAATCACTTGATAAATTGGGAATAAAAATTTTTTTATGATAAAGAAGTTTTGGAGTGGGGAGATAAATGGAAAGATAAAATTCTTGAAGGAACAAAAAAAGCGGAATTTGCCATCATTGTTATTTCAGAAAACTTTTTTGATCGTGAATGGACTGAACGAGAATTAGTAGAATTTTTAAATCGTCAAAATCGCAATGGACAGAAGTTAATATTGCCTATTTTACATAATATAACAGTTGAGCAGTTGAAAGAAAAATATCCCTCAATAGCTGATATACAAGCAATTGATTCAGCAAAATATACTTGTGATCATATTGCATTGTTGTTTGCCAGACAATTAATCAAAAGATTAAAGGCATATTAATTTATAGACAGGAGAATTTATAGTATGAATGAAATATTGACTGAAAAACAGTATCAACATTTCATAATGGACTATCTTAAATATAATAACGGTTACCTTATCCGAAAGGATAAGGGCTTTGACCGCTTGCATGCAATGGATAGAGAAATGTTATTCAAATTTTTGAATGATACACAACCAGATGAAATGGAAGCGTTAAGAAAGGCATACAAGCAGGATTTAGAAGAAACACTTGTAAATTATATCAATTCAGAAGTTACTAAGGCTCGTGGTAGCTTACTTGACGTTTTAAAGCATGGTATAGAAATTTCAAATATAAAACTTGATTTGATGTATACAAAACCTGCAACAGACTTTAACAAAGAACTTGTTGAAAAATATGAAAAAAATGTATTCTCTGTTATGGAGGAAGTCTGGGCATCTGATAAAGAAAGAATAGATCTTGTAATATTTTTAAATGGACTTGCTATTATGACATTTGAATTAAAATGTAATGTAGCAGGACAAAGCTATGAAGATGCTATTTATCAGTACAGAACAGAAAGAAATCCAAAGACAAGACTATTTTTATTCAAGGCTAGTGCATTAGTAAATTTTGCAATGGATTTAGAACAAGTTTATATGACAACCAAACTTGAAAAAGATGCAACATTCTTTTTACCTTTTAATATGGGTAATGGTGAAGGTGTCAATGCAGGTGCAGGAAATCCAATATTTGAAGATAAATATAGTGTTTTCTATATGTGGGAAGATGTACTTACAAAGGATTCTATTCTTGAAATAATAAGCAAATTTATGTTTATTGAAGTGAAAGAAAAGGAAGATGAGGCTACTGGTAAAAAGAAGATAAAAGAAAATATTATTTTTCCTCGATTCCATCAAAGAGATGTATTACATAAGATACTTGCAGATGTATATGAAAATGGTTCTACACAGAATTATTTAATACAACATTCTGCTGGATCTGGAAAAACAAATTCTATTGCTTGGCTTGCTTACCGATTATCTTCACTTCATGATGCGGATAACAAAATTATTTTTGATAATATCATTATTGTTACTGATAGGATAGTTGTAGATAGGCAGTTACAAGCGGCAATTATGGGGATGGAGCATAAATCTGGACTTATAAAAGTTATGGATGAAAAATGTAACTCGTCCGATCTTGCTATTGCGCTTGATGGAAATACAAAGATTATAGCAACAACTATTCAGAAATTTCCATATATTGTAGATGATGTGGCTAATTTGAAAAATAAGAAGTTTGCAGTAATCATAGACGAAGCACATTCATCAACAGCAGGAAAAGATATGGCGGCTGTGACAATGACACTTGGATCTGGTGAAGTAAGTATAGATGAAAGTACAACTGAGGATTTAATTGTTGAAGAAATTGCAAAGCATGGAAAACAAGAAAATGTATCTGTATTTGCATTTACAGCAACACCAAAGCCAACCACAATACAGTTATTTGGTAGGGTAAATAAGAAAGGACAAAGAGAAGCATTTCATATATATTCTATGAAGCAGGCAATAGAAGAAGGCTTTATTCTTGATGTGTTACAAAATTATACAACCTATAAGACCTATTACCAGATTAATAAAGAAGTTGCAGAAGATCCAAAGTGTAAGACAAATAGTGCTAAAAGACAGATTGCAAGATTTGTTGAATTGCATGAAACCAATATAGCACAAAGAATAGAAGTTATTGTTGAACATTTCAGAACAACAGTAATGGATGAGCTTGGTGGAACTGCAAAAGCTATGGTAATAACTAATTCAAGAGAAAGTGCTGTAAAGTATCGTCAAGCATTTGAAGAGTACATAAACAAAAAAGGATATAATGATATTCATGCATTAGTGGCATTTTCTGGAAAAGTGACATTAAAAGATGATGAAAAGGAATATACAGAAGCAGGACTAAACGGATTCAGTGAAGATAAATTACCAACAGAATTTGAAAAGGATGATTATAAGGTATTACTTGTTGCGAATAAGTATCAGACAGGCTTTGATCAACCTAAATTATGTGCAATGTACATTCTTAAAAAATTAAGAGGGGTAAATGCTGTACAGACATTATCAAGACTTAATAGAATCTGTCCACCATACGACAAGAAAACGTTTATACTTGATTTTGTAAATGACTATGAAGATATACAGGCGGCATTTTCAAAATATTACACAACAACACTTTTATCCAATTCTGTTACACCATCTGCAATTTATGATTTAGAAGCAAAAATAGATGGATATACAGTAATAGATCCATTGGATATAGAAGATGCAAATGAAATTTTATATAAAGATGATATTACAGCAAAGGAAAAGAAACGATTAACATTCTTATTCCAGAAAGTAAAGAAGAACATAGATAAACTTGATTATGAAGAACAAAAAGAGCTTGTAATGACAATGAGGCGATTTGTTCGTTTCTATGAATTTTTATTACAGGCATCGTGTTTTGAAGATACTGAACTACACAAGAAATATAGATTTATAGCTTTATTACTTGCATATGTAAATATAAAGCACCCAGGCGGTGGATTTAATTTAGATGGAAAGATAACAGCTATGAATTTTGTTCAGAAGAAGAAAGCCGAACATAAATCAAAATTAAAATCTGATCCTGTTACGAAACTTCCGACAGCAGACCATTTTGTGTTATCAGAAGATAAAGAGGAGAAACTATCACAGATAATAGCAGAAATCAACAGTATAGCAGGAAAAGAATATGATAATGATGTAGCAGTAAAAGCAATGCTTCAGATAAAAGACATTATGATGAAATCTGAGAAGCTAAAAACATCAGCAAAGAACAATACAGAAAAAGATTTTGAATTTGCATATTTTGACAACATAGATGATGCATTAATAGAGGGATTGGAGCAGAATCAAGACTTTTTCAGCTTATTACTAAGCAATGATGAAATGAAGAGAAAAGTACTTGGCATTTTCTCGGATGAAATATATAACAGCTTGAAAGAAGCAGATAGAAAAATGCAGGTTGAAATATACCTGCTTTTTTATACTTGAAATATACCACAATATATAGTATTTTATAAAATAGAACAACCACAATATGGTGTATAGTTTTAATCTGGAAGCGATAGAAATATTTTTTGTTAGTAAAACATCATAAATAAAAAGTTGTCCTATATGTCACAAAAGAAAGTATTACTATGGAGATATAAACAATGACAGGAGGTAAATTATATGTCAGCAACAACAAGTGAATTATTAGATTCATATACAAAAATGTTGGATAGTGAATTTTATAAAAATATAAAAGGTATAACAGCAGGAATAGAAGCACTACAAAAATCACTTATAGGAAGTGATTTACATAAGAAGATGCAAGCATGGCAAACTGTATTAAACGATCCAGAAGTTCTATTAATAAATCCATGCGTATGTGGTCTGAATTTTCAATAAATATTGATTATGGAAATTTGACTGGATTACAGGCAGGATTACAACAATTAGCTGATCAGATGCCTAAAATAGACATGAGCTCATTTGCAGGCTTACAATCTCATTTAGGCGAATTATTGAATACAGATAATATAATTAATTCCAAATTTTCAGAGGTTGTTGATTATGCATATGAAACAGCAAAAGAAGAAGCTGGAGAGCCAGAAATAAGCAAAGAAGAGATAGGAAATGTTGTTAGGGAAGAAATAAAAAACGATACTCTTGGTGAGGCAGATATTGAAAATAACAAATTTAAGGAAAAGTTCTATGCAGTTATAAAATTTTTCCTTAAGGATGTATTGCTGCCATTAGCTTTGAGTCTTATATATGATTTAGGCAAAGCACAGCTTGGGAAAGTTATAACATTTTCTGCTGAGGATAATGCACCTGTGATTTATGAAATTCACAATGAGAATACATATGTAAATATCATAGACCATACAGATAAAAAATATCGTGTATTTTTTATTGATGATGATGGAAATGTGATTGATGGTTATATGGATAAAAGAAAATATAAATATGAATTTTGAAAGATGATGAGGACGAACAGTAAAATATAATTTTATATAAATGTTGGATTTTGGTATAATTAATCTATCACAAAAAGAAATGGAGGCTTTATTTATGCCAAAAGAAAACATATTTTCTGGCAAGTATGAACCAGATAGAGATACTTGCACAGAAGCAAATGAAAGTAATGTTGCCAGATTCAGACAGCAATGTTAAAGTTAGACAGAATACATAATGATGAAAATGAAAAAGATCTGACTGAAAACATTATGCAGTTATGCTCCAGAAATAATAAGACTGGGGAAAAAATTGATTTAAGTGCTGATTATGAATTTGAAGATGCAATGGACTGGCTGGAAAAAGTCTATAATGATGTAGATGCTGATTTAATGATAATGGCAATAGACCAATTAGCAGAAAGATATGGTTATACATCAGATATGGATGAAACTATTGAAATTGAGCAAGAGGATAAGTGGCGTTATTGGGAAACTTTTGAAAGTGTAATTAATAAAAGCATAAGAACATATGGTTCACTTCCAACAGCAAAACGACAGGAAGATTTTAAAACAAGAATAGCTGCAGGATATAGATTATATGAAATGGAAAGCCAACCAAGACAGCGTGTACACAGAGGGAAAATCTGGAGGGTAGAAGTGCCGACTGGTGTAGGAAGTGAAACAACTGGTATGAGATGGGCGCTTGTAATATCCCAAAAGGCACATACAAAAGGAAGTTATACATTTAATGCTGTTTATTTAGATGGACAAGCAGTTAAAAAAAAGTGCTTGGCAAATGGAAATAACAGAAGCGGATCTGGAATATGGTGATTTAATAAAGGAAACAGAAGATAATAAGTGTAGAATCAATCTTACAGATATATACACATTAGATAGAAAGCGATTAATGGATCGCAAGGGAAAAGTAAATAATGCATTTATGAAAAAAGTAATGACAAGAATTGCATCACAATTAGGAATCACATTAGATAGTGGATGTAATATAGAAGGCATTGCTAACTTGAAAAAGTAAATTCCACACTCATTTAAAAGTTCTTGATTTTCTAAGAGTTTTATAGCTCAAAACGCTTATTTCTGTTATAATAGGAGTAGCTTCTTGGAAAAAACTGATTTGAGTACAGCTACGTACGTCTGAGCATCGATCGATGTACAGCTACGTACGTCTGAGCATCGAT
>ENA-OQEX01000889-OQEX01000889.1-human-gut-metagenome-genome-assembly--contig:-NODE-889-length-13174-cov-1.707212_pt1 | contig 13174 bp, 14 predicted proteins | sample MGYA00242802_ERZ504649 | MGnify/ENA primary metagenome ERZ504649 (study PRJEB26092, sample SAMD00036194) | human gut metagenome | host: Homo sapiens | study: EMG produced TPA metagenomics assembly of... | reverse complement strand
TGCCGCGCACTTCGGCCGCATTGCGTGCCACCAGCTCGGTATAACCCGGCTGATTACGCTTGCCGCGATAAGGCACCGGCGTCAGATAAGGTGAATCTGTTTCAAACAGCAGCAGGTCATCCGGCACATACTGCAGGACCTCGCGCACTTTTGCGGCATTTTTATAAGTAGAGGTGCCGCCAAAACCAAGATAAAATCCTCGCTTAAGCAGTTCCTTCGCCATTTCCAGTGAGCCGGAATAGCAGTGGAACACTGCCCGCACACCTGTGACTTCTTTTTGGAAGATCTCCAGGATATCGCCGTGCGCATCGCGGTCGTGAATGATCACCGGCAGGTCGAACTGTTTGGCCAGATCGAGCTGTTCTAAAAGACGGCGCTTCTGCACGTCCTTCGGCTCGTTGCCCTTCCAGTAATAGTCGAGGCCGATCTCGCCGATGGCTACTACCTTGGGGTGGACGGCCCAGGCTGCCAGCTCGTCAAGATAGCTGTTATCCAAAATACCCTCAAGGTCTTCAGGATGCCAGCCCACAGCGGCATACATAAAATCATATTTTTCAGCTAAACTTACAGCGAAACCCGACGTGATCTCATCACAGCCGGGATTGATGATCCCGTCCAGTTCTTCCTGCAGCTGTGTAAGCAGCGCGTCGCGGTCATCGGTAAAATAGTCCGAGTCCATATGGGCATGGGAATCGAATAGTCCTGTACGTGACATCTTATTTCACCTTGCTCCCGGAAGCGATATCGGGGGCATCAGCCAGCACCAGCTTACCTTCTCCGTCAGAGGCGGCCAGCAGCATCCCGCGGGATTCGATCCCACGCAGTTTGCAGCTTTCAGGTTGGCGATCACGATAACATTGCGGCCGATCAGCTCTTCGGCAGTATAATGCTGCGCGATCCCGGAAACGATGGTACGTTCTTCTTCGCCGATCCTGACCTCAAGCTTCATCAGCTTATCGGTTTTAGGTACGCGCTCTGCTGCGGTAATGGTAGCTACGCGCAGATCTATCTTCATAAAATCATCGATAGTTATTTCTTCTGTTGCCGCGGCTTTGCTTTCCGTTTTGGCCTCAGCTTTTACTTCGGCCTTAACTGCTTGTTTAGCGGCCGGAGCAGTCTTTTTGGTAGCGGCGATAACAGTTTCTCCGCTTTCAGTGATCTCGATACGCGGATACAGCGGCTCACCCTTCTGCACTTTGGTGCCGTCAGGAGCCCGCCCCAGGCGGTATCGGCCAGCAGGAACTGCTCGGGAGCAGTGAGGCCCAGCTGGGTATAGATCTTGGGACTGGTAGAAGGAATATAAGGACTTGTAAGGATAGCGACGATGCGCAATACCTCTGCCAGATTATACATAACTGTTTCCAGACGCGCTGCTTTGGCGGGATCTTTTGCCAGCAGCCAGGGGCCTGTTTCATCAATGTATTTATTGGCACGGCTGATAAGCGCCCACAGAGCTTTGATCGCCGTGTTGATTTCCATATGATCCATAGCGTCCTGATATTTCGCAACAGTTTCATTGACCAGGACGATCAGCTCGTCATCAAGAGGATCACTGCAGGCGGTTTTATGGATCACGCCGCCGTGATATTTTTCGATCATACTGACCGTCCGGTGCAGCAGGTTGCCAAGGTCATTGGCCAGATCAGCGTTGATGCGGGTGATCAGCGCGTCGCGCGAAAAATTGCCGTCACTGCCGAGGTTGATCTCGCGCAGCAGGAAATAACGGATAGCATCGGCGCCAAATTCGTCGATCAGCGCCAGAGGATCAATGACATTGCCCTTGGATTTGGACATTTTGTCGCCTTCAACTACCAGCCAGCCATGTCCGTAAACCTGTTTCGGCAGTTCTTCACCCATAGCCATCAGCATGATCGGCCAGATGATAGTATGGAAACGCACAATTTCCTTGCCGACCAGATGCATGTTAGCAGGCCAGTATTTATTGAATTTTTCCGGATCACTGCCGTAACCGATACCGGTAAAGTAGTTGAGCAGCGCGTCAAACCAGACATAGACAACGTGTTTGTTGTCAAAAGGCACAGGGGTGCCCCAGTCGAAGGTGGTGCGGGTGATGCTCAGATCTTCCAGCCCCTGTTTGATGAAGTTGATCATCTCGTTGCGGCGTGCCACAGGCTGAATGAAGTCGGATGAGTTTCGATATATTCCAGCAGACGGTCCTGATATTTGGAAAGCTTAAAGAAATAGCTTTCTTCTTCCATACGCTCTACCGGACGGCCGCAGTCGGGGCATTTGCCGTCGACCAGCTGACGCTCCAGCCAGTAGGATTCGCAGGTACACAGTTACCAGCCTTCATAATTCTTTTTATAAATATCGCCCTGTTCAAAGATTTTCTGCAAAATACTTTGCACAACCTTATGATGGCGTTCTTCGCTGGTACGAATAAAATCGTTATTGGTGATATTGAGGCGCTGCCATAAAAGTTTGAAATTTGCGATGATCTCGTCAACATATTGTATCGGGGTAACACCCATCTCCGTAGCTTTACGCTGAATCTTCAGACCATGCTCGTCACTGCCGGTCAGAAAAAAGACGTCTTCGCCCTTGGCACGATGATAACGGGCCACGGTATCAGCGATAGTCGTACAGTAAGCATGACCGATATGCAGTTTATCGCTGGGATAATAGATCGGGGTGGTGATATAAAACGTTGGTTTTGTCATATGTTGATCCCTTCTTCTTCTGAAATTAATTTATTATATAATTCCCGTTTGGGAATCTTATTTGCTTTAGCAACCTGCGCCAGCGCCGTTTTTTTATCGACGCCGCGAGCCAGCAGTTCCTGTACCTGCGCCAGCGGATCCTTTGCTTCCTGCGCAGGCTGCGGCTGTTCCAGGCCTCTGGCGATGACCAGGCAGAATTCACCGCGGGGCTTATTTTCATGCAGCCAGATCAGGCACTGACTGACCGTGCCCCGGAAAAACTCCTCATGCAGCTTGGTCAGCTCACGCGCTGCTGCCAGCTGTCTGTCCCCCAGACCTCCAGCACTTCCCGCAGCACCTGTTCGATCCTGTGCGGCGCTTCGTACAAAATAACCGTAGCCGGCAGATACTGCCATTCTTCCAGCTGCTGCCGCCTGTTTTTTTTGCTCTTGGGCAGAAATCCGCCGAAAAAACGGTGAGGCAGGCAGACCTGAAGCAATGAGCGCGCATAACGCGGCGTTGGCACCAGGTACAGGCACTACCTGCACGCCGGCATCGATCGCCAGCCTGGCCAGTTGTTCACCCGGATCAGCGATACCGGGAAACCCGGCGTCACTGACTAAAGCGATATTTTTTCCGGACAGCAGTTCGTCCAGCAGATAAGCTCCCTGCCGTTCTTTGCTGTGCTCATCATAGCGTACCAGCGTCCCTTGATATTGAAACGGTTCAATAACTGCAGTGTATGACGGGTATCTTCGGCAGCGATAATATCCGCCTCGGCCAGCATTCTCTGCGCCCTGGGCGTCATATCTTCCAGATTGCCGATCGGCGTCGCGCACAAATATAAAATTCCAAAATCCGTTTGTTCCGCTGACACTATATAGCCTCCTGCAAATACCAAAACTATGCCTGCTTGTTCACATTATCTATTTATTTTATCACAATGTCAAAAACAGAGTATCAATTTTTCATTATTGCATTTTTTTATACTTTCAACTGCTGCAAATCTTTCGATCTTACTTGGCTTCCACGTATATTTCGTAGCTTTTCCTTTGCCCGTCATTTCTATTAAATCCAGGTCTAATAATTCCTGTAAGGCTTTTCTGACAAAATGATAGGAGATCTTAGTGTTTTTTTCTATTTCTTTCATCTTCACACTATAATTCTCTTTTATATATAAAAATACTGTTCTTGTTTTTTCTGAAAAATCCGGGTAAGAATCTTCCGGCGCGGCTAACCATATTTTTAAAAAAGTGCTTTTTAATGTTACATCCAATTCTGGGATTCTGAATCTATTATTTTGTGTTATTGTAAATATTTCCCTGCCGCCGCCTCCTTCTTTTTCAGAAGCGCCCATTTTTTTAAAGAACGTAATCAATGTGTTGTTTCTTGGTTCAGAATGTCCGCCAACAAAAAATTGTTCTTGTGGTATTTTCATGGTTCCCGGATTAGTGAAAGTATAAAAAAAATCATGCACTTCTGCTCTGATCGCCGTTTCTGAATCTAAGTAATCAGCATGTACCAGCATATTTACCAAAGCTTCTCTGATAATAATTTCTAATTCAGCAGAAGACTTTCTAATAGCTTTTTTATCAAGTTCAAAAGGCTCCCGTATTGTCAAAAATAATTTATTCAATACAATGCTATAAAATTTAAAAATATTTAAGTTTTGATAATTTAAATCTCCACTGGAAACCCTGTCGCTCCAACGTGCATTATTACCTCTTTTATTTAGATAATCTAAATGAAAGTGTGGAATACGACTTAAAATAGCCTCTTCCGTTCCTAAAAACAACAATCCCGCCAAAGTTAATTTCCATTTTCTTCCGTCATTTCTATCTATACGAAAAAGCCCCATAGATTTTAAAAATTCGCTATTGTCCATTGCCAGATATCTTCCTTCAGGTTTCCGCAAATGAACAATATTTTTAAACGCTAGAATGCTCTCAATATCTAAATCTTCAATAGTATACCCATCCAAAAGCTCACCGTCAATATTATCAGAAGCATTACGCATAAATCTGCGTATTTCTTCTTCTGTAGCTAAATAATCACCAGTGTTTTTCCTAATATATGTATTAGAAATATTTTTGTTTAAATAAAGCGGTTTTTGATTAACAGGTAATTCAGCTATATAAATGGAAATTACCACTTTGCCATCGTCTTCAAAAATTTCTATATTATTTTTATTCAGCTGATTATGATTAACTTTATCTTTATTTGCAGCTGTATTGAATAAATCATCCAAAAGCTTTTTGTGGTTTTTTACGCCACTTACTTCGTATTGATACGGAACAGGTTCAGCAATACCCAAAACAATATATCCACCTGCCGTATTGGCAAACGCAGAATATGTAGGCCAAAAATCTTTAGATAGTTTGATAAAACTTTCCTTAAATTCTATATTTTCATTTTCATGATTTTCCAATAGTTCTTTTAAGGAAATCATTTTCTTCCTCCATTATATTAATTAAAATGCATCCTATTTCGAGAAACGCGCGAGAATTTTTCTCTCTTCAGACAGTATTTATGCGACTTAAAGCACTGCAAACTTGTCTGCGCGAGAATCGCACGAGAAACGCGCGAGAATTTTTCTCTCTTCAGACAGTATTTATGCGACTTTAAAGCACTGCAAACTTATCTGCGCGAGAATCGCACGAGAATTTTTCTGCACCCATAAGTAAACTTTTTTATTTTAATAATATATCCGCCATACCGTAATACTCCAAAGTCTGTTTGCTGTGGCGGCCGTCCTCATTATACATAATAAGCGGCGGCAAAACCTCCAGTCCGTAACTGCCGCCTTTGACCATTTCCATGAGAAAGATCCAGGCGGGCTTATCCGCAAAGGCATGTACCCATTGCAGTTTTTTCGGCTGCAGACCATATTTAAGCGCCAGTTCCATACATTCCGTAAATCGTTCGGGCAGCTGCACAATGGCAAAACGCCCTCGATATTTGACCAGATAGGCGGCGGCGCGGAAGAAATCCTCCAGCGTTGCCGTCAGTTCATGGCAGGCCGCAGTCGCTACCCGGCGAACCTTACCGCTGTTACGGTAGGGCGGATTAGCGGCGATCAGATCGAAACTTTCCGAACGATAAAGCGCTTTCAGCTCCCGCAGATCGGCCAGCTCGGCACTGACACATTCCTCCAGCCGTTAGCCGCAATGCTGCGGCGCATCAGCTCTACTACATGAGGATTACAGTCAACGCCTACTACTTGAGCCGCACCGCGTGCTGCCAGCAGCAGGCTGATGGCCCCTGTACCGGCGCCAAGTTCCAAAACACGGGCCTGCCTGACCAAATGCGGGAAAGTTGCCAGAAAAACAGCATCCGTCGTAAAACAAAATTCTTCCGAGTCCTGCCAGATCGCATAATTACAGCCGGGCAGGGAATCGCAGCGTTCTGTAGCTTTACTCATTTCAGATCGGATCGGCCTTGGAAGCATCAACGATCTCGTCCCATTCTACCTGGATAACGTTATCGGGCGTCAGCTGCACGGAAGCCGTACGCATAGCGCGGTTGATGCCTGTTACTTTGCCTTCTCCCAGCGGCGTTACTACCAGCGAGCCCAATTTTGGGATCTCGACACGGTCGTTGCCGCAGTTACGTTTACAGCCGCCTTCTTTGCAGCAGTACATATGGTTTTCATATTTCAGGCAGCACATCAGACGACCGCAGATACCCGAAATCTTCGCCGGATTCAGCGACAGATTCTGATCTTTAGCCATTCTGATCGATACCGGTTCAAAGTCACCTAAAAAAGTAGAGCAGCACAACGGCCTGCCGCAGCTGCCGATCCCACCCAGCATTTTCGCTTCATCGCGCACGCCGATCTGGCGCAGCTCGATCCGGGTACGAAACACAGCGGCCAGGTCTTTGACCAGCTCGCGGAAATCTATACGCCCTTCGGCTGTGAAATAAAATATGATTTTATTGACGTCAAAAGTAAATTCCACATCGATCAGACGCATCGGCAGATCGTGATTAGTGATCTTACGCAGGCAGATATTGAAAGCTTCTTTCTCGCGTACGATATTTTCTTCGACTTTCTGGGCATCTTCATCAGTAGCTTTGCGCAGCACCGGTTTCAAAGGCGAAACCACCTCACTGTCGCTGACCTCGCGCGGCCCTACTACTACTTCGCCGTATTCTACCCCGCGGGCAGTTTCGACAATGGCATGATCCCCCTGGGCTACGCTGCTGAGTGCGGGATCAAAATAATATATTTTACCTGCTTTTTTGAATCTTATACCTACAACTGTTGGCACTATCTCTCCTCCTTCCGAAGTATGTCTGTTTTAAGTACCACCGTTTCCAAAACCAGCTTGGCGCCGGCATTGCTTTCGATGGCCTGATATGCTTGCTGGGCGATGTCCGCCGCCTGCTTCAAATGCGAAGCGGGCCATGAGGCGGCCAAACGCCGTAATCTATCTGTGCAGTCACAGTTATAAATCTGTTCCTCTATCCGTTTTGCCAAAGCAAAACGTCCCGGGCTAAAAACAGCAGCATTTCCGTAAATAATAAACCGCCCTGTTTGTCATAGCTTTCGAGCCATGGCTGCGAAGCTACATACCGCATGGGCTGCGCCAGCGGCAGGGCTTCCAGAAATTCCAAAGCCTGATCGCGGTAGCTGACGGCATCTGCAGCAGCCAAATTGACAGCAGCGCCAAGCGAACCGCCTGCCAGGCGGGCCAGCAGTTCCGGGCGTTCCAGCCCGAGCCTGTTCAATGCCTCCTGTGTCAGTGCCAGAGGTATCTGGTCAAAGCGTAATTGAATGACCCGCGAAAGGATCGTCGGCAACAGGCGTTCCAGCCGCGACGCAACCAGAATAAACATCCAGTTTGGCGGCGGCTCTTCGAGCAGCTTTAAAAGGCTGTTCGCCGCTTCTACCGTCATCCTGTCAGCAGCGTCGATGACGCATACCTTATGGCTTGAAAGCGCAGGTGCAAAGGCGGCCTGCCTGCTCATTTCCTTGATCTGTTCTATTTTCAGGTCTTTCCCGGGAGCTTCCTGCTCCACCAGAATAAAATCAGGATGGGCAAAGCTGTGCTCTGCCAGATTGATCAGACGGCAGGATTCGCACCTGCCGCAGGGATGTTCGTCCGGCTTCTGGCACAGGAATGTTTTAGCAAAACGCAAGGCCAGCTGCTTTTTACCAATACCTTCCGGGCCGTAAAAAAGCAGTGCATGCGGCCTGTTACCCGGCTGCAGCAGCCTGGCTAAAAATTCCTTATTCTGTTCATGTCCCAGAATATCGTCCCACATAGGCATCCTTTCCTCGCTTACTCTTTAAGTAAAGCCTCCAACTCGCTGATCAGACAGCCGCGTACGCTTTCCTGTTCCTGCAAAGCATCAATGACCCTGATCCGCTGTGGATAGGCCTTACTGAGTTCGACAAATCCCTGCCTTACCTTGAGCTGAAAAGCAAGTCCTTCGTTTTCAAAACGGTCGGTCACACCGCGCTGCGACCTGCGGCCTGCAAGCAGCAGAGGATCTCCGTCCAGCAGCAGCGTCAAATCTGGTTCCAGCCCGCCTGTTGCAAAAGTGTTCAGCTGCAGCAGCTCCTGCAGCGGCAGACCGCGAACAAAGCCCTGGTAAACCAGTGTCGAATCGCTGAAACGGTCACAAAGCACGATTTTTCCGGACGCTAACGCCGGACGCACGACCTTATCTAAATGATCAGCACGTGCTGCCAGATACAGCAAAGTTTCTGTACGCGCGTCTATGGCCAGCTGCGGGTCAAGCACCAGCTGACGCAGGCGTTCAGCAGCTTCGCTGCCTCCCGGTTCACGGGTGCAGACAACTTCTCGTCCGTTCTGCCGCAGGTACTCTGCGATCAGCTCCAGCTGCGTGCTTTTGCCGCTGCCGTCGGGGCCTTCCAATGTGATAAAATACCCTTTGTTCATCAAAACACCACTCGTATTTCCCTCAAGCTGCCGTCAGCGGGTCCGCTGACCGGCAGGTTCAAGTTTTTCATATTTTCACAGTAAGCGATGATCGCTTCTGTAATCAGCTCCCCCGGCAAAAGTACCGGTATGCCGGGCGGATAAAAGCTTACCTGCTCGGCACAGATTTTTCCGGCCGCACGGCACAGAGGTATGCTGGTCTTCGCGCTGTCGAAGGCCTGCCGTAAAGACATCACCTGCTGCGGTGCAGGAAGCTGTGGGCTGACCGTCAAACGGCGCGGCGTTTTTTGTTTTTTTCCAGTTCGGTAAAAACCTGTTGTATCACAGCGAGTACGGCATCATAATCAGCGCCGCCGTCGCTATAGGTAACTAAAATAACACGTTATCGGCATCTGTCAGTTCTACGGCAACACCTGCCTGCCGCAGTTTTTCCCCGGCTTCAATACCTGTATAACCCCAGGCGGCTACATTGACCGTCACCTTGGTACTGTCAAACCCGGCAATACCGTTACTGCCAGCACAATCAGCCGTCAGCAGCTTCAGCCCCTTGAAGGTCTGTAAAAGCCGCCGCAATCTGTCTGCCGCAGCCACAGCCTGTGCCGCCATCTGCCTGCCGCCTGTCGCCAGCTGGAAACGCGCCGCATCCAGAGACGCCATCAGCAGATAATTGGGGCTGGTTGTCGTCAGCAGGCTCATAACATCAGCAGCCCGCTTTAAATCAAGGCGCCGGCCCTGCACATGCAGCATCGAGCATTGCGTCATAGCACCCAAAATTTTATGCGTGCTTTGCGCGCAGGCATCCGCACCGCACTCCATAGACGAAGGCGGCAATAATTCGCTGAAGCCAAGATGCGGGCCGTGCGCTTCATCTACCAATAGTGCAGCACCATATTTATGGGCTATTTGAGCAATCGTTTTAATATCAGCAGCCTGACCGTAATAATTAGGGCTGGTCAGAAACACTGCTTTAATAGAAGGATCTTTTTGCAGAGCTTCTTCGACCTGCCCGGCAGTGACCTGCGTGTTGATACCAAAAACCGCATCAAACTGCGGTAATACGTATACTGGTTCCAGATCACCTAAAAGCAGCCTCCGGCAACACTGCGGTGAGCATTGCGGGGAATAAGAACTTTACCGCCCGGTTTGACAGCAGTCATCAGCATTGCCTGAATGGCCTGCGTCGTACCGTTAACAGCAAAAAACAGCGGTCGCTGCCGTAAAGCTGTGCGGCCAGGGTCTGCGCTGCGGCAATACAGCCTTCAGGACAATGGATGTCATCCAGCTCCGCCATCAGCGAAACGTCCATCTGCAATGCGCCTGCTCCCAGCTCGCCAGCCAGAAGCGGTTCCATTCCGCGGCCGCCTTTATGTCCCGGCGTGTGGAAAGGATAGACCTGTTCTTTTTTATATTTGAGCATAGCCGCTACAAGCGGCATTTTTTTCTGATCTGCCTGCAAAAGAAAGCCTCCACGATAAATACAAACACTTATCCATGTTATCTTTACATTTTATCACAAGCAGCAAGGCGTTACAAGCAATTGTAACGCTTCGTCAAACTACCGCTGCAACCGCCTGCTCACCGCAATAAAAATACTCCGGCTGCAAACAGCCGGAGCAAAGATATTCTGTTGTTCAGCCAACCATAGCAGCCTGCGGCTGCGGCTCGATTTCGTCTTTTAAATCTTCCCAAACGATAAAATTGGCTTTACTGAAACCATTGAGGTCGTCGCCGAAGCCGAAGTATAAGCGCCGCAGGAAGGAACCAGCAGCAGATCGCCTACCTCCTGGCGTACAGTCAGTTTGCCGCGGAACATGATATCCAGCGAATCACAGCTGGGACCGGCAAAAGTGGCTTCCACTTCTTCTCCTTCTTTAAAGCTGATCAGCTTAAAGTCCCACTGGTCAAAAATAACGCCGGAAAAAGTTCCGTATAAACCATCATCAAGGAAATACCAGGGCTGACCGCCGCGTTCAGTAACACCGATGACGCTGGTAATAAGGTTGACAGCCGTACCGCACATAAAACGTCCCGGTTCCGCCCAGATCTCTACATTGGGAAAATCTTCGTCCAGACGGGCGTTGATCTGTTTAAGCATTTCTTTTAAATTAAAACGCACCTTGGGTTCGGGAATCGGAAATCCGCCGCCAATATCTAAGATCCGCAGCTGCATCCCTGCAGCGGCAGCTTCTTCAAAAATCTCGCGGGCCAGATCAAGCGCATTCAGATATGGATCGGCGCTCATCGTCTGGCTGCCGACATGGAAACAAACGCCGGCGGCGTCAAGACCGGCAGCCTGTGCTGCCTGCAGTAGTTCTACTGCGCGTTCGCGGCCTACGCCGAATTTTTTATTCAAATCTACATGTGCGGAAGAATTGTCGATACGGATACGCAGAAGCACCGTAGCACCGGGGCAGCCCTGTGCCATTTTTACGATTTCACTTTCGCTGTCAAAAGTCATTTTATGTACACCGACGTCACAGCAGGCCTGCAGACCGCCGCCGGTTTTGATAGGATTGGCGTAAATCAGACGCTCGCCGTCAATACCCATTGCTGCCAGAGTTCTGATCTCGCCGTCAGAAGCAACATCAAAGCAGGAACCCAGGTCACGCAGCAGTTCCAAGATCCGCTGATGCGGATTGGCCTTGATCGCATAGTAAAGCTGCACACGCGGCAAGTGCTTTTTCAAAAAGCGATAGTTCTTTTCTATTTGTTCTAAAGAAAGTACCAGCAGCGGCGTTCCAAAGCGCTCTGCCAGCCTTTCTGCAGCATTTTGACTAAGTTGAAAAAAGATGTCCTTCTTCATATCCACTCTCCCCTTGCTTTAGCATTGATTTTACTCATATGATTTTACCACAAATTACTGAAAGTACAATAGGAAAATGAAAGAAATTGAAAAAAATTTGAGGAGTTTCAGGCAAAACCGTGATAATCACGCTTAACGTCTGTTTTTACTAAAATTTTACTGGTTTTTTAGGATTTTTAATATTTTTTTACTAAATAAGTCACTACTAAATATAGTAATCTATGCTGATTTGACAACACAAAATACCTAAATATGGAAAACCCCCGCTTATTAAAAGCAGGGGTTTGCAAAAACTACTTATTTTTAGGTGCTTCGATAACGTCGCAGCCCATATAAGGCCGCAGGACTTTCGGCACGATAACGCTGCCGTCTGCCTGCTGGTAATTCTCGAGAATAGCGGCAACAGTACGTCCTACCGCCACACCTGAACCATTCAGGGTATGTACGAATTCCGGTTTGGATTTAGTGTCGCGGCGGAAACGGATGTTAGCGCGGCGAGCCTGGAAATCAAGGAAATTGGAGCAGGAAGAAATTTCACGATAGCAGTTAGCCGCCGGCAGCCACACTTCCAAATCATAAGTTGCAGCAGAGCTGAACCCAATATCACCTGTGCAAAGACGCACGACACGATACGGCAGTTCCAATAATTGCAGCACCTTTTCGGCATTAGCCGTCAGTTTTTCCAATTCGTCCCAGGAATCTTCCGGCTTGGTGAATTTTACCAGTTCTACTTTATTAAACTGATGCTGACGGATCAGACCGCGGGTATCGCGGCCGGCACTGCCTGCTTCAGCGCGGAAGCAGGCGCTGTAGGCAGTATAATACAGCGGCAGATCGTCGCCGCTTAAAATTTCGTCGCGGTGCAGATTCGTGATCGGAACTTCGGCAGTAGGGATCAGGTAATAATCCAGCCCCTCCAGTTTGAACATATCTTCAGCAAATTTAGGAAGCTGGCCTGTTCCCTGCATACTGTCTTTATTGACGATGAACGGCGGGAAAAATTCCGTATAGCCGTTTTCACCAGTATGGATATCCAGAAAGAAATTGATTACGGAACGTTCCAGCGGGAACCGAGTCCGCGGTAAAAAGTAAAGCGGGCGCCGGAAACCTTGCCGGCACGTTCAACATCGAGGATATTCAATTTTTCGCCGATATCCCAATGAGCCTGAGGCTCAAAAGCAAATTTAGCTGGTTCGCGCCAGGTACGCACTACCGGATTATCGGCATCACTGCTGCCAACAGGTGTATCTGCTGCCGGCATATTCGGAATCGTCATCAGAATTTCTTTTAATCTGGCTTCGATATCCTTCAGCTCTTTATCATCTTCCGCGATCTTATCACCCAGGGCACGGACCTCGGCCATCTGCGCATCTGCACTCTCACCGGCTTTTTTCATTTTGCCGATTTCCTGAGAAGCTGCGTTGCGCTGGCTTTTAAGAGCCTCGACCTGCAGGGTCAATTCACGGCGTTTCTTTCCAATTCCAAAAATTCGTCAAGGTTCACATTGGCGTTACGCTTACGCATAGCGTCCATAACCAATTCAGGATTTTCCCTAACAAATTTCATATCTAACATTATTCATTCCTCCAAATGTTGAAATACTTCGTAAACTTTATTTTAGCACAATTTACCATAATATGAAAGAGAACACGCCGAAGAACATCGGCGTGCCCGTAAAATCACTGTTATTCAGTTTAAAATCAGCTGTATTCTTTAAAAGTTTCAATCAAACCGTCACGTTTGGCCAGATAATTGATCGCGCTGATAGCGGCTTTCTGAGCCTGACCAGCCGCACGATTGAC
>ENA-OQEX01000888-OQEX01000888.1-human-gut-metagenome-genome-assembly--contig:-NODE-888-length-13206-cov-2.329307_pt1 | contig 13206 bp, 15 predicted proteins | sample MGYA00242802_ERZ504649 | MGnify/ENA primary metagenome ERZ504649 (study PRJEB26092, sample SAMD00036194) | human gut metagenome | host: Homo sapiens | study: EMG produced TPA metagenomics assembly of... | reverse complement strand
CCTACTATAATGAACTGGGCGAAATGCTTGCTCGCGAACAGCTTTGCCTGTTGCGGGCAAACAAGCTACCGTTGGCCTTCCCCGCAGGCAGAGAGCTCCATGCGCAAGAAGAAGGCGGCTTCTTTACCATTCACTTTGATGGGGGCGAGGCGTCGTTTGATAAACAAACCGGCCGCATGAGGCGCTTTGCCTATAAAGGCAAGGATTTGCTGAACCCCGCTCCTGCCTCCGGCGAAAAGGGCTTCTTCCCAAACATCTACCGCGCGCCGATCGACAATGATATGAACATCCGCAAGAGTTGGGAAAAATCGGGCTATCACTGCTATGAAGCCGAATTACTCTCCTTGCGCACAAAGGCGGATACGCTGGTGCCCAAAGGTGCGGAGCAACCAAACGACCATGTGACGGTCGAAACAACGCTCCAATTGCGTGCAAAGGGCCGAAATCTCTTCCGCGTGGAGCTAATATATACCTTCGCCTCTAACGGTATGTTTACCCTGCGCGCAAGGCTTAGCGCCCCCTCTGATAAAAAGCTGAAGAGGGAGCTTGCGCGGTTCGGCGTGTTTTTTGAAATGCCGGAGGCCTTTCGCAGCGTCACCTATTACGGGCTGGGCGAAAAGGAGAACCTGCCTGATTTCAAGGCTCAGTCCATCATGGGCGTTTTTGAAGCCGATGTTGCTTCGATGCATGAAGATTATATCCGCCCGCAGGATAACGGGAACCATACCGGCACGCGATGGCTAAAACTGACCGACTGCGACGGCGCCGGATGGATGATTTTCCGACAGGAGAAGGATTTCACCTTCAACATTCACCATTATACCCAAAAGCTCCTGCAAAAGGCCGCCCACCGCGAGGATCTGTACGACGAGCATACGACCGCCGTTACAATCGACGGATTTACGCGCGGCGCAGGCAGCAACAGCTGCGGTCCGGAGCCATGGAAAAACTTCATCATCTCCGCAAAAGAAAGCTTGGAGTTTGAGCTTTCCTTTATGCCGCTCGGATAAAGGAATTTACGTATCCACAAGCGGTGTAAACCGCGCCCCACTTCACACAAAAAAGCTCGCTGCGATAGCCCGCAGCGGGCTTTTTTAGGTTTAAACAGAGTATAAGCTCGTTTTAACGCCATTTTAACATACATGCCTTATGATACAGATGCACCAAAAAGTATCCAACAAAGGAGCAACGAAAGATGAAAAGAAAATGGATTGCGTTCGTCGCATGCGCCGCCCTCGTGGGCACTATGGCGCTTGCCGCAGGCTGCTCGAATGATCCGGTGGAAGGGCAAGGCGTTTCCGGGCAATCAAATGCCGCTGTGCTCAGCGGGACGCTGAACCTCAACGGCTCCACCTCCATGGCAGAGATTTCCAACGCGCTTGGCGAAAGGTTCATGGAGAAAAACCAAGGCGTGACCGTCACAGTGGGCGGCAACGGATCCGGCGAGGGACCTACCTCTGTCTCTGCCGGCACGGCGCAGATAGGCCTTCTTTCCCGTGACGTAAAAAGCAGTGAAAACCCGGATGATTTTGATATCTACACTATCGCCTTCGATGGTATCGCTATGGCTGTCAACCCCAAAAACACAGTAACTGGGCTGACACAGGAGCAAATCGGCAAAATCTATACCGGTGAGATCACCAACTGGAAGGATGTTGGCGGGGCGGATGCCAAAATTGTAGTCGTTGGCCGCGAAGAGGGCTCCGGCACCCGTGGCGCGTTTGAGGAAATCATTCAAGTAAAAGGTGAAGCAGTGGAAGGCAAATGCCAATATGCCAATGTTTATAACTCTACCGGAGCTGCCAAGCAGGCTGTCGCAGGCAATGAAAACGCCATTGCATACATTAGCCTGAGCGCAGTGGACGATACGGTCAAAGCACTTCAGGTGGAAGGCGTCAGCCCCAGTGAATCTACCGTTAAGGACGGCACCTACAAGGTTCAACGCCCCTTCCTCATGATTACGAAGAAGGGCACCACCAATGCACTTGCGAAAGCTTTCCTCGAATTTGCCAACAGCCAGGAAGGCCAGAAGATCATTGAGGAGAACGGCGCTGTGCCAAACAACAGCTAAACGCGCCTTCGGTATTTTATTTGCCCGCCCTTTTTATAAAATCCCCTTGATAACCAAGTCATGCCAGCACAAACCGAAACGCCGGCACAAAGCCGCTGCCACATTTCTGCGGGGCGTTTCGGGATGTGCGGGCAGAACTCGCTTTTTCCACCCAAATATGCTAGAGTATTTAAAAAGCGGGTGTTTATGAAAAAGGGGGAATTCCTATGAAACCGCGTATCAAACGTGCCATGCTGCCTAGAAAAGGGGCATATTCTGTCTATGTCAACGAAAAGTGCTTGCCATATGAGTCGCTTCATCATTTTACCGTTCAGGAGCAATTTCAATGCGCGCTTTGGAATCCATCGCAATATGTCGCCCTGCTGACGCTGCAACAGGATCAACTCGGGGAGTTAGCACGCTTGGCCACCGGAAGCGTCTTTCCGGCCGATCACGACGGCAGGCTCTACTGCCTGACCAAAGAAGGGCTTGTTCCGGAATTACTCCCATTTTATCAATGCGCCTCTCCGCAGCAGTATCAGTGGGCCAAGGAGGAAGCGCTCCTGCTGACGAAATTGCGGACGGAAACCGATCGATGCTGTCAGAAGGAGCAAAAGCCGCGCGGCCTGATACGGGAGGATTCCCACTTTCTGCCGCGTGAATTCGAGCGTTGGATTTATTATGATGTTGATATGCGGTTCAGTCTCCCCTTCGTCATTCGCGTTCCCCGCAACAGCGATGGTCAATCGCTTCCATTGCTTATTTTCCTACATGGAGCAGGTGGCGGCGGCCGAAGCTGTGTGAAACCGGTGACCGCTTCTTTTTCCATGCAGTGGGCGCTTGCCGCGCGGGGAAGCGGGGGAGTGCATTCTCCTGATCCCATCGCTGCCGACGCCTTATCAGTGGCATACGAAAAATTATGACGATAACGGTGTTCACGGCTTTCCCGGCATCTGGGACAGGCTGTGGGCGCTTCTGCTTGAACGATATCCAATCGAGCAGAAACAGGTCTATCTCACTGGCATTTCAGCGGGTGGGCAGGGCTGCTGGAATCAGCTGTATCTACACCCGGATCGTTATGCGGCTGCCATTCCGCTGATGGCGGGTGATTTTTACCCGGATGACGAAGCCTTTGCACGAATTACTAAAACGCCTATTTGGACGGGACACAGCACAAACGACCACATCGTTCCCGTCTCCTCCACCGACGGCATGGTGGAGAGCGTGCGCAATGCCGGCGGGCAAATGTTGCGCTATACCCGATGGAAGCGTTTTGGGCATGCAATGTTTTGCCCTTTTTATTACATGAGCCATGGGTGGAATGGATGTTTTCGCAGAAAAGACGGATTAGTCTCTGATTCCATTCGTTTCTCCCGGCATTACAATTGAGGTGAACGAATGGATTGCCAGAATTTGAATAGCCTGCGCCACAGCGAGACAAGGCGCAGGCAAGCCCTTTTTCTGCGTATAGCGGCGCTCTGCCTTGGCAGCGCTGCTACAGGCGTGCTATTTCTTCCCGTTTTTCATGGTGTTTTTAATAATTTATCCTACTCACTCAATGGCTATCAGCTGCTGACCGCCTCGCTGCGTGTTAACGATTCCGTTATCCCCTGCCCTTCGCTGCGGCTAGCCCTCGCAGGCGTGCTTGCCGGCTGCATCGGTGGCGGGGTGTTGCTCGTGCTGAAAAAGCCTCGGCAGCAGGCGGCGCCTATGCGGCGGGGCGCTCTGCGCCGTCATGCTGCTCTCCGGCAGCGCCTCCTTACAGGAGCGCGTAGCAGCTGTGGGTGTGGATAATATTCATTTATCCATGCAATCGGGCTTTTTTTGGCGTTGGCCCTTCCCCTGTTTGCCGCGGCGCTGAGCCTGCTCTCCGCCGGTGTGCAGAGCTTTGCAAAATCTGTTTTTTTGGCGGCGGCCTGCGTCTCGATCGGCGCGGTTGCTTTCATCTGCATCTATATGGTGCTACAGGGCGCCCCGGCCATTTACCAAATCGGCTTAAAGGATTTTCTTTTCTCTACCGATTGGAGCCCCACGCAGAGCAGCCTTCCTATGGGATTGCCTATATGGTGCTCACCTCCGTTTTCGGCACAGTGGGAGCCGTCCTGCTTGGGGTTCCGGTCGGCCTGCTAACCGCAGTATTCCTCGCGGAGCTTGCACCCCGCTGGCTGCGTGGTATTGTCCGCCCAGCGGTAGAACTGCTCGCAGGCATTCCCTCCGTCATCTTCGGTTTTTTCGGCATGCGGGTGATCGTGCCCGGCCTGCGGGCGCTGTTTCCCGGTCGGACCAATGGGGATAGCCTGCTGGCCGTTATCCTGATTCTTGCCATGATGATTTTGCCCACAATCATCAACGTGGCGCAGAATGCATTGGAGGCAGTCCCTCCCTCATACAAAGAGGCGTCCCTCGCGTTGGGCAACACACAGATCGGCACGATCTTCAAGGTGCAGATCCCCGCCGCCAAATCCGGCATCCTGGCGGGCGTGATCCTCGGCGTGGGCCGGGCCATCGGCGAAACGATGGCAATCATCATGGTGGCAGGTAACACGGTATCCTTTCCACATCTATTCGGCGCGGTGCGGCCGCTGACCTCAGGCATCGCCTTTGAGATGGGCTATGCGACCGGCCTGCACAAACAAGCCCTGTTTGGCATTGGGCTCGTACTGTTTTTTTCCTGATGATCATCAATGTGGTGTTTACCTGGGTTTCCAAGAAAGGAGTGGGTGAAGGTGAAACATAAAAATGTGTCAAATCCTGCTGCTCTCGCTCCCCCCATTCTCTTGCGCGCCGGCGATTCCGTGTGAAAGATGCCGCCCTGCGCACGCTGATTTATCTTTGCGCCTTTTGCACGGTTGCGGTTCTCGCCGCAATTCTCGGCCACATCCTATGGAACGGCCTGCCTCATATTTCCTGGGAGTTCCTTTCAAGCACCTATTCCGCCAGCCGGACGGGCAGCAAAGGTATCCTCCCATGATCATCAACACGATTTATGTTGTGGCCATAACGCTGCTCATTGCCGTCCCGATTGGCGTATGTTGCGCGGTATATCTGACGCGGTATGCCAAAAAGGGCCGGCTTGTGAAAGCAATCCGTTTTGCAACCGAGGTACTCTCCGGCATCCCATCCATCATTTTCGGCTTGTTTGGTTACGCAGTTTTTGCATCAGCTTTCAGTTGCAATACAGCATCCTGGCGGGATGCCTGACCATGGCCATCTGCATCCTCCCCACGATTGTGCGCACCACAGAGGAAGCGCTCATTGCAGTTCCGCAGGGTTATTTGGAAGGTGCGATGGCGCTGGGCGCGTCAAAGCTGCGCGTCATTTTTTCCATCTTGCTGCCCTGCGCCATGCCCGGCATTGCCACTGCCATCGTGCTCGCCATGGGGCGGATCGTTGGCGAAACAGCCGCGCTTCTTTTCACGGTGGGCGTATCAGGATTTCGCCTGCCAGAGGAACTCTTCGGTCATATCATGGGCCAAGGCTGCACGCTCTCCCTCTTCCTTTACACCTCGGCGATGGAGGCGCGCGATCCGATTTCCGTCCCCTATGCCACAGCAGCGGTGCTGCTGATCCTGGTTTTCCTCCTCAACCGGCTCGCGGGCATCTTTGCGCGGGCGCTGCGTAAGAAGCAGGGCTAAAAAGCCCGCAACCGATTCTGAAAGGAGCAGAAACACAATGAGCAACCCAAAAATCGCTCTGCGCGACCTTCACTTATATTACGGAGATTTTCATGCGCTCAAGGGCCTTTCGATGGAAATCCCGGAAAAGGAAATCACAGCTTTCATCGGCCCTTCCGGATGCGGAAAATCCACCTGTCTGAAGACGCTTAATCGTATGAACGACCTTGTTGAAGGCTGCAAAATTACCGGCGGCGTTTTCATTGACGGAGAGGATATCTATGCCCCGCAGACAGACGTGACGCTCCTGCGCCGGCGGGCGGGTATGGTTTTTCAAAAGCCAAATCCCTTCCCTATGTCCGTCTATGATAATATTGCATACGGTCCGCGCGTGCACGGCGTCAAAAAAAAGCACGAGCTCGACGAGATTGTGGAGCGCTCCCTGCGGGAGGCTGCACTCTGGGACGAGGTGAAAGACCGGCTCAAAAAATCTGCGCTCGGCCTCTCCGGTGGCCAACATCAACGCCTTTGCATTGCCCGCGCGCTGGCAGTAGAGCCGGATATCTTGCTCATGGATGAGCCAACCAGCGCCCTTGACCCCATCTCCACCACCAAGATCGAAGATCTGATGGCGGAGCTAAAGAAGAAATACACCGTCGTTATCGTCACGCACAACATGCAGCAGGCCGCTCGCATCAGCGACCGTACCGCCTTTTTTCTGTTGGGGGAAATCGTGGAATACGACGCAACGCCGGCAATGTTCAGCATGCCGCAGGATAAGCGCACGGAGGATTATATCACCGGGCGGTTTGGCTAACATTCAGAAAGGAGCTAAAATTATGCCTAGGAACCTGTTTGAACATGAAATGAGCGATCTTAAAGGCAGCCTTGTTGATCTGGGGCATCTCATTGATACGATTATCGCTGACACACTCCAGATGCTGCGCCAGCCAAATCCGGAAACCGCCGCCGCAGTCGCACGGCGGGAAGAAACCGTGAACACCATGGAGCGCCGGATTGAAGACAGCTGCGTTAACATCATTGCTCTGCAACAGCCATTGGCACGCGACCTGCGCACAATCACGGCCGCATTGAAGATTGTGACCGATATGGAGCGCATCTCCGATCAATGCTGCGATACCTGCGAGATCCTGCGCGCGCTTGCTCCCCTAAGCGAAGGCGCGCGGCCGCCTGTGCACCTGGGGGAAATGCTGGAACGCGCACGAAGCATGTTTGACGATGCCCTCTCCGCCTTTGTATCGCACGATATCGCGCTCTCCTATGAAGTGTGCGACCGCGACGATGAAGTGGATGCACTCTTTTCCCGCACAATTCTCGAAATCTGCGCCGCTATTGAGGGGCAGCCCGTGGTGGTACCGCGTGGAGCGGATTATATGTTTATTGCTAAATATATCGAACGGATTGCCGACCACGCTACCAATATTGCAGAATGGACGATCTTCATTGAAACAGGCGAGCACCCGGATCTCAACCAGGGTGCAACTCCCACAGAAAAATAAATCCGCAAAAAACGCATTGCATTGCCCTCGGTTTATGATAAAATAGCTTCAAACAGGTTGTAAAGTTTCAAGCTGTGCAGCTTTGAAACTTGGAAGCATTGAAAGCCGTGCGTGTTTGACAAAATATGGTTGATCATTATCTATGAATCAGAAAACGAGGTGGCAGTGTGAAGCCCTATCGCTTATGGTACCAATCCCCTGCCCTTGCGGATCGAATGAGCGAAGCGGAAGCCTGGGAAAAATGGTCTCTCCCACTCGGAAACGGCTATTTCGGCGCAAATGTATTTGGACGCACCGACACGGAGCGCATCCAACTAACGGAAAAATCGCTATCCAATCCTTATGGCATCGGTGGGCTCAACAACTTTTCCGAAACGTATCTGGACTTTGGGCATACAACGGTAGAAAACTATGAGCGAGGCCTGCTTCTCAACGAGGCCTTTGCCTATGTAAAATACGATTGCGCGGGCGTTCACTACGAGCGCACATATTTTACCAGCTATCCAGATCGGGTCATGGTAGTCTACTTGACCGCCTCCAAGCCCGCCGCCCTTTCCTTTACCCTGCGCCCCACAATTCCCTTTGTGCGGATTATAGCCTGAAAGAAGGCGATCAGGCGGGCAAAAGTGGATCAATCACAGCGCATGGGGATACGCTCCTTCTCTCCGGGAGGATGCATTATTACAATATTCTGTTTGAAGGGCAATTTCGAGTGCTTCCGCAGGGGGGAGCCCTCTCCGTTCAGACGGATGCGAACGGAGAGCAGGCATTACTCCGGGTTGAGGGCGCCGATTCTGCCCTCCTCCTGATCGCGCTCGGCACCAATTATCAGATGGAAAGCCGTGTCTTTCTAGAGGAAGACCGGGCGAAAAAGCTCGCGCCTTATCCGCACCCACATGAGCAGATCACAGCGATTTTGAAAGCCGCCTGCGAAAAGCCGTATGATGCGCTATACAGGCGCCACCTTACGGATTATACGCAATATTTTAACCGTGCGGCAGTGGATTTCGGAGGTGAATCGCAGCTTCCTACGGATCTTCTTTTACAGCGTTATCGGCGCTATGCCAAGGAACAACGGCTTCGCAGCCGCCTGCACCTGCCCCCCAAACAGGATGTGCAGGCGCGTTATTTAGAGGAGCTCTATTTTCAATATGGCCGCTATCTCCTGATCGCCTCTTCCGCGCGGGAACACCTCCCGCCAATTTGCAAGGCACGTGGAATTGCCACGACAATCCACCGTGGAGCTGTGGCTACTGGCATAATATCAACGTGCAAATGAATTACTGGCCCGCATTTTCCACCAATTTAGCTGAGATGTTCACTGCCTATGCAGAGTATAACCGCGCTTATCTCCCCTTGGCGGAGCGCAAGGCAGATGAATACATTGGGATTCTACACCCAAGCCGCCTGGAGGCGCCCGGTCAAAACGGTTGGACGATCGGCACGGGCGCATGGCTTTATACAATTGAGGGCGCAAGCAAGCATTCCGGCCCGGGCACAGGCGCCTTTACCTCCATGCTCCTCTGGGACGCTTATGCGTTCACGATGGACGCCGTGTGTTGGAGCAGGTCTATCCCATTTTATATGGCATGGCAAGCTTTCTTTCCAAAACACTAGAAGAGCAAAACGGCCATCTGCTTGTGGCTGCCTCCGCCTCGCCGGAGCAGCGAAAAAATAACGATTATTATCGAACCGTTGCTGCGCCTTCGATCAACAAATGGTTTGGGAAAACCATAAAAACACCATTGCGGCAGCATGCGAGCTGGGGCTGACCCCCCCTTTGATTCAAACCCTCCGCGAGCAGCTTCCAAGGCTTGACCCCGTCCAAATCGGTTCCTCCGGCCAGGTGAAAGAATTCCGTGAAGAACGAAAATACGGCGAGATTGGTGAATCACATCACCGCCACATCTCGCATTTGGTCGGCCTATATCCCGGCTCTTGCATCACAAGAGAAACGCCGGAGTGGATAGCGGCTGCAAAGGTCACGCTCAACCGCCGCGGCGATAAATCCACCGGATGGGCGATGGCACACCGCATTAACCTCTGGGCCCGCACAGGGGAGGGCAACCGTGCACATAAACTATACGGCGATCTATTGCGCTTCGGCACGCTGCCGAATCTGTGGGATACACATCCCCCCTTCCAAATCGACGGCAACTTCGGCGGCACGGCAGGTGTGGCCGAAATGCTCCTGCAAAGCCATGCAGGCGTCATTGATCTTCTGCCTGCTCTGCCAGAGGCATGGCCGGACGGCTCGTTTCAAGGCTTGTGGCGAGGGGAAATTTTGTTGTGGATGCGCAATGGGCGCAGGGCAAGTTGATGCATGCCCAAGTGCTCTCCCGTGCGGGCGGCTTTTGCCAAATCCGTATTCCGGGGCAGAAGGCTTCCGAATTCAATCTACAGCAAGGCGATCGCCTTGTATATTCCGTAAAAAGCGGCTGGGCAATAGCCCCTCGCTCCACTGCTCAGGCTTGACACAAATCCCCTGACGCATTCAAATTGCATCCCAGCTTTTTAGTCACCCCAACTTGAAAGAGGGTATCTTTATGCCATTGGTTTATATCGTAGATGATGAAGTTAATATCCGCCAGCTTGCCGCCTTTGGGCTTCAGGATGCGGGCTTTGAAACACAGGAATTTGCTTCCGGCAGCGAAGTGCTATATGCCATGCAGCAACGAATGCCGGATGCGCTGGTGCTTGATTGGATGATGCCACCGCCGGACGGATTGAGCGTTTGCCATAGCATTCGGGAGAATCCGGCGCAGCGGCATCTGCCCATCCTGCTGCTTACCGCCCGCAGCGACGAGGGCGACCGCGTATTCGGCCTGGAATTCGGTGCGGACGACTATCTAACAAAACCCTTCAGCGTAAAAGAGCTTGCCGCGCGCGTCAAGGCGCTCCTACGGCGCGTGGAATACCTGCGCGGTCCGGAAGAAAGCATGACGCGGGGCGTTTTCACCATTGATCTTGCCCGCCATCAGCTCACCAAAAGTGGAACGCCAGTCGCCCTTTCTGCGGGAATTGATCTGCTCTATGAGCTGATGAAAAACCCGGCCGCGTGCTCACGCGTGAAATGCTGCTGGAGCGCGTTTGGAAAACAGAATTTTTCGGCGATACCCGCACAGTAGACGTCCACATCCGCTACCTGCGCCAAAAATTGAGGATGAACCGGATCATCCTCAATATATCCTAACCGTGCGCGGTGTGGGCTATTGTTTCGCAGAGGATAATCGCTGACCGCTTCTTGGAGGAACGCCATGAAAAAGCATCTGATCCGCCTATTTACCGTGTCTGCCGTGGTCAGCCTGATCGCGGCTTTTCTGCTTTCTATGCCCCTTGTTCAGCGGTATAACCTACACCAAACGCAAACACAGCTGAAAAGCATCCTGCTGATCCTCAGCGCGCAGGGCGAATCCCTGCTGGAAAACCCCGATGACTTTTCAGATCGCTGCGCCGGTGCTCTCTCCGGCAGCGGACTGGACATCCGCATTACGATCCTCGGCCGGATGGCCGTGTAGTTGCGGACAGCGGGCCGGATTCGACACTCGGCCAAATCCATTCAGACCGCCCCGAGGTGCAGAAGGCGCGTTCTGAGGGTGGGGATTTCACACGCGCAAAAGCAATCCACCTCCATTCTCTATTCCTATGCGGCTTATGCCTCCAACGGCATCGTTTACCGGGCGGCCATGCCGCTGACGAGCGTTTGGCACTCTGCACTGCTGCTGGGTTTGTATGCCTGCATTGGCCTTGTGGCGGGGATTGTCATTGCATTCCTCCTCTCCCGCATCTGGGCGGCGCGTTCTGTCAAGCCTGTATCTGATTTAACCACCATTGCAAACCGGATCGCCGCAGGGGATCTTTCCCAGCGTGCACAGCCAAAAGGCGAGTTAAGCGAATTGAGCACTGCGCTCAACTCCGTTACACAGGAGCTAAGCGACACGAGCGACGAATTGCGTTTAAGCAACGAACGGCTGCGTGCCATTTTGCAGGGCCTGGATGAAGGCGTTGTTTCCATTGAAAATAATCAGCTCATTTTGCTGACCAGCCGGGCGGGAAATCTGCTCGGCCCCGCCCCGGAAGGTGCAACTTCCCTTTCCGAATGCGGCACAAATTACCGTTATCTCCAGCAGGCAATGGATGAAGCGATTGAAACAGGCCACGATCTCTCCAAAGAGATTACGTTCTCTGCCCCTGCCCCTTGCGTGCTCCAACTCTATGCCGCCAAGCTTAGTTATGCGCCGAAAAGCGCGCTCGCTGTGGTGCGGGATGTGACCAAGCTCCATCAGTTGGAAGAGATGCGCCGGGAATTCGTCGCCAATGTCACGCACGAGCTGAAGACGCGTTAACCTCCATCCGTGGTTATGTAGAGCTTCTTCAGGATGAAAAGAGGGATGCGCAGACGCGGGCGAAATTCTATGAAATTATCGGCATTGAGGCGGATCGCTTGCAGCGTCTAATCGATGATCTTTTAGAGCTTTCCCGAATCGAAAACAATTTGCAAAAAGCGCCGGAAACCCAATGTACAGATGTATCAGAGATCGCACAGGAGGCGCTCGAGCACCTTTCCCCCATGGCGCAGGAGCGGCAAATCGCCTTTTCCTCTGAGCTCACGCCAGAGCTCACCATTCGAGCAGACCCAGATCGGATCGTTCAGCTCTTTACAAACCTCATCCAAAATGCCGTCAAATATAATCGCCCGGGCGGAAGCGTTACCGTCTCCACGCAGGCTGCGCGCGGCATGGCGGTCATTAAGGTGGAGGATACAGCCTCGGCATCCCACAGGAAAGCCTGCCGCGTATCTTCGAGCGGTTCTATCGCGTGGATAAGGGCCGTTCCAGGGAATTGGGCGGCACCGGACTCGGCCTCTCGATTGTCAAGCATATCGTGCAGCTCTACGGCGGCGACATCAGCGTGGATAGCGTGGTGGAGAAGGGCACGGTGTTCCAGGTACGGTTTCCGTTGGCGCATGAACTGTAATTGGCTCCATAAAAGAACCCGCAGGCGCAGAATGCAACGATGCATCCGGCCTGCCGGGTTTTCTGTAACACAAAGCTTTTTATAAGATAGCGATTCAATGCATCGTCAGCATGACGACCAACGCGGCATAAACCGTGAGTAAGCCAATCGATATATTCTTCCAGATGCGCCACTTGCCGCCCTGTTTAATTTCATAAATCGCTTCAAATCCGCACGCTAATCCGCCAATGAGAAGTGCGGATAGAATCAGAATATTTTGGGCTACTGACCGAAAACTCATACGCGCCTCCAAAAAATTATTTAATTCTCCAATTATGTTCTTCTGTCAATTGATCGTATGCCCGGTAAAAGCCTGTTATCATCAAGACCAAAAAAGGATTCACAATAATCCCTTCCTTCATTATAGATAATCCATTTTATTTGTCAATATTTGTTGATTATTTTTAGATCTGTCATTAAGGTTATTGCCTATACCGATACAAAAATTCATCCAAAATCTTATAACGTGCTGGTAGGATGGCGTAAAAATATCGTTCCGTTCATTGGGCGCTTGCGCTTTTCCCCAATTTGTTATAATATTAAATTCGTTAAACCAACAAAAACACAAGCGCTTGAAAGGGGATTCCTTATGTTGTATCAGCGGGCAACCGAATCGGAGCTAGAATCCCTCTGGAATCGAAACATTGCAGAGAACGGGAACGATAAACGCTGGATTGATTGGAAAAAAGAGTTTATCGAAAATAACCGGTCAGGAAAAGCGGCAACTTTTCTAATCCTGCATAATGATGTTGCAATCGGGGAGGGCACATTACTATTATCACCTGCGTGCAGTGCAATTGCAGGCAGAAAAGTATTATGTGATGGGGAAAAAATTGCAAACATCAAGCTTTGCGAATTCAAAAGAGATATGAAGGACAAGGCCATATTTCTAAATTAATGCAGGAAATGGAGCAGTTTGCAATACGGAATCATCTATCAAGCTGACAATAGGCGTTGAGGCAAAGGAAACCCGAACGCTTGCCATCTACTTACACTTAGGATTTAC
>ENA-OQEX01000887-OQEX01000887.1-human-gut-metagenome-genome-assembly--contig:-NODE-887-length-13225-cov-4.918155_pt1 | contig 13225 bp, 18 predicted proteins | sample MGYA00242802_ERZ504649 | MGnify/ENA primary metagenome ERZ504649 (study PRJEB26092, sample SAMD00036194) | human gut metagenome | host: Homo sapiens | study: EMG produced TPA metagenomics assembly of... | reverse complement strand
TGAATGTGCTGCAGTATCACCCCTTCCTCATCAAGCCCAATCATCATGAGCTGGGTGAGATCGTGGGCCGCACCCTCACCACCGACGCTGACATCACCGCTGCGCCGCCCGCACCCTGCAAGGAAAGCGCCCGGAACGTACTGGTGAGCATGGCCGGTGACGGTGCGCTCCTGCTGGACGAGAAGGGCGAGGTCCACCGCATCGGAACGCCCAAGGGCAAGGTGGTCAACAGCGTGGGCGCAGGCGACAGTATGGTGGCCGGTTTCGTGGCAGGCTATCTGCGCAGCGGCAGCTATCTGGAAGCCTGCGTCTGGGTACCGCCTGCGGCAGTGCCACTGCGTTCAGCCTCGGGCTGGCAAAGAAGGAAAAGATCGACGCCCTGTTGGCGACGATTTGAGCGATAGAAGGAAACAAGGAGAGGAGACACACTATGCGAATCACGGAATTGTTCACGCACAGTCCATCGCGCTGGACGAAGCCCAGCAGGACCGCAGCCAGATCATCGACCGTCTGGTGGAGCTGCAGGCGACCCACGGCAACATCAGAGACAAGGAAGCCTACAAAAAGGGCCTGTATGAGCGCGAGGACGAAGGCTCGACCTATGTGGATAACGGCATCACCGTCCCCCACGCCAAGTGCGACTGCGTGACCCGGCCCAGTCTGGCAGCCTCCGCCTCAAGACCCCGGTGCAGTACAATGCCGAGGACGACGGCAAGACCGACCTGCTGTTTGCCATCGCAGCCCCCAAGAACGGCAGCCTCCACGTGGATATGCTGGCCCGTATGATGCAGATGCTCATGAACGAGGACTTCGTGGAGAAGCTGCGCACCGCCAAGACCCCGGAAGACTTCCTCGCCGCCATCGACGCGCAGGAAGAAGCCCAGTTCGGCGACGAGAGCTTCACCGACCAGGAGATCGAGCAGGCGGGCTACCGTGTGCTGGCCGTCACCGCCTGTGTCAACGGCATCGCCCACACCTACATGGCCGCTGAAGCCTGAACAAGGCCGGTGCCAAGATGGGCGTGACCATCAAAGTCGAGACCAACGGCTCCGACGGCGCAAAGAACATCCTGACGAAAGATGAGATCGCCAACTGCGACGGCATCATCGTGGCGGCGGAGAAGAAGATCGAGACGGCCCGCTTCGACGGCAAGCCGGTCCTCTTCACCCGCGTGGACGACGGCATCCATAAGCCCGAAGAGCTCATCCATAAGATAACCTCCGGCGAGGTGCCGGAGTTCCACGCTAAGGGCGGCGCACAGGCCGCGGAGGACGCTTCTGCCTCCGACAGCTTTGGCCGCAGCCTCTACAAGAACCTGATGAACGGCGTCTCTCACATGCTGCCCTTCGTGGTGGGCGGCGGCATCATGATAGCGCTGGCCTTCCTGCTGGACGATTACAGCATCGACCCCTCCAACTTTGGCATGAACACCCCGCTGGCCGCCTTCTTCAAGACGGTGGGCTCTGCGGCCTTCAGCTATATGCTCCCCATCCTGGCGGCTTCATCGCCATGTCCATCGCGGACCGTCCGGGTCTGGCCGTCGGCTTTGCAGGCGGCGTGCTGGCCATGAACGGCACCAACTTCGCCGGTATCGCCGCCGGTGAGACCACCGGCATCTCCGGCGGCTTCCTGGCCGCTCTGCTGGCCGGTTTCGTGGCCGGTTATGTGGTGGAGTTCCTCAAGAAGATCACGGAGAAGCTCCCCGCCAGCCTGAACGGCATCCGTCCCATGCTCATCTACCCGCTGGGCGGCATCCTCATCGTGGGCGCGGTCATGTGCGGTATCAACCCCATCATGGGCATGATCAACACTGCCATGACCAACTGGCTGAACGCATGGGCGGCACCTCCAAGGTCCTGCTGGCGCTATCGTGGCCGGCATGATGAGCATCGACATGGGCGGCCCCTTCAACAAGGCGGCTTACGTCTTCGGCACCGCAGCCCTCGCCTCCGGCAACTATGAGGTCATGGCCGCTGTCATGGTGGGCGGCATGGTTCCCCCGATTGCGATTGCCCTCTCCACCACTTTCTGCCCCAGGAAGTGGACTCCCGACGAGCGCCGCAACGGCATCGTCAACTACATCATGGGCCTCTGCTTCGTCACCGAGGGCGCGATCCCTTACGCAGCGGCTGACCCGCTGCGCGTCCTGCCCAGCTGCGTCATCGGCGCAGCCCTCTCCGGTGCGCTGTCCATGACCTTTGGCTGCGCTCTCCGCGCCCCTCACGGCGGCATCTTCGTCTTCCCGGTCGTTGACCATGCCGTGATGTACTGTGTGGCTCTGGCGGTCGGCAGCGTCGTGGGTGCGGTCATCCTGAGCCTGCTCAAGAAGACCCGCACTGAAGAATAATCAAGCTATTCGCTCCCTTTTCAAGTATAAACAGCCAAAGGCCCCCATCCGGCAGATACCGGATGGGGGCCTTTGGCGTGTAAGATACAGTTAAAAAGGCTCTCCCTAAGGGAGAGCCTTGCAGAGCCATAAAAACCTGTATAAAACACAAAAACCCGCCTGGCAGCGGGTTTTTGTGTATAGAGGGGTGGGAAAGTATATAAAGTGGTGAATCGCGTGATCAGTCGGCAGCATATCGTACCCGAACACCGGGATCCCCGGCGGTACATCAGAACTTCAGTGACGCTGCCTTGCAGTATGTATTATATCCGAATTTGTTTTCTTGTCAAATGCAAAAATTTGGTTTCGCTTTAATTTAGCACTTTACTTTTTGACAAAAACTTTATATAATTAAAGACGGCAAAACGAAAACTGATTTTTGCACAGTTTGTACTATTGCTACAACAATAAAACTTTACTTTCAAAAAATTTTATGTAATGTAACATATTTCAAAAGGAGTACTTTTCCTATGGACGATTTGGACCGCAAGATTCTCGCCCTCCTCGCAAAGAACGCCCGTATGCCGGTGAAGGAGATCGCCGAAAAGGTGGCGCTGACCAGTCCCGCTGTCTCCAGCCGAATCCACAAGCTGGAAACGGACGGCATCATCAGCGGCTATACCGTGATGCTCAACCGCCCGTCCGACCGGGTCTATGTGGACGCTCTCATCAGCCTCTCGGTGGCCCCGTCCCAGCGGGACGAGCTGGTGGAGCTGATGAAGAACAGCAAAGAGGTGCTGCAGTGCTACCACGTCACGGGCGCTTACACCTTCCTCATCAAGGTGAGCTGCGGCAGTATGCCTCAGCTGGAGCATCTTATCTTACAGTTCCAGAAGCTGGGTACCACCAGCACCCAGATCATCCTCTCGACGCCCGTCAATCACGGTGACCTTGAGGCTATGATGCTGTAAGCGTTCATAGAACTGTTACACTTGTGGGTGCAATTTTCGCCCGCCGTGGGTCGTTTACCGAATAGCAGGGATAAAACATCAAATACTATCACTGCACACCGAAAACCTCACCCTGCGAACGAAAGGATAAATTGAATATGAAACGTATCATTGCTTGTCTGATGGCCGGCGTCATGCTGCTGGCTCTGGTGGGCTGCGGCGCGTCGGGCAGCTCCGGCAGCGCGTCTTCTGCCGCGAAGAAAGATTACACCCAGATCCTCCACGACGCCCGCAGCGACGAGGACAACAAGTATGAGATGATATTCACCAAAGGCGAGGATGGCAAGTTCACGGCCCAGTACGGCTACAGCGCCGAGTATGAGGCCGACCAGCTCTCCGACGAGGTGGCCAACATGATGATGCCTCTGCTGGGCCTCGAGGACGATATGTACGACGACTTCGCCGCCTCGGTGTCCGGCATGATGGTCAGCGTCTACGGCGTGGCCATCGTCAAGCCCGCCGAGGGCAAGACGCAGGACGTGGTGGATGCGCTGGATGCCTATGTCCAGAGCCAGCAGAAGTCCATGGAGCATTACCTCGAAGACCAGTACCAGATCGCTTCTGCCGCCCGCGTGGCGACTGTCCCCACCGGCGAGGTGGTCATGGTCTGCTGTGAGGACAGCGACACCGTCTTTGAAAACATCAAAAAGGCTCTGGCCGCATAACGTATTGTGTAGGAAAAAGCCCCCGCTTCCAGCTGGAGCGGGGGCTTTGCTGTATTTGTTGATCACGGGTTCTCGATGGCGTTCACAAGCTTGTTGGCGATGTACTGGTGGCCCTTGATGGTGGGATGCACGTCGAGGGTGGTCTCGGTGTTGGGGATGGCCACATAGGTCAAGTTATAAGTCTTGGCGATCTGCTTCTCAAACTTGTTCAGCTTGTTGAAGTAGCTGCGCCAGCAGGGGATGAGCGGCACAGGGTTGGTGTAGCCCACGAGGATGATCTGGGCATCCGGGTTGAGATTGCGGATCTCCTGCACGATGGAGATGAGGGCTGCGGTGGTCTTGGGGTAAGTCTCGTCGCAGATCTTGCTCATGCCGGAGAAGAGCAGATTCCAGGTGGCATCCCTCTCGGCCTTGGTCAGGTCCATCGCCTTGATGCTGCGGTAGATGGTGGACATGGTGGAGCCGGAACCTTCATTGCGCAGGTCGCCGGCCAGAATGGTAGCGGCCAGCTTCTCGCTCTTCCAGTTGGTGGCGTTGCCCAGAGCCACGATGCAGGGGACGAAGGCGTCGTTGGAGCCGATCTGGACGGAGACGACGTCGGCCTTGCGGATGTAATCCTGGAACTCAGGGTAGTTGTACTCGCAGCCGGACGCCATGTTCATCTGGGGCATCTTGCCGTACCGGATCATGTCCGCGAGGTCGGGAGCCGTCAGGGCCGGCAGGCCGAGGTTGATGGCGTGGTCACGGTCGAGGCCGAGAGCTGCAGCCACCTTGCGACATAGCAGTCGGGAGAGTAGCCATGGAAGTTGGGAGCCATATCGACGCTGTAGCCGGAGCGCGCACTGTACTGGACATCGGCCAGGCCGACGCCGGACACGATGCTGTCACCCAGTGCGACGTAGGTGAGCTGCTCGTCCTTGGTGTCATCAGACTTGACCTCGGCTTTAGCAGCGGTCGCTGCTGAGGCTGCGTCGTACGCAGAAGGGGCCGGGTCAGCCTGAGCCGTCTCGGTGGCAGAAGCCGCGGCTTCCGCCGGAGTCTCGGGCTGCAGGGCAGTCTCCGGGTTCAGGGTGACGATGACATGATCATCGCCGGCGGCGTCCGCAGCGGCCTCGGTCCCCTCGGCCAGCGCGGGGACGCTGAGCAGGGAGACGAGCAGCAGGGCAGAGACCGCCAGACTTGCAAAACGCTTGTTCATGGCAGAAGAGTCCTTTCATGAAAATCAATAGTCGCGGGGGGAGATGTCAGCTTCGAGCTGACGGTAATCGACCTTGCCCACAGGGGTCATGGGCATACTGGGGATAAACTTGTAGGCCACGGGCTGGACGTATTCGGGCAGCTCCTCGGCGCACATCCGCTCCAGCTCCCGGATCACCTGCTTTTTCTTGGCGGTGGTGTCGGCCTTGAGCACGATGTAGACGAAGGGCAGACGGCCCTGCACATGGTCCTTGTCGGCGCAGCCCACCACAGAGCACTGATGCACAGCGGGGTGGCGGCTGACGACATTCTCGATCATGGAGGGGAAGACCTTGAAGCCGTCGTGGCGGATGATCATCCGCTTGATGCGGGAATCCAAGAACACAAAGCCGTCCTCGTCCAGATAGCCCATGTCGCCGGTGTGGGCCCACACCCGGCCGTCGGGGTGGCGGCGCAGCAGGATGGCGGTCTCCTCGGGTTTGTTGTAGTAGCCCTTCATCAGGCAGGGGCCGGAGATGCACAGCTCGCCCCGCTGGCCGATGGGCAGCTCCTGATCGGTGCCCGGCTCAAAGGCCGCCACCACGGTGTTCACCATGGGGATGCCCACACTGCCGGGCTTGTTGTCCAGCCCGGCGGCCACCGTGGCTGCCGAGGACACTTCAGTCATGCCGTAGCCCTTGGCAATGGGGTACCGGGCCCCGTGGGCAGCCAGAAAATCGTTGACGGTCTGCTCGGCCCCCCGGGAGAGGGAGTCGCCGCCGGCGGCGTAGTTGGTGATGAAAGAAAGGTCCTTGTCCCGTAGCTTGGGGTCAGAGGCAAGCTGCTGGTAGTGGGTGGGCACGCCGAACATATGCTCGGGCTTGTGCTTCAGCACCAGACTGCCCAGCTTGGCCGGGTCCAGATTGGGGATGATGATGACCGTGAAGCCCAGCACCAGGGCAGATGGATGCCGCAGGCAAAGCCGTAGGCGATAAAGGGGGGCATCACGTTCATCAGCTTCTGCCCCCGGTGGAACAGCTTGGGGTAAGCCTGAAACTGCAGGGCGATGCCGTTGAAGCAGTCGTCCGTCAGCATGACCCCCTTGGGGGAGCCGGTGGTGCCGCCGGTGTGTACCACCACGCAGGCATGGTCTGGGTCGTAGGGCTCGGCGGCAGTGCTCTGGTCCTTGCCCCCTGCCATAAACTTCTTCCAGCGGATGACGTTGGAAGCATATTTGTTCTTGTCGGGGCTGGTCAGCTTGTAGCCTGCGGCCATGGCCGGGGGCAGCGAGTCGGCAGGGGAGAGGACGATGACCTTTTCCACATTGGTGCGCCGGGCAGCCTGGCTGCAGCGGTCGTACACCACGTTCAGGCAGACCAGCAGGTGGGAGTCCACCTCCTCAATGTACTCACGGATGCCTTCGACGCTGTAGCGGGGGTCCACCAGATTCAGGGTGGCTCCCATCATGTCGGCGGCATAAAACAGGGCGATGATCTCCGGGGTCATGATGCTGACCACCGTGATGATGTCGCCCTTTTTCACCCCGGCGCCCCGCAGGGCGGCGGCGGTCTTTTTTACGTTGACGATGAGGTCGGCGTAGGTGACTTGCGGCCGTAGTATTCCAGAGCCGTGTCGTTCAGGTGGTTCTTGCTCCGCTGGCAGACATACTCAAAGGCCGAGAGGGCAGGCAGGGTCTGATCGATGAATTTCTGGTCGTAATACTTGAGCCAGGGCTTGGCCTGGGATGCGTAAACAGGATTCTGCGTCGTCATCAATTTCTCATTCCTTTATGTTTGTTAGACCCGCGCGGGGGCCAATGTTTTGTTTCGTTTTGTTACAAAGCCACTCCTGTTATTGTAGTAGAGCAGAGAACAAAAGTCAATAAACAGAGAGGCCACAATGAGAAAAACGCAAGAAAAAGTTTACGATTCCCGGCACCAGTCTTCGGCCTCGGAGGCGCTGCAGAGCACCCAGTGACGGGGCCGAAGCTCCCGCCACTGGGGAGCCTCCGTAGAGTAGTCGTGCATGGAGGGGTCATAGACCAGCAGCTTTTTCTGCCGCTCGCGGCGGGGGCTGGGCATGGGGATGGCCGACAGCAGGCTGCGGGTATAGGGGTGGATGGCGTGGGTCACCAGCTCTTCGGCGTCGGCCAGCTCCACGATGTCGCCCTTGTGGATGACGGCGATGCGGTCGGAGATGTAGCGCATGACGGAGAGGTCATGGGCGATGAAGAGGTAGGTGATGCCGCGCTCTTTCTGCATATGGCGCAGAAGGTTCAGGACCTGGGCGCGGATGGACATATCCAGTGCTGAGATGGGCTCGTCGGCGATGATGAATTCCGGCTCCACGATGAGAGCCCGGGCGATGCCGATGCGCTGGCGCTGGCCGCCCGAGAACTCGTGGGGGAAGCGGGATGCAAACTCGGGCAGCAGGCCCACATCCAGCAGCGCCTGACGGACTTTTTCGTCCCGCTCGGCGGCGGAGAGGTCGGGCCGGACGTTCATCAGGCCCTCGCCTACGATGTAGCCCACCTTGGCGCGCTCGTTCAGGGAGGACTGGGGGTCCTGGAATATCATCTGAATTTCCTTGATGACCTGCTTGTCCAGCGCGTGGGAGATCCTGCCGTTTATCTTCTGGCCCTTATAGAACACCTCGCCGCCCGAGGTGGGCAGGATGCGCATGATCGCCCGGCCGATGGTGGTCTTGCCCGAGCCGGACTCGCCCACCAGACCGAAGGTCTCGCCCTTATAGATGGTGAAGTTTGCGTTCTTGACGGCCTTGTAAGCCTTGCGGCCGGAGCCGTAGGTCACTTCGAGGTTTTTTACCTCGACCAGAACTTCGCGTTCGTCTGCCATGTTATTTGCCCTCCTCTTGCAGCATCCGCACAGCGGCGGGCGGTTCTATCTTGGGTGCGCGGGGGTCGAGAAGCCAGGTCTTGGCCCGGTGGGTCGTGCTGACATCAAAATAAGGGGGACGCTTGACGAAGTCGATCTTCAGCGCCAGCGGGTTGCGGGGCGCGAAAGCGTCGCCGTGAATTTCCGTGAAGAGGTTCGGGGGCGTGCCCTGAATGTTGAACAGGTCTTCGCCCTTCACGCCCATCTGGGGCATACTGGACAGCAGCGCCCAGGTGTAGGGGTGGCGGGGGTCGTAGTAGATCTCATCCGAGGTGCCGATCTCCACGATGTCGCCGGCATACATGACGGCCACACGGTCGGCGATGTTGGCCACGACGCCGAGGTCATGGGTGATGAGGATGATGGTGAGGTTGTATTTGACCCGCATCTCCTTCAGCAGCTCGAGGATCTGGGCTTGAATGGTCACGTCCAGAGCGTCGTGGGCTCATCGCAGATCAGGATCTGCGGGTTGCAGGCCACAGCGATGGCGATGACGACGCGCTGGCGCATACCGCCCGAGAACTCGTGGGGATACTGCTTGAAGCGCACCTCCGGGTCGGCGATGCGACATCCCGCAGGTACTCGAGGGTCTTCTCCCTGGCGGCAGCGCCCTTGAGGCCCTGATGGAGCTCCACGGCCTCCATGATCTGGTCGCCGATGGTCTTCAGGGGGTTCAGGCTGGTCATGGGGTCCTGCATGATCATGGCGATCTCGTGGCCGCGGACTTTCAGCCAGTCCTTCTCCTTTTTCAACTCGGAGAGCCGGATGGGCTGGCGGTCATCGGCACCGAAGTAGTCGATGGTGCCGGAAGTGATGGAGCCGTTGGAGTCCAGCAGGCCCATGAAGGACTTGGTGAACACGCTCTTGCCCGAGCCGGACTCGCCCACGATGGCGAGGACTTCGCGTGGTAGACGTCGAGGTCGATGCCCCGGATGGCGTGGAGGATCTTTCCACGCAGATTGAATTTGATGTTGAGATCCCGCACAGAGAGGATCAGTTCATTCTTTTTCATGCCTGTTCCTCCTTACTGCAGATGGTTCTTGGGGTCGGCTGCGTCAGAGAAGGCGTTGCCGATGAGGTAGAACGCGATGGTGACGAAGCTGAGGATGATGGTGGGGTAGAGCAGCTGATAGCGCAGGCCGGCCTGCATCATGACCTTGCGGCCATCGTTGATGAGGTTGCCCAGAGAAGGCACCTCGACAGAGAGGCCGAGGCCGATGTAGGTGATGAAGACCTCGCTGCCGATGGCGGCGGGGATGGTCAGGGCCATGCGGAGCATGATGACCGACACGAGGTAGGGCAGCAGGTTGCGCACCACGATGCGGGAGGTGGGGGTGCCGATGCAGCGGGATGCCACGTTGTAGTCACGGTCACGGATGATGAGGATCTGGTTGCGGATAAAACGCGCCATGGCGATCCAGCCCGTGATGGACATGCCCAGGATCAGCGTCTGGACGCTGGGGCTGGCGACATAGGAAATAAGGATCAGGATGATGGTGGAGGGCACGTTGTCGCAGATGTTGTACAGCTCGGTGAAGAAGAAGTCCAGCTGACGGACATAGCCCCAGAGCACACCCACCGTGATGCCCACCACGGCCTCGATGAGGGCCACGAAGAAGGCGATGGTCAGGCTGGTGCGGGCACCGGCCCAGATGCGGGCCCAGAGGTCCTGGCCGATGGCGTTGGAACCCCAGATGAAGCCCTTTTCACCGGGGGCGATGTTGCGGTACTGGATGCCGGTGGCGGGGTCCACGGCGCAGAGGTTGGGGTCTGCCTGACCGGGCAGGCAGGGCTGCAAAAATGCAAAGGCCACCACGGCGATGAGGGCGACGAGCAGCAGCACGGCCACGCGGTTCTTGAAGAAGGCGCGGAAGGTGCTGCCCCAGTAGCTGTAGTTGGAGTAGGACGTGGCCTCGGCCCGCTCTTCGCTGAACCCGGCGGGGGTGAACAGCTCTTCTTCGGGCAGCTTTGCCCATGCGGCGGGGCCGTCCGCCTGTAACTTATCCAGCTCTGCCTCGAGCTGGCGTGCTTTTTCATCTTTCATTCGGAAAAGCATTATCGGCCACCTTCTTTCTTGCCAAAGCTGATGCGGGGGTCAATGAGCACCATGAGCAGGTCGCCCAGGATCAGGCCGATGATGCCCACGCAGGCGTAGAGCAGAACGATGCCCTGCACCATCGTGTTGTCGTGGCGCTGGACACAGGTGACCAGCAGGCCGCCCATGCCCGGGATGCTGTAGAGGCTCTCGATGTAGATGGAGCCGACCACAGTGTTCAGGAAGGCGGAGGGAATATACTGCACCAGCGGCACCATTGCGTTGCGGAAGATGTGGTGCAGGGCGATGTTGTTCTCACTCACGCCCTTGGCACGGGCAAGGCGGACATAGTCCTTGTTGCTCTCGTCCACCATGTACCGGCGCAGCCACATGGCGTAGAACGCCACGTTGCCCAGACTCATGGAGCAGACGGGCAGCACCCAGTATTTCCAGTTGGAGGCGTCGAAGAGCAGGCCCACGTTCAGCGCGGTGGTGCCGTACATCTGGATGTACAGATAATACACTGCCGCAGGCACAGCCTGGATGAGGACGATGATGGCCGTGCCGAGCTTATCGGGCCAGCGGCTCTTGAAGCGGCCCATGAACAGGCCCATCGGGATGCCGATGACAAGGCTCAGCAGCATGGCGTACACGCCCATCTGGATGGAGATGGGCAGCTTCTTGGCGAGGATGCCGGTGACGGAGGCGTTGACCTTATAGATGTGGCTCACGCCGAGGTCGCCGTGGAGCGTATTGACCCAGAAGCGGCCGATCTGCACCGGCAGCGGGTCCAGCAGGCCCATGGACTGTAAGCCGGCCTGTATCTGGGCCTCGGTCATTTTTTCGTAGTTAGCAAAATAGCCTTCCACCGGCATCAGCCGCAAAAGGCAGAAAACGAGCGTGACGATAATAAACAGGGTCAGTATCGAGCGCCCGATGCGTTTCGCCAGATATTTGAGCATATCTGTGCGCACCCCTCTCTTTTATAAAATGAATGTCGGATAGGAATAGAATACAACAAAAAACCACTTTTGGAAAGTGATTTGGCAAAGTTCGTTACAAAAATTCATGTAAGAGGCCTCAGAAACGAAAAGCTCTCCGCTTTCCCGTGGGAAAACGGAGAGCTTTGGAGCGGACAGACTCAAAAAGTCTTAGCGGGCGTCGCGGTTGGCCTCGTACTCGCTCATGGAGATGTAGTGGTCGAGGACGTGGATGCCTTCAGGCGCTTGTTGGAGAAGCCGGTGGAAGCGTACTGGCCTCCCAGTAGTTCAGACGGGTGGCAATGTAGGGCGGGATGCTCATGCCCATGGGGACGACGAGGGCGTTGTTGATGAGGGAGGCCTCGGCGTTGGCGAAGGCATCGTAGCGGGCGTTGATGTCGTCGGTGATCTTGACCGCCTCTTCGATGGCCTTCATGTAGTTCATGACGGCGTCCGCGGTGTCGCCGGTGATGAAGCCGTCCTCGACACCGGTGCGCAGGAAGGCGTAGCGGCTGCCGCGTGCGCCCGCGGCTGATAGAAGGGGTCGGTCTCGGTCTGGGGGTCGGAGTAGTCAGCGCCCCAGTTGCACAGCAGGAAAGCGAACTTGCCGTTGCGGCGGACGCTGGACAAGAAGCTGTCGGAGGGGCCGGCAGTGATGAGGATGTCGATGAAATCGAAACCGTCGTTCAGCACACCCTCGAGCTGCTGCTTGAACACCTGGCACTGCTTGTCCCAGTCGGTGGAAGAGGGATTGTAGGGCATCTGCACCTTGATGGGGAAGGTCACACCGGCAGCGGTCAGCTCCGGGATGGCAGCGTCGCGGTACTCCTTGGCCTTCGCCTCGTCGAAGAACTCGGTGATGTCGGCCAGGTCGCCGCACTTGAGGTAGTCCACGCCGTCGGCGTTGGCACAGAAGCTGGGGGGCGTGATGGTGTTCAGCTTGTAGTTGTCGTAGCCCTCGGGTGCCTTGACGGCCAGCGTGACAGAGTTGTTGATGCCGTAGAGGAAGGACTTGCGGAAGTTGGTGTTGTTGATGGCCTTGGCCCAGTTCTCCGGCTCATACTCGGCATCCATGCCCTCCACGCTCCAGTTGGAGAACTCGTGGGAGAAGGGCATGAAGTTGAACATATAGAAGTAGGTGTAGTTGGTGTTGGGACGGTCCATGGACACCATGTCCTTGGTGGTGTCGTCGGACAGCCAGCTGTCGAGGATGTCGGAGCCGATGGTGGCCTCGTCGATCTCGCCGCGCTTGATCATCTCGGGGCCGTTGACGCTGGCCTCGGCGTTGTAGATGCGGCTGATGGTGTCGATGAAGACGTTGTCAGCGTCGTAGTTCTCGGGGTTCTTCTTCATGACCCAGGTCTCCAGAGACTCGTAGGCGGCCAGATAGAAGCACCGCAGCTGTAGGTGGTCTCTGCGCTGGTGGCGAACTGGTCGCCGGTCTCTTCCAGCAGCGGGCCGTAAGCGGGCTCGTAGGGCAGATAGCACAGCAGGCTCAGGAAGCCCGGGAAGTCGTAGGTCAGGGTGTAGGTCAGGGTGTGGTCATCCACAGCGGTGACACCCACGGCGTCGAAGTCCACCGGTGGGTAGGTGGCGGGGTCAGAGTCGGGGGCAGTCACGGTGACGACGCCGCTGCCGTCCACGGTGTAGGTGGTGCCGTCATCGTCCACGACGCCGGTGTTGGCGTTGTTCAGATAGACGTGGTAGTGGTAGTAGTCGTCAGCGCCTGCGATGTAAGCGGTGACGAGGCCCACGTTGGAGGCGGCGTAGTCCGGGGTCAGGACGTACTTCAGAGCGTCCACGAAGTCCTGTGCGGTGACGGGGGCCACGACCTCGCCGTTGCAGTCCACCCAGTTCTCCTCACGCAGATGGAACGTCCAGGTCAGGGTGTCGGCATCCCAGTCCCAGCTGGTGGCCAGGCCTTCGCGCATGACGCCCTTGTTGTCGTACTCGACCAGCGTATCCACGCAGTTTGCGCCCACGACCATCTCAAGGTCGGTGCCGGTGGTCAGGTAGTTCAGGGTAGCGGGCTGGCTGTCGTACAGGATGGTGTAGCTGGAGCCGGAACCGGAAGAGGCTGCGCCGGAAGCGCCGCCGGAGGAAGAGCCGCCGCAGCCAGTCAGCAGGCCGGCTGCGCAG
>ENA-OQEX01000885-OQEX01000885.1-human-gut-metagenome-genome-assembly--contig:-NODE-885-length-13238-cov-1.625048_pt1 | contig 13238 bp, 18 predicted proteins | sample MGYA00242802_ERZ504649 | MGnify/ENA primary metagenome ERZ504649 (study PRJEB26092, sample SAMD00036194) | human gut metagenome | host: Homo sapiens | study: EMG produced TPA metagenomics assembly of... | reverse complement strand
TCAAAAACACCATGTACATAGGTTCCACATACATTGTCAAGATAAGCACCATCCGACTTCTCTCTCCGGTTACGCTATCCTGAATATTTGTAGATGGCTTTGCATCTCCTTTCAGGCAGTCTCACCCATATGGATCTCATATCCTTCCAGAGCAGTATCACTAAGCTTTGCAAACGCACCAGTCAGCTGGCCGAAAGAGCCTTCCACTCTGGTTCTGGTCTTTTTCTTTGCAAAAACGGTATCCATTGGAAGAAGGTTCATACCTTTGATCGTTCCGCCAGCTTCCACTCCATGAGGATCGCTTAAAGTCTCTCCCATCATCTGATAGCCACCGCAGATTCCAAAAATCAGCTTTCCTTTCGCAGCCTCCTTCAGGATCAACGCTTCCAGGCCATTTTCCCTCATCCACAGAAGATCTTCCATTGTATTTTTGGTTCCCGGCAGAATGATCATATCCGGATTACCAAGCTTTGATGGATTTTTTACATAGCGAAGGGAAACCCCCTGGATACTCTCCAGCGGATTAAAATCTGTGAAATTAGAAATTCTGGGCACTCGGATCACCGCAATGTCAATCAGGTCTACTGTCCGATTTGTCTCAAAACGTTCCGTCAGGCTGTCCTCATCCTCCACCTGAATATTCAGATAAGGAGCTACGCCTACAACCGGAATGCCGCTTCTTTCCTCCAGCATTTCCACTCCGGGATCCAGAATGGTTTTGTCTCCACGGAATTTATTGATGATCAGACCTTTTACCATCTCCTTCTCGTCTTCTTCCAGAAGCATAACAGTTCCGATCAGCTGGGCAAAAACACCGCCACGGTCAATATCTCCTACCAGAAGCACCGGAGCCTTCGCCATTTTCGCCATACCCATATTTACGATATCATCACTTTTCAGATTGATTTCCGCCGGACTTCCGGCTCCTTCTATAACAATAATATCATTTTCTGCTGCAAGAGCATTGTAAGCCTTCATAATATCCGGCACCAGTTTTTTCTTATATTTGAAATAATCCCTGGCGCTCATGTTTCCCAGAACCTCACCGTTACGATCACCTGGAGCTACATCGTTTGTAGGCTTTAAAAGAACAGGATTCATCAGAACAGAAGGAGCAATTCCGGCTGCTTCTGCCTGCATCACCTGGGCACGTCCCATTTCCAGACCTTCTTTTGTGATAAAAGAATTCAACGCCATATTCTGGGACTTAAAAGGTGCCACACGGTACCCGTCCTGTTTAAAAATTCTGCAAAGGCCTGCTGCCAGAAGGCTTTTTCCGGCATTGGACATTGTCCCCTGCACCATGATTGCTTTTGCCAAAATGTGTTCCTCCTTTTATAAAATCACATTTTCAACTTTGGTTCTATCTATTTCTTTCAATGCCCTGACAAGCTGCTGATTTTCTTCATGTTTCTTCACCGCCACCCTGTAATATCCTTTGGAAAGCCCGGTATAATTACTGCAATCGCGTATCAGGATCTTCTTCTGCTCCAGCTTCTCATATAAATCCGCCGGACCTGTAAAAACACGTAATTCGCCTGAGAAGGATAAACCGGATAGCCAAGTGCCGCCAGTTCTTCTTTCAGATATGCCAGTTCCTGAAAGGTCACCTGTCTTCCCTTTTCTACATATTCTCTTTCCTGCAAAGCCGCCAGACCTGCTGCCTGTGCCATGGAAGAGACATTCCAGGGCTGACATACACCTTCTATTTTTCCAGAAGTCCTTTATTTCCGCAAAGACCATAGCCAAGTCTCACACCTGCCATAGCATAGCGCTTTGTAAAAGCTTTCAGAAGAAACAGATTGTCATAGGTTTCCAGATATTCTTTTAGCGTATATTTTTCTGGTTGATGGAACGAAATCCAGGAAACATTCATCCACTGCCATAAGAATATTAAGACTCCTGACAACGCTTCAGAATTTTTCCAGCAATGGTTTTTCCACCAAAAGCCCGGTTGGATTATTGGGATTACACAGGAAAATAATGTCAATCTCTTCTGTCAATGCCTGTAAGAAGTTTTCCTCCAGCACAAACCTCTTTTTCCCATTCAGGAGAAAAACTCTACCTGGCAATCTACACTATATAATGCCTGCTGGTATTCTGCAAAAGTCGGAGCCGGCACCAGAGCCCGTCTTGGATTCACCGCCCGGCAAAGGGAAAAGATCACCTCTGCAGCGCCGTTTCCGCAGATCACCTGATCCGGCTTCGTATTCTCATATTCTGCAATGGCTTTTTTTAAGGGAGTGCAGCCTACCTGGGGGTAGTCATTTATATGCTCCAGACTTTTAATGATCGCTTTTTTGATTCCTTCGGGGTACCAAGAGGATTGCAGTTTGCTGAAAAGTCAATGCACCCCTGATGATGATACACATCACCGCCATGTATGTGTTTTTCCATTGTTGTCTCCATTCAAGTAATTACACGGTCTAAAGCGTGTTTGAAAAAGGCTTTCTACAAGATGTGCGTCTCAATTTTAAAACATACTTTAATCTTTTATTTGTTGCTGTTTTTTCAGCAAAATCCGCTATAACACAGTCTTCAGAAGAACACTCAGCCCGAAGAATAAAATTGCTCCCACAATACAGGTTGCATAAAGCAGTTTATTCGCTCTTGGAATATCCTCGATTTCAACCGGGCGGATCGGATCCCCGATCGTCGGTTTTTCATATAGCTTACCAAAATAATAAGCATTTCCTGCCAGCTGAACATCCAGTGCTCCTGCCATAGCCGCTTCTGTCTGGGCAGAATTGGGGCTTGCATGATTGCGGCGGTCTCTTCTGTATATTTTCACTGCATTTTTGGTATCCATTCCAACAAATACTGTGGACAATGCCATCAACCAACCGGAAATTCTGGCTGGAATATAATTCGCCACATCGTCAAGTCTGGCTGCACATCTTCCAAAATACAGATATTTATCGTTTTTATATCCAAGCATAGAATCCATAGTGTTGATGCCCTTGTACAAAAACATCAGGGGAATTCCACCGATTGCCATATAAAACATAGGGGCAATAATTCCGTCAGAGGAATTTTCCGCAACCGTTTCCACAGCTGCCTTCGTCACTCCGATTTCTGAAAGTGCCTGTGTATCACGTCCCACAATCATGGAAACGGCATAACGCGCTTCCTCAATGGTTCCGTTTTTCAGGCGGTCATATACTTTCATACTTTCCACTTTCAATGATTTTGTTGCAAGCAGCTGTCCGCACCAGAAAGTCTCCAGTGCAAAGCCCAGCCAGAAATTCCATTTATAAAGCAGATGGATTACAACGTAAGGAATAAAAAAGGTAATAAAACAGACAAGAACAACTTCCAGAATGCCTCCTGCCCGCTCACCCTTATCTGTTTTCGGAAACACCTTTCGTATTCCTTTTTCCAGTATGCTGATCAGATTTCCTATAAGACATACCGGATGATATAGCCATCTTGGATCTCCCATAAGCAGGTCAAGAATAAAACCTGCTGGAAGAGTTAATAATCGTATCATTTTTGTAACTCCTTATACTCCAGACACTTTTTTTAAAAATGCCTGTGGGATTTTCGGATTTGCGTAATAATATAAATGAGGAAAGCCAGCTAACAAATGATCAAAGCCGTGCATGCAGTCCCACCCGCGTTTGCTTTCCGGTTTTGAAGCATGAAATGCAGTTCCACAATTATCCGAATCAAAATAATGAAATTCATGGGCCGGACTTACTCCAAGATCTGACTCCCCAAGAATTGCAGTTTCCTGTTTTCCATGGGAAATCCCCTGATTCTGCTTCAAAGTAATATAGCCAAACCGGGTCAGTCTGGGTGTGCGCCATACCTTACCCGGAATAACGCCTGCCATTTCATAGAATTTCCCATCCATTCCCTCCATGCTTTCGTGGAGATACATGAACCACCGCATTCTGCAAGACAGGGCATTCCATTCCTTTATGGCTGCCGCAATTTCCTGCCGCATAGAAAGATTCTTCTCCAATGCTTTCCATTTTAATTCCCGGATATCCACCATAGAGAAGAAGTCCGTCCAGATTTTCTGGTAAATGTCCGTCATGTACAGGCGAAAAGGCCACCAACTCGGCACCCATTGAACGAAGAAGATCCAGATTGTCTTCATAAAAGAAGCAGAATGCCTCATCTTTCGCAAGACCGATCCGAAGCTTCTTTGGGCTTTTCCAGGTATACACCTGACTCATTTCAGTCAATACATCCACTTCTCTTTTCACCTTTTCAGCTATTGCACTGGTTCCAGATGGCTGACATAGGGATCTCTCATCTGTCTTTTCCAACAATGGATATTCCAACACTGGTGCCTCATTGGCCAGTTTTAATATCTCTTCTATTTCCAGACTGTTCTCCAGCACTTCTGCCAGCTTCAAAAGCCGTCCCTTCAGTTCCGGGATTTCTTCTGGCAAAATCAGTCCCAGGTGTCGGCTCTCGATCACACAATCTTCCACCCTTGGCACATAGCCAGTACTTTGATGCCAAGCTCCTCTTCCACCAGTTTCTTCATTCTGGGATAGAGCATAGGGGACATTTGGTTAAAAATCACGCCTTTTATGCGGCTGTCTTTTTTGTATTCCAGAAAGCCTTTTATGTAGGCAGCAAGAGAGACACTCATTCCCTTGCTGTTCACGATCAGAATAACCGGCGTATCCGTAACTCGCGCCAGATCATAAGCACTTGCCAAAGTAGTGGTTCCTGCCGCTCCATCGTAAAAACCCATAACGCCTTCCATCACTGCTATTTCACAATCAGCACTGTTTTTGCAAGAAGGTATCTGGTAATCTCCTCTCCTGTAAAAAAAGTGTCCAGATTTCGGGATTTTGTACCAATTACCTGGGTATGGAACATGGGATCAATATAATCCGGTCCGCATTTAAAGGAGACTGTCTTTATCCCTCTGTTTACCAGTACCTGCAGCAGACCACAGGTGAGAAGTGTTTTCCCGCTTCCGCTGGCTCCTGCTGCAAGCAAGATCCTGGGTATTCTTTTTTTCATGATAGTCCTCCTCTTCTTTCCGCGCCAACAACCTTTTTCTGCACTCTTAAGAAAACCACACCTGTCATATCTGCGCCCGTGGCTCTGGCAGGTGATAATATAAATAGGATTCTCTCCCATCATTAGATGGTATCCTTCCAATCTCTTTTGATCTGGAGGCTGTAAGCTGCACTGCTTCCTGATCTGCGAAATCGTATTCTTTCAATATCTCCAGTGCCTCACTGATAGTCTCCAGCGTAATGCAGTTGATCACGATCCGCACATCCCGGTTCTTTCTAAAGCAAGGCAACGATTTCTTTCAGATTTCCTGATGAACCGCCGATAAACGCATGAGTTGGAACCGGCAGTTCTTTTAGTGCTTCTGGTGCCTCGCCCTTTATAATTTCCAGATTATCCGCTGCAAACCGCTGTTTGTTTTCGTAAAGAAGAGCCACCGCGTCATCCTTTTTCTCAACAGCAAAAACCTGTCCCTGATCTGCGCGAAGAGCCATTTCCACAGAAACAGAACCTGTTCCGGCACCTACATCATAACAGATGGAATCTTCCTGAAGACGAAGCTTGGAAAGGGAAACACATCTCACCTCTTCTTTTGTCATAGGTGCTTTTCCACGGATAAATTTCTCATCTGGAATTCCATGAGTGGAAAATGCCGGTCTGGCTTTTTCATTGTAAGCACAGACAACGCTCAATGCCTGACCCTCATAGGAAGTCAGTTCACTGGCGTTCGCCTGGAATATTTTTTCATCTGGATAGGAAAGATTTTCTCCAACATAGAGAACCACATCTCCCATCTCATATTCCACCAGCTTCTGTGCAAGTTCCGCAACTGCACTTCCTGTTCCCAGAATGGAAAAAACCTTCTGATTCTGCTTGATCATGGAAACCAAATTGCAATTTTTGCCGTGGGTGCTGGTGATCTTCGCATCATCAGGATAAACCGATCTGGGACATAAAATAAACCACAGAAGAAATTCCGCAGATAATCTCAATGGAGACACAGCCATTTTCTTTTTCACTGTCCTCCTGCCCTTTTAAATCATCTGCTAAAACACCCTCTGGTTTCCTTCCATTCAGCACATCCAGCAGCTTCTTCGCTCCGCTGTAGAATCCCACATCCCCGGACAAAGCTATCACAATATTCTCATATTCCGGATGGCTCTTAATATAAGCTCCAATCACATCACTGCGGTATTCATACACCACCGGCTGTCCCGGCTCCCGGATGGAATCTGCCATACGCCTGGCCCAATGATCAGATCAGCTCTTTGAACTGCCTTTTTTCCCTGAATTGTGAGGGTTTTCTCACTTCCCATCCCAATTCCCAGGAGTGTAACGTGAGGTTTCAGGGTGAGTCCAAAATGTTCCGTAAGCATATGTTTACATTCTGCCACAGAAAGGCCCTCTTCCTGCAGCGGTCTTCCAATTATAACAGGAATCACATCGCACATAAGTGCAGCATCAATTTTCTCCTGGAAACCACCTGCTTTTCCTGTATCCTTTGTCACAAGATATCTGCAGTCATACTGACGAAGCATGGCTGCGTTTAATTCCATGGAAAAGGGTCCCTGCATACCGATCAGATGCTTGCCCTCAAAGCCATACCCTTTGCAGGTTTCCATCACAGATGGCAAAGACAGAACACGGGCATAAATGCGTTCTCCTGCATCAGATAAAGCTGTAAATTTTCCAAGCTCCTTGCTGCCTGTGGTAAGCAGGATATTTCCTTTTGTACCTTCCAGAAATTCCACTGCTGCCTCTGTATTCTCCACATAAACAGCCTTATCCTGATAAGCACCGGCCTCTCTTAATACTCGCTGGTAAGAAAAACCTGTATTTTGGCAGGCAGCACGAATGTTCTCCGTTACCTCGGCAGCATACGGATGGGTAGCATCCAGCACCAGTCCGGGACTGAGTTCTTTCAGAAGCTTTTCCATCTCCGTCCCATTCAGGCGGCCAGCGTGGATTTTCAGATATTCGTCCTCTTTTAATGATTTGCTTCCGTAATCGGTAGCGACACATGCAAGCACACTTACTTTATTTTTTGCCAGAAAGCTGCAGATTTCATAGCCTTCTGTGGTGCCTGCAAAAAACAACAACATCAGACATTTTTATATCCTCTTGGTGTTACCATTTTTCCATCAATATTTCTGGTCTGTGAATTTCCGATAAATACAGTGGTAAACATATCTACCTGAGTTTCTTTCAATTCAGCCAGAGTCATAACTCTGGCAGTTTCACCCTCGCGGTTAATGTTCTGCACGGTACCGCATACTGTTTCCGGAGATTTGTGTTGAAGCATAAGTTCGCAGGCTTTTTTCAGATAATCGTGTCTCTTGTGACTGGACGGATTGTAAAGAACAATCACAAAATCAGCTTCCGAAGCCAAAAGAAGACGCTTCTCGATCTTTTCCCATGGTGTGAGCAGATCACTGAGACTGATCAGACAGAAATCGTGGATCAATGGAGCACCAAGCACTGCTGCTCCTCCGGTTGCTGCTGTAACACCTGCAACTACTTCCAGCCCCACCTCCGGATAGTTTGCGCCGATTTCATACATAAGACCAGCCATTCCGTAAACTCCCGCATCACCACTACAGATCATGGAGACTATCTGACCTTTCATAGCCTCATCAAAAGCCATTACACAGCGATCCACTTCCTTTCTCATAGGTGTGGTGAGAAAAGATTTTCCCGGAAAATGGTCTTTTACAAGATCAATATAAACAGTGTATCCAACGATCACATCACTTTTTTCAAGAGCTGTAGCTGCAGCTCCTGTCATTCCTTCATAAGAACCTGGTCCGATTCCTACCACATAGATTTTCTTTTCTTTACTCAAAACGTATCCTCCAATCTCCAAGGACAAGAGCCGTTGTCACGCCCTCTGCGCCCCGTTTTCTCTGTATAAAATGAATGCCAGTATGATTCTCTGCGGCTTTCACCGCGCTTCGTTCACACACATTATCCACACCTACTGTCTTACTCACAAAAGAGGATGAGGTGAATTCACCCTGCACAGACAGAAGTTCCTCACTGGAAAATGTTTTGAAAGGAACTCCCAGCTTTTCTGAAAGAGCCAGAAGCCCGGGTTCTTCTTTTTTTACATCAATGCTTGCAAGAGCTGCAACTGCCTCCGGATAAATGTCATTTTCTTTCAGGCAGCTGAATGCTGCTTTTTCCACGGCTTCTGATTCTTTATTTTTCCGGCAGCCCATTCCAAGCGCAGCAGCTGGTGGAACTACATGCGTCGTTGAGGCAAAGGGATGACAGCTTTTATGTACGGTCACGGCAATCCCCACCTCTGGAAGTGGTGTGCCGTCCACAGTCTCATACTGTATTTCAGAAAGTGATATGCCAGTTTTTTGGCACCAGATCAGTCCCTTTGGCAGTTCTCCCTCCCAGGGAAATTCGCTGTAGAATCCCACCTTCTCACCTGCCAGCAGCGCGGCAGAAACCTCTTTCGCCTCTTTCATTCGAAAAATGTGACAGTTATTTTTCTTTGCAAACACATCCACAGCAAATTTTCCCTCAAGGTCTGTGGCAGTTGTGACTACAGGGATTGCCTGTAAAATGTCTGCAGCCAGACAGGCAAGTTCATTTGCCCCGCCAAGATGTCCAGACAGCAGGATATCACAAATTTGCCCAATTCATCTACTACCAGCACAGCCGGGTCTTTCTTTTTGCTTTGTATAAAGGGAGCAATGCTGCGCACTGCGATTCCGGCTGCTCCAATGAAAATGATACTGTCTGCAGTTTCGAACTGTTCTCCCGTCCATTTCCCGCAGCTTCCCTTTATAGAATCTGGAATGTATTTGCTCTTTGTGAAAAGAGAAACTATATTTCCTTCTTTTTCCAGTCCCTTTTTTAGTTTCTCTCCTGTCTGCTGCCCTGTCAGGGTGTAGCATATCATGGAAATTTTCATCCGTTTTCCTTTCATCTGGAACAGGCTCTAACCTAAGCTGCCATATCAAATAACCTTATTCTTATTTCGTTGCTTCACGGAACTCTGTTGTAAATCCTGGATCGTATAACTTGGAACGGTCATAATGAGCGGCATTTACGCAGTCTCCAATGATCATAAGTGCAGTCTTCGTAATATGATTCTCCTTCGCAGTCTGCGCCAGGGTTCCTACTGTGCACACAAATTTCTTCTCATCCTCCCAGGTTGCCTTATACACAATCGCAGCAGGAGTATCTGCCGTATAACCGCCTTCGATCAGTCTTCTGCTCAGTTCTTCCAGCATTCCTGTGCTGAGAAAAACAACCATAGTTGCCTGATGGGTAGCAAAGGACTGAATGCTTTCCTTTGGCGGAACCGGAGTTCTGCCTTCCATACGGGTGATGATCACGCTCTGGGAAATATCCGGCAGCGTATATTCCAGATTTAAAGCACTTGCCGCACCGCAGAATGCACTGACACCAGGACAGTAATCATAAGCAATCCCTTTCTCATCCAGCACATCCATCTGCTCACGGATGGCACCATAAATACAGGGATCACCTGTGTGAAGTCTTACTGTTGTCTTGCCGGCCGCTTCTGCCTTTTCCATAACAGAAAGCACCTCTTCCAGTGTCATCTTTGCACTGTTATAAATAGTACAAATATCCTTTGTATACTCCAGAAGTTTGGGGATTTACCAGAGATCCTGCATAAATAACTACGTCTGCTTCTTCCAGATATTTCTTTCCCCTTACGGTGATCAGATCCGGTGCTCCGGAACCTGCTCCTACGAAATGAATCATGGCTTTCTCTCCTTTTTCACTATAATTTTTATTGTGCGGCAAAGTTTTATAATTCTTACTTTAATAAATTTTCACTTTGCCTACATTGGTTTTTTATTTACATTATCTTATTTTCCTTCACAATGATCAACGAATAATAACCTGCATCATCTGGAATTTCTTCCACACTTCTATAAATTTCTCATCTGGCATTCCGCAATTTTCAATCATCTCGGCCTTATTACCAGATGCTTTGATCTGTGCTTTTACTTCCTGCATTTTTTTGCCGGTTTTCATCAAAACTTTCGTTCCGGGAAGCTTCAATGCTTCTTCTATCTGATAGGATGCAGGGATTACATGAAGCTGCTGGGATTTTTCCACCAGTCCTTCATTAAATCTGGCACTGACTGCACAAAAGGATGTAATGCCGCTGACGATTTCTGTGGCATATCCCAGCTGTTCCACCCGTTTGTGTACATAAATATATGTAGAATATACGGTCGGGTCTCCCAGGGTGAGAAATACTACATTTTTTCCTTTCTCAAGCCATTCTGCAATTATTTTTGCTCCTTCATCATGAACACGTTTCAGTTCTTCTCTGTCTTTGATCATGGGCATTGGCAGGGAAATCATCTGTTTGCTGTCAATTTCCGGGTACGCTCCTTTCATGATCCTGTATGCCACAGATTCTATTGGCTTTTCCCCTGGAAAGCCAGTATATCTGCTTCCTTTGTAAGTCTTAAGGCCTTTTAAAGTGATCAGCTCCGGATCCCCTGGGCCAACTCCTACGCCATATAATTTTCCTGTCATAGATCTCTCTTTCTGAAATAGTTTTTAAGCATAACTACTCTGTTTTTATTTTTTGCTCTCATAAACTGAACATATCTTTATTCGTAAAAATGCCCTGCAACATACTGTCCATGCCTGCAATCTGCACACTCTATCATCCCGCTTACATTTGAAGTTTAAGCATTTCATCCTGCTTTTGAATTTCCTGAATCAGTTCACCGGCATCTCTTGTTTTTCCCAGATATCCATATACATTGTTAAAAACAACCGCACCAAGCTTAATTTGTTCATAGGAACGGTGATCCAGATAAAACTGGATTCTTTCCATAATTTCTTTCATTGCAGGCTCTAAAAGGCCTTTTTCGTGCAAAATATCAAGAGCCTCATCTGTGGTATTACAATTCAGGATATCTCTGGCAGTATCTCCATCCGCTCCCACACGAAGAGCATTGGATGCAAGCACTTCCATTCGAGCATCTGCACTGTGGGAATGGGTGTTCATAATTCCTGCTGCTACCTTTACAAACTTGCCAATATGGGCAACAAATAGGATTCCTTTCACGCCCATATCCACAGCCATATCAATGGTTTCTCCCACATAATTGCTGCACTTGATATTTCGTTCGAAAGGTAAGGTCATGTGCTCACGCAGATAATCTGCCCCATAATTTCCAGGTGTCACAAGAAGATACTTCTCACCTTGGGTAAAATGCTGCTTCATTTCCACATGGATGCTCTCCACAAGGGCTTTTTCGCTCATCGGCTCCACGATTCCGGAAGTTCCAAGGATGGAGATTCCCCCTGTGATTCCCAGTCTGGATTAAAGGTCTTCTTGCCGATTTCTACACCTTCCGGGACAGAAATCACAACCTTCAGCCCTCCCTCATAGTCATGGGAAACTGCAGCTTCTTCTGCCTCCCGAAGAATCATGGCACGAGGAACAGGATTGATCGCCGCTTCTCCCACTTTCTGGGAGAGCCCAGGTCTTGTAACTCTGCCTACGCCCGCTCCGCCATCTATAACGATTCCGGCAGTATCCGTCTTCCACACTGTAGCATACACAAGAATGCCATTTGTTGTGTCCGGATCATCTCCGGCATCTTTTTTCACTGCACAGGTAACCTGATTTTCACTGATCTGAATATCATGCAGTTCCAGGTCAAGGAGGATTCCCTTGGGAGTCATAAGCGGTACAGATGTTAACTTTTCTTTTCCCAGAAGCATCAGGCAGGCGCCCTTGCAAGCTGCTGCCGCGCAGGAACCTGTAGTATAGCCAAAACGCATTTTCTTCTGTCCGCGAATCACATAATAATCTTCCAATCCTGTCTTATGTTCCATGTTTCTTGCCTCCAAAGCTATGAGGAACCCGCTATGCGGTTTCCGGGATTGTGACGGCAATCTTCACGTCCGCCCCATCTGTTACGTAAATAAAAGAAGCCCTGTCCTGACAACAAAGCTTCTTTCCTATCAGTCTTATCCCGGTTGCCGCAGGAAATCCTGTTTCTGAAAAAGCAACCAGTATCTGACTGTACAGTAACGGACTTGTGCAGGAATTTCACCTGACTTCCTGATTATGCTTTTCCCTGTTTTTATCCGTTACATTATATAATTTTGCCATTTAAAAGTCAATAAAAGGGGATTGCTTTCCTTATCTTTTGCAGTTACCTTTTACACAACTTTATGTTCCATCCATTTTCCACTCTTAAACCGCAGACCAAACACGATCGCACGTACCGTCCAGTCTGTGAACATTCCGATCCAGACAGCCATCGGTCCCATGCCACATACCCGGATCAGATAAACGCACAGGCAAAAGCGGAAAGTCCACATAGTAATGCAGGAAGTAATCATGGAAAACTTCACATCTCCTGCCGCACGCATGCCGTAAGCCGGAATAAACGCAAACATCCATACGATTGGTTTCACAATGGTGATCCAGAACATCATATCAAGACACATTTCAGCGCTTTTAGCTCCATTCCACCAATCATGGTAATCGGCCGTGCAAGGACATATACCACTGCACAGCAGGCGATGAGAAAGACTTCGGAAAAGATCATCAGTTTCTTCATGTAATAAACTGCCTCGTCTTTTCTTCCGGCTCCAAGACTCTGTCCCACTACTGTCATAAGTCCGATTCCAACACCAATTACAGCTGTTCCATTTAACATCTCCAGCATATTTGTCATAGCCTGGGCTGCAATTGCAGTGGTTCCAAGTGTAGAGACTGTAGACTGGATTGCCAGCTTTCCAAGCTGGAACATGCTGTTCTCTATGCCAGAAGGAATGCCAAGAGCAAGAATCCTGCCAATCATTTTTCCATCCGGACGGATTTTCAGATAATCACGTACCACAATTGGCTGCCTGTCTTTTCTAAGCTGGTACAGCACTACTACTGCACAGAAAATTCTGGATACCAGTGTGGAAATGGCTGCTCCGGCAACTCCCATATGAAATACCCAGATCAGGATTCCATTTCCCACAATATTCATCACATTGGAAATAATGGAAATTACCATCGGTCCTCTGGTGTTTCCTGTGCACGGAAAATGGATGCTCCGGCATCATAAAGTGCAATAAAAGGATAGGACAGCACAGTATAAAAGAAATACACCATAGAATTCTCCATAACATCCGCGTCTACTTTTCCGAAAATAAAGCTAAGAAGCGGTGCACGGAAAGCAAGTCCAAGCACAACGATGAAGACAGAAATGGCTGTTATGATAAAAGTGCCTGCT
>ENA-OQEX01000884-OQEX01000884.1-human-gut-metagenome-genome-assembly--contig:-NODE-884-length-13238-cov-1.986881_pt1 | contig 13238 bp, 19 predicted proteins | sample MGYA00242802_ERZ504649 | MGnify/ENA primary metagenome ERZ504649 (study PRJEB26092, sample SAMD00036194) | human gut metagenome | host: Homo sapiens | study: EMG produced TPA metagenomics assembly of... | reverse complement strand
CTTCTCAAACTGGTGGATACGGTAAACGCCTCTTTCTTCAAGTCCATGAGCACCTTTCTCTTTACGGAAGCATGGAGAATAACTTGTAAGAGTTTTTGGAAGCTCTTCTTCCGGAATGATCTGATCAATAAATTTACCAATCATAGAATGCTCACTGGTTCCGATCAGGTACAGATCCTCACCTTCGATCTTGTACATCATGGCATCCATCTCAGCGAAGCTCATAACACCTGTAACAACGTTACTTCTGATCATGAACGGCGGTACACAGTATGTGAATCCTCTGTTAATCATGAAATCACGTGCATATGCAATAACAGCAGAATGAAGTCTTGCGATATCACCCATCAGATAATAGAAACCATTACCAGCAACACGTCTTGCGCTATCAAGGTCGATTCCGTCAAAAGCTTCCATGATTTCTGTATGATACGGAACTTCGAAATCCGGAACAACAGGCTCACCAAATTTCTCAATCTCAACGTTCTCGCTGTCATCTTTACCAATCGGTACAGATGGGTCAATGATATTCGGGATTACCATCATATCCTTCAGAAGCTCTTCCTCAACTTCTTTCTCTCTCTTGGAAAGTTCCTCAATACGCTCACCGGAAGCTGCAACCTGTTTCTTAACTTCCTCTGCTTCATCCTTCTTTCCCTGGCCCATAAGAGCACCAATCTGTTTGGAAATTTTATTTCTCTCTGCACGAAGAGCTTCTACTTCCTGTTTGATCTCGCGGTTTTCCTTATCCAACTCCAGAACCTTGTCAACCAGCTCCAGTTTGCTGTCCTGGAATTTATTGCGGATGTTCTGCTTTACGATTTCCGGGTTCTCTCTCACAAATTTAATGTCTAACATGTCTTCCTCCTGTACTGATACTTTATTTTTTATGGCAAGTATCTGCTTTATTTTTCCATATCTCTTTTTGCAGCAAGTATCTGTTTTATTTTTTCATATCTCTTTTTATGGCAAGTATCTGTTTTGTTTTTCGTTTTATAACAATATTGTCATTACTATTTATTTTTTATAACAATTTTGTCATTTTTCGCTGTTTTTTATGACTTATATTCATTTTTACCAACTGTTCGCAGCAACCAATTTACTCATCTTTTTCAATATTTTCCAAGCCAAAATTTACAGCTTTTCTAAGGGCTTCAAGTTCTTCCTGGCTCAACATTACATAGGACTCTCCCTTTACAATTTCTTTCAGATAAAGGAAGCAATTGTCTCTGCTGTGTACTGCATTCAAAATTACTCCGGAATTATCCTGATCCAACAAAGCCAGTGCAAAACTAAGTTTTCCGCCTACATCATCGAACGCATCATACTTTTCAACTCCATATTTGCTGAACATAGATTCCAAATGATGTTTGATAAAGCTGATGTCGTGCTCATGATCCTCTTTGGCTTCATAAAGGCGGTCAATCTGAGCGAATTTTCGTACAAAAACTTTTTCAAGAGATTGTGCGTCACTGCCTTTCATGAACATTTTGTATTTACGTTCCAAACGGCTAAGCCTCATTTTGCTGCTGAATACATTCACCGCCAGAACGATGGTCAGAATCAGCAGTAAAATAATAATGATACCCGGGTCGATTCCCAGGCTGTCAAAAATACTGCTCATGCACTCTCCTTATCTTATTGATTCAAACAACTCAATGATTCTTTCCAGTTCATCTCTGGAATAATATTCAATTTCAATTTTACCTTTATTATTTTTCTTTCTGTGGATAAAAACCCGGGTTCCCATAATGCCCTTCATTTTCTCCTCGAGACTCTCGTAAATCGCATCTTCAGCTGTATTTACCGTCTTCTGAGTTTTCTTCGGTGGCTCCACAATATGTTTTACCAGTTTTTCAGTCTCTCGAACACTTAATTTCTCATCAAAATCTTCATTGCCACACTTGCCTGCTTATCTTTGTCTGTAATCGCAAGAATTGCACGAGCATGCCCAGCTGAAATCATCTCATCAATCAGCATCTGCTGAACTCTTTCATCCAATTTCAAAAGGCGAAGGGAATTAGTCACTGCAGTTCTGCTCTTAGAAACGCGTTCTGCAATATTATCCTGTTTCAGCTTAAATTCATCGATCAGGCGCTTATAGGCCATCGCTTCCTCTATTGGATTTAAGTCTTCCCGCTGAATATTTTCAATCAGGGAAATCTCAACTACCTGCTGATCATTAAATTCCTTAATGATTACCGGAACTTCTTTCAATCCGGCAAGTTTGGCTGCTCTCCATCTTCTCTCGCCTGCAATAATCTCATAGTAATCGCCTTTATCCGAAACCAGAAGTGGCTGTAAGATGCCAAACTGCTTAATTGATTCAGATAATTCCAGTAAAGCATCCTCATCAAACTGCTTGCGTGGCTGAGTTCTGTTTGGCTCTACCTTTGAAATCTTTACAAGCATTTCAGATTTCTTCGGTTCTTCAACTACTGCAGCTTGTGCTGTATCTTTTGTTTCTGCAGCACTCTTCACTGCTGAAGCATTCAAAGAACCTTCTTCCTGCTGATGTAAGCTTTCATTTGTGGCAACTGGCTTTTGCTCTGGTTTTTTTTCAGCTGGCTTCACTGACTTCTCCGGGAAAAGAGCATCCAGACCTCTTCCAAGACCTTTCTTCTTAACTGCCATTACTCAACCTCCCTGTTTATCACTTCTTCCGCAAGAAGGCGATAAGCTTCTGCTCCTGTGGATCTCGGATCATAAAGAGTAATCGGCTGTCCGTAACTTGGAGCTTCTGCCAGTCTGACATTTCTCGGAATAATGGTCTTGTAAATATTCTGCTGAAGATTTTCCTTAACATTCTCTACTACCTGTAGCGATAAATTTGTACGGGCATCATACATAGTAAACACAACGCCCTCAATCTCAAGATCATTATTCAGCCTGTCCTTTACCAGATCAATAGTATGTATCAGCTGTGATAATCCTTCCAATGCATAGTACTCACACTGAATCGGAACCAAAACAGATGTCGCAGCAGTAAGTGCATTAATAGTAAGCATATTCAGAGATGGGGACAATCAATAATAATATAATCATAATTATTCTTTATTTTGTCAGTAATCTCTTTCAATATGTATTCTTTATTATCAATACCAACAAGCTCAATCTCTGCGCCAGACAGATTTACATTTGATGGTATCAAATCTACATTTTCTACTACATCTTTGACAATCGTCTTCTCAACATCGGACTGTCCTACCAGAAGTTCATACAAGGTATCTTCTACTTCATTTTTATCAACACCTAATCCACTGGTAGTGTTTCCCTGAGGATCCATGTCAATTGTCAGAACCTTTTTTCCCTGTTCTGCCAGGCATGCAGAAAGATTAATGGCTGTGGTAGATTTGCCAACGCCGCCTTTCTGATTAGCAACCGCAATCGTTCTGCCCAATATCAACCCTCCCTTTCATATTATTTAGGTTACTGTTCACACAACATTTTTATAAAAAGCAACATGTTTAATTGTAAAAAAGAAGCCTGCTTGCAGGATTCTCCACCTACGGCGGGGCACCTCGAGCGCCATCTAACTTTCTGCCACAGTGTAATCCTACCTGGTAGGCTTTTTATGCAATAGAAAATTTTAACAGAATTTCTTATTACATAAAATGTTTCACGTGAAACATTTTGCAAATTTTAATTGCACACAATAACCAAAGTTTATAGATTACACCACCATCCTACAGGTTCTGCAATCTTATCATATAACTATTGCTATTATAACACTTTTAAATTTATCTCGCCACATAATGTTTCACGTGAAACATAGAAATGGCATTTCTTTTCATAAAAATATTGTCTATTTTTATCTTCTTATTAATTATAACCCTAACTGTGGGATTTTAAACATTTTTTGGAATGTATTTGTTGGAAGTCAACATATAAAAAATTATTATTATTTTCTATTGCTATTTAGTTGATTAAAAGTTCTTCAATGCGGACGCATTTGGACAATGTGTATTACTCACTCGCCGGCGCAACGCTCCAGCAAACTAATCGCTAACTGCGACTAATGCGTCGGGAGAGCCCTCACGCATAAGTCTACGTAAGCGCTGGATTTCGCTTACGCTAAGAACGCGCCTGAAATGGCTCGCTGGAGTAATACACATTGCCCGAATGCGTCCGCATTGAATAACTTCAACACATTAAATAGCAATATAACCGCAGAAAGAAGCACCGCAACACCCCACAACGAAATTTGACAAACTCCAAGGAAAAAAGTAAAATACTAATAACTATGCAGAAACATGCATACTACAGATTTTTTCAAAAGGAAATTATAATAAAAATACGAAGAAGCGAGGATGGACCGAAATGAATACATGGGAAGCAAACATTCGTAAAGTAGTACCTTATACACCCGGCGAGCAGCCCAACCAGCCGGACATGATCAAGCTGAACACAAACGAGAACCCATATCCCCCTGCACCAGGCGTGGAGAAAGCATTACACGGGATTCAGCCAGATACCCTCCGCCTTTATCCGGACCCTACAGCTGGCGACCTGATACATGCAATTGCCCGGAGCTATGGACTGAAAGACGAGCAGGTTTTTGTAGGTGTTGGCTCAGATGATGTACTTGCCATGAGCTTCCTCACCTTCTTTAACTCAGATAAACCGATCCTTTTTCCAGATATCACCTATTCTTTCTATGACGTATGGGCGGATCTTTTCAGAATCCCATATGAATGTAAAGCTCTCGATGAGAACTTCTGTATCCGCAAAGAAGATTACTTCGGAGAAAACGGTGGAATTATTTTTCCGAACCCCAATGCACCTACAGGCGTGGAGCTGCCCCTCGGTGACATCGAGGAGATTCTCTTACACAACCGGGACGTCATTGTGATCGTAGATGAAGCATATGTAGATTTCGGAGCGAAATCAGCACTGGAGCTTATAGAGAAATATGACAATCTTCTGGTAGTCCAGACCTTCTCCAAATCCCGTTCCATGGCTGGAATGCGTATCGGCTTTGCATGCGGCAATCCACAGCTGATCAGATTTCTGAACGATGTAAAATATTCCTTCAATTCCTACACTATGGATCGTACCACTCTTGCAACCGGTGTGGCAGCTATCCAGGATAAAGCATATTTTACAGAAACCTGTGAGAAGATTATTGCTACCAGAGAATGGGCGAAGAAAGAACTGGCTGCCCTTGGTTTCACATTCCCGGATTCTAAGACCAACTTTATCTTTGCTTCTCACAAAAGCTGTCCGGCCAAAGAAATTTTTGAGGCCCTTCGTCAGGAGCATATTTATGTAAGATACTTCCCGAAGCCGAGGATTGACAATCATTTGCGGATCACGGTAGGGACTCAGGAAGAAATGGAGAAATTAATACATTTTCTGGAAAAATATCTAAAAAATCATAAATAAGTGAAAAATATCTGTTTGAACGAAAATTCTGTTCTGGTGATTTTTTAATACGCTCTGGAGCCTGTGTGAAAAATACTCCGGAACAGGAAGCTCAGAACGACAGGAGTAAATATGAAATATAAGAAATTATTGAAAAAAGCAGCTGTAAGTCTGTTACTTGCCCAGTCCCTGATTTTTACAGGCTTGCCTATTCAGGCAGCAGATATTGCCGGGCAGAGTATGGTCTGGGCGGAAAGTGTGGAAATGGAAAGCGCAGGAGACGCTGCATCAGCTGTGTCGTCGGATGCGATGACTGCGGAAGAGTTTTATGTGCAGGATGATTTTCAGCAGGTGATGATCAGTCAGGGAGCGGAAGCACTTTAGCTGATGACAGCCAGGCTAGCAATGGAAGTGTAGAAGACGGTGACAGTCAGGCTGGCAATGGAAGTGCAGAAGGCGATGACAGCCAGGCTGGCAATGGAAGTACGGAAGACGATGCCGGTCAGTCAGGCAATGCCAGCTTCATAGGCATGACAGATGGAAATCCCTCCCAATCGGAAGAACTGTCAGACGGTTTCTCAGATGGTGGTACTGATGAACTTCAGGAACAAGATTCTGGCTTTGGCAGCATGGATCCGGATTCTGCCGAAGAAGAGAAATGTGAAGACGATCTGACCGATGCGGAGATTGAGGCTCAGTTGGAGCCGATCCGTGAGCTGCAGCCCATAAGCTATGTAGACCCGCCATCTGGCAATGGGAATGGTGATACAGGAAGCGTAGGTGCTGCCAGAGCTGCGTCTTATCCTGCGAAATACGATCCCCGAAGCAGTATTTCCATCCCGGTAAGGAATCAAAAGCCTTCCAATATGTGCTGGGCATACACATTGGCTGCCAACCTGGAAATCTCATTTTTGCAGGCAGGAGCTGGGCTGTTTGATCTGTCAGAAGAACATCTGGCATATTTCTTTGCCCACCGAATGAACGATCCTCTTGGAAATACAGCTAATGACAAAAACGAGGTTCTTCATTCCTACAGAGAGGGAGGCAATCAGACTCTTGCTGCTATTTTTCTGAGTACGTGGAGTGGTATGGCACTGGAGTCACAGATTCCTTATGAGACAAATGCAGATCATACCCTGGACTCTGACAAGGTGCCGTCCTCCCAAATGGCATACCAGACCACCGCATATCTGGAAAATGCGGCGTTTTCCTCTTATTCTGTAAATAATATTAAAAGTCTGATATCAGAATATGGATCTGTTTCCATGTCCTTTGGAATGTATGATACCTATTATAATCCGTATACGTATGCATACAGCTATCCGGGAAGTGCAGGCGTGAATCATGCAATAACCCTGATTGGATGGGATGACAATTATTCCAGGGAAAATTTCAATTCTGCCAGCAATGTTACTTCAAACGGGGCATGGATCGCCAGAAACAGCTGGGGAGATGACTGGGGAGAAGCCGGTTATTTTTATATTTCCTATGAGAATAAATGTAATTATAATATTGTAGCAGCAGAAGCCACCACCAGTCCGAAGTACCGGAACAACTATTTCTATGATGGCTCCAGTGCACTGAGCAAGCTGAAGCTGTATCCTTCCGGCAGCAGTGGGATTTCCTCCATTGCCAATGTTTTTCAGGCAAAAGCCGGAAATGGGAACGGAGAAGCCTTGGAGAAGTAGTTCTGGCTACTTACTCTGACGGAGGAAGCTACAGCATTCAGATTTATACAAATCTGAAGGATAAGAGCAATCCGGTAAGCGGAACTCCGGCCTATGCCAATCCGGTTACTTTTTATCAGAAACATGCCGGTATTTCCACAGTAGAAGTGCCAGAGGTAAATCTGATGAATGGAACCCTTTATTCGGTAGTGATCACCAATATCGGTTCCGATACAGTGGAATATCTGTGCGAGACCAACAGTGCTTATGACTGGGTGGAGTTTCAGGCTGGCCTGGAGGCGGATCAGAGCTTCTGTTATCATGAAAAAATGGATGGAGTGATTTTTCCAAAACAAGTCCAAGTGCCTGTGCAAGAATTAAAGCTCACACAAGAACATTGGGCAACGCAGTGAATGTAACCAGACCCGCTTCGTTCCAGGCAGCAGCCAGAGCCTATAACCAGATCAGTCTGACCTGGAGTAAAGCAGCTGGAGTTTCCGGATATCAGATATATAGAAGAACCTCCGGCGGAGAGTATCAGAAGGTGGAGACAGCCTCCTGGTCGGATACTTCCTGGACAGATACGAAGGTTCAGCCGGGAATTACGTATACATACAAGATCCGTGCGTACAGTATGGTGAACGGTACTGCAAAATATTCCGATTATACCGCGGAAGCTGCGGCTAAGACAATGCTTGCCACTCCGTCTGTGTCGGTGAAGGTTTCTTCCGGACTTTACAATACAGTAAACTGGAATAAGATTTCCGGTGCAGCAGGCTATGTGGTTTACAGGAAAACATCCTCTGGAAAATGGACGAAGCTTGCAAACATAAAGAAAGCAGCTACTACATCCTACAAAGATAAAAAGATAAAATCAGCTACCGTTTATGAGTATACAGTAAGAGCTTATTGTACTGTGGATAAGAAACAGTGGCAAGCAGTTACAAGTCCAGTGGAACGTATAAATCAGCACCCTCCAGGCAGACCGTCTCATCGGTTTCCAATACGAAGAAAGGTCTGAAATTAAAGTGGAAGGCACAGAAGAAGTGTGATGGCTATTACATTTACAAGAAGACCGGAAGCGGAAAATATAGCTGGCCGCTACTATTAAGAAGGGGAAAACTTCCACCTGGACAGACAAGAAGGTGAAAAAAGGAAAGAAGTACCGTTATTATGTGCGTGCTTATGTAAAAGAACCAAATGGTGTTGTAAAGGGAAAGTATAAAGCATCGGCGACAGTTACAAGAAAGTAGGAAATCAATTGCAGAAAAGAAATAGAATTTACAGTAAAGCATTGTGGAATAGAAGATAGTCTGCACATAGTAAAAACTATAAGTTTTTGCAGCAGGACAACCTTCGGATATTAAAAAAACGGAAGCCCATTACATGAGCTTCCGTTTTAACATTTCTGGATTAGATGAATATTTAAGTGCAGTTTCTTTTGTGATCTGGCGGTTTCGATAAAGCTCCAGCAGGCTGTTATCCATGGATTTCATGTCTGCCTGGGAGGAAGAGGCGATCACACCGTCAATCTGATAAATTTGTTGTCGCGGATCATATTTCGAATGGCAGGGGTAAGCCTCATGATCTCAAAAACCGGAATATTGTGCCCATTCACATCCGGAACCAGCTGTTGGGAAATAACAGTCTGCAGAACCATGGAAAGCTGAATGGCAATCTGATGCTGCTGGCTGGGCTCGAAAACATCCATAATACGGCTGATGGTATTGGCAGCTCCGGTAGTATGAAGGCTGGAAAGAATCAGATGTCCGGTTTCAGCAGCAGTCATGGCAGTCTGGATAGTCTCGTGGTCACGCATTTCTCCAAGAAGGATCACATCCGGGCTTTGACGCAGGGTGGCACGCAGGAAACTAGATAATTGGCAGTATCCGTACAGATCTCGCGCTGGCTGACAATGCATTTGTCATGTCGGTGCAGGTATTCCAAAGGGTCTTCCAGCGTGATGATATGTCCTTCACGGCTGTGATTGATCTTGTCGATGATACAAGCATGGTGGTGGATTTTCCGCTTCCGGCAGGACCTGTGATCAGAACCATTCCCTTGGTAAGATCAGCTGCTTCCATAACAGCTGGAGGAATGTGCAGATCCTGCGGATCAGGCAGATTAAATGCAATAATACGGATGACAGCGGCAAGAGAACCACGCTGCCGGTATGTATTTACACGAAATCTTGAGAGACCAGGGATAGCCATGGAAAAGTCATCGTCACCGGTTTCCAGCATAGGTTCTATATTCCGGTCGTGAGCAAGCTTGTAAATGATCCGGATAAATTCATCTGTCTCCGGAGGCATGAGCCGTTCTTCAAAACCATCCAGTGTACAGAGCTTTCCGTCAATTTTACAGAAAGGGGACGACCGGCAATAATAAATATATCAGAGGCTTTTTTCTGAGTGGCAAGCTCCAGAAAAGCCTTTACTTTTTCTTCCATAAAATTATTCTCCTTTGTAGACAGACTGGCTGTTGTCCGGATTCCAGTCTGCAGTTACAACCGTATTCCAGGAGAGGATCCCGGCGATATTGCTGCTGGTCATGTCCAATCCTGCATTAATGGTATCAGAGGCAGCGTTATCAGAGGCAGCGTTATCAGAAGCAGCGTTATCAGAGACAACGTTATCAGAAGCAGCGTTATCAGAGGCAACATTATCAGAGGCAACGTTATCAAAGGCAGCGGTAGCAGAAGCAGTGGAATCAGCTGTACAGTCAGTCCAGAATACAACAATTTTCACAGCCAGACTCTGGGTGTCGGAAAATGCTTTCACATATTCAGCAGTATGTTCCTCTGAATCCCATTTTACATTCTCCTGTGAGTTCAGATGATCGGAGACGAGCTGGTAATATGCACTTTCTGATTTTGCTTGTGCCTGAAATCCTTCCAGTGTCTGAACCAGATCTGAATAAAAATCAGCTGCCTCACTGCAGGCATTATAATAGGCTGAGGTCTGCTCCAGAGAAAGACTGCTGGAGCGCAGATCCTGTCTGGAAGTACCATAGCCAAGCAAGGACAGGATCACCAGCATAAGTACTCCGAAGATTAGAAAAAGGGAAGGAATTCCAGTTGCGGAAAAAAGATGATTCTTTTCTTTCATGAATCTGTTTCCTCCTTTGTGGAAAAAACTGGAAAGCGAATTGTTTGTGTATAAAGACTGGTTTCCTCATTTGCATTCTGGAGTTTTTCAAAAGTGACCTGAATTTCTTTGACCTTGTCAGAAGCAGAGCAGGCAAGCCTCATTTTATAAACCGCGCTTTCTTCGGAAGTATTCTGCCAGTGCTTGTCAAAATAATAGCAAATACTGTCCTGATCTGCAACTCCATCTGGCATCAGTGCCAGAAAATTTTGGACAGTGCCGTCAGTTCCTTCCAGAATTTCACCGGCACTGGTGATAAGCTCCTGGATATGAGAGTCCTCCCGGGCATGTACCCTTGCCATGTAGGAAGCCGCAAACAGTCTTACGCAGACACCGCAGGTCAGTCCCAGAAAAAGAAGGACAAATATCATTTCCATAAGAAAAAGCCCGGATTTGGAATGGGTAGTGATTTTTTCATAAAAACTTCCTTTCAGTACATCATTCAGAAGTGACCAGCCCCAAATTCAGGAGCCTGCGAATCAGGCAGGAACCCCTGGATGAAGCAGAAAACTGGAACAATGTCCATCTGTGTCCGTTAATGTGATCCTGTAAAAAGTGTTTTCTAAAGCGTCAATCTGGAAATACTGAAGCTGTGCAAGGTTGGTCCCCATGGAAAGATCGGCCTGGGAATCAGATGCTGTAAAAAGCTCTTTTAAATGACTGCCATCAAAATAAATGTAAGTGCAGTAATCTTTCCCCTCAATAGCTTCCTGAAAGCAAAGAACCTGTGTTCCCTGAAGCTCCGTAAGGGAGGTCATTCCGGGAATATCGTGCTGACGAAACTTGGTAGTGATGTAAGAGGCTGCCGTATAAAGGTTGTTATTAGTGTCCAGGCTTTTTACGGAGGCCTGATAGTTCCCAGCACCAAAAAGCATCAGAAATAGAAGAAACAGCACATACATTGCAAAAAGCAGCAGGGCTGCCAGTGAATCAATGCTGTGGTTCTTCCGGGTAAATCTGGAATTCATCTGGCACCTCCTTTTCTGGCATTTACCGGAAGTACGCTGATCGATGGCAGAAGATTGGATCCGTTTGGAACATATTCTACCACAAATTTCTCAGAATCATAGGTAATATGGTAATCTGAAAGCAATTCATCCAAGCTCTGAGGGTATTGGCCTGTGAGGGCGTAGGTGCGGATGGCACCTCCTTCAAGTGCCTGCGTTAAAGTAACCTGTTCTTTTTCCAGGGAATCAGTCTGTGTACGTGCAATTCCAAGATAGAAGATCAGGCAGAGGACTGCAGCGAACAGGATTGGAACAATAAAGCGGAAAATCCGCCTGACACGAATGAGTCTGGTTTCAAATATATCCATTTTCACTCTCCCTTACAGCTGTTATGCGATCATTTCAGATAACAGTCCCAGCAGCGGCATCATAACAGAAAGAAGGACCAGTCCTACCAAAATTGAAAGGACGATCACAATAGTAGGCTCCAAAATTGACACAATGTGGGAAACAGAGTCTGTGGATTTCTCTTCATACTGCTCAGCCAGTTTTTCCATTACTTCGTCAGATGCACCAGCCTGAAAACCAAGGGAGATCAGACGAAGCTCCATAGCCTTAAAAAGTCCGGATTCCGTGATGGCTTCTGTAAATCCATATCCTTCCGCGAGCTGCTTCTGAATGGAAGCAAGCTTTTCCCTGATCTCAGTCTGGGTAACCACAGCCCCTGCCAGCTCCACACAAAGCTCAGGGGAAAGTCCGCTTCGGATTCCCAGGGAAATACATTGGCAAAGACGACTGTAATCCAGATTTACCGGAATTTCCTTCATGCCGGGAAAACGGCAGACGATTTTGCGGATCAGTTCCTGCCCCTTTGGGTGAAGAACCAGGAAAAGGATAAAGCCGATCATCGCGGCCAGAAGAACAAGGAAGGCAGTAGAATAGCGGCTAAGTGTTTCGCCGATTCCAAGAAGGGCACCGGAGATCCCGCTCATTTCCAGTCCAAGCTGGCGGAAAACCTGGCGGAAAACCGGGAGAACCTTTACAAGAAGAATTACAATAACCGCAGTCATCATGCCCAGCATAACAAGGGGATAGGCGACTGCACTCTGAATCTGGTCTGTGATCTGAATCTCCTTCGCATAGAAAGCAGACAGACCCTTCATAACCTCATCCAGACAGCCAGTCTCTTCGCCGGTGCGTACATAAGCAGCAGCAGAAGCAGGAAAAGCACCGGATTGCTCCATGCGTGCGCCAGGGAGCCGGATTCCTCCATGTCTTTATAAAGAAAGGTCAAAATTTCTTTGCCCCGTTCTGTCTGGCTGTCGTCATTTAAGATGGCAAGTCCCTCAATGGCGGACATTCCGGAACGTAATATGATGGAAAACTGTTCACAGAATTGGAACAGCTCCCGATTGTTTAATTTGGTAATCATATAATGTCCTCTCTGAAAAAACATCAGGCATATCCTGAAAAAATCCATGAACCTGCGAGGCGTTTTTCGTTGTGCTATCGGGTAAACTGCAGCGTATAATTTGCGCTGTCACCGATATAGGAATTGATAAGCTCTTCATCTTCACTGTTGGCGGTAAAGGTTGGATCCATGCGGTTCCATTTCTCCCCGTCATAGGTAATCGCCTGTTCCACCCATCCTTTTCCACGTATGTAAACATCGATCCAGCATGCTTGATGTCACCTGCATATCCGATCTGAAGCTTACAGGGAATATCCCTGCTTCGCAGCATTGCCGTCATCAAGGCAGCATAATCAAAACAGATTCCCTTTCCGGTAGAGAGGGTTTCGTCTATGTCAGGAAGATATCCTGTCTCAACGGTGGCTGCTTTGTCCTCGTCGTAGGTGACATGCTGGGTTACATACTGGAAAACGGTGTCAATGCTTTCCTGTTCCGTGGCATCCTCTGCCAGAAGAGAAAGAGCCAGCTTGCAGGCTTCTGAGTCCGGGGTAAAATTTACATACTGGTTCGGATACAAAAACGGGAGAAATTCATTCTCCAGGGAAACCTCCAGAGCCTGGGCAAAAAGTGCGGCATACTGACTGCCGTTTACCTGCTCATAACAGGATACCTGGTAGGTGCCGCTTCCACTGGTAAACGGAAT
>ENA-OQEX01000883-OQEX01000883.1-human-gut-metagenome-genome-assembly--contig:-NODE-883-length-13257-cov-4.896877_pt1 | contig 13257 bp, 20 predicted proteins | sample MGYA00242802_ERZ504649 | MGnify/ENA primary metagenome ERZ504649 (study PRJEB26092, sample SAMD00036194) | human gut metagenome | host: Homo sapiens | study: EMG produced TPA metagenomics assembly of... | reverse complement strand
GCCATCAGATCGGATTTTAGGTGTCAGCCACACCAGCGGAATGACGTCCGCTTTCCTATCTATATTATATTCGATTTTCGTTCAAATAGCAATGGACTTTGCAAAGATGATTCTTTAATTTTTTGCGAACGGCTGCTGAATCCTCAATCTTCCATTCTGCCGTGGTCACAGCCGAGGGAAAGATAATGCTCCATCCCTCCACCCAGCACAAGCTGTGCATACTCCAATGGCTTGTTCCACAGCAGCCAGTCCAGCTCTGCCCGCTGTGCCGGGGTGTTGCCGTACTCGTCCTCGACGGCGATGCAGTCGATGGCAAGAGTGGTGCCATCTTTGAACCGGGTTTCCACCGGTTGGTGTCCATATTGTAGCGGCAGGAAAGTAGTTTGTTCATAGTGAACCTCATTTCTATATCAAACGGTGTCTGTTCGGATGTCCTAAACCCTGCCATAAACCGGTGGTTGATTTGTCCATTGGGCTTTGTTTTGCCCGTCTGCACATTTTTGCACACTTTTTGCACACCTGAATAGCTGGATAACGGTTGCAAAGCATCACACTGTATGCAAATAATGCGGTGTGTGCAAAGGCATGTTTTGCGATGATACGATAAAAATAACGTTTCTTCGAACTTTTGAAATTTGACGAATGATGCGCCTTGGATTCTTTTAATCAGAGGGCCAGGGATTCGAGTTCCCTCGAGCGCACCAAAGAAAAACCCACGATCGACCGTTGAAAATGCGGTGTAAATCGTGGGCTTTTCTGTTTTTATATGCTGAAAATGGGCCGGAAAATGCGACAAAAACGCGACAAATCTGGAAAAATTTTAGGAAACAGGACTTCGCTTGCAGGAGCAAGAACCCGCCAACCATTTTTGATGTGAACTCACAAAAGACCGCTGGGCTATGTAGTGATGATGAAAATTTTGCAGGATGGCATAAAAAGAGCGCCGCCACCCTGAAATACAAGATGGAGCGCTCTGAAATTTTGACTGGCTGAGGAAAGCCAGAGATGAGAACATTTTGGCGGTGTAGAATCGGCACTCATAAATCGCTTGTGCACGCTGAATTTGCACAGTTGAAATCGCGCTACATCGACCCTGTGCGGCAAATTATGCATTGCGATTTTGCGATGGTACGTTAATTGGAAAATTGGACGCACCGTGCAGAAACTACACTTATATACAATATGTTGCCATCTATATCGGTTTGGTTAGGGAGTCTCTAACCAATGAAAAGAAAAGCGGTAGTCGTTTGGCGTTCGGGTATTTCGTCCAGACCGGACAAGCTCAATGAAGCCAGCATCTACAAGCTCTTTGGTGTACTTGCGGGCGGTTCGCTCTTTGATACCAAGAGCTTTCATCTTAAGCGCAGGAAACTGAAAATCGCGGCTTCCAGCTGCTTCATTGGCGGCTAAGATATACAAATATCTCGCTCCAACGCTTAAAGATGTGAATCTCTTATCGAACAGGAGCGTGTTGCCAATCTGGACAAAGCGCCTCTCCCTGCAATCAGAAGATGCCGTCAACCATCGCTTCGATGGTTTGGAACTCTGACTTTTGGCCATTTAGATCTCCTTTCCTGATGGGGTGACAGGTGGCTCCGTGGGTGGGACTTCACTTTTGGGAAGTGTCTTCGGAGGGAAATGGGCATTGAGAATTTGCACGTTGGCAGAAATTTCCTCTTTGAGGAGCTGTGCCTTTGCCAGAATCTCCTGTAGGTTCTTGACTTCCCGCGAAACAATGCAATCATGAATCACGTTGCGGACAGAAGCTTCCATGGCTTCGGTGAGCGAACCGTAGGTAATACCGTTCATAAGAGAACGACGGCCACCCTTTTTGGTTTGAAGCGTTCCGAGAACATACCCGCCTCTGCTGGGCTTTACAAAATAGTTCTCCACGATATGAATATAGGTATAAGCCATGATGGCACCTCCTTTAATAATTGACGGCAACCGGGCGGATGCCGTTGGTGGGTTTGGACGGTTCGGGCATGGACTCTCCCTGCTCAAAGAACTGGGCGAGGCTGTCCAGATTGACCATCCATTTTCTGGATGAGATGGCGGTGTAGCGGATGCGGCCCTCCCGGCAAAGCTTGCGGACAAAGGCGGCAGACACGCTGAACTGGTGGGCGGCTTCCTTTACGGTTGCCATGGTTGGGTACGAAATTGTTTTTGCCATGTTGTTAGTCCTCACTAATCATCACTGTAATATTATGGTACGGTTCGCCAGACCCTTTGGACAACAGCCAGACGAGGTTGCCAAGGGGCCCGGCGGTTCTGGCGTGACCACATTATAACACCATTTTGCTGTTTAAGCAAGCTTAAAAATAAATTTCTTCAAACACAAAAAAGCTTTTACAAATCGCCAGAGTTGTGCTATACTAGATATACCATACCATTATAAGGAGGCGTAACTGATATGACGGTTGGTGAACTGATTCGAGCAGAGCGAAAGAAGAAAGGTTGGACAAAGTGAGCTGGCTGAAAGGCTTGGAATCTCCTATGTGGCGTTGCACAATGGGAAAACGGCTCAAGAAATCCAAAAATCGAAACGCGGCAGCGAATTGCGGTAGCTATGGACATTGATTTGGTGCGCTTGATGAACTCAGAAGAACAAAAGGAACTCGAGGAGCGTTACGGACCGTGGCAGCAACGGGTCAAAGACGCGGCGACAGAAATTCAGAAGGCTGTTACCAAAAAGACGGAAGAGGCGGAAGCGTGCGGTGGAACGGTGACTAGCACACAGCGGCAGGAATGGTCTTTTGACATGGTAAGGCCTGTTGCCAATCGGCACTACGTCTACCGAGATGACCTGCTCGATTTTTTGGGACTGGGAACAGAAAACGGCAAACCGCAGATTTCAGAAGATGATTTTCGCTGTGAACTTATCTCCGAAGAAATCGACGCGGTTTTGAAGGCGATGAACGCAAAAGGGCATGCCTCTGTTTTACGAATCGCCAGAGAGCTCGCTCAAATCCCTGACTATAAAAAGGTGTGATTGTTATGGCGCAAGTTACCAAGAAAACCAAAAAGGACGGTACGACGTCTTACCTGATTCGAGCGTACAGCGGCAGGACACAGGCGGGGAAAGTCATCACGAAATGTAAGACAGTGACCCCTCCCGCCGGGCTGACAGCACGGAAAACGGAACGCTGGGTGCAGGAGCAGGCCGACCAGTTTGAGAGAGAGGTCCGCAACGGTCTGTTGCTGGACTGCGAAATGCTGCTGGATGACCTGATTGACCGCTGGTTTACAGAGTATGCCGAGAAGCAGCTGAAGGCTAAGACCCTGTACGACTACAAGAAAATGCGTCCCAGAATCACCGCAGGGTTAGGTCACTTGAAAGTTTGCGACATCAAACCTGCGCACCTGATGGCGTTCTACAACAACCTTGAAGAGCAGGGCGTGCGGCAGGACAGCACATTTACAGCGACTCCGGCGCTTCTCAAGCTGCTGCCTCGAGGGGAACGTGGAGCAATGGCGAAAAAGGCTCAGATTGGCCAAGACACGATGAGGCTGGTCTATCAGGCAAGGGAGTCAGCAGGACGACAGCAGAAAAGGTGTCCGCGGCTGTTGGTCTGTCGTACTCCAAAGCCTTTACAGAGCACAGAAAAGAAAACGGTAAGCTGAGTGGGAACAGCGTGCTGCACTACCATGCGATGCTGTCCAGTGTGTTTAAAAAGGGCGTCCAATGGGGACTGATTGCAGAGAACCCGTGCACCCGCGCAGAGCACCCCAAGGCAGCGGAGATTGATGTACAGATGCTGAATGAGGATGACATTGCAAAACTGCTTGCGGCTCTGGCAGATGCCCCGGCACATTTTAGCGTAATCGTTCAGCTGGCATTGCTGACGGGTGCACGGAGAGGTGAAATCTGCGGTCTGCGGTGGTCTGACGTGGACTTGGAGCGTGGCACTATCTCTATCAACTGGACACTGCAATACATACCGGGTACTGGCACAGTCTTCAACGCACCAAAGACAAAGCGCTCAAAGCGAAGTCTCAAAATTGGAGCGGACTGTGTAGCCTTGCTGACAGAATATAGCTTGCATCAAAAGGCGGAACGTCTGAAAGTCGGCTCTGCATGGACGCGGCGCATTACAATAGAAGACGGGAAGACGGTGGAGAACGACCTGCTCTTCACCAAATGGAACGGTGAACCCATTGACCCCAAGACGGTAACATCGTGGTTTCCGGGCTTCTTAGCCGCTCATGATCTCCCGGCAGTGCATTTCCACAGTTTGCGTCACACTAATGCCAGCCTGCTGATTGCCGCCCATGCCCCTATTACGACGGTTTCTGGCCGCTTGGGCCATGCACAGACCTCCACAACGCTGAACATCTACGCCTCCGCCATCCAGAGCGCAGATGCAGCAGCGGACGCGTTGGAGGGGATTATCCGTATCCGTGAACAGAAGCACGCATAAAGAAAGGCCCTGCTACTCACCATTGAGCGGCAGGGCTTCTGCATATCACAGACTATTCTACAGGAGGATTGTGGCCTGAGTTTCTGGCTGTATATTCTTTTTCCAGTTCACTAAAATTCAAACCATAGCGAGTCTCCAGCTGTTGAAGCATTCTTTCGATGCCTCTTCCAATGTACAGCTGATTGTATGTGAAATCGTAATATTTTGATACCGCCTCCCTGTAAATCAAGGTGAGCGCCTCGTCTTTCCTTTCCTGATAGAAACGCTCAGAAATATCACGCATTTCAACAGGGTAGCGCCTCATGTGGCCGTATTCGCTCGAATAGGTCTGGTTTGCGACCTCATTTTCCAACCAGTTAATAAGCCACGCTGTATTTTCATCTTGTACCATAATACCGCCCCCACAAAACAGACGTTGCATCCGCTCACGCTAGTAACTTTTTGTATTAAAATTTTTGATTGTTAAAACCAACGGCGACGCTTATCTGTGTCTAACGTCATTTAACATTTTCTGCTGCAAGCGCTCGAAACTAACTCCTGTTACATTATTCAGCACTACATCATCATACGGAATCCCCTTAGCATCCAAATGCCGTCGAAACCATCTCTTGCACATCATAGCGGTACTCATATGGCTTCCTGGAATATACCAACACTCTCCAAGACAGTTGTGGCTCCAGCTACAAATTTGCCACCATTCCTCTTCAACGCGTTTGCGCATCTTTCTTGTTTCAGCATCAACATTATTGTCGCCATAAATTTCGGCCTGTTCAGCTTCTTTCTTCCTTTGACTTACACCTTGTACCGCACTCACACCCCCAGCAGCACCGAATCCTAATAGCCCTAAAACGAACGAAACAGCTCCACTCATAGTAAAACCTCCTGTGCGATGTTATGTATTTCTTGGTGTGATTGCAGTGTAGCAGAGCGTGCGTCCAACTAATCGGACTTTCAAACAAGTTTTGATGGAATATTTTTAGAAATCAGGCAATCGACCTCACAAAATTGTAAGTGCACCTTCAAATCTGGGCAGCTGTCTCCAAGTGCTCCCGTATCATCCGCTCCAAGGTCGGACGTGTGACGTGAAGCGCCTCGGCCAGCTGCCCTTTATTCATTTCCCGGCGGGCGTACGGGTGTGTTGCGGGGCGGCAAAAATCTTCATGGGGAATAAATCCTCGCCGCTCTGTACTTTTCTAAAAGTCCGCAAGTCCGCGTTTGCGTAGCAATGAAAGCCCCAGTGGGGCTTTTAAGCGGCAGAGCAGTCTTGCGCAAGCAAGATGGAGGGGCGTTGCCCCGACAAGCTCGGTGGGATTTGCGATAAGGGGTATCACGGATTGCAGAGCACGTCAAGATGGTTTTGCAAGTTTTATTGCGGTAAAGCGGTGATAGTAGGACTTATCGGAAAAATACCCAGCATACTATAGCAATACAGACCACCTTCTCGGCTGCACCGCAGAGAGCAATACCAAGAAGGTGATCTGTTGTATGGTGATATGAGATTTATTGCATCAGGCTCGACCAAAGTGCGCTGAACGGCATCACAAGATGAGTGCAGGCATCAGGTCCACCAGCGGGACGGATTGATCTTAGACACCCGGAAGCCCGCCGCCATGGTCAAAATGCCGCCGCAGGCGGACAGGTCCGCAAACATGGTGGGGTCAGCACACCGGCCAGCAGTTTGCCCACTCCGAACACAAGGAGCAGGATGACCACCTGGGGCAGCGGGATAGCGCAGATGGCTGCCCCAGCGTGGAGGCAAAGATCATGGCCGTGAAGCCGTCCAGCACGGCTTTGGACATCAGCAGTGAGGGATCGCCGGTGATGCCCTCGGTCAGGGTGCTGTACCAGCCGAAGCCGCTGCAGCAGAACAGGGCCACCGCCGAGATGGAGAGTGCGCACCAGCTTGTGGAAGAACTTGCTGGTCCATTGTTCCAGATGCAGGCTGTGGCCGATGGCGAAGCCCACCAGGATGGCCAGCACCACGGCCGTCATGCCGGATGCCTTGATGATGGAATTGACGCCGATGGCGATGGAACAGAACCCGAACAAGGTGGGCAGGTTATCTTTCAGCCCCTGCGGCAAAATTTTCCCCAGTGCTGTTCCCAGTAGGCCGCCAAGCAGCACGGCGGTACAGTTCGTCAAAACTCCAATCGGCATACTGTCAAATCGGAAAATTCCAAACGCAATTGAGTCTGCATTCATTTATCGACACAGAAGATGCCCACCAGCATATGGCAAGAACCATAGGTCGGTGGGCATCGTATTCTTTATGAGGTGCGCTCAATCTTCCAGCCTGCCATAAAACCGGTGATTGATTTGTCATTGAGCTTTGTTTTGCCCGTCTGCACATTTTTGCACGGTCCACTTCAATAATATGCCCTGCATCCTCTCGATGCAGGGCCTCTCTTCATAAATCACTCTTTGCAAAGTTCTTCTGCCAAAACATTTCCACCAGCTTCGCCCCTATCCATCCGCAGCCGACGCCCACCAGTACACCGCCGATGATGTCCGTCGGGTAATGGACAAAGAGATACATCCGCGAGAAAGCGATCAGAACGCCCAGCGGCAGTGCAGCCAACGCCCACTGTTTCTTCCCGGCCAGCCAGAGAGCCGTCACCGAGGCGAAGGACGCAGCCGTATGGCCCGAAGGAAAGGAGAAATCGTCCGGGCGAGAGATGAGGAGCTGTACGTCCGCCAGAATATCACAGGGGCGGATGCGGGCCACCAGCGGCTTGAGAATGAGGTTGCAAAGAACAGCATCGACGAGGAGTGCCGCCGCCAGCACGCAGCCGACCCGCCGCGTCCTGCGGAAGACCAACAGCACCGCCGTCAGTGCGGCCCAGATGAAGCCGGCGTCTCCCAGATGGGTGAAAAAGAGCATCCCTGCATCCAAAATTTGGGTGCGCAGTCCCTGCAAAACCGTCAGAAGCATCAGTTCAACGTTCATAAAGCGCTCTCTTTCTCGTTTCGTTGTGTACAGGATACCAGAAGTTTATGAATAGGAAATCACAAAAAATTAAACAGTGGTTAAATCAGGCTCACCCGCCAGTAGTTTCCCGATCTTTTCCGTCAGCTTTCGGTAATCGAGCGGCTTCAGGAAAATCTCGTCGATCAATCCCTCCTGCTGCATCTGCACGGCATCCTGCTCCACAAAGCCGGTCATCAGAATGGCAGCGAGGTTCGGGTTCTCGCTGCGCATCCGCTGGATGAGGGCAGTACCCTTATACTTGGGCATGGTGCCGTCCACAAGGGCCAGCTGCCAGCGGGTGGGCGACGCCAAAAAGGCGTCGAGGGCCTCTTCCGCATCGGTGAAAACATCCACCGTGTAGCCGCTGCGAGTCAGGCGGCGCTTGAGGTAGCGGGCCACCCGCTCCTCGTCGTCTACCAGCAGGATGGGCTGTTTCCCACTGTTGAGCCGGACGGCGCACCAGGCGCGGCAGGCGTTCGGGAGCCACTGCCTGCGCTGTGACGGGCAGGTAGACCAGAAACTCGCTGCCCTCGCCCACCGTGCTGTGGGCCTCAATGAAGCCGCCGTGGCTGATAAGGATATTCTGCACCACCGAAAGGCCGAGGCCGGTGCCCTCCCCTGCCGCCTTAGTGGTGAAGAAGGCATCAAAGATGTGGCCAGCGTCTCGGAGGTCATGCCGCAGCCGGTATCCGCCACCCGCACCCGCACAAAGCCGCTGGCGACGGCGGGGTGATAGTTGGCAGGCAGGGCGTCGGCGGAGATCTTCTCCGCCTGCACGGTCAGGGTGCCGCCCTTGCCCTCCATGGCCTGCACAGCGTTGGAGCAGAGGTTGAGCAACACCTGATGCAGCTGGGTGGCGCTGCCGTAGACGGTGGCGTGGATATCCTTATACCCTTTTTCGAGCCGGATGTTGGAGGGCAGGATCATCGAGACATCTTGGTGTCATCCTGCAAAACGGCTTCCAAATTCACGGGGCCGTAGGCGGTAGAGTCTGTCTCGCGGCGGCTGAAGGGCAGCAGCTGCTCCACGATCTCTTTCGCGCGGGTGCCCGCCTCGTAGATCTCGCTCATGTCATCGTAGTATTCGCTCTCGGGCCCCATCCGCTCCCGGATGAACTCCGAGTAGCCCAGAATGGGCGTGAGCAGGTTGTTGAACTCATGCACGATGCCGCCCGCCAGCGCGCCGATGGTCTGAAGTTTCTGGTAGTGGTACACCTGCTCGCGGCTCTGGTGCAGCTCTTTCAGGGTGTGGTTGATGTCCTTGAGGTAGGCGGCTTCCAGCTTCAAATTCTGCTGGTTTGCGCATGGCGTAAAAGCTGATAACGCACACGCCCAGCACAAAAAGGATGGCGGCCATCAGCATACCAAACTGGCCCACATTGCGGTCGATGAGGTTTTTGACGGTGGAGTAGGGCAGCACGGCCGAGACGTACCAGGCCGTGTTGTTGACGTTCATGCGGGAAAATGCCGCAATCTCATCCTCGGGCGGGGCGATGCCATTGGAGTAATCGCGGTAAATGGCCGTGCCCTCCTCCTGGCTGTACTGCCGTGTGAGCAGCTCGTTCAGACCCTTGTACTGGGGCAGAGTGTCCAGCCCCTGGATCTGCCGGAACGGATTGAACGTCAGCAGCTTCGCGTTGGGGTGCATGATGATGGTGCCTTTTTTGTTTTTGACGATGATGTCTCCCGTGTTCTCGATGTTCAGGGGCGCAAGATATTCCTCGTACACCTGTTCGAGGTCGATGACGATCACCACGGTGCCCAACGACTCGCTGCCATGAATGACGTCGTTCACCAACGTCAGGCCGTAGTGCTGGGGCGAGATGCGGAAGACCGAGCCAATGCCGCTGGTGTGGGCGGTGGCATACTCTTTCAGGTGCAGTAGGCTTTCGTCAAAGACTTCCAGGAAAGGATAATCGTTGTACTGGTACATCACGTCGCCGTTTTTGTCCAGCAGGTAAATGCGCTTGACGCCCCGCTTTTGGCTGAGCATATAGGAGACGATGTGTTCCCTCAGAGCGGTGTCACCGCCCGTCTCGTAGTAATTTTCAAACTCGGTGAGGAAGCCCGGCGAGCGGGTCAAAATTTCAATGTCCCGCAGCTGCCCGGAGATATAGAGGGAGAGCGTTTTGGAGACGGCGCGGGCCGTCACCAGCAGGTACTGCTGCTGTTGCTGCACCACCATGTCCGTATAGGCGGTGTAGGTGTTCACCACCGCAAAGGCCAGCACCCCAAGCACCGCCGTCAGCACCAGCCCAATTAGAAAATGGTGCACCCGCTTTGGAATCTGCTTTAATTTCTGCATTCTCGCCCCACCTCTTTCAAGCTTTATTATAGCGCAGCCGCCGGGCAGAGAAAAGCCCGATTATTTCGCGGCGTTTTTTTCTGCTGCCGGGCGCAGCTCTGCCTTGCAGGCCGGGCAGCAGCTGCCTTGAACAGCGGGTACTTCATATCCAGCTTTTTGCCGCAGTGGGGGCAGCGGTAGCAGCTTTTCTCCAGCAGGTAAGCGCCCAGCAGCAGACACAGGCCGGTGATCCAGCTGCCCGCGGCAACAGCAAAGATGCCCACGAGAACGGCGGCGATACAGACGGGCTTAACATACTGGAGTGGGATACGCACTTTGAATTTCATAACAAAAACCTCCGAAAAAAGAGGAGGGCGAAGCCGTTGGAGAGATCGGCTTCGCCCCGGGTGGAAAGGTGAGTGAAGGAAAGGAGGTTCGAGTAATTACTTCGCGGCTGCTTCTTTGTTATGCTTCTTGAGCAGAGGCTTGTACACGGGGCTCAACAAAACAAGGATACAGATCAGGATGATGATCCGGTGACGGGGCGGGTCAGGATATTGATGGTTGCTTCCATCAGGGTATCACCGGCCACGATGGTGTATGCGCGGCGGAGGTTGGACTCGCAGATGACGCCCAGAACCAGACCGAGGATCATGGCCGAGCTGTTGAACTTGCAGGTGGAGAAGACGAAGCCGATGAGGCCGGAGATGGCCATCAGGATAACGTCAACTGCCGTGTTCTTGGTAGAGTAAGCGCCGATGGTCGCCATCATGATGATGGTGGGGCCAAGGATGCTGTAGGGGATTTTCAGCACCTGCACGAAGATGCGGGCGATGATCATGGCTGCAAAGACCATGACGATGTTGGAGACAAACATGGAAGCAAATGTGGCCGACAGGAACTGGGGCTGATTGACCAGCAGCAGGGGGCCCATGGTAACGCCCTTGAGCACCAGAGCGCTCATCATAATGGCAGCCGCGTTGCCGCCGGGGATGCCCAGGCTCAGCAGGGGGACCATGGAGCCGCCGGTGGCGGCGTTGTTGCCTGACTCGGGAGCGGCGATGCCTCCAGGCAGCCGGTACCGAACTTTTCAGGGTGCTTGGAGATCTTCTGCTCTTCCGAGTAGCAAAGGAACGAAGCGATGGTAGCACCTGCACCGGGCAGGATGCCAATGACCGTGCCGAGGATGGAGCAGCGGGCGATGACACCCTTCAGGGTCCACATTTCTTTCAGGGTAGGCATTTTGCAGACATATCCGTCTTGCCGTCCTTGCCGGTGACAGCCTTCAGCTTGGAAGCTTGTTGGTCTGCTTGAGGACTTCGGTGACGGCGAAGAAGCCGATCATGACGGGGATCATTTCAATGCCGGAGGTGAGGAAACGGGTGCCGAAGGTCAAGCGGGGCACGCCCAGCAGGGGGTCCAGGCCGATACAGGCCAGCAGCAGACCCAGCAGGCCGGAGATGATGGTGCGGCAGACATTGCCTTCTTCCAGGCTTGTCAGGATGGACAGGCCCATGAAGGAGATGGCAAACAGTTCCGAGGGGCCAAAGCTCAGGGCAGCCTGGGTCAGCTGAGGGCTGAAGATCAGCATACACACGGCTGCGAACATGCCGCCGATGGCCGAGGCGATGAGCTGTACACCCAGAGCTTTGCCGCTTCGCCGCGCTGTGCCATGGGGTAACCGTCATAAGTAGTCGGGGCGGAGGACGGGACGCCGGGAATCTTGAACAGGATGGCCGTCATGCCGCCGCCGGTGATGGATGCGCAGTAAATTGCAACAAGGAATGCGATGGCGCTGACAGCGTCCATCTTATAGGTGAAGGGGATGCCGAGGGTGACAGCCATGGTGCCGAAACGCCGGGCAGAGCACCGAACAACGTGCCAAGGAAGACCGCGAAGATGATAAGGATGAACATCTTCGGGGCAAAAACGACCGACAGGCCGCTGGTTAACAAATCTAGCATTTCATGTCACCTCCTGTTAGAAACGCGGGACGAGCGACTCAACGAACAGGGCGAAGTTGCGTAGGGGGAGGATCTGTCCGCGAGGGAGCAGAACGCCCAGAAACACGGCGAAGCCGATGTACAGGATGATGGTGATGATGACGGAAGAGAGGATCAGCATGGGGATGTTCCGCTGGCCCAGCAGCAGGCCGTAGGCAAACAGGAACAGCAGGCAGGTGAGCATAAAACCCACCGGCTCATACATCAGCGCCATGACCACCACCAGCACCATGCCGAGGAAAAGCTTGCTCTTGACAAAGCGGCCGATGGCAGGAAAGAAATCCTGGAAGCCAGCCTTAATATCTTCTTTTTTATTGATCTTGAAGAAACGGATGACGTTGAACGCCAACGCGATGAGCATCAGCACCAGGATAGCCTGCGGCCACTGCTCGGCACCCAGCTCATTGACGGCCGAGTGGGGCATAGTGGTACTGACATTGACAAAGCAGAAGATGCCGCCCGCAATCAGCAGCAGATTGACGATCAGTTCTAGAGCCATAAAATCAACTCCTTTGCATTATTCTCAAAAAAGCGGGGAGGGTGAACTCCCCGCCGGATACGATTCTGTTTTCAGCCGTGGTCCTTTATCAGATCAGACCTGCACCCTTCAGGTAGTCTTCAAAGGTGGTGTACTCTTCGTCGATAAGCTGCTGGAACTCTTCAGCGTCGGCGTAGCCGGGACGGTCGAGGTAGCAGGCATTCTTCAGGAACTCCTGATAATCGGGGGTGTTCCATGCTTCTTTCAGGGCATCTGCCATGGCGTTTACGGCGGCATCGGGCGTATCGGTACGACAGAGGATGCCGCGCCAGGTACCAACGTAGGAGTCGATGCCCAGCTCGCCGGTGCACTCCAGATCGGGCAGGGTGGACATGCGATTTTCGGAAATGGAGATCAGCGGGACGATGTCGCCGGACTGGATGAGGCCCATGATCTCATCGGCACCGGTGATGTTGATGTTGATATGGCCGCCGACCATGGCACTGGACAGCTCAGAGCCGGAGCTGTAGTTGACGACCTTAACGTACTGCTCCACTTCGGTAATGTCACAGCCAAGCGCCTGCCAGGGTCTGCTTCAGAGCCACAGAGTCCGCGCCGGTAGCGGTCAACATGCCGCAGGTCAGTTCCTGGGGATGTGCCTTTGCGTAGTCCACGAACTCGGTGAAGTTGGAGTACTTGCCTTCCTGTGCCTTCTTGGAAGAGGCGATGATGTTGATGGAGTGGACCAGCTTTGCAACGGGGCGCAGCTCTTTCTTGAAATCCACGGGCAGGATCTTCTGCAGGTCCAGCATGATGTGGGACTGGGTGCCCAGAACGTAAGTATAACCGTCAGCGGGCTGCTTGCAGGTAAAGTCGATGCCGTTTGCGCCGCCTGCACCTTCGACGTTGACGATCTCAACAGGAACACCCAGGATGGGCTCCAGCACGGGCTGCAGGGGGCGCAGGGTGCCGTCAGCACCGCCGCCGACGCCCAGGGGCAGACCAGCGTGACCTTGCGCTCCCAGGTCCAGTCGGAAGCAGCGGCCGATGCCGCAGCGGAACCGGCGGTGGACGAAGCGGCAGTAGACGAACCGGAACCGCCGC
>ENA-OQEX01000882-OQEX01000882.1-human-gut-metagenome-genome-assembly--contig:-NODE-882-length-13285-cov-1.853625_pt1 | contig 13285 bp, 13 predicted proteins | sample MGYA00242802_ERZ504649 | MGnify/ENA primary metagenome ERZ504649 (study PRJEB26092, sample SAMD00036194) | human gut metagenome | host: Homo sapiens | study: EMG produced TPA metagenomics assembly of... | reverse complement strand
TCTGGATAAAATACACCATCTTTATCCAGTACTTCCGCATGACGAATCCTGATCTTCTGCCCCTTTTCTCCTTTGATTTTTACTTCTACCAGACCAGTAATATTTTGACCAAAATCAACTAACAGATTTCCTTTTGGATCTTTCCATAATTTTTTTGCCAAAAGGCGCTGGGTGATCCTAACCGGTTCGCATTCTTGAAAGGTCAAAAGCTCTTTATCAAATGGAACTTCCAGTACTTTCCCCTCCACAATTTCCGGCTGATCCGTATCAATAGTCTCACCCATATATATTTCACTGTATCTGATTTTTCCTGTGCGGACATGCCAGTTTTCATCTGTTGCGATCACTTCTTTCTGTCCATCTTCATACCATATATGGATTTCGGCAAATACTTCAACTTTATTTCCATAACGGTCGGGCTTGCAGTCAAATCCCAGAATTCCTTTGTACCAGCCATTTCCTACCGGGATTTCCAGAAGATTGTCTTCTTTTATCTGTTCTGTAATGTCATAGCACTGATACTGCAGGCGATGATGATAGCTGGTCCAGCCGGGAGCCATACAATCCTTTCCGATTCGCTGTCCATTTAAATACAATTCATATACACCATGTGCCGTTGCATAAATACGAGCCTTTTGTATTTTCTTCGAAAAAGACATTTTTCTATAAAATACCGGACACGCGGTTTCTGTCGGCGGGAAATCATGGGTGATCATCTTTGCCTGGAAATCCTCTGCCTTTAAGATACCAGTTTCAAACCAGGCTGCTTCCTGACTGATATTTCCATAATTATCTTCTACTTTCAGCAGCACTTCATACCTTGTTTCAGCTTCCAGATTTACTCCATCATAAGGAATCAATACAGATTGATCAGAAAATACGGTTCCAGAATCCCAGACAAGCTGTTCCCCACATTTGACCAGCAACATATAGGATTTCTGCACAGTATTTGGCTGGTTTGTTTCTATCTTCCATGAAAAACGTGGTCGTTTCACAGTTAAAGCAATAGGATTTTTCTGATATTCTATCTGAAAATCATATATTTTCATCTTGTCGTCTCCTCATTCTTAATAAGCAAAATCGGTACAATCTTTCAACATGTACCGATCCTGCAGTTTCCTATTATTTTTCTGCTTTTCTTGCATCTACTTCTTCACGCATTTTCGGCAATTTTGCTTCCAGATCAAATTTCATAAAAATGAAAAACATGATCAGATTTACGATCAACGGAAGGTAATTGGAAAATCCATAAATGGAATATCTCATGGAAGTGCTTGCGCTTTCAAGTGCAGCATTATAACCACCAATGGCAAGAAATCCTGCCAATACAACTGAACCAAGACCATTTCCTACTTTGCTTCCAAAACCGATTGCTCCGCCAGACATTGCAACCAGCTTCTTTCCGTATTTCCATTCATTATAATCTACCGTCATTGCTGTTAAGACTCCGTACAGACACATAAGTGGAATCTGAATAAAGCTTGCCACCAGGCAGGTTGCAACATAAACTATAAAATTAGTCGGCAGCAGACAGCGGATTAATGCTGGAATTGCAGCACCTATAAGTCCAATCTGAATAGTTTTGGTAACCCCAAATTTACTAATGACTGGTTTGGAAATAATGAATCCAACAACTGTAGCCAGCATTCCAAACGTTCCTACCAGCGCAACCAAATTGTCGTTTCCAAAAATCCATTTTGCATAATATGTACCAGACGCAGATGCTACAGCAGAGGTAATGCTGGTAATCAGATTAAATAAAAGTACAATGATCCAGTATTTATTGTGCAGAAGCATTCCAAGTGCTTCTTTAAATGGAACAGCTTCTTCCTCTTCTTCCTCAATATGAGTTTCTTCTGTTCCATAATCCGATGCAAATTTTGCTTTTCTTCCGTTGTTGTAGCAGATCAGGAAAAGCAGTAAAACCACAAGTGCGATTACACAGCCATATTTAATCCACGCATTCTGTGTTCCGCCCAGCATATTGGTTACTGGAATTGTAGCAATTGAAACGATCATTCCTGCTCCATAGTTTCCCAGTGCACGGAATAAGCCCATACTGCTTCTTTCACTAAGGCTGTTGGTTCTTACGATCATTACTGCTCCAAATGGTGTGGCGATCATTGTGTAAATAACCGCAGTCAGAAGCAGGTTTGTAATCAGGACATAAATAAGCGCTGCTGTCTGTCCCGCCTGGATTGGCACAGTAAACATCATTATGATTACTACAGCTGCAGGTATCGCCATACGAAGCATCCAGGAATAATATTTCTTATTTCCTCCCTTTGAATGGTCTACCATGTTGCCGACGATCACATCTGTCAGGGCATCCACGATTTTGGCAATCATCATTGCAATTCCAACACCGCCAACAGCCATCCCTACTTTGTCTGTGTAGAAATAAGTGAGCTGACCAACCAGATTTGCCATAAGTCCTAATGCCAGCTGACCGCCAAAGTCAGCCATATAGTCTCGTTTTCTCATTACCCGTCTTGCACCATCCGTATCATATCGGGCTTCCTGATTCTTTTTTCCCATTGTTTTATTCTCCTGTTATTGAATTTGTAAGATTTTTTTAACAGCTGCTGTTTTCTTTTTTGTTGATATTCTAACAAACTCTGTATAGTTTTTTATACATAAGCATTTAGCATTATATATTTTAATTTACTTTTCTACTTTTAAATAATATTGTACAGCAGGAATTTCTCCTGTGATGGAAAATTCAATTCCTTTTTCTGTTTTCTTACCAGTGAAACTTCTAATTTCATTTCCAGTAGGATCCAGCGCTGTAAGGGATGCCTCATTTGCTTTTACTAAAAGACTTCCTTCCAAAGGCTCTACATATAATTTTCCAGCAAAATGTACGGAAGTAAATGGAACTCCCATTAACTGCACGCCTTCATTGTAAGTTGTCTGATCCATTCCAGTAGTTCCCATGGCAGTTAATATATACTCTTCTGCCTGCTCTAAGTCCTTTTCTTTCATCGGCAACAATGAAACACTGATTCTTTCATTTCCAGATTGAATTTCTATTATTTCAGACAAATGTAAGGATTTTTTAGGTGCACCGCTGAAATATCCACAATGTGGAGTATGCACCTCAAATATAGCATGCTCAGGATCAAAAACAAGTTCCCCAGTGTCTGAAATCAATTTGCCATCTACAAAACCGCATTCTGGCGATATAAGCTGCCATTCCTTAAGTGCTTTATCAAAAATCGATGCAAATGCGCGATAATCTCCGCTTCCGGCAATTTCCCTGATTTCATCAAAAACAAGGGCCTGTTTTCCAAGATGAACTCCTTTTTGCACTTCTTTTGTATTGGCAGCTGCATGGGGAAGTCTGTTATTTTCCCTGTATTTTCGCCAGGCATCCCGATATGGGGACCATGCAAAGTAGACACTATGTTCTGCCTCTGACAAATCTGCCCCGTTTAAGAACCCTGCATTTACCGCAACTGCTGCATTTCCCTGATAAGTATCCCCTCCATCCAGAAATACATTACGCATAGAGGTAATATAGGGTAAAAATGTAGTTGGCATGGAATGAAGCTTTGGCAGTGTTTTCAGATCATTTTGTGTATATACAACGTCTATCTGATTCTTCGCCGGGGACACAAGACCTTTCAAAAATACAGAAGCCATAAAGCCCCACTGGCAGATCACTGCCGGATCATTGTATGCATCAAAAACACTCCATATTTCATCATCAGGCTGGTCGTCTGCTTTTTCAGATGTATGATAGTTATATAAGATCAAGCCGTCCCAGTCATTTAAGCAGGCGTAAGCTATGGTGTGAACAAATGCCGTAGAATGGAAAGGATGTTCTCCGTACTCATTCCATTCACTGAGCATAAATGGTTTTCCTTTTACAATGGCAACAGATGCAAGGCTAAGCAGCGTTGTGGCCATAGAGCCTACACCAGTCTGCATGGTCAGCGGATTTGTAGATACATATTCTATGGGGCCAGCCACAAGATAAGTATTGGGCTGTTGTATCGGAAGCAGCGGATGATTGAAATAACTGTTATTTTCCATAAAATCCCCATCCGTGTGTCCATAAACATCTGCGGCTCCTGCAATAAGATTACTTGTTACAATTGGAACTTTTACTCCCAATGACCGGAGATAATCTTTCATGTCCTGATAGAAGGAGCGATTAATAGTAATGCCAAATTCCATAAAATCAGCATATCTTGCAGGACTGACCTCCCCGTTCCAGTCACTCATCGGATCACATTCCGGCTGATAGAAATTACCGTCAACACCGCGGACTGTGCCCTTAACCGGATCCTCGTTATCTGCCAGTGCGCATTCCCCTTCAAATGTCCAGGCTTCTTTCAATCGTTCTCTTGTGGCATATTTCATCAGAAGAAAATCATTAAACCGTTTTTGAACTTCGTCACGGTATGGCTGCATATCTTCCCGGTAATCTGTCTCCATAGTTCCTTTAATTGCAGATTCCTCATTGTTGATCTGAACCGTGATCACAGCTGGATCATCAATGAGGGCTAATCCGGTATATGGATTTACATGACAGAGCAGTTTTTTTGCATATTCTTTTTGCAGTTCGATTAACCGTTTATTATACATCGGAAAACGTTTAATACAAGTGCCTGCATTTCCTGGATAATCCAGCCCATCTCCTTCTACGAAATCTCTCGCTACAATTAGATCGATATGAAGATAAATTCCTCGTTCTTTTAACTTGGCTGTAAAATAATCAAACCTGTCCAGTCCTTCAGGGTGAAATTCTCTTCCATTTCCTTTTTCGTAATCAAGTAAAGGTGCTTCCTTACAGCTTGACCAGCTTCGCGGTTCTTCCCCAATTGGTGCATCTGCCGCATGCAGACGAATCACATTTACTCCCATACTGGCAAATCGTTCTGCCAGTCTCTCTGCAGTTTTATGATCCGGTGTGTTAGATCTGGCAGCTACATTAAAGCCCAGAAACTTTGCTCTTGTTCCATCCTCAAAATAGAAATGCCCACTTTTTGTTGTTACAAAACCATGTTTTCCTGCCGGAGCATCTAAAAGATAGGAATAATCAAGAACACTTTTATTGGGATTTAATTTATCAATTCTGATATGCTGTTTCATATGTATTTCCCTTCCTTTGTTTTTCTTTAGCCTTACTTTATCAAAGAGCCAGAGAAAAATATTATATAAAAACACATATAATTATATATTTCAATATTGAAGTTCTACTTATTTCCATTATACTTTACTACTATAATACAATTTCAAATATAATTGTCATCGCGAAGCGCCATATCTCTAAAATAGTAGGAAGGAGATTCACTTTATGGACTATATTCCTTTTGTAAAAAACTATTCTGCAATTACCGGAATCCCAGTTAATTTAATAAATGAGAAGGGACCTATTTATTCTTCTATAGCAGAACAGCTTGATATACCAACGACTAACCCGGTAGAGATTTACCCAGCTGAACATAATCCCGAATTCCGTTTTATTTCCCCTGATATTGTATTTGGGGCTGTTAAAATTGAATCAACAGATAAATACATCATACTGGGACCTGTTTTTTCAGTTCCAATTACAGACGAACTTGTTCGAAAATATATGCATGATTCTGCTACTCCTTTAAAATATAAAGAAATCATTGCAGAAACTCTTGCTTCTATTCCACGACTGTCACATGCTCAATTTGCCAGCATCTGGTTTTTCTGCATCAATGTGTCAACAACAAAGAAATTTCAGTTTATGAACTGATTCAGCAACGTGCGCCTCAATCAATAAAGCAAAATCAACAACATGTAAAATCCATTACCGATAATATGGAAAATAACCGAGTTCATAATACATACAAATTTGAACAGGAGCTTTTCCATCTCATCCAAAACGGAAATGTAACCGCTTTACAAAACTTTTTGATAAATAATACCTTAGATCTGGAGGAAGGAAAACTTGCACAGACTCCACTGCGGCATACTAAAAATCTTTTTATTGTAACAGCAATTAAGGCAGCTATGCTTGGTGCTATTCCAGGTGGAGTTGATACAGAAAAGACTTATCAGCTTTTGGACCTTTATATTCAGGAATGTGAAAAACTGCAATCCATTGAAAAAATTCAGGCATTGCAATATTCTATGATCATGGATTTTTGCCAGCAAGCTGGGGAGACTAAAATGCCGGAAGGGATTTCCAGAGAAGTTTATACTTGCATAAATTACATCTGCACCCATACCAATGACACAATTTCTGTGGGAGACGTTGCCGGATGTATTCAAAGAAGCAATTCTTATATTATGAAAAAATTTAGAGAAGAGCTGGGATTTACCATAGGAGCTTTTATTACAAGATGTAAATTAGAAGAGGCCAAAAGTCTTTTGACTTACAGCGAAAAAAGTCTGGCTGAAATCAGCAATTATTTATGCTTCTCCAGCCAGCCTCATTTTCAGAGTTTATTTAAAAACAATATCATATAACGCCTTTAGAGTATCGGAAAAAGAGTCAGAAAGTATAGTATAGTTTATTTTAATTGATATCCTTACATTAAACTAGAGCGTGTCTGAAAAATCATTCCCGCAATCTGCACGCCCCACTTTGCGGGATATTTCACCCGAATTCAGTTGCCGTAGCCCGCTACGCGCCCTCATCCGGGCAAAATATCCCACAAATATTCCTATTATATACGGAATGGTGGGGGATTTCAAGGAAGAGTCGGATAGTTTGCAGTTTTTATCTGACAGTATCAGGCTGTAAAAGCGTGAGTAATGTTTCGTACACATATGTGTTTTCTCTGACAATTATAGAAAGTTCCTCTTTGGCCTGATTCAGCTGGTGAAATAAATTACGGACATCAGACCTGCCTTCTTTATTGAGATATTTTGAACGCAGGTATCTGTTCTGGTCATAGTAATATCGTTCGTCCAATATGATAACAAGACGTTTTATGTCTCTCATGGCAGTAATCTCACATTCATAGCCTGATGCATATAATCTTCCAGTAAGGCAGCAGCCTCCTCTTCATTATTTGCATATACAACAGAAACATGCGGATAGGGTTTGGAGGTTTTTCTGTCTGTAAGGTGTAGCATATTCTGGATAAATGAGGAAAGTTCCGCGTTGGTACGGATGCGGTTGGTTAAGTGAAACATCTGGATTTCCGGCAGGTTTTCTATAAGTTTTAATGTATTTACCCCTAATTCTTCAGGACATATGGCATCTTCGGAATCACTGGAAAATATTACAGGAACTCTCCCTCCGATTGCGTTAACAGAATCTGCAGTTTTTCTGACGAAAGTAAATGTGCTTCGTCTACCAGAACTGCACTGTAATGTTTCAGCTCTGCATCTTCGGTCAGCTGATTGTCCGAAAGAAAAGCAATACGCTGTAAACGTTTATGCAGTATTTTCCATTCTTTTCCGGCATTGCACAGTGAATCATGCATATCTGCTGACGCCTGGACAGTTTCATGGCGATATCATAGAGAAGTAATGTTTTTCCTGTTCCGGGAAGTCCGGTAAAACAGAAATATCCGAACCGGCTGATACGGAGTTTCTTTAAGATCTGGCGCTGGATATCCCGTTGCTGGGAAGTCAGGAAGTATTCTTTTTTCAGAAAACGGGCCGGTTCTGTGATTGGGGAAATCAGATATAGTTCAGCCTGAAACAGATCGTCAATATTCCCCTGATAATCACTGCTCTCCTTTTGCAGTGATCTGCACAGCTCTGTCCAGTCGGCTTCTGCAATATGATCATGATTGGTAAGCCTGACAAGGCGATTCTGACTGCTGATATACGTATAAGACTGTATGGAGCGTCCGAGAACGGAAAGATAATAACGGTTCTGCATAAGCTGTTTACGAATTGCCTCCTCAGATACAGCTCCGCTTTTCAGTTCAATATTTATGATCTGGTCGTCTTTGATCTGGAGAAGATCAAATTCTTTCCCGAGTTTTGGAATCTGGTAGGAATAGAAAAAGCGCAGGGAACAGACTTTAGTCATATGCGATTCTAACTGGCGTACCAGTGCTTTCATACTCTGAAGTTCCCATTCCCGTATTTTGAGGAAATATTCCCGACCGGATAACTGACGTTCCAGTTTTGACAGAGAATCTGTATTCTGATTTCTCGTAAGTGCATATATGGATATTGATCTCATAACTTTTACCTTTCATTTTGCCGGAATTCTTTTATACTATTATAGCAAATATCAGCAATTGCAGGTAGCCTGAAAACCAAAAACAGCCAGGTGGATTTTTCCCTGGCTGTTTTCCCCATCTGAATCAGATTCAGAAATTGTTTTGAAATATCTATTATATTGTGGTTTGGCTGAATTACTCAGCTACAGCGATAGCTTCCACTTCGCAGAGTACGTTCTTCGGAAGCTGTTTTACAGCAACACAGGAGCGGGCTGGTTTGCTTGTGAAGTATTTCTCATATACAGCGTTGAATGCTGCGAAATCTGCCATATCAGCAAGGAAGCATGTAGTTTTGATAACATTGTCAAATGTAAGTCCGGCTTCCTCAAGAATTGCTCCTACGTTCTTGCAGGACTGCTCTGCCTGTGTTTCGATTTTATCGCCTGCAACTTCACCTGTAGCCGGGTCTACCGGAATCTGACCGGATGCAAATAAGAAGTTTCCTGTCATTTTTGCCTGAGAATATGGTCCGATTGCTGCTGGTGCTTTTTTAGTTTCAAGTGTTTTCATGAGTGAATTCCTCCCGTACGATTTAGTGTGATTGATTGTCTGCAGCTGTTTAACCAATCTTTACATTGCAAGATTCCAAACAGCTATCCTTGTTCAATAACCTGTATCCATATCTTACCACCAAAAAAATATTTAGTCAACAGCAAAAAAATTGTCACAAGGTAAAATACTGACGATAATCTGATCAATGGAAGCTCTTGAGCCAGTTTACCAGAGAATCATGCCAGATATTGTCATATACTGTTTTCTTCATCTGGTCTGTGACAGGGCCGTTACCTGCCATTTTGGCAAGGATTGCCTGCTGTAATTCATCTACAGTCATGTCTTCCGGGGATTTATTCAGGTCTACAATCACTGTCTTTTCCTTTTCAGCAGCGACTTCCGTATTTTCCGGAAAACTGTTTTCTGCTGATATGGCTGAAGTATCGGCAGTTTTTTCAGGCTGAATATCTTCTGCTTTTGCTGCTGCGGTTTCTTCTGCTGCGGTTATTGTTTTCTGTGCAGGAGACTCAGTCTGTGTGGAAGTTGTTTCTTCTGTTTCTTCCTGTACTTTTTCGATATCTGCAGTTTCTGTTTTTACTGGTATATATTCTGGCATTTCACCCGCCGGAATCCAGATTTCACCGCTGTTTGCGGCTACTGTTACATTGATATGTCCACCCTGAACAGATACTTTACGGCCTGTGAGGGTTCCGATATATTCTGCACAGTTTCCTGCCGGAAGGCTCATATCTGCTGCATTATCATCGTTATTTACGGTAACGATCACACGTATTCCGTCAAGGTCACGGGCAAATGCAAACTGACGGTTGGTAAGCTGAAGTTCTGCGTAGCTTCCGTAGCTTAATGCAGGTGTATGCTGTCTTACCTTTCCAAGCGCTGCGATCAGGGCTGTACATGGATTCTTCTGTACTGCATCTGCATAGTCTTTGATATCCAGAGCCGGTCTGAGGCTGTCATCGGAGAATTTCTCTTTCTTTCCTTCAATACCGAACTCAGAACCGTAATAGATACTTGGTACACCCGGAAGTGTATAGAGTAAGACATGAACAGGTGCAAAATGTGCTTTATTTGAAAGCTTGGTATAAATACGTTCTACATCATGGTTGTCCACAAAGTTGTAGAGATCAAGATTTCCCATATTCTGGAGATATTTTACAGTATGTGCGATTTCGAAATAGTTATGATCGTTATGTCCGCTGTAGAGTGCTTTATGCAGGGCATAGTTTGTTACACTGTGGAGCGTTTCTCCATTTACCCATCTGCTGTAATCGCCATGGATCACTTCGCCCATAAGCCAGAAATCTTCCTTTACTTCTGCTGCTGTACGGCGCAAGGCACGCATGAAATCGAAATCAAGAACGTCTGCTGCGTCAAGGCGGATTCCATCTACATCAAATTCTGATACCCAGAAACGGATCACATCACAGATGTAATTCTGTACTTCCGGGTTTCTCTGGTTTAATTTTACCAGAAGGTTGTATCCACCCAGTTTTCGTAGGAGAAGCCGTCGTTGTATTCCGTATTCCCTCCAAAGTTCACATTGCAGTACCAGTTGAGATATCTGGAATGTTCGCGATTTTGCTGAATATCTTTAAATGCAAAGAAATCACGCCCTGTGTGATTGAACACACCATCGAAAATAACTTTGATTTCTTTTTCATGACAGGCTGCCACGAAGTTTTTAAGGTCTTCGTTCGTTCCGAGACGGGAATCCAGCTTCTTGTAATCTGTGGTTTCATAGCCATGTCCTACACTCTCGAATAAAGGTCCGATGTATAATGCTGTACATCCGATTTCTCTGATGTGGTCGATCCATGGAAGTAATGTGTTCAGACGGGAAACAGGAGCACTGTAGTCATTGTGCTTCGGCGCACCGGTTAAACCCAGTGGATAGATGTGATAGAAAATTGCCTCATTATACCAGCTCATAAATGACACCTCTGTTTTTAAATTTATAATTTCAATTTTATGGGAATTTTTTTACCCTGATATCATACAGGAAAGAAAATAATTAGATAAACTGTATTAAAGTTGAAATTATATTCATACAATTCTTATAATAACAGATTTTTCAGACAGAATCCAGTTTTTTTTCAATTTTTGCTTGTATATCTCGGGATTTTGGCATATTCATGACAAAACACCTCGCAGGATAGTGATGGATGAACAGTAACTTAAAATTTACTCTACAAAAAAATCCACTTAAGGTATATAATATTGCTGTAAATAATCTGGATATGCATAGAAATAGAAAGAAACAAACATAGATAAGCAAGGAGAATATAAACTATGAGACATATAGATGAAATTCAGATTGCCGGAACTGCAATCCTGCTTTGTGGCGCGATGTTTGCGGTTTCTGCTGTGGCACCTACCGGTAATACAGTGTCAAAAGCTGTTACAAACTTTACGGAAGCTCCGGAAACTGCTGCTGAGGCTCAGGCACAGGCCGAAGCTCAGGCTGAAGAGGATGGATTTACCATTTATACTCAGGAAAGTAACTATGATTCTGATTATGACAACAGTTATAATGATACTTCTTACGATGACTCTTCTTATAATACTGATACGACGCAGGACGGTTCTCTGGATGATACAGGGCAGGAGAATGATAATGCAGATACAGGAGATGGATCTTCTGATGATGGAAGCAGCGATCAGACATCGTCTGACGATACAGGGGATGATTCTTCCGATCAGATTGATTATCCCAGTGACGACAATTCCGGTAACGAGACAGATGGTTCTCTGGATAGCTCTGACACATGGGAAGATAACGGAGAAGAAGTTCAGTAGATAGATTATTAATCGATTGGACGCAGGACTTCACGCTAAAGCATTTTCAAACACGATCCAGGATGGACTGGATTGTTTGTATTATAATTATGTTTTTGTTTCTCAATAAATGGTATAATCAAACTGTTATTAACATTCAGGAGGCTTTTTATGAAGAAACAAAACAGGTTACTATCACTAATTCTATCTCTGTTCCTTCTGCTGTTTACCTTAGTTCCGCAATCAGCACTGACGGTAAAAGCTGAAGGCAACAGTGAGATGGCAGTTCATTTTATTGACGTTGGACAGGGAAATGCCATCTTAGTACAGTCCGGAGGCAAAATCTTTTGTACGATGGCGGGGATCAGAGCCATGCTGATCTGATCATCTCCTACTTACAGGAACAGAATGTGGAAAACATTGACTATATGATCGCTTCTCACTATGATGAAGATCATATCGGCGGTCTTGTTCCATGTATAGACAATTTCTCTGTAAGTAATATATTCGGACCAGACTATGTACATACTTCAAATTTATTCAATAATTTTATGAATACTGCCACTGCAAATGCAATTATCGTACAGTATCCTTCTGTAGGTGAAACATTTGATTTTGGCACCGGAAGTTTCACTGTTCTTGCACCGAATGGTATCAGCCAGAACAGTAATGATAACTCTCTTGTAATCAAACTTGAAAATGGTTCAAATAGCTTTATTTTTACCGGAGATGCAGAGGAAACCAGTGAACAGGATATGATCAGTACTGGTATGAACCTTGATTGCGATGTTCTTTCTGTTGGTCATCATGGGTCTGCAAGTTCAACTACCTGGGATTTCCTTGAGGCGACTTCTCCATCTTACGCAGTCATAAGCTGCGGAATCAATAATCAGTATAATCATCCGTCAGCAGATACAATGGGACGTTTATCAGATATGGGAATCCCTGTATTCCGAACAGATAAACAGGGTACAATCATTGCAGTCTCCGATGGAACAAATATTTCCTGGTCACAGGAGCCATGCAATGATTATTCTTCCGGAGACTCCTCTGTAAATGCTTCTGCAGGTGGCACTGGTGGAAACTCCTGGCAGGAAGAAACTACCACTTCTGATCCGGTACCTGAACAGGAAGAATCCAACAATGCAGATGTAGGAACAATGGTATGGATCCCTGCAACCGGCGAAAAATATCACAGCATTCCCAACTGTGGAAGAATGAACCCGGATACAGCCAGACAGGTATCCAAATCAGAAGCCGAGGCTATGGGATACGGACCTTGCAGTAAATGTTACTGATAAACAAAAACAGCCGCATTTGCGGCTGTTTTGTTAAAATCCTTCCTGTCTGCGTACTTTCCAGAGTTTTGCACGTTTCTGTGCAGCTTCATTCTCTATCTGCTGAGTAACTCCCTCAATGATAAGTCCCGGTACTTCCACAGGATGCTGATGTTCATCTGTTCCAACCATAATAAAATATGCACGGTTGATCATGGTTCTGGTTCCATCAAGGGCTTCACAGTAAGTATCAATACGGACTTCCATGGAAGAACGTCCCACATGCGTAAGCCGTCCGATGAGAACGATGGTATCGTTCACTCTGGCTCCGGCCTTGAAATACATATTGTCTACTGCAACAGTTACCACATTCATTTCCGCATGACGTTTGGCAACAATACCTGCTGTTTCATCAATCCATGCAAGCAGCTGTCCGCCAAACAGATAACCTGCGGCATTCAGACACTTTGGCATTAATAAATGAGACTGCTCTGTTAAGGAGTCCTCAACTCGTTTCATTTTTCTTTCTGACATTTCTTTTCTCACTTCCCC
>ENA-OQEX01000881-OQEX01000881.1-human-gut-metagenome-genome-assembly--contig:-NODE-881-length-13286-cov-2.276389_pt1 | contig 13286 bp, 16 predicted proteins | sample MGYA00242802_ERZ504649 | MGnify/ENA primary metagenome ERZ504649 (study PRJEB26092, sample SAMD00036194) | human gut metagenome | host: Homo sapiens | study: EMG produced TPA metagenomics assembly of... | reverse complement strand
CCTCCATTGGAAAAGCGTATGGTTATCAGCTGGGTGTGAAGCATCAGTACAAAGAAGGCATGATGGATCAGGTAGACCGTGTTCTTTATGATCTGAAGAATAATCCATACAGCCGTCGTATTATGACCAATATTTATGTGCATGAAGATCTTCATGAGATGAATCTTTACCCATGTGCTTACTCTATGACCTTCAATGTAACAAAGGAGCCTGGAAAGGACAAGCTGACTTTAAATGCCATTTTGAACCAGCGCTCCCAGGATATCCTGGCTGCAAATAACTGGAATGTATGCCAGTATTCCCTGTTGTTGATGATGATCGCACAGTGCTGTGACATGGAAGCCGGTGAGCTGGTACATGTGATCGCGGATTGTCATATTTATGACAGACATGTTCCGGTTATCAAGGAGCTGATTTCCAGGACACCTTATCCGGCACCGACTGTGAAACTGAATCCGAATGTGAAGAATTTTTATGATTTTACCACGGATGATCTGATCGTGGAGAATTATCAGACCTGGCCTCAGATTAAAAATATTCCGATTGCATTTAAACATGGAGTAAATGAGAAAGGGTTCCAATGCCGCATGCGTTTCAGATATGGTGAGGCTGCTGTAGCGGGCTACGGCAACCGAATTTGGGCAAAATCTCCCGCAAAGTGGGGCGTGCAGATTGCGGGAATGATTTTTAGACACGCTCTAGGAGTTCGTATAAAGGAGATTATAAGAAATGAAAATAATAGTAGCTGCTGACAAAAACTGGGGAATTGGAAAAGACAATAAGCTTCTTGTAAGCATTCCGGCGGATATGAAAATGTTTCGTCAGGAGACCACCGGAAAGGTTTGTGTTATGGGAAGAAAGACCCTGGAGAGTTTCCCAGGAGGGCTTCCTCTTAAAAACCGCACAAACATCGTTCTTACCAGAAATGAGAATTACAAAGTGAAAGATGCCATAATCGTTCATTCTATTGAAGAGCTTATGGAAGAACTGAAAAAGTATCCGGCAGAAGATGTATATTGCATCGGCGGCGATACTATCTATAAGCAGCTTCTTCCTTATTGCGATGCTGCTCAGGTGACCAAGATCGATTTCGCCTATATTGCAGACAGTTATTTTCCGAATCTGGATGAAGATCCACAGTGGCATGTGGCAGCAGAGAGTGAAGAGCAGACATATTTTGATCTGGAATATAAGTTTGTGAGATATGAAAGAAATAAATAAACGGGAAAATATAATGTGTTTTTCAAAAAATCAGTTCTGCCATCACGACAGAACTGATTTTTGTTATGTGCTGTGTAGAGTGTGTTTGAAAAATACGAAAAATGGGAAGCTTAAGGAATTATTCAATAACCTTCAGCCATCCTCTGGAGCCTGGATGCGTCCCATCTGGATTCCGGTAAGGGTTTCATACAGCTTCTTGGTGATCGGTCCCATCTCGTTCATACCGCTTGGGAAGCAAATCTCTTTGCCGTGGTCCACGATCTTTCCAACAGGAGAGATAACAGCAGCAGTACCGCAAAGACCGCACTCTGCGAAATCCTTCACTTCGTCGAAGTATACTTCTCTTTCCTCAGCCTCAAGTCCAAGGTACTCTTTCGCAACGTAGATCAGAGAACGACGTGTGATGGATGGAAGGATACTGTCAGACTTCGGAGTAACAACCTTGCCGTCTTTTGTTACGAATAAGAAGTTTGCTCCGCCTGTCTCCTCAACCTTGGTACGAGTCTTGGAATCAAGATACATGTTCTCATCGAATCCGTTCTTATGAGCGTCAACGATCGCATGAAGGCTCATTGCGTAGTTAAGACCAGCTTTGATATGACCGGTACCATTTGGTGCAGCACGGTCAAAGTCGCTGACACGGATTGTGATCGCTTAGCGCCGCCTTTGAAGTATGGTCCGACAGGTGTGGTGAATACACGGAACTGATACTCGCTGGCAGGTTTTACACCGATAACAGCATCGCTTCCGAACATGTACGGACGTACATATAAAGTAGCACCAGAACCATATGGCGGAACATATGCTGCATTTGCTTTAATTGTCTGAACAACTGCGTCAACAAAACGGTCTTTCGGGAATATAGGCATTTCCAGTCTTGCGGCGGAATGCTCCATACGCTCACCGTTCAGGTCAGGACGGAAAGTAACGATATGTCCGTCTTCTGTAGTATATGCTTTCATACCCTCAAAAACAGTCTGTGCATACTGAAGGACACCTGCACACTCACTGATGGTAACCATATCATCTGTGGTAAGGCCTCCCTCATCCCACTTGCCGTCTTTATAATTGGATACATAACGGTAGTCTGTTTTTACATAACCAAAGCCCAGGTTGCCCAGTCAATGTTCTTTTTTTCCATAACAATTTCCTCCTAGCGTGGTTTTGGGGGGAGATTCTTATTGTGAATCCCCAATGTTTTTACTATTGTAAAACTTTTACGTGTGAAATTCAATGGGAAAAGCAGATTTTTTAAGTGATTTTCCTGTGAAAAAGGTTACAAAAAGTATAATGTGTTTATATTTTATGGTGTCTTGTTTTTTGAGGGGGATTTTTGTATAATGATAAAACAAGCGTTGTGAAATAAAATATCCGGAGGAAAAGATGGGATATAACGAATTTGATGAACTTGGAGATAAGATCCAGAGCATCATTGACAGTGCAGTAAATGAAAAAAATTACCAGAAACTGAGCCAGAGTATTAATCAGGCGCTGAATAAGGCTATTGATAATGGGAGTGATGCCCTTCGGGATGCGCTTAATAATACTGTGGGCAGTGGGAAATATACCAATTACCGCAGCGGCAGTTCTTATGATTACAGAGAGAATCGGTCCTGGGATTTTCAGAAGGATGGAAAGAAAAACCGGAGTACCGGGGAGGATCATGGAACTGGTTATCAAGGATATGCCGGTGCGAAAGGGAATGATTTGCGTAATGGAAACTTCCAGAGAAATGGTACAGGCAGGCAGGATACCAATCACCAGAATTCGGATCTGGCGTTGTATTTACCGACGAATGGAATCAAGGTCGGGGGAATTCTGAAGACAGTGTTTGGTGGGATTCTTACTGGAACATTTGGAATTGCTACAATGGTAGTTGGGGGAATTGGAGCTGGCTTTAGCAGCAGTGTAATGCTTGGAATTTCGGCTGTTCTGGCGGCATTTACGGTCGGCGGAGGTATTCTTCTTGGACAGGGCTGCAGCAGTCTTACCAGTTTAAGCCGCCGAAACAAGTATATCAAGCTCTTGGCACTCACACCTACTGCAATTTCCAGCAGCTGGCACAGGCAGTCGCAAGCCGGTGAAATTTGTAAAAAAAGATATCAAACGTATGATAAGCAAAGGCTGGTTCCTTCAGGGACATGTTGATAAACAGGAAACCTGCCTGATCACAAGTAATGAGACTTACGACCAATATGTAAGCACTCAGAAGCGGCTGGAAGAAAGAAATCATCAGCAGGATGAAGAGCGTGCACGCCAGGAGGCAGCGCTTCGTCAGCAGGCAGAGGAAAAAGAAAGGCAGAAATTTAACCAGCATGAACAGGCAGATGCCCGGGCGTGTGTGGAAGCAGAACGGGATGCTGCGGAAAGAATCAGACTTTCCCCGGAAGTCCGGCAGGTTCTGGATAAGGGAAATGACTTTCTTGATAAAATCCACCGCAGCAATGATGCCATTCCAGGAGAAGAGATTTCCAGAAAAATCTCCCGTATGGAGCTGATCATAGCGAAGATTTTTGAACGCGCCAAGCTCATCCGGAGATTATTCCGGATCTGAACCGCCTTATGGATTATTATCTTCCTATGACTGTGAAGCTTTTGAATGCATATGAAGAAATGGACAGCCAGCCGGTTCAGGGAGAGAATATTACTTCTTCCAAGAAAGAAATCGAAGAGACTATTGATACGCTGAATGTGGCTTTTGAGAAGCTTCTGGATTCCATATTTGAAGACACGGCTATGGATGTATCCAGTGATATTTCTGTTCTGAATACAGTTTTGGCACAGGAAGGGCTGACTGAGGACGAGCTTACCCGTATGAGAAAAGAGGCTGAAAAAAACAGGCTCTAGCAGTGTGCGGAATGTTAAGTATATGAAAAGATAAGATTTGCAGCGGGGTTAGAGCGTGTTATAAAAATAACGAAAATGCCAAACTGAAGGCTGCTGATAAATATGGGCAGACCTATACACAAGGAGGATGCTATGGGAAACGAATTTACAGGTTTTGAAGATAACGCACCTACACTTACATTAGAACCGGATTTGGGAGAGCCAAAGGCAGAGATTGCAGCAGAGCCGGAAGCCGAAGCTGTGAAAAAGGAAATGGAACAGACCGTTCTCTCCCCGGAAGAACAGCAGATGGTAGACAGCTTTGCTAAGAAAATTGACATTGAGAATACTAACCAGATCCTCCAGTACGGTGCCGGAACCCAGAAGAAAATGGCTGATTTTTCCGATGCAGCTCTTGAAAATGTACGGACACAGGATCTGGGTGAGGTTGGAGAGCTGATCACCCAGGTGGTAGGCGAGCTTCGCGATTTTGATGCTGCTGAGGAGGAGAAAGGCTTTCTTGGCTTTTTCAAGAAACAGGGCAGCAAGATTGAAAATATGAAGAACCGCTACGCCAAGGCTGAGGTAAATGTGCAGAAGATCACTACCTCCCTTCAGGATCACCAGATGCGTCTCATGAAGGATTCCGCAGTTCTGGAAAAATGTATGCTCAGAACCTGAACTATTATAAAGAACTGACCATGTACATCCTTGCAGGAAAACAGAAGCTGCAGGAAGTACGGGAGGGAAAATTAAAAGATCTGGAGGCAAAAGCAGCAGTCAGCGGACTTCCGGAGGATGCGCAGGAAGCCAAGGATTTGGACAGTAAGTGCAATCGTTTCGAGAAGAAGCTGCATGATCTGGAACTGACCAGAACCATTTCCCTGCAGACAGCACCGCAGATTCGTCTGGTGCAGAACAATGACACCCTTATGGTAGAAAAAATCCAGACAACCATTGTAAATACCATTCCACTTTGGAAGAGCCAGATGGTGCTGGCACTTGGAATCGCCCATTCCACAGAAGCAGCCCAGGCCCAGCGCCAGGTAACAGACCTGACAAATGAACTTTTGAAGAAAAATGCGGAGGCACTTCACCTTGCATCCACAGAGACTGCCAGGGAATCTGAGCGCGGAATCGTGGATATTGAGACTCTGAAGCAGACCAATCAGGAGCTGATCGCTACTTTGGATGATGTCATGAATATTCAGAAAGAGGGCCGCGCCAAGAGAGCCCAGGCAGAACTGGAAATGCGCAAGATGGAAGAAGACTTGAAGAATAAATTGTTGGAAATCCAGCATTAAATTGTAAAGAAAACAGGGTTACTGTTTACTGGTAACGTTCCGCGAGGTGTTTTTGTGAACAAAGTTCATGGAAAACCCGAGAATTGCGGCGCGAAATCACGCAGAATGCTGTGAAATAACTGTACAGCAGGGGTGTCAGAGACATCCCTTTTGTGCCTTTTTGCATAGAAAAGTTTGATAAGCGCCTGCGGTGTAAAAGTGAACCGCAAAGAATGCTATCAGTGAACAGTAACCAAAGAATACCATGTTCATAATATATGGAGGAATTTCGTATGTACAGAGACCATACCAAAGTAATTCAGATAGGAAATAAGAAGATTGGAGGCGGAAATCCCATCCTGATCCAGTCTATGACCAATACAAAAACAGAGGATGTGCAGGCAACCGTAGAGCAGATCCTTGCCCTGGAGGCTGCTGGCTGCGACATTATCCGCTGTGCAGTGCCGACCATGGAAGCGGCAAAGGCTCTGAAAGAGATCAAAAAACAAATTCACATTCCGCTGGTAGCAGATATTCATTTTGATTATCGTCTTGCGATTGCGGCCATGGAGAACGGTGCCGACAAGATCCGTATCAATCCCGGAAATATTGGAAGCACAGAGCGTATCAAGGCAGTTGTAGATGTGGCGAAGGAGCGGAATATTCCCATCCGTGTTGGGGTAAACAGCGGTTCTCTTGAGAAAGAACTGGTGGAGAAATATCACGGTGTTACCGCAGAAGGTCTAGTAGAAAGCGCCCTTGACAAGGTGCACATTATTGAAGAGCTTGGCTACGACAATCTGGTGATCAGCATCAAATCTTCTGATGTTATGATGTGCGCCAGGGCTCACGAACTGATTGCGGAACAGACCAGTTATCCTCTCCATGTGGGAATTACAGAGGCAGGAACCCTTTATTCTGGAAATATCAAATCTGCCATAGGGCTTGGTATTATTTTATACCAGGGAATCGGTGACACGATCCGCGTCTCCCTGACTGGTGCCCCTCTGGAAGAGATAAAATCTGCCAGACGTATCCTAAAAACCCTTGGACTTCGCAAAGGCGGCGTGGAAGTAGTATCCTGTCCAACCTGCGGGCGCACCCAGATCGATCTGATCGGTCTTGCAAATAAAGTAGAAACTATGGTGCAGGATATCCCTCTTGACATTAAAGTAGCTGTTATGGGCTGTGTGGTAAACGGCCCGGGAGAAGCAAAAGAAGCCGATATCGGAATTGCAGGCGGCGTAGGTGTAGGTCTTCTGATCAAAGGCGGTGAGATTGTGAAGAAAGTGCCGGAAGACCAGCTGCTGGATACCTTGAGAGAAGAATTGATGAACTGGGATAGCAATAAGACACAGAAATGACAGAAGGTGTATATTCTATAAATGGAAAAAGAATTTTTTGACGTATTTCCAAATTTAAAGTTGAAACAGGAGTTAAGTGAACTTCTGGAAGAGGTGATCGTCACCAAGGTTGCCTGCAACTCTGCTAAAACCTGTGTCCGGATTTACCTGAAAAGCGACCGCTGGATCCACAAAAAGCATATTTCAGCCTGGAAGAGCAGATTCAGAGACAGTGCTTTCCAGGTCTTGAAGTGAGTGTGAAAGTAATTGAGAAGTTCCATCTGTCCAGACAATACACGCCAAAGAATTTCCTGGATACCTACCGCTCCAGCATGGAACTGGAGCTTCGCAATTACAACATGCTGGAATACAATCTGTTCAAGCAGGCACAGATCACATTTCCAGAAGATGACTGCCTGAATATGGTACTTCCGGATTCTGTGATTTCCAGACAGAAAAGTGAGATACTTATTGAATATCTTCACAAAGTATTCTGCGAGCGTTGTGGAATGGACCTGAAAGTTTCTCTGGATTATGTGCAGACGGAGGAGAGCAGGTACCGCAAAAATGCAGCTATCCAGATCCGTCAGGAGGTAGCTAATGTGCTGAAGCATGCCAGACTTTCCGCAGAAGAAGAGAGCGCAGCACCAGCTCCTGCAGCTGAGGAAAAAACAGGAAAAGAGGCCGCAGCCGGCAAGACAGCCGCTGCCAGGCCGGAGAAGAAAGCAGAGGCAGCCAGTGAAAAGAAGCCTTTCGAGAAAAAGCCATTCGAAAAGAAAGGCAAATGGGGCGATTTCCGTGGTGGCTTCCGCAAGGATCCAAATCCGGACGTTATTTATGGAAGGGATTTTGAGGACGAGCCTATTCCATTGGAAAATATTGTGCAGGAAATGGGAGAGGTTATCATCCGCTGCCAGGTTATGGATGTGGAAGCGAGAGAAATCCGAAATGAGAAGACCATACTGATTTTCCCGGTTACGGATTTCACAGACTCCATCACAGTAAAAATGTTCCTGCGCAACGAGCAGGTGCCGGAGATCAAAGAGCATGTGAAAAAAGGTGCCTTCCTGAAAATCAAAGGCGTTACTTCTATTGACCGTTTCGATGGTGAGCTTACCATAGGCTCCATCTCCGGAATTAAGAAAATCTCCGATTTCCGCAGCTCCAGAGTGGACACCAGCCTCAGAAGCGTGTGGAACTTCACTGTCATACGAAAATGAGCGATATGGATGGTGTAACCGAGGCAAAAGCGCTGGTAAAACGTGCCTACGAGTGGGGGCATCCTGCCATTGCCATCACAGATCATGGTGTGGTGCAGGCTTTCCCGGAGGCAAACCATTGCTTTGATGCGTGGGGAGGCTGCGTGCCAAAGGATTCTGATTTTAAGGTGCTTTACGGTATGGAGGCCTATCTGGTAGACGACTTAAAGGGTATGGTCACCAACCCGAAAAAACAGTCCCTGGACGGCAGATTCGTGGTTTTCGACATTGAGACCACAGGATTTTCCCCCCTTACCTGTAAGATCATTGAAATTGGTGCTGTATTGGTGGAAAATGGAAAGATCACAGATCGTTTTTCCACATTTGTCAATCCTCAGGTTCCAATTCCATTTCGAATTGAGCAGCTGACCAGTATTAATGACAGCATGGTTATGGATGCCCATCCAATTGAAGAAATTTACCGGAATTCCTGAAATTTTGTGAAGGAGCTACAATGGTAGCCCACAACGCAGATTTCGATATGAGTTTTATTATAGAGAATTGTAACCGCATGGGAATTCCAAATGATTTCACCTATGTGGATACGGTAGGTATGGCACGATTCCTGCTGCCTGCGCTGAACCGTTTTAAGTTGGATACCGTTGCCAAGGCAGTTGGCGTTTCCCTGGATCATCACCATCGTGCGGTTGATGATGCAGAGTGTACGGCCCGTATTTTCGAGAAATTCGTGGGAATGTGCAGGGAAAGAGATATTACGGATGTAGACAAGCTGAATGAGCAGGGAAAAGTTTCCCCGGACACCATTAAGAAACTGCCCACTTACCATGCCGTTATTTTCATGCGGAATGAGACCGGCCGTATCAATCTGTACAAGCTGGTAAGCCAGTCCCATATCAAGTACTTTAACCACAGACCCCGTGTGCCAAAGAGCCTGTTTGAGGCACATCGGGAGGGACTTCTTATTGGAAGTGCCTGCGAGGCTGGTGAGCTTTACCAGGCTCTTTTGCGCAATGCACCGGAGCAGGAAATCGCAAGGCTGGTAAGCTTTTATGATTATCTGGAAATCCAGCCCCTTGGGAACAATATGTTCATGGTGGAGGATGAAAAGAATGATACGATTCATTCGAAAGAGGATCTGATTGAGAATCAACAAAAAAATTGTAAAGCTTGGTGAACAGTTTAACAAGCCGGTTGTTGCTACCTGTGACGTTCACTTTATGGATCCCCAGGATGAAATCTACCGTCGTATTATCATGGCTGGAAGCGGCTTCAAGGATGCCGACAATCAGGCACCTCTTTATCTTCGCACTACTGAGGAAATGCTGGAGGAGTTTTCCTATCTGGGAAGCGAGAAGGCAGAGGAAGTGGTAATTACAAATACAGTGAAGATTGCGGATATGATAGAGAAAATGTCACCGATCCATCCGGATAAATATCCGCCGGTTATTGAGAATTCTGACCAGGACTTAAAGGATATGTGCTTCCAGAAAGCCCATGAAATGTATGGTGAAGTGCTTCCCAAGATCGTAGAAGACCGTCTGGACAAAGAGCTGAATTCCATTATTTCCAATGGATATGCGGTGATGTATATTATTGCCCAGAAGCTGGTGTGGAAGTCCAATGCAGATGGTTATCTGGTGGGCTCCCGAGGGTCTGTAGGTTCTTCCCTGGCGGCTACCATGTCTGGTATTACAGAAGTAAATCCTCTGCCGCCCCATTATCTGTGTCCCAATCCGGAGTGTAAGTACAGTGACTTTGATTCTCCGGAGATCAAGGCTTTTTCCGGTATGGCGGGATGCGATATGCCAGACAGGATCTGTCCAAAGTGCGGCACCAGGATGACCAAACAGGGCTTTGACATTCCCTTTGAGACCTTCCTTGGATTCAAAGGAGATAAGGAGCCTGATATCGACCTGAACTTCTCAGGAGAGTATCAGTCCAATGCCCATCATTATACAGAGGTTATATTCGGAAAAGGTCAGACCTTCAAGGCGGGAACCATCGGTACCCTTGCGGATAAAACCGCATTCGGATATGTAAAGAACTATTTTGAAGAGCGGGGGCAGCACAAGCGTTCCTGCGAGATCAACCGTATTGTACAGGGGTGTACCGGTATCCGGCGAAGCACCGGACAGCATCCTGGCGGAATTATTGTACTCCCAATGGGAGAGGAAATAGAGAAATTTACCCCGGTCCAGTACCCGGCGAACGATTCCAGCAGTGGATTTATCACCACCCATTTGACTACCATTCCATTGATGGAAACCTGCTAAAGGCTGGATATTCTGGGACACGATGATCCCACCATGATCCGTACCCTTGAGGATATGACAGACCTGAATGCAAGAGAGGTTCCTCTTGATGACAAGGCGGTTATGTCACTTTTTGCCAGTACAGAAGCTCTTGGAATTGATCCGAAGGATATCGGCGGCTGCAAGCTTGGCTGTCTGGGAATTCCAGAATTTGGTACTGATTTCGCCATGCAGATGCTTGTGGATACCAAGCCGAAATATTTTTCTGATCTGGTCCGTATTGCCGGACTTTCCCACGGTACGGATGTATGGCTGGGAAATGCGCAGACACTGATCGAAGAGGGAAAAGCTACTATTTCCACGGCAATCTGTACCCGAGATGATATTATGATCTACCTGATCGGTCAGGGTGTGGAAAGTGGTCTTGCCTTTACTATTATGGAGAGCGTCCGTAAAGGAAAAGGTCTCCGGGATGAGTGGATCACCACTATGAAAGAACACGGCGTTCCGGACTGGTACATCTGGTCCTGCAAAAAAATCAAATACATGTTCCCGAAAGCCCATGCGGCAGCTTACGTTATGATGGCATACAGAATCGCCTGGTTCAAGGTATTCCAGCCGCTGGCTTATTACGGTGCATATTTCAGTATCCGTGCCACAGCTTTTCCTATGACTGATGTGTATGGGAAAAGAAAAGCTGGAGTTTTATATGGCAGAGATACGCAAGAAAGGGGACGCTGCATCCAAAAAAGAGCAGGATACCCTGAAAGATATGCGTATTGTCCAGGAAATGTATGCAAGAGGTTATGATTTTATGCCCATTGATATTTACCGGGCGAAGGCACATCGTTTCCAGATCATAGAAGGAAAACTGATGCCGTCCATTGATTCTATAGAAGGTCTTGGAGATAAGGCGGCAGATGCTGTAGTGGATGCTGCTGTACAGGGAAGATTTCTTTCCAAGGATGATTTCCGTGACAGGACCAAGGTCAGCAAGACCGTAATTGATCTGATGGATAAACTTGGATTATTTGGAGATATTCCACAGTCCAATCAGATTTCATTGTTTGATTTCTAACGCTGGTTAAATAAGAGTAATATGAATTTAGGAGGTTCCATGAAAACAGAAGAACTGCGCTACCTACAACGTCTGGCGGAGCTCTACCCCACTATCGGGAAGGCTTCTACAGAGATCATCAACCTTCAGTCCATTCTCAATCTTCCAAAAGGCACCGAGCATTTTCTTTCCGATATCCATGGAGAGTACGAGGCTTTTTCCCATGTGCTTCGAAACGGCTCGGGAGCTGTGCGAAAGAAGATAGATGATGTATTTGGACATACCTTAAGCAACAGTGACAAGCGTTCCCTGGCAACTCTTGTGTATTACCCGAAGGAAAAAATTGCCTATGTGAAGAAAAAAGAGTCTGATATGCAGAACTGGTACAAGATCACTCTGTATCGTCTCATTGAGGTGTGCAAGACAACTGCCTCCAAATATACCAGATCCAAGGTTCGTAAGGCATTGCCTTCGGATTATGCATATGTGATCGAAGAACTGATCACGGAGAAAGCAGAAGTTCTGGATAAAGAGGCTTATTACGATTCCATTGTGGATACCATTATAGATATCGGCAGGGCAGAGAACTTCATTATCGCTCTTGCTGAACTGATCCAGAGACTGGTTGTAGACCACCTTCATGTGCTTGGAGATATATATGACAGAGGTCCCGGTCCTCATTTTATTATGGACAGACTGATGGATTATCATTCTCTGGATATTCAGTGGGGAAACCATGATGTGGTATGGATGGGCGCCGCTGTAGGACAGGCTGCCTGTATGGCCACAGTGATCCGTAACAGTATCCGTTACGGCAATCTGGATATTCTGGAGGATGGTTATGGAATCAATATGATGCCTCTTGCTGCTTTTGCCATGGAGGTTTACGGGAATGATCCCTGCCAGGTATTTGAAGTACATGGCAATCCTTCCAATTACAATGCTCTTGAGAAAGAGCTGAGCAGGAAAATGCACAAAGCCATTTCCATTATCCAGTTTAAGCTGGAAGGGGTACTGGCGAAAGAACATCCGGATTTTCATATGGAGAATCGATGCGTTCTGGAGGGGATTGATCCGGAGAAGGGCACTGTTGCAGCTGCCGGATTGGAAGTGTGCATAATCTTCTGGACACCCATTTTCCAACCATTGACTGGGAACATCCCTATGAGCTGACAGATGGGGAAAAAGAAGTAGTGGAGCGCCTGAGCTCAGCATTTCGAAACTGCGAGAAGCTTCAGAACCACATGCAGCTGCTTCTGGATAAAGGCGGCCTTTATAAGACCTATAACGGGAACCTTCTTTTCCATGGAAGTATTCCGCTGAACGAGGATGGAACTCTGAAAGAAGTTGAGATTTACGGTGAGACTTGTAAAGGCAAGGCACTTTATGATAAACTGGAAGCCTACGTAAGAAAAGCTTTTTTTACCGTAGATGAGAAGGAGAAGAAAGCAAGCCAGGATATTCTGTGGTATATCTGGGCCGGGCCTAATTCTCCCCTTTATGGAAAAGATAAAATGACTACCTTCGAGCGTTATTTTATCGCAGACAAAGAGACACACAAAGAGAAAAAGAATGCCTACTATCACCTCTGGGAAAAAGAAGAGGTAGTAAATCGTATGCTGGAAGAATTCGGGCTGGATCCGGATGAGGGGCATATTATCAATGGTCACGTGCCTGTTCATCAGCTGGAGGGAGAGAATCCGGTGAAATGTGATGGCAAGGTGATCGTAATTGACGGTGGTTTTTGTGAGGCATACCGGAATGTGACCGGTATTGCCGGATATACTCTTGTTTACAGTTCCTATGGTCTGAGCCTGACTGCCCATGAGCCTTTTACTTCGGCGGAAGATGCAGTGGAAACAGAGAGGGACATTGTGTCCAACCGTGTGGCTGTCCGCTATAATCCAAGGCGTGCCCTTGTGGGAGATACGGATAACGGTAAGGCACTGAAAGAACGAATTCAGGAGCTGAAACAGCTTTTGGATGCCTACAGGAAAAGGCGTTATAAAGGAGAAAAAATAAGGAGACTAAAGGAAAAATGGGTGGAATTTTTGGTGTTGCGTCAAAGTTCTGATTGTGTAATG
>ENA-OQEX01000880-OQEX01000880.1-human-gut-metagenome-genome-assembly--contig:-NODE-880-length-13318-cov-2.897278_pt1 | contig 13318 bp, 14 predicted proteins | sample MGYA00242802_ERZ504649 | MGnify/ENA primary metagenome ERZ504649 (study PRJEB26092, sample SAMD00036194) | human gut metagenome | host: Homo sapiens | study: EMG produced TPA metagenomics assembly of... | reverse complement strand
CTGCCAGATATCCGATTGGCTGACCATAGTCCTGGGGTTCTACAGTTTTTAAACGTATCTTGAAAGGCAGCAACGCCATCTTTAACTTGCGAAGCTTCTGCTGATTCTGAAAATTATTAATAAAATAGTTGGTTTCATATGGACACTCCTCCTGCTATTCTGAATAATTACAGCTATTATACTCTCTTCCCCTGAACCTGACAATAACACATACTCTGTGTTTTAACCGAATCAAGTAAATCGTTACTGTTCACTCCGTTCATAGTAACGTAGCCAAAATTCATTCCAGATTGCCTGCGGGGGGTGCGAAAAGCATTTTTCAAACACACTCTAACAACTTCTGTAATCTTCCCGCAACGCAGAAAAACAGGCTTCGATATCTGTTTCATCGATGCCTGTTTTTTCTGTGTTACAATTATTTTTACATTATTCCACCATACGGCTTTCATCCGCTTTATACTCAAAGAAATCAAAGTCAGCGCATTTCTTATGAAGCACACGGTCTGCGCAGGTAATGCCTACCATAGTTCCTGTGAATTCACCGTATTTACAGTACTCATCCGAAAATCTTGTAGTATCAAAAATACGTCCAATCTTCTCATAATTTTCCCCATCATAGCTCCACTCAAACCAGGATCTTCTTCCTTCGATATAAAGGCGCAGATAAATAGGCTTATCCTCTACAGGGATTCTGGTATTCAGAAATTCTGTTTTCACACCATTTTCCAGATGGATAATGGACAATGCACTCTGGCCCAGAGTTTCGCTGTAATATTTGCGAAGATTGATATAGTTCATATTGTCATAATACAGGATCAGTCCCGCACTGTGCTGGTGAACTTCCGGCACAAATTCCATCTTTGTGGTGATTCTTGCATAAACACTGGTAAGCTTTCTTGCCAGAATGCTGACTTTATTCAGAGAAGTCCTTGACTCCTGCCCCCGAATACGGACATAACCTTTTCTTGCTTTTACATCAGCAAATCTCTGCGGCATAATGCGGGGTGAATAATAGAAATTGCCAAGCTCGTCCCCGTCAAAATCATCAAAATCCGGTGTTTTCTCCACTGGATATTCCGGCAAAGAACTCTCAGGTACTTCCAGCTTTGCCAGATTACTGCCATCTGCCATACGCAGCCAGTTATCCTCTGTCCACATCATTTTCTGGATTGCAGTTTCTCTTCCCAGAGTACAGCGCAGTTCCGGTACAAAAGGTCTGGCGCAGAGATGTACCAGATACACCTCACCGGTAGGAAGCTCAACATAGCTTCCATGTCCGGATTTCTGAAGAACAGAATCCGGATTATAATACTTCGGCTTCAGATGATCCGGATCCTGTCTCTCATAGGATTCTCCGGGTACACTGGTCACAATAGGATTCTTCGGATCTTTTTCATATGGTCCCCAGACATTTTTGGAACGCCCCATGGTAACACAGTGGTTATATCCTGTACCGCCTTCCGCACACATAATATAATAATATTCTCCGCGCTTTGTCAGATGAGGAGCTTCGATGCAGCCTCTGTCTGTACCGCCTCTCCAGATTCTTTTTGGATATCCTACGATTTCCTGATTTTCCGGAGAATATTCTACCATACAGATTGCACCTGGTTTTTCATATCCTTCTCTTGTTTCCCATTCCAGCGAAACAATATACTTCTTTCCGTTGGTATCATGAAATAAAGACGCATCAAATCCGGAAGAATGCAGATAAACAGGTTTGCTCCATGGACCTTTAATATCTCTGGAACAGATCAGGAAATTGTCCACATCAAAATATCTGGCATTCATGGAATTCATTACACCATAAACTACATAAAACATATCCTCTGCTTCACAGTAAGTCAGACATGGCGCCCAGATTCCCTTGGCACTGGGAAGCTTCTTCAGATCTACTTCTTCATCATCTGTCAGCACATGTGTATATAACTCCCAGTTTTTCAGATCTCTGGAATGATAAATGGGGATTCCAGGGAACCATTCAAAGGTAGAAACTGCCATATAATAATCATCGCCTTTACGGCAGATGCATGGATCCGGATTAAATCCCGGAAGTATTGGATTTTTTATCATTTTATATTTTCCTCCTTGTATCATTCCATCACAATCCATCCAAAATCAACACTACGTCCCAGATCCCAGCTGTCCCACCCGATCCATCCGGGTGTATTTACTGTATCTGTGAGAAGTTTGTAGCTCCAGTAATAGTAACCGCTGCCTCTGTTCCATGTCTCAAACTGAGCCTTTGCCAGAGCATTATATATTTTTTTCTTTTCTCCGGCACTGACTGTCTCTTCTGAATTTCCTTCCACTCCATTCAGAACGCTCTGGCCACCTTTGTATCACAGCCACAGGCAAGAGAATTAAACAGACACCACTCTCCACAGATAACCGGGAAATAGTTCTCCATTTCCACAATCTTTGGTTCTAATTCCTCTTTGATATATTTCTTATAAGCCTCCAGAGTCTGTTCACAGCCTTCGGATTCAGCAAACATCAGATACTGATGGGTATCCAGAATTACATTGGAATATTTTTCTTCCTGCATAAAATCTTTCCACGCCATGAGATCAAATCCATCATGGATAACCACATATTTCTCTTTCGGCATATATCTGCTGATACAATCATAAGCATCCAGATAAAATTTACGGAGAAACTCCATAGTAATCGGTGCTGATCCTTCTGCAAGTTCCGCATCAACCGGAGGATATCGATGCTGCACATCCATAGTATTCCACATCTTTTCCGTAATTGGCTCATTCAGAGGCTGGATTCCCATAAGACCTTTTCTTTCACCATATCGTTTTGCAAGACGTTCCAGTACGCCAAGCACAAATTCTACTTCATCTGGATTCTGTGCCCATTTACATATACCGCTCAATCCCCCGTTATCAAAACCATTCTGACTTAACGGAACAGTATGAAGATCAATCAGAATTGTCAGTCCATATTTTTCTGCCCAGTTAAATGCTTTATCCAGTTCCTCAATACAGCCGATAAACGGTTCTCTGTCTCCAAAAATAAAATATGGTACCGGAATCCTCACTGAATCAAGTCCCATTCTTTTGATTGTTATAAAATCACGTTCTGTAATGTATTCTGAACGATGGATCTTAATCCTTGCCTCATACACTTCCGGGGAAAGCTGGCGCGGAAGATAATATTCATCTTCGCTGTTGTGCCTTCAAACAAAGCCGGATTCATCCATTTTTCCAGAACCAGCCAGTTTCCAAGATTAACTCCTTTAATCTTCATTTGGCCAAACCTCCATTGTTTCCTGTTATTTATTACGTTCTTTCAGATCGGCAATAATACCGTCAAACTCTCTGTCCAGATGATAAAATTTCATAATGATCAGACCACATACATAAACTGCAATGGGAATCCATACAAAACAAATTCTGATAGATGTCAGTGCGGAAGCTGTCTGTGCCGCTGCATTTCCAACATATCCGCCAACTTCCAGAATTACCCCCAGAAGTGCAGAACCGATACCGTTTCCGATCTTATACCCAAAACTGCAGGCACTGTTTACGAGTCCTTCTGTACGATATCCTGTTTTCCACTCTCCGTAATCAATAGTATCAGATACCATTGCCCACATAGTTGCACCACCACAGGCATTTCCAATTCCTCGGATGACGCTGGAGACCACGATCATCGACATGAAACCTCCTGAGAAATTTAAGACAAGCATTCCTATAATATCCAGGATAAGTCCTATTGAAAATACATTTCTTTTTCCATATTTTTTTACCAGCATTGCAATGAAGAACATTGCAGAATCTGTACGACGTTAAAGATTCCATTGATGGTACTTACAAGATTTTTATCCCCCAGAATATCTTTTGCATAATATACAGTTGCGCCACCGTTTACAGAATACATCAGAAAGAAAAGTGCCAGCATTCCTGTCATCATAATCCAGTATTTATTCTGAAAAAGAGCCTTGATTCCAGTCACAAAGGGAACATTTTTTTCTACTTTCTGTTCTCCCGTTTCTGTTGCTCTTACTCTTTCTTTTGTCCCAAAGAAGGTGCAGAGAAAAGCGGCAACAGAAACAAATCCAAATATAACAAATGTTTTTGTCCATGCAGATGCATTGTTTCCAAAGTATTCTACCAACGGCAATGTAAATGTATTTATTGTAAGTGTTCCTGCTGTTGCAAGCAGATTTCTGAAAATACTTAATACAGATCTCTCATATGGATCCTGTGTCATCAATGCATTTAACGCAGAATACGGTACATTGATCGCAGTATAGATGATAGTAGATACCAGATTATAAGTGATAAACACATAAACCAACTTCGGTGTAGATGTCCAGGAAGCCGGAACAGAGAACATTAGGACTCCTGATATTGCAAACGGAATACACATACGCAGAATCCATGGTCTTGCCTTTCCAAATCTGGAATGAGTACGGTCAACAATAACTCCCATGACAATATCGCTGATTCCGTCAAAAATCCTTGAGATCATCATAATCGTTCCAACTGCCATTGCACTGACTCCTGCATAGTCTGTATAATAAAACAGCAGAAATGCCGACATTGCCGTATAAATGATATTACAGCCGAAATCCCCACATCCATATGCAAATCGTTCAAAAATTTTTCCAAAGGTTAATTTACTCTTTTGGTTCATTGTTTTTCTCCCTCTTTTTATCTCCTGATTTTCCTGTTTTTTTATTTTATCACTGGCCATGGCTGTATTTTATGGTATTATAATATCATACCTTGTACAAGTGTATAAGGTATAAAAAGAGCTAATATATAGGTTAATATTCTCTTTTTATATTGAAATCCGAAAATTTTATGTTCTGATGATTTCACATTTTGATAAACAAAAGCCATATACAGTATCTACAAAAATCACTATATAAACAGGGAGAATGATAAAAATGAAGAGTAAAGAAATTTCACATGAAATTATAGATGTGCCTGTTGATACCAATGTCAAATTCCGTACTTCCACTGATCCGGGAAGCTACATCCCCATGCACTGGCATCGTGCAGTTGAAATCATTTATATGCAGGAAGGTTCTCTGGATGTAACAATAGAATCTGAAAACTTTACTATCCAAAAAGGAGACTGCATTGTGATCAACGGCAATGTTCTGCATTCTACGAAATGCACTTCGCCAAACACAGCAATCCTCCTTCAGATTCCTCTGGATTTTATGGAAAAATATATTCCTAATCCTGGGAAGCTTATTTTTCTCTTTGATTTTCGTACAAAAGATCAGAGACAACAGACCAAACAGAGTATGTTTAAGACCATTCTGGAACAGCTTCAGATCATTAATGATGTGCGCCCGGATGGATATCTGCTCCGCTTCAACAGCCTGATGTTTGAGCTTCTATTCCAGCTGTATCACAATTTTGCAGTCAAAATCCTCCAAAACAATACCAGTCAGGAAAAAAAGACATGGACGTCTGGAACCTGTGCTGGACTATATTTCCGAACATTACAGAGAACCCATCTCCCTTAATGAGATTGCAGAAGTCGCCTGTCTCCAGACAGGATATTTCTGCCGCTTCTTCAAGAAAAAAATGGGAATTACATTTCTCGAATATCAGAATGAATACCGTCTTTCCTTTATTTATCGTGATCTGATCACAACCAGAGATCCCGTTCATGTCATTCTGGAGCGGCATGGCTTTACCAATTACAAACTATTTCGCAGGATGTTCCTTGAGCACTTCGGAAACACTCCCACTCAAATAAGAAAACAGCGGGAAATATTGTAATTCACACATTATTGTGGTAAAGTATTGTCGTGTTATTTTCCTGAACCCAGTATCTTATCAAAGCTATAGACCGCAGCATTTTACCAAATCTGCGCATCACTCAATCCATCTGCCAATATAGTCCTTCGGGTATCAGGGAACGAAAATAAAGAGGAGGGAACAAATGAAAAAATTCTATTCGTGGTATAAAAAACATATTACCGCAGCAATCTTTACCGGACTGATCCTGGGTATCATTACCGGACTGTTTCTGGCAAACCGTTTCGAACCGGTTCTTACCGTCACAAGTCTCATAGGAAGCATTTACATGAATGCCCTGAACATGATGATCTTTCCACTGGTCTTCTGTTCCATTATCATGGGTATCTCTAGCATCGGTAATGCCCGCACAACCGGCAAGATCACAGCCGGCGCCATGATCTTTTTCCTGTGCACCACAGCACTTGCCAGCCTGGCAGGACTGATCATCCCGCGGCTGATCCATCTCGGTGAGGGTGTTAAATTCGAGATGGCAACTTCCGACATCCAGGCAACTGAGATGACCAGCATTCTGGACACCATCAAAAACCTGATCCCATCCAATCCGGTTGCAGCTTTCGCAAACGGAAATATGCTTCAGGTACTTGTATTCGCAGTCATCGTAGGCTTCACACTTATCGCCATCGGCGAAAAGGGTACTGCACTTCTGAAAGTCATCGATTCCTGTAACGAAGTCTGTCTGAAAGTCATCAGCACAGTTATGTACTTCACACCTATCGGTGTATTCTGTACTATCGTTCCTGTTGTAGAAGCCAACGGTACAGAAACCATCATTCACTGGCAACTCAGCTGATCATCTGTATGTGGCATTCTTCGGATTTGCCCTGGTCATTTACGGCGGCTCCGTGAAATTCATCGGCAAAGAAAGCCCTGTGAAATTCTTCAAAGCAATGCTTCCTGCAGCTCTGAACGCATTCGGAACCTGTTCCAGTTCAGCGACCATTCCGATCAGTAAACAGCGTATGGAAGACGAAATGGGCGTATCCAACAAGATCACAAGTATTGCCATTCCTCTTGGCGCTACTGTAAACATGGATGCCGTATCCATCCTGATGTCATTCATGATCATGTTCTTCGCCAATGCATGCGGAATTAACATAAGCATTTCCATGATGATCATAATCCTTCTGGCAAACGTACTCCTGTCAGTAGGAACCCCGGGAATCCCAGGCGGCGCTATCGCATCCTTCGCAGCCTGGCAACCATGGCAGGACTTCCCGCAGGAGTTATGGGCGTTTACATCAGCATCAACACTCTCTGCGATATGGGCGCAACCTGCGTCAACGTTATCGGTGATATGGCCGGATGTGTGGTTCTGAAGGAAAAAATTAAATTGGAAGATTAAACGCAAAAAGAAAAGCTATTGTTTCTAATCGATTTAATGCCAAAAAGTTGCTGTGCATTTCTATAACTGAAACGCACAGCAACTTTTTTATTTACAGCAATCTTTTTCGTCATGTTAATCTACACCGAATAACTGCTCCTAGTTTATTGGTTAGACTGCTATCTGGCTCTATTTCTTTAATCCGGTTGTAACCTTGCAGTTAGTTACCTTAAGGCTTCCTTCAGAAGCAAAGAGTGACAGGCTTTCTCCCGGACGTTTATATGCTCTTGCATTTAATGCAACACCGTCTACATAGATTGTAGCAATTGTATCATCTACGATCATTTTGATATTATACTTCTTACCGGGTACCAGCTCAAGCGGTCTTTCAAGTCCAATATTCTGATTTGCAGGCCATGGCCAGTTTTGGTTTTTTCTCAAATACATATCTGTCTTCTGTTACATTAAATACGAACTGATAAGATTCAGCTTTATCCTCATCTTCATAGAATCTCACACCGAAAGTTCTGGTTCCTTCTGTGAATTCCACATCTGCTTCGAATTTGAAGATATCTCCTGTATCTTTTGTAACTACTTTTTCTGTACTCTTAGTTGGAGTATCAATTACAAAATCTTCTGTTTTTTCTTCTTTATCAAATGCATTCCATACAGTTTCTGGAATTCTTACACCAAGGGTTCCATCTTCTCTCTGGTAAACCTCATGTGCCATAAATGTTCCTGCCCAGATGAAGTTATTGTCATCATCATCCTGATCCTTGGTAGCAACCCAGCCAAAGAGGATTCTCTGTCCGTTCAGTTCAAAAGTACGTCCTGCATAATAAGATCTGCCGTCAAATGCATCATCTTTCGGTGCGATCCATGGACCTTCCAGACTCTTGCTCATACGGTATACCATTTTACTTCTGTCACTGTATTCTGTCACAATATGATACCACCAGTCACCAATCTTAAATAAGTCCGGCATCTCATGCATAGTATAGAGATCCGGCGCCCAGAAATCTCCTTCAAACTTCCAGTTTTTCAGATCTTTGGATGTGAATTTAACAGTTCTTCCTGTCTGTCTTGTCTTTGGTCCCTGTAATCTTGCGCCAAGGATCAGCAGATACTGATCATTTTCCTCATCGCGGATCACCCATGGATCTCTCCAGTCATCCGGGTCATAGCCTTCCTGTGGAGTGAAGGTAAGTGCATCCTGAGTTTTGTGCCATGTTACAAGATCATCACTGTATGCATGCATCAGAACCTGAGATGGTTTTCCAAGTGCCGGATAATCACGGTTATAACCTGTATAGAAAATATGATACTGTCCTTCTGCCTCGAAAACACTTCCTGCAAAGATAAACTGATCCTGTTCTTCATCTGTTCCTCTCGGAATTGCCACGCCTTTATCTTCGTAATGTACAAAGTCGGAAGTTGTTGCCAGATCCCAACCAAAGGGTTCTCCAAATGGTCCCGGTTTTCTGGTATCTCTCTGATGATATAAATAGAATTTATCTCCATGTCCAAATGGCATGCAATCGCCAAACCATGTTCCCGGGACTGATAGTATAATTTCTGCATAGTCTTAATCTCCTTTTTTATACTTTATTTCACTTTACAGGCCTGCTTGTACTTTTCCGGCAAGCCTGTTATTTACTCATAAATCAAACTACTGTTATCAGGTAATTCTTGCATATTATCAACCTTTTACTGCACCTGCTGTCATACCTGCCAACATCTTCTTGCTACTGAAGAAGTAGAAAATAAATACCGGAAGTACTGTTACAGTGATGGCTGCAAATGTACCACCCCAGTCTGTCAGTCCCATGCTTCCTACGAAGTCATTTAAACCAAGTGTAATGGTTTTCATATCTGTAGATCTGGTAAATGTATAAGCATTAATATACTCATTCCAGCAGAATACTGCCTGCATGGTTGCTACTGTGATAATAGAGTTCAGTGACATCGGAACCACCATCTTAAAGAAACATCCTATCGGTGAACATCCATCAATGATCGCTGCTTCCAGCATTTCTTCAGGGAAGAATTTGCTAAATGAATAAAACAGCTGAATGGAATAAGACAGTGAAAAAGCAATCTGTGGCAAAATAATTGCCGGGTATGTATTGATCAGTCCCATCTTATTAAAAATAGTAAACAATGGAATCAGTGCAACCTGCATAGGAAGCATCAATCCAAGAAGGAAATAATTAAGGACAAATTTTCTGCCTTTGAATTTGATTTTGCTTAATGCAAATCCAGCCATCAGTGCAAATAAAAGCAGAGGAATCAGTACACCGATCAAAACAATGATACTGTTTTTAAAATAAGTCAGCATATGGCTTTTTGTAAAAACATTGATAAAGTTTGTCAGCACCCATTTTGACGGGAGTGCATATGCCGGTAACTGTCTGAAATCATCCAGTGACTTAAAACTTGAAGTAAATACATAGAAGAAAGGATAAACCTGCATCACAACAAGGATTAATGCGATAACCCATTTAATGATGCTCGGAATGGTTGTTTTTTTCTTTTTCATTTCGTCATCCCCTCCTCCTGTAAATTTACGGAATAACATTCCAACTACCATACAGATGATTACGATCATGATCGCTACAGAACTTCCGTAACCATATTTCATACTGCTGAACGCCTGTTTATACATATAAGTTGTCATAAGTTCAGAAGCATTTCCCGGTCCTCCATGTGTTAACAGATAAGAGAACTCGAAAGATCTCAGGGAACCATTCAGTACCAGCAGACAGTTTGCAATGATAACCGGTTTAATATAAGGAATTCTTACATAAAGATATTCCTGCCATGTTGATGCTCCATCGATCAGTGCTGCTTCTCCCAGCTCATCCGGAACACCGATCAGTGCTGCATAAAAGATAACCATATACAGTCCCAGGTATTTATATGCTTCTACAAAAGCTGTTACATAAAGTGATACTTGAGGGTTAGAAATCCATTCCATTAACTTCCAAGATGGATTAATCAGTGATAACACCTGATTTACGATACCTGTAGGTGTTACAGATAATAATTTAGTAAAAATCTGACAAATTGCCACCGATGATATAACTACAGGAATATAATATAAAGTCTGTAATGCAATCCTACCTTTTTTTATTCTACTCAAGAGTATTGCAAATAATAATCCTCCAAATACCTGAATTGCCACATTAATTACAGTATAAACAAGAGTATGCCCTATTGTAGCTCTGAAAACTTCATCCTGCGTAACAAGTTCTATATAGTTTTTTAATCCTACAAATACTTTCTCTCCAAACACCACTCCAGTCAAAAAAGCTATAATAACCAGCCCATATGATGGAAACAATTACAAATGCTGTATAAATAAGAAATGCTGGAAAGATGAATAAAGGATGACTGACTTTTTTCCAAATGCTTTCTGCACAATTCTCCCTCCTCTCTTTCTCTGAAAGAGACTGACAAGGCAGCTGTCAGTCTCTGTTTATTATTATTGAAAAATCACTTACTTTTTACAAAAGAATCACAGGTTTCGATAAATTCATCCGGAGTGGTAATTCCCTGAGCCAGTTTCTGCTGTTCATCTGCAATTTGGGTCAGATTTTCTGAATCAAGCTTATCATCCCATGAGGTCCATGCTGTTTCAGCATTTTCAAATAACGGCTGAAGATCATAGAAAAGCTGTGGAAGTCCTTCTGGAATATCATCGTTAAACGGTGAGAAAATATTTCCTTTGTTGTAACAAGCCTCTGAATAATGTTCACATGCATAATCAAAGAATTCCTGCATAGTGTCGTCATATGTAGCCTTATTATATCCAATACCAAATCCTGCGTGAATTGGAATATTTGTCTCCATATTATCCATTTCTTCTGTGTCAGGCACAGGGAAAAATCCTATCTGACCTGCATCATACATATCCTCAGCAAGATTGATCTGACCTGAACCACTGTAGAAAATCCCACCAGTGCCACCATAGAATAAGTCTGTGGCTGAAGTGTAATCTACACTTGCAAATCCTGGTTCAAAATATCCTTTTGTTCCAAGATCATAAACCAGATTTACACCATATTTGGCAGCTTCATTTTTGCCAAAAGAGTCTGTTCCAGCCTGATATCCAGTGATAAATTCCGGACCTGTTACTCTCCATGGAGAGAATGAAAGATATCTCATAATCTGCCATACATCTGAACCACCGATAATAACCGGAATTCTCCTATATCCGCAAGTTTCTGACAGTCTTCTTCAAATTCTTTCCATGTTGTCGGAGTTTCTTTAATACCGGCTTTTTCAAAGAGATCCTTCCTATACATAAAGAATTCACAATATAATCCTGTGGGAAAAGATACAAATTACCATCATCTGCATCTGTAAGGAAATCTCGTACCGCACCATTCATCTTATCCGCATATCCATTTCGATCTAACTCAGCACCTAAATCCACTAATGCATCAATGTCTTTACATGCTTTAGAAAGTGTTCCATTGGGGCATCCGAAGATATCTGGTAATGTATCACTATTGATATACATCTGTAATTTCGTAAAATAATCTTGTTTATCATTAACCATTTCTATTTCATAGTCAATGCCTTTCTCATCACAGAAATTTTTCAACAAATAGTCATAAACCTGATACTGTTCTGTCGATTCTGTTGAGTTTAATAAAGCAGTAATCTTCGTTCTTTTTCCATCGTCCGATTTCTTCGCAGAAGCTGTAACTGCTCCCATGCCTGTCAGAAGACTGGCTGTCATAGCTGCCGTCATGGCAAGTGATAACACTTTTTTCATGTTCCTCATTTACTTGTTTCCTCCTTTTAATTTGTGTTTCCTCGTTCTTGATGATTTTATTTTAGTCTTTCTGCCTTTTATAAACAATTGGAAATAAAAGTAAAAATAGGAGATTTGTGCACAATTTTCGATTGTGCACAAATCTCCTATTCTATCGTCTGGCAGATAAAATCATCCGCCTAGCCGCTTACCTGATTCGGTTAAATAACTTATCTGATACAGTTGGCCTCGTTGTTTATATGTGTTTCCTGAATTCATTAGGTGTAATGCCGTAACGCTTTTTGAATACTTTTATGTAGTATCCAAAGTCTTTGTATCCTACCATTTCTGCGATTTCATATTGTTTATATTTATTATCTGCAATCAGTTTCTCCACCTGTTGAAACCGGACATCTGTCAGATATTCCAGAAAACTCTTTCCGGCATATTTCTTAAGAAGGCGGCTGATATAGGTTCTGCTTACATGGAATTTCTCAGTCAGATCATCCATAGATAAATCTCCTGAATAATTCTTCTCAATGTAAGAAAGAACACTCTGAACCAGCTTCCGGTTCCGTTCATCAGTTCCTTCTGTATTCTGTTTAATCAGCGTTCCAAACAGATTCAGCAGACAATTCAACACCTCTTCTGTGTTCTCGCACTGACAGATTCTTTTTATTCCATCCTGAAGCACAGAAAGATTCCAGTTTTTATTATGAATTTCACTGTCAACTGCACAGATATATGGAAATTTCATACATCCCAAAAGTAAATCCATTGCTGCAAATTTCACCGGAGATACATCTCCCGGTGCGTTTCGAAACATCTGGTGAAGTTCATCCTCCGCTTTCTCAAAACTGTCCTGAAACAAAGTCATCATAAAATGTGTTTTTTCACCGGAAGTAATCACAAAATCTGTCTGCTTTTCATATTGCAGATCTTCGTATCTGAGTATGATATTCGTACCCAGATAAACACATTGCCTGCATGCTGTCTGTGCCTTACGGTACTGTGCATTTGCCTGATATTCATCCACTTCTACATCGCTCAATCCAAAATTCATATGTGCTTTCAGATACCGTTCTACTTCTACCTGTATCTTACTGCATGCCTGCAATGCTTTTTCCATACATACTGCATTTTCTTCTTCCTTTTCAAACAAAAGAATAAAATTATATTCTGCAGTTGCTGTATTATAATCGCTCAAAACCTGAATTCCAAAATCATTAAAAATTTCCTCAAAAATATTGATGCATGCAAATTCCTCTATCCATTTATCTCCTGTATGGATTTTATTTTCTCCAACAACTTTTCGCCCTACACACACAATATATTTCTCTATTGTCAGATTCAGAGATTCTGCCTGCTCTTTTACAACTCCTTTTCCCTGGATTCTTCCATACAGAAGATTTCCCGCAAATTTGGATCTCAGCTGCG
>ENA-OQEX01000879-OQEX01000879.1-human-gut-metagenome-genome-assembly--contig:-NODE-879-length-13319-cov-7.968617_pt1 | contig 13319 bp, 16 predicted proteins | sample MGYA00242802_ERZ504649 | MGnify/ENA primary metagenome ERZ504649 (study PRJEB26092, sample SAMD00036194) | human gut metagenome | host: Homo sapiens | study: EMG produced TPA metagenomics assembly of... | reverse complement strand
CGGACGGGGACCACCAGAGCGCGGACCGCCTGCAGGGCCTCTGCCCTCACGCGCCGGGCGCGGAGGCGGCGGCAGCAGCCGCTTGATGGACAGCGCGATCTTGCCATCCGGTGCAATGTTGATCACCTGCACCTTGACGATATCACCATCGTGCAGAACAGCTGCAATGTCCTGCACGAACTCGTTGGACACCTCGGAAATATGGACCATGCCTACACGGCCCTCCGGCAGTGCGACAAAAGCGCCAAACGGCTTTACACCGGTGACGCGGCCCTCGAATACGTTCCCTACCTCAATTGCCAAAACTCAATACTCCTTGTTTTCCATAGAATGGGCAGCAATTCAGCTGCCGGTCACATCCACAAAGATGCGCTCGTTGGGTGCAGCGTAATTGTAAGAATCCCGCGCGACCCACTCGGTGATCTGGTCTGCATCGCCGCTGAGAATGCGCTGCATCTCCTCGTTTTCAGTCTTTTGCTGGGCGATCTGCTCGTTCAGCGTGTCCAGCTCCGCACGTTTGGAGCTGATGGTGACCTGATTGGAAATGTATGCTGCCAGCATACTCAGCAGCAGCAGGACAAAAAACACCCGTACAAGCGTTTTAACGACCACTTTCTTCTTGCGTTTTCTGCGGTCCGGTGCTGCCATGATCTCTTCTGCCCCCGTTGCATTTGACTCTTACTTTAACACATATGAATTATACATCATGCGGCGCTGGTTTGGCAAGTTCTTTTTGCGCTTTTTTGCAGTTCTTTTTGCGCTGCGGCGTAGTTTGCGCACCTTTCTCCGCCGGGCGCGCCGCCGCTCTGCCGGCCGGAGCACCCGGCGCTGTAAAACGCCTCCCGCTGCACGCAGCGGTGCACCCAGCACAAAGGCTGCTGCACCGGCACCGGCAAAGGCTGCCGCAGCCATGTACCAGCGCAGAACACCGGCACTGCTCTGCCCTGCTGCGTAGCTCTGCACAGCAGCCAGCACAGCACCCATCCACACCAGATCCGGCACAAAAGCTGCACGCCCTCTGGCCGGGAATACAGCCCGCAGTGCGCCGATACTGGCTCCCAGCACCGTGCAGGCAGCGATCTCCTGCCCAAGGGCTGCAGGCGGCAGTACCGGGATCATCGCAGCAGGCGGCGCAGAAAACCGCCCGCCGGTGCGCTGGCCGTATATTCCAGCGTGTCGATGCGGCCGGTGAACTTCGCCTCCCCGGTCTCCAGATCCAGCGCCGCCATGTTCAGCTGCGCCCCGGTCAGGTGCAGCGTGCCCTTGCCCGTTTCCATGGCAGCGCTGTCGGCATTGCAGTGCAGTACCTTCTGCACACCGGTCACCGTCAGGCGGGCGCGGCTTTCCAAGATCAGATCGTGCGGCGCGGGCTGCGGATCTCTGGGTGTTTTTTCCGGCATGGTTCGTCTCCCCTTTTCTGGTGCATCCTATGCACCGGACCGGGGCTTTTATGCCTGCTCGCCCTCTGCAATGATCTCGTACATCTCGCGGGCCACATCCTTGGTGCGCGGCTCCACATCCGAGAGCACCTTTACCTTGATGGGCCGGTTGCCGAAGGTCACCTCGATGATGTCGCCCGCCTTGACGGCCTGACTGGCCTTGGCGATCTTGCCGTTGATGAGGATGCGGCCTGCATCGGCCACCTCGTTTGCCACGGTGCGGCGCTTGATCAGACGCGAAACTTTCAAATATTTATCCAGACGCATGGTTCTTCCTCCTGTCACAAAAAAAGCCGCCGCACCCTCTTGCAGGCAGCGGCGGCAAAGCAGATACAGCTTACAGGGTGTCCTTCAGGGACTTGCCGGGCTTGAACACGATGCTGCGGGAAGCGGCAATGGTGATCGGCTCACGGGTGCGGGGGTTGATGCCCTGACGCTCGGCGCGCTCACGCATCTCAAAGGTGCCAAAGCCGGAAATGGTGATCTTTTCGCCCTCAGACATGGCCTTGCTCAGTGCTTCAAACACAGCATTGACAGCCTGCTCAGCGCTCTTCTTGCTCATCTCAGTGTTCGCAGCAACCTGTGCGATCAGATCGGTCTTCGTCATAAAAATACCCTCCAGATTTGTTACTTGGTGTTCTTTTTTCTCTATCGGAGCAGGTCACTCGACCTGAGTACCGCTTTGTTCTTTCTGCGCCAGCAGTTCTGCACAATAGCGCTTGGATGCAAAGGTCAGCGCTTCCTCCGCGTCCACACCAGCCAGCCGCATGGCATTGGCCGCAGCAAACAGCAGTTCTCCCGCCGCCTGTGCGTCCTGTTCCCGGTTCCAGCCGTCCAGTGCTGCCCGCAAAGCCTGCCGTGCCGTTTCCGGCGCAGACTGCTCTGCCCCGCAGCGGTCGGCACGCTTCTGCAGCTTCTGGGCACGCATCAAAGCAGGCAGCGTAACCGGCACTGTGCCCAGCTCATCAGCCAGAGTGGTGCGGCCCTTTTCCTTATTTTTGAGCGCATCCCAGCCGTTTATACCCGCATTTTGTGCCGCCGAGGACGCAAAGATGTTCGGATGCCGGAACACCAGCTTCTCGCACACCTCACGGCAGACATCCTCAAAAGTAAAGCGCCCGCGCTCTTCTTCGATCACCGCGTGGAACGCCACCTGCATCAGCACATCGCCCAGCTCTTCCTGCATCAACTGCGGATCGTCAGCATCAATGGCCTCCAGCGCTTCGCAGGTCTCTTCCAGAAAGTTCTTCCGGATGGAAGCATGGGTCTGTACCTTATCCCACGGACAGCCGTTCTCCGGGTCCCGCAGGATACGCAGAATTTCCAGCAGCTGCTCTGCCGTATAGGGTGCCTTTGGCTGCCAGTCCAGCACAGCGCTCACCTGCCTTGTAAAAGATACTGTATATTGTATCGCATCTCATGCAGTTTTGCAAGACAAAGTGCGCAAATTTCCCGCATTTCGCCTGCATTTTCCGCTCGCAAAAACAGGACGGTGCCTGTGGGGAGCGCCGCCCTGTTGCTGAACCGTTTTATTACAGCTGTGCACCGCACTTGTTGCAGAACAGTGCATCGTCCGAGACGGGAGCACCGCACTGCGGGCAGGCTTTGTGCTCTTCCGGCTGGTCAGCAGGAACTTCCTCGTGCACCACATATTCCGCCTCGGCAGCTTCCGCCGGTGTCAGGGATGCTTTCAGGCGGGCGATCTCCTGCTCGATGTTATCGATCATCTCGATATACTTATCCACCAGCGGCTGGTTTTCTTCCTTGCCCTTGGCCAGACTGTACACCAGTGCGCCCAACTGGCGCTGTGCCTTGAGCAGCTTGCCCTGCTCATTTACGATCAAAGCCTGAGTCTTGCCCTTTTCGGCCAGGTCCAGCGCAGCGTTCTTGCCTTTTTCGGCATATTCCAGACCCATTTCCTTGATCTTGTTGAAATCCATAAAAGACACCTCTCTTACTATCGGCCTGTTTATCGTGGGCCATGTGCGGATGTTATCTCCATTATAGCGCACAGGCCGCTCGTTTGCAATGAACGGGCCGCATTTTTTACAGTTTGGTGCCGGTTTGGAAACAATTTTTTCGCATTCGGCCTAAATTCACACGATAATTTCACACATCGGCATTCTGTGCCCTGCGGTCGGCTGCGCCGCCATAGAATTCCCGCAGCATGCTGTCCTCCGGCAGCAGCTCCAGCTCCAGCGGTGCCACATGCTCAAAGCGGCGGGCTGTCTCGTCCCACAGCTCCGCATTGTGGCCTTCCAGCGTGAACTGACGGCGCACCACGCCCAGCAGCTTGGAGATCAGGCCCAGCTCGTAGGTAAAGGAGGTATCCAGCAAAAAGTCTGCCGTGGTTTTGAAGCCCTTGATATACCGCGTCTCACCGTCCAGCACGCGGTCCCACATGGCAAGGGTCTTTTCCGGGCTGCGGCCGCGCGCTGCAGCGTCCCGCAGGGTGCGGCGGCACAGGCGGATATCCTGCGTGTTGATGACGCGGCGGCCATCGATGCAGTATTCCTCCCGCAGGCCTGCATAGATGCGGTAGATGTCGTCGCCCTTTACAAGGCCGGTCAGCTCCGGGTTCAGCGCATGGATGCCCTCCACGATGCATACACCGCCCTGCAGGTCGATGGGTTCCACCTCTGCCGAGCGCTTTTCGGCAGAGAAATCGTAGATGGGCAGCACGGTCTTGCCCGTCTCGCTCAGCTCCCGCAGGCACTGCTTGATGAGAGGCAGATCCAGCGTATCGGGGTTCTCGTAGTCCAGCGTGCCGTCCGGCAGGCGCGGATAGAACTCTGCGCCTTTGAAGAAATTATCCAGACTGACCACCTGCGCCGGAGTCCCGCGCTTTTGCAGAGCCTTTGCAACGCAGTGGGCGCTGGTGGTCTTGCCGCTGGCCGACGGGCCGGTGAGCATGACGATCTTTGCGCCGGAAAGCTGCACTTTCTGGGCGGCGTAATCTACCCTTTGGGCATAGCTCTGCTCACTCAGGTCGGCAAGTGCCTGCGGGCTGCGAGCTGCCACATTGTACAGATCGATCTCAACCAGACGTTTGGGTACCCAAATCGTGATCATAAAAATCAGCCACTCCTTTTTTGCGTTCCAGCACCTCCGCAAAACGCTGGATATATTCGTTCGGATACTTAAAATTGAAAATGCGCTGCATCCGTTTTCCGCCGTCGGCCACCAGCTTGGTGCTGCCGCCTGCACCGGCGGAGAGGATGGTCTGGACTTCCTCCATGATATAGATGTTGTAATATCCCTCGTGGCCCGGCTTGCACCAGCCCACGTTTTCCAGGTTCTGCAGAGTATTCTTCTGGCGGTAGAGGTAGTAGGGCCGGTAACCCGCCTCGGCCAGCAGGTTGCACTTTTCCAGCATGGCGGCGACATCGGCGTAGTCGTTCTCCTTCTGGTCCTCAATGACGATGCGGGAAGCGCGCTTGAGGGTGAGGGTGTGCACGGTGATGTTCTCCGGGTCCAGCGCGATGGCCTGCCGCAGGCTGCGCTCAAAACTTTCCACCGTGTCGCCGGGCAGGCCGGCGATCAGGTCCATGTTGATATCATCATGACCGGCCTTGCGCGCTTCGGCATAGCAGTCCAGAATGTCCTGCGCCGAGTGCTTGCGCCCAATGCCCGCCAGCACCTCGTCCGAGAAGGTCTGCGGTTGATGGAGATGCGGGTAGCGCCGTATTCCTTAATGACCGCCAGCTTTTCGGCATCCGTGCAGTCCGGACGGCCCGCCTCCACCGTATATTCCACGACCTTCGAGAGGTCAAAATTCGCCCGGACCGTGCCCATCAGCTGCCGCAGCTGGTCGGCAGACAGGCTGGTGGGCGTGCCGCCGCCGATGTAGATGCTGCACAGTTTCAGGCCTGCCTTGTCTGCCTGAATGCGGATCTCTTCCACCTCTCGGCACAAACAGTCCACATAAGGCTGCACCATCTTGCGGTCGCGGTCCAGATTGCAGCTGACAAAGCTGCAGTAGCTACACCGGGACGGGCAGAACGGGATGCCGATGTACAGGCTGTAGGTCCCGGGTTCATTGCCCACTTTCAAAATTGGCTCCTGCAGGTCGGCAATGGCCTTGGCCATCTGGTATTTCTGCTGGGAGCAGTCGAACCGGTCAAGGAAGAAGCGGTCGATCTCCGCTTCCGTCCAGCCTGCGGCGCGCTTGTCGTGGATGAGCCGCACCGGGCGCACACCGGTCATTTTGCCCCATGGCGGGCGGATGCCGGTCCAATCCCGCAGCAGATCATAGGTCAGGCTGGCAAGGCTGAATTCCGGGGTCTCGCCGCCCTGTTCCACAGCGCGGGCAGCGGTGCGTGTCGTTCAGCACTTCTGCCGTCCTGACGCACCAGTGCATGCAGGCCGTCCGGCGTTTTTTCTGCCCAGACGCAGTCCTCGGCGTTCTCCGGCGGGGTGAGGGTGAGCGGTGCCATGGGGTAAAACAAACGCACCAGATGCTCCACTTCGTAGCCGGAAGCAGGCCGGTAATATAAATCTTCATGTTGTTCACTCTTTAAAATAAATCATTGTTGCCGCGCACAGCGCTGCGGATGAAGTAATTGTTGTCCAGTTCATCGCCAAAGGTGGAGAACTCGCCATGGCCGGGCAGCACCTGCGTGCCGCGCGGGATGGGCAGCTTTGCCAGTTTACGCAGACTCTCGGCCATCTGTGCACTGCTGCCGCCCTCCAGATCGGTACGGCCGATGCTGCCTGCAAACAGGGTATCGCCGCAGAAGAGATACTCGCCGCACAGCAGCACCACGCCGCCGGGCGTATGGCCGGGCGTGTGCCAGACCGTGAACTGCAGCTCGTCTACCGAGACAGTCTCCCCTTCTGCGTAGCCGCAGTCCGCTGCGCTCAGCGGATACATGCGGTCGCCTGCAAGGTCGGCAGCCTCACAGTAGAGCTTTGCGTTCCACTCGGTGCGCAAGGCTTCGGCGCTGCCCACATGGTCGTAGTGGCCGTGGGTGCACAGGATGGTGGTGAGCTGCGCATTGTTTTTCTTTAAAATTTTATCGTAGGTCTGCGCATCTGCCGCCGGATCAATGATCACGGCATGGCCTGCGTCGGAAATGAGCAGGAAGGTATTGGTATACAGCGGCGCAGCGCCCGGAATATGAAAAGCCTGCATGGCGGTCACTCCTTTTTCTTCCACTCGTCGGTATCGATGATAATGGTGCAGGGTCCTTCGTTCACAAGAGCCACCTGCATATCCGCGCCAAACTCGCCGTGCTGAACATCCTTCAGGCCCTGTTTGTTCATCTCTGCAAGGAACAGCTCGTAAGCATCCACGGAGAGCGGCGGCTTTGCGGCCTTGATAAAGCTGGGCCGGTAGCCTTTTTTCGTGTCGCCGTAAAGGGTGAACTGGCTCACCACCAGAGCCGAATAGCCAAGGTCCTTTGCGCTGAGATTCAGCTTGCCCTCTGCGTCCGGAAAGATGCGCAGGCCTGCGCATTTATCGGCAAGCTTGGGCACGATGTCCAGACTGTCGGTATCCCTGACACCCAGCAGGATCATAAGGCCCGGCCCGATGGCTCGCGGCTCACCGCCGTTTACCCGCACACTGGCGGAAGACACCGCCTGAATGACTGCACGCATGTTTTAGCTCCTTGTCACCTTGAGCACGTCCTTCACCTTGGAAAGTCTTGCGACCACACGGTTGAGGTGCTCGGTATTGTTGATGCCGATGGTCAGACTGACCATGGCGCAGTTGTTTTCCACCTGACGGGCGTTCACCGCATAGATGGGCACCCGGATATCCGCCAGCGCAGCCAGCACATCCTGCAGCAGCTCGTTGCGGTTCAGCGCAATGATCTCAATGCCGGCCTTATAGCTGTCCCTGACGCTGTCGGCCCAGTACGCCTTGACCCAGCGGGGGGCGTTGGTGGGATCCTTCATGCTGGAAATGGCATTGGCGCAGCTCTGCTTGTGGATGGAAACGCCAAAGCCGCGGGTGATAAAGCCCACGATGGGGTCGCCCGGCAGCGGGCTGCAGCACTTGGCAAACTTGATGGGGGTGTTATCGAAGCCTTCCACCACCACGCCGTCGGTAGCGTGCACACGGCTCAGGTCCACCTTGGGCAGGTCTTCCCCGGCCTTTTCCTCCGAAGCTTTCAGCTTCTGCCACTCCTCCTTGAGCTTGGGCAGGCAGTTGGCAATGGTCATGCCGCCGTAGCCGATGGCGGCATAAAGCTCCTCGGCATTGTTCTGGCGCAGGCGGCGGGAACAGCTGTTGATAAAATCGTCCAGCTGGTCGTCCGGAATGATGATCATTTCCCTGCGCAGCTCACGGGCCAATGCATCACGTCCCTGCGTGATATTTTCCTCGCGGCGCATCTTTTTGAACCAGTTTCGGATCTTACTCTTCGCTTCGCTGGTGCGCACGATCTTGAGCCAGTCGCGGCTGGGGCCTTTGTCCGCCGGGCCAAGGATCACTTCGATGATCTCGCCGGTGGAAACGATGTGGTCGATGGGCACCATGCGGTTGTTCACCTTGCAGCCCACCATGCGGTTGCCCACCGCCGAATGGATCGCATAGGCAAAATCGATGCAGGTAGCGCCGGTGGGCAGGTTGATGACATCGCCCTTGGGGGTAAAGGCAAACACTTCCTCCGGCAGCAGGTCGCTCTTGAGGTCGTGCAGCAGATTGCCGGAATCCTCGCTGACGCGCTGGTTTTCCAACAGCTGGCTCACCCATGCCAGACGTTCGTCCAGCTTGTCGTGGCCATCCAGACCTTCTTTATACTTCCAGTGGGCCGCAACGCCGTACTCGGCCTGCTCGTCCATCTTGCGGGTGCGGATCTGCACCTCAAAGGGGATGCCCTCGTGGCCGATGACGGTGGTGTGCAGGCTCTGGTAGCCATTGGGCTTGGGAGTGGAGATATAGTCCTTGAAGCGGTTGGGCAGCGGATGGTACATATCGTGGATGAGGCCCAGAGTGCTGTAGCACTCGGCCAGCGTATCCAGAATGACACGCACCGCATAGATATCGTAGATTCATCAAAGGACTTGTTCTGCATGATGGTCTTGCGATAGATGCCGTAAATGCTCTTGACGCGGCGCTTGATGGTAGCGCCCTCAATGCCGCTTTCGGCCAGCCTCCGCTCGATCACACCGGACACCTTTGCAAGGAACTCCTCGCCTGCACGCTCACTGAGCATCCGGCTGATCTCCTCGTAGCCCACAGGGTCAAGGTAATGCAGGCTGCGGTCTTCCAGCTCTTCCTTCACGTTCAGGATGCCCAGACGGTTGGCGATGGGGGCATACACCTCCATGGTCTCGCGGGCTTTATCGCGGCGCTTCTGTTCCGGCCATGCATCACCGGTGCGCATGTTGTGCAGCCGGTCGCACAGCTTAATGATCATCACGCGCACATCGCGGCTCATGGCCAGCAGCATCTTGCGCAGGTTTTCAGCCTGCAGTTCCTCAATGTTAGAGAACTGGATCTTGGTCAGCTTGGTCACGCCGTCCACCAGCAGGGCAACTTCCTCGCCAAAGGCGGCTTTCAGGTCGTCCAGCGTAGTGGGAGTGTCCTCCACCACATCGTGCAGCAGGGCCGCAGCAATGCTCTCGGAGTCCATGCCAAGATCCAGCACCAGCCGTGCCACAGCCAGCGGATGGCAGATATACGGCTCGCCGCTGCGGCGGCACACCCCCTTGTGGGCAGTATTGGCAAGGTCATATGCCTTTTCGATCATCTCCATATTGTAGGAGCGGCCGCTGGCCTTGATGGCCTCACACAGCTTTTCCCAGGTAACGATCTCCGGCCGCACCTCCGAAGGCAGCGCGCCTTCCGGGGCATCGGCCAGCTGTGCTGTTGCAGAAACGGTAGCCGTTTCCTGCACCGGAACCGGCTGATGCAGGTGGGTCTTTGCGGAGTAGAGATCCTCTTCCCGCACCGGCTTGGGTGCAGGGACCGCAGTTTTCTTTCCCTCTGGCATTTTACATTCCCTCCAAACATTTCAGGATCGGGGCATCCGCAAGGTTCTTTTTGCCCTGCGCAGGCACAAGCTCCAGATATTTTGCCCCACCCTTTTCCACCGTGGCGATCAGTCCCACCTGTTCCAGAGCCGTCACTGCCACCAGTGTTTTGCCTGTATTTTCCTCGCCCAGTTTTGCGCACAGCGGCTGCAGATCCTCTGCATGCCAGCGGCGCGCCTGCAGCTCACGGTACACTGTGACGATATCACTGCGCTCAGGCGTAATAAGCTTTTTCTGTTCCACAGTCAGGGGTGTGCCGCGGCGCAGCGCCACCACAAAAGCAGCCTGCTCCGCAAGCTTTGTGCCCAGCCCTGCCGGATGCAGGTCCAGAATGCGGCCCGAAAGCTGTGCGCCCCGGGGCGAATCGTAGACCGAAAGGTTCAGCGCAGCATCCACCACATCGCCCATGGCATAGGGCAGCTGTTCCGGCGGCATACCGAACCACACGGCATACACGCTGGCATTGCCCTGCCGCAGGCGCAGGCGGCTGTGCCTGCCCTCCGATACCGGGTATACCCCATCCAGCACGGCGTTCTGCAAAAGGAACACCGGGGTCGGGTTCTCGGCCCCATAGGGAGCCAGCTGGTCGAGCTTCCGCACACTTTCCACGGTCACACGGTCCAGATGGATGGGTAGGTCGCACTCCAGCGGGGTGGTATGCAGCACCGGGCATTCCCGTGCTGCCCAGTCGTTCAGGCGGCGGCGCAGAGCGGGCAGATTTTCTTCCCGCACCGAAAGGCCCGCAGCCATGGCATGGCCGCCGTAGCGGATGAGCAGATCTGCGCAGGCACCAATGCAGGCATGCAAATTGAAGCCCTGCACGCTGCGTCCGCTGCCCTTGCATTCGCCGTGCTCGTCGATCGTCACCACGATCACAGGCCGGCCGGTGCGTTCCACCAGCCGGGATGCCACGATGCCAATGACACCGGGGTGCCAATCGCGGCCCCACAGCAGCATCACGCGGTCTTCCAGCCGCTCCGGTTCCTGTTCCAGCAGTTCCTGCGCGGCCTTGAAGATCTGCAGCTCTGTCTCCTGACGCTTTGTATTGATCTCGTTCAGTTTATGGGCCAGCTCTGCGGCGCGGTCCGGGTCCTCACACATCACCAGCTGCAAAGCCGTAACAGCGTTGTCCATGCGGCCAGCCGCATTGATGCGGGGCGCAATGGCGTAGCTGACATTTTCTGCGGTGACCGGTCTGCCCGCAAGGCCCACCTCTTCCAGCAACGCTTCCAGACCCGGACGGTCCGTGTTCTGCAGCTGGCGCAGGCCCGCCTTGACAAGGGTGCGGTTTTCGCCGGTAAGCGGCATCACGTCCGCCACAGTACCCACAGCGGCAAGGTCGCCGCAGTAGTCCAGCATTTCTTCCGGCGGGCAGCCATCCAGTGCGGCACACAGCTTGAACGCCACGCCCGCACCGCACAGGCCTTGAAGGGACTGGTGTCGTCCTCACGACGGGGGTCTACCACGGCAATGCCTTGGGCAGAGTTTCCGGCGGCAGATGATGGTCGGTAATGATCAGGTCAATGCCCAGTTCAGCGGCATAATCGGCTTCTTCCACAGCAGAAATGCCGTTATCCACCGTCACGATCAGCTTGCAGCCTTATCGTGGATGGAACGGATGGCATTGCGCGAAAGGCCGTAGCCGTCGCCCTCGCGGCTGGGCAGCATACATTTTACGGTAGCCCCCATGCCCTTGAGATGCTGGTACAGCAGGGCCGTGGCCGTCACGCCGTCCACGTCATAATCGCCGAACACCACAATGGTCTCGCCCTCGTCAATGGCCCGCCAGATGCGCTCGCAGGCCTTGTCCATATCGGTGAGCAGCGAAGGGTCGCTCAATTCTTCCTCACCGGCAAGCAGGGTCAGTGCTTCGGTAGGGTCGGTGATTCCGCGGGCCGTCAGCACGCCCGCCAACAGGGCATTTTCCTTCTGCTGGGCGGCAAGGGCGGCCGCATATTTTTGCTCGCTCCACGGCTCGTCGTTCTGTGCGTTATATTCCAGTTCTTCGGTGGCCTGCTCCGCAATCGCCTGCGTCAGCTCCCGCAGCGCGGCACGGTCCAGCGGCTTCAGATTCCATGCACGGTAGGTCATTCAAAATTTCCTCCCGTCAGGCCGTCGTTGGCCAGCATTCCCTGCAGGGCGGCGATCTCAGAAGAGACATCCATCGCTACATCCGAGAGCAGCGTATCATACAGGGTGTCGTAGGCCTGATTCAGCGTGTGAAGGATGCCCGCGATATCGCGGCGGATGGTCTCGGCGTTTTCGCCCTGCTGGCCCTGCACATCGTTGTAGGTGTGCAGCAGCTTGAGGGTGGTGGGGATATAGTATTCCGCAAAGCGGCGGGCCTTGGGCAGGCTTTCCGGGTGTGCTTCCAGCCAGTCACAGATGGCAGTGGTGGTGGTCTGCATATGGTCCAGCTCTTCACGGCCCTGCGCATCCTGCATCAGCTGTTTTTCCTGCTGCAGCACGGCGGCAAAGCGGCGCGCCGTCTCAAGATTGAGCGGCACATCGTCCGTTTTTTCTGCCGCCGGTTCCGGCTGCGGCGGTGCCTTGGGGGCTGCGGCAGCTTCCTGCGCGGCACGGTAATCCTCAGCAGTCAGGTAAAGCTTTTCCGCTTTTTCGTCCACCCATGCACTCAGCCAGCCATTGCGGATGAATCTGCGCACCCGCTTGAGGGCACGGGCCTTTTTCTCGTCCACGGCTTCCAGCGGCAGGCCCTTTTTGCAGTCAAAGCCTTCTGCTGCCTCGGCCAGACGGAGCAGCGTCTTGCTGGCCTTCAGGCGGGATGCACCGGCAGTGATCATCCACACGAACACGGCGGTGACAGCCGCAAAGCACCAGCCGGTGATCCGCACCGCCCCCAGCGCAAAGCTGCCCATGGCTGCAGCATTTTCAGCCATAAAGCTGTCCTGCAGAAGAGCCTGCAGAACAGCCGCATTGGGCGTAAACAGGCCCGCCGCACCCAGACAGGAGACCGCCGTGATGCCAAAGATCACCGTAAACGTAATGCCGACTGCCAGCAATGCGCAGCCTGCGCTGTAGCGCTTTTTGGCACTGGCGCGGATCTCGTCTGCCGGGGTCGTCTCTGCCTTGCCGAACATCTGCCGGAACCAGCCGGAAACACCTGCGGCCTGCGCGTTGATACAGTCCTCATTCAAGCCCTGTTTCGTCTTCTGCGCATTCTGACGGCTGCGGTAGTATTCCTCCCGGCTGCTGCGGAACGCCTTTGCCGCTTCGCCAAGGCCAAAGTTTGCAGCATTCACCGCCGCGCGGCCCACACCATAGGCGCGGTCACCAATGTCCTCCCCTTTGCCCTCAAAGCCATGGGCAAAGGCATCCGACACGGTATCGCCAAAGGCGCGCAGCTGGTTTTCCAGCTCCTGCTGCACCTGACGGCCCTCATTTTCTCTCATTGTATCGTTTTCACGATCGTTCATCAAATTCTTCTCACCCTTCTGCCGGTGCATACCGGCTGATGATGCGCGGGCCACCCGCAGGCCATCCACGGCGGCGCTCATGATGCCGCCCGCATATCCGGCACCCTCGCCGCAGGGATACAGACCTGCCAGCTGGGTGCATTCAAAATTTTCTTCCCGCTTCAGCCGCACCGGGCTGCTGGTGCGGGTCTCAAGACCCGTAAGGATCGCTTCCGGCGCGGTATAACCCGCAATTTTGCGCTCGTAGGCGCGCAGGCCCGCCCGCAGCGTTTCGGCCAGCTCCTGCGGCAGCAGTGCGCCGAGGTCTGCCGCAGCAACGCCGCGGTCATAGGTAGGCTGCACGCGTCCAATGTTCAGCTGACCGCGCCTTCCAGAAAGCTCTGGATGTTCTCTGCCGGAGCGGCATACTCCCCTGCACTGCGCCCAGCGGCGTAGGCTTTGGCTTCCAGCTCCCGCTGGA
>ENA-OQEX01000878-OQEX01000878.1-human-gut-metagenome-genome-assembly--contig:-NODE-878-length-13327-cov-1.994621_pt1 | contig 13327 bp, 24 predicted proteins | sample MGYA00242802_ERZ504649 | MGnify/ENA primary metagenome ERZ504649 (study PRJEB26092, sample SAMD00036194) | human gut metagenome | host: Homo sapiens | study: EMG produced TPA metagenomics assembly of... | reverse complement strand
ATGTATCAGTAAACTCCTCTCTCAATTACGCGGTATATGAAAAATCAGACAAATCAATTTACCTGGCAGATCTGTTCCCCGGTTTCAGAAGTCAAAATCATTTTCTTCTTTATAACGGAAAAACATAAGAAATACCATCACTGTGATCCCACAGGTCACGTAAATATCTGCCACATTAAACGTGGGAAAATCAATCAGGGAAAAATAAATAAAATCTACCACATATCCACGGAAAACACGGTCTATAAAATTCCCCATTGCTCCAGCGAACACAATTGCCGCTGTATAAAGCAGTGGTCTATAATAAACAGTTGCAGGTGCTTTTATAAAAAGATATATAATAGCCACAAAAAAAACAATACAGGTAAGCACCAGAAAAAGAATCTTATTCTGGAGAAGGCCAAATGCCATGCCTCTGTTTTCAAGGTAACGAAGGTTTAACACATTATCAATAAGAGAAATCCCGGAGGATCCTCTCAGATACCTGATTGCAAGATACTTTGTTCCCTGATCCAGAAGAACCAGAAAAAGGATAAGCAGAATTCCTTTTAATTTAGGTGCTTTTAGTGGAAGATCATTGTAGTTTGAAGCTGTTTTATTTCCATGATAGACTACCTGCAGATGGCGTGAATTCCCACAAGAAGCTCCTGATCCGAAACTGTCTTGTCTATAAAACTCTTTCCAAGACCATCTATAAGAATAAATTTAATCTGTCCCTGTTCCATTTTTTTGTCCTTTTGGTAGCTGCAAGAATGTCTCTGGGAGAAAGTCCTTCCACATACAAAGGCAGACCGTAAAGCTTAAGGCTATGGCAGATCTGCTCGTATTCACCATTTGTGAGGAGACCTCTTTCCCTGGAAATGGCAGCTGCGGCAACCAGTCCGATTCCCACACACTGACCATGGAGAAGGTTAAAGTTCATCAGCTTTTCGACTGCATGTCCTATGGTGTGGCCAAGATTAAGAAGAGCACGCTCTCCCTGTTCTTTGGGATCCCGCTCTACAACCCCGGCTTTGATGGCACAGCATTTTCGGATCATAACGGCAAGCATTTCTGGATCCATAGTGCGGATAATCTTGTAATTTGCGCATACAAAGTCGAAAAAGTCTTTATCGCAAATTAGTCCGGTCTTTAGAATTTCACCCATTCCACAGCCAAATTCGCGCTCAGGGAGGGATTGCAAGGTGGCCATGTTCATATAAACCAGTCGGGCTGATGAAAAGCGCCTACCATATTTTTAAACTGTCTGAAATCAACGCCAGTTTTACCGCCTACGCTGCTGTCCACCTGCGCCAGAAGCGTGGTAGGAATCTGGATAAAATCAATTCCACGAAGATAGGCTGCGGCACCGAAGCCGGATAAGTCTCCTGTTACTCCGCCTCCAAGAGCAACCACCAGACTTTTGCGGTCAAGCCCATTCTCAATAAGGCACTGGAAAAGATCCTGTACGGTATCAAGATTCTTGTATGCTTCTCCGGCGGGGAAAGTGAACTGGTATACATGATCGGATACTTTCAAAAGCTCTGCTTTCACCTGGTCTGCATAGAGAGGTGCTACTGTGGAATCTGAAACAATACACATGCTTTTCCCTGCAAGACCTTCGTCTGTCAAGGCCTGTGAAAGAAAAGAAAAGTCATTTTCAAAATAAATGGGATAACAGAACTCCCCGTCACGTTTTACAAGTAATTTTTCTTCTGCCATAGTTAAATCCTCTCCAAATGTATTATTGTTTATACGTATTTTCGAATGCGGACACCAAGGCGTCCTTTCTTTGTCTGTCTGGATACACCATCATAGATAAAGCGTCCTTTGCCGCGAACGGAAATAATATCGCCTTCTTTTGGCTCATATCCATTGGAGGTGATCAGTTTGCCGTTTACAAACACAAGACCGCTTTCAATAAAAGAAACCATGCTGCTTCTGGACGTCTGAAAAGCCAGCCCGATGAGAGCATCCAGCCTTACAGAAGCGCAGGTACCATTTATCATTTCAAATTCAGGTTCCGGAATCTCTTCTGCCTGCTCTACTCTGGAAACCAGAACGGTAGTATGTTTTACCCGAATAAGATTTTCAATAAAAAAGTCAGACATTTTATGAAGGCAGAAAAACCAGGCTTCTTTATCTTTGATGAGGATATCACCAACTACACTGCGGTCAACTCCAAGATTCAGGAGCGCTCCAAGATAATCTCTATGTCCAAGCTCCTCAAGAAAAACGAAGAGCCTTGGGCTCTATTTTCAGGCAGTCAATAGGATAATCCCAGGAAAAACCAAGGCCTCCGGGGAAAAAAGCTGCCATCTGCCGTTCTGCATGCTCATAGCCACCGAAAAGCTTTACCTCTACGCCTATCTGATGAAGCTTAAGGGAAACAAGCATATTTTGTTCGTTTAAGTTAAGAAAATCCGTAAAGGTGACAATATCTCTCTGGTAAGAGAGATTTGCCAGCTCCCGGATTCTCTTAAGTAAAAATTCATCCTTATCCATAAAAATCAATAACCAGCTCTTACAGAAGGTGTAGCGCCGCCAAGAATATTCTGAAGATCACCAGTGATATCTACAGAAGAGGGACCAAGTACGAAGATGTAGCTGGAAATCTTCTGAAGGGAACCATTCAGGGAATAACATGCGCCAGATGCAAAATCAATAATACGCTGTGCAAGTTCTACATCAATACCCTCCAGATTCAGAATTACAGTTGCATTGTCAAGAAGTGTGTCTGCAATTTCCCGGGTGTCCTCCATGGAAGCAGGTTTGATCACACAAACCTCCATAGAAGAAGCCTGATTCGCACGACGGCTGCTTCTCATCGGAGTGATTTTGGAAGAAGCTACAGGGCGCTGCTTCTCAGCTGGCTGTTTCGCAGGAGCTTTGGCAGCAGTCTTTGGTGCTGCTGTATGTACAGGTTCTTCGTCAAAGGAAGTATCTGCGTCAGCCAAATCATCCTCTTTCTTACGACCGAATTTCTCGAAGAATTTCTTCTTAGGCTTGTCATCCATGGGATCGTCATCAAAGAAATCCCCCTCTTCGTCATCCATCAGATCCTCATCTAAATAATTATCTTCATCATAATCGTCATCATTCAGTTTAATAGAATCTAATAATTTATCAAAAACGCTCATTTTCAATCTCCAATCTTAATCTTCTTGCCGTGTGGCATAATTTCGTTCACCAAAATACCGGTTCCCACACGTACCATGGTTGAGCCTTCCTGGACAGCAACCTGATAATCTCCGGTCATACCCATACTCAGAACACTCATGTTAACATTATTAATGTTTTTGCATTAATGTCAACACTTAATTTCTTCAATGTGCGAAAAACTTCACGATTTTCTTCTGGATTTTTCACAAATGGGGCAATGGTCATAAGTCCCATCACTTTTATATGGGAAAATATGCTGATTTTCTCAAGAAGAGGAAGCACCTCATTCGTCGCTAATCCGAATTTGCTTTCTTCCTCTGCTACATTAACTTCCAGCAGAATCGGCATAACAAGATCTTTCTTTGCAGCTTCCTGCTCAATGGTCTGGGCAAGGCGAAGGGAATCTACCGAGTGAATCATGGCAACCTTGTCAATAATATATTTTACTTTATTGCGCTGCAGATGACCGATCATGTGCCACTGGATATCTGATGGCAGCTGGTCATATTTATCCATGATCTCCTGCACTTTATTTTCTCCAAAAACACGCGCACCGGCATCATACGCTCCTGAAGCATGGAGACCGGTTTGGTCTTACTTACTGCCACCAATGTGACTTCACCTGGGTCACGGGAAACAGCAGCACAGGCTTTTTCAATATTTGCATTTACCTGCTGTAAATTTTCAGCTAACATTTATAAGCCTCCTTAAAAATAGTATATGTTAAACTTAGTAGAGAATATCCTGCTCTTTTACCTGGGAGGAGTCTCTGGCAATGCGGTCAGTAGCGGGAAAGTCCGTAGGATGTATTACTGGAAATAATGGCATATTCTTCATTCTGATCCAGTATGTCTACCTGACGGAATACCGCATACCCCTGATTGATGCAGTAAACGCCTTCCAGAGAATCTGTTTCGCCTACAATAAAGCGCTGGTTGGAGTCATCTTTTACAATAGCATCTCCTTCCTTAAAAGCGCTTCTATCCACGTAATAATTGTAAGCTTCATCGGCAGAATCATCATCTGATTCAATTTTAACTTTACCGTAGATTGTAGCATTGATAAAGGTCTTACGTTATTTCCGCTGGAATCTTTGGAAATCTTGTTAAAGCCTACACTTCCGCTGTCAGGATCAGTCGTGGCATATTCTGCCGGAATTACGTAAAAATCCTTGGATTCAATAGCGGAAAGGGGAATCTTAAGACCGGTTACTGTATTGGTAACCAGCTCAATATCCAGAAAACGGTCAGATGCATAGCGGATCAGACCGCGGCTGAAGTCAATTTTTCCATATTTGTTACCATGATTTTTATGATGGAAAAATCGCCGCTCTGTGTCATATCATCCTTGAGAAATTTCACACGAATGGTGGAACGTCCCTCCAGCTTGGCGGCCTGTTTGTCGCTTAATGGAATGATCAGGCTCCATAATTCGCTGGTAATATTTGTATAAATGTTATCTCCGGCCTGCACCTTTTCGGATGTCTTCAGATCCGTTTCATGGTAAGAAGTCTGGTCAAAATCTTCTGCTGTAATGTTCTCCACAGCCTTATTCTCATAACCGTCCATAGAATAGAGGATAATGCCGTCTTCCTGGGCTTTACAGATATTCTGTCCACCGATGGTCACTACTTGTGAATCTGCATTCCCGTCAGTGGAAATTCCCTCATACTGAAGGATGCTTCCCTCCAGCTGGTTCTTAAAACTGTAGGTGTTGTTAAATTTACTTCCGGAAAATCCCTTGGAAAAGCTGAGCATAGAACTGCGGATTTTCTCCAGTTCGTCCGCAGTCAATGCAGACTTGGTTTCTGCAATTTTTCCGGAACTTAATCCGTAAACAGCACCGTTGGCATTGATCTTACTTCCCTCCCGGGCATAATAATTCACATAACCGGAGGATTCTGCCTTAAAAACACTCTCTTCCCGAAGAGAAATACCAGTGTAGGTCTCGTTTCGTGATAAAGGACCTGTGGTAACCTGGTAAGATTCGATGTGTGTGGAGGTTACAAGTAAAAATGCAGTAAAAATCATATATAATAACAATACACCAAAAGCAACGGTGGCAATATTCAGTCCGAATATGTTCTTTAACTGGACAAAAAGTCCTGCCATTTTGCCAGGCTTGTTAGATTTCTTCTCGGACAAGCGGATTCCCCCTTTGTTTTTGAGTCGGGCTCTGAATTTTCATACCAAACAATTGTACCATTTTTTGTCGGTGAACACAAGGAAAAGAAAACGAAAAGTGTGTGAACAAAGCTGGAAGCTGTGAACAGCCTGCATATCAAAAAACGAACATATTTTCAGAATATCTGTTTGCTTAATTAAGAAAAATATGGTATGATAAGAAAAAGTTGAATGAATTTCGGAGGAAAACTCTTATGACATATGGTAAAATCAGCAAAAAACAGCAGGAAATTTTAGAATATATTAAAAGTGAGATTCTGAACCGCGGATTCCCGCCAGCAGTTCGTGAGATTTGTGAAGCTGTAAATCTGAAGTCTACATCATCTGTTCATGCCCATCTGGAAGCTCTTGAGAAGAACGGATACATCCGCCGCGATGCCACGAAGCCAAGAGCCATAGAGATCATTGATGACAATTTCAATCTTGTCCGCCGTGAAGTGGTCAATGTTCCGCTTGTAGGTACCGTAGCCGCCGGACAGCCTATTCTGGCTGTAGAGAATGTAGATGGCTACTTCCCCATCCCGGCAGAATTTATGCCCAATGAACAGAGCTTCATGCTGAAGGTAAAAGGCGACAGCATGATCAATGCAGGAATCTTCGATGGTGATCAGGTTCTGGTAAAGCAGCAGCCAACTGCAGATAACGGCGACATTGTAGTTGCCTGGTAGAGGACTCTGCCACAGTGAAGACCTTCTATAAGGAGAAGGGCTACTACCGCCTTCAGCCAGAGAATGACACTATGGATCCCATTATCATTACAGGAGAAATCCAGATTCTGGGTAAAGTATTTGGTGTCATGCGTTTTTACCAATAGTCATAAAAAATTTCCCCTTTAGCAAACAATTGCTGTTTCCAGACAATTGTTTACCAAAGGGGACTTTTTATTTCTCTAAAAACGCATCCATCTCCAGAACCTTTCCATCTCTCCAGATTCTCTCCAGATCATAGAAAAGTCTGTTTTCCTCATCAAACACATGCACGATCACATCGCCGTAATCCATGAGAATCCAGCTGGAATTGCGGTTTCCCTCAATCTGCTTCGCCTCAAAGCCAGCGCGTCCAAGCTGCTCCTCCACATTATCGACGATCGCCTGAACCTGATTGGAGTTTGTACCGCTTGCGATTACGAAATAATCTGCAATTACAGAAACATTATGAATATCAATTACCTTAATATCCTGTCCTTTTTTATCATCAATTGCCTTGCAGGCAATCTGTGCCATCATTTTCTCTGTACTTACTGTACTCATTCTGATCTGCTCCTTTCTTAATAATGCTTATACTGACCTAATATTATTTTAAATTCCTGCGAGAACAAAAGGCTTTAAAAGTGAAATAATATCCTCTGTCAGGTGGTACCTGGCCTTCGCTCGTGCGAATATCTCGCATCTCGTAGAATGTTAATTGTAAATAGTAAAAATATTCGCCAGTATATGCGGAGTATTAATTATCAGATACGTTATTACGCTTATTATGCAATTCTTTATAATAAATATAAGCCTCCTTGGAAGTTGGCTCAATATCATCGGCAGAATCTTCTTCCAGATACTCCAGGGTATCTTTTAGGATCTCATACATACACTCATCCAGGTCTTCAAACGCAAGTTTGCGAATTTCCGGTAAACGGCTTGCTTTATAACGCATGGGCTCAATATAATCTGCAATATAAATAATCTTTTCAAGAAGACTCATTTCACGTCTGCCAGTTGTGTGATAATTGATGGCAGAAAGAATCTCCTGATCGTCAATCCCATATTTCTCGTGAGCAATATAAGCTCCAAGACGGGAGTGGAGAAGAAACGGGTGACTTCTCTCAAAATCGGAAACCGGAATATTGTGTTCGCTGCACATCTTCAGTTTTTTCTTATTGGGAATGCATTTGGCGCAATCGTGAAGAAGACCGGACACCTGTGCATCTTTGATATCATATCCATGGACCATAGCCAGACATGCGCTGGTGTACATAACGCCCATGGTATGCTGGAAACGATCCTCATCCAGGTATTTGGAAAGTTTTTTTTCAATTTTTGCAAAATCGTAATCTGCCATGGTCAGACTTCCTTCTTTCTGTAAATTCCATTCTCTTTCATGTAAGAAATCACCTTATCCGGGACGTAATATTTCAGACTTTTTTCTTCTGAAATCCACTGACGGATCTGATGACTGGACACATCAATATTCATAGTATCCAAAAGGGCAAAATTTCCGTTGTACCTTGCAGAAAGACGCTGGATTTCCCGATTCAGTTCAGCGTAGGACGCATGATCCCGGACAGCCACCACAAGAGTACAGGCCCGACAGATCCGCTCTGGTTCCATCCATTCGTCAAAAGCAAAAAGAGAATCTGCACCAATGATAAAATAATAGTCTGTGTCCGGATTGTATTCTTTTAGCTCTTCCAGAGTGCGATAGGTATAGGTATACCCGTCTCGTGCATTTCTGCAAGAGACAACTCAAAATGGGGATTATCTTCAATTGCAAGCCGGACCATATCCACACGCTGGTTATCAGAGGCTCTGCCAGCACGGTCCCGTTTATGAGGCGGGTTGCCGGAAGGCATAAACAGAACCTTATCCAGCTGGAATTGCTCATAGCTCTGCTCACCCAGGATCAGATGTCCCATATGGATGGGATCAAAGGTACCGCCCATGATCCCGATTTTTTTTCGATTATTTTGGCAGTTCAATTTTCTTTTTCTCTTTTTTACCTTCGCGGTATAATACGATCTTCTTACCGATCACCTGTACAACCTGGGAATGGGTGCGCTCTGCAAGAACCTGTGCCATTTCCTTAGGATCCTCCAGACAGTTCTGAAGCACACTGATTTTAATCAGCTCTCTCGCTGCAAGTGCTTCGTCAACAGCCTTGGTGTTTTCCGGTGTAAGACCGCCCTTGCCAAGCTGGATAATGGCATCCATTTTCATTGCCAGACTTTTTAAATATGCTCTTTGCTTACTTGTCATAATTTATCTCCTGAATACCTGCTGAATAGCTGCTATTTATTTATAATAATCAAATTCAAATCCATACATACGAACCGTATCACCCTCCTGAATACCGGCGTTTTCCAGTTCATCCAGAATGCCGCCCTCTTTCAGGAAACGCTGGAAAAAGGCGAAGCCTTTCTCAGAATCCAGATTGGTATAACCAAGCATTTTCTCGATACGTGGTCCTTCTACGATAAATACAGAGGGATCTTCCTCATCAACCTGTACGGTAAATGGAAGGCTCTCATTGATCAGCATATCTTCTGGGAAGAATTCCTGCTCGAATACGATTGCTTTCTTCGGACAACTGTCCAGAAGTTCCTTGATATGGAAAAGAAGCTCGCGTACACCCTGTCCGGTAACTGCAGAAATGGGATATACTTTGATACCTTTTGGTTCAAATTCTTTGCGAAGTCTGTCTACAGGATTCTCCTGACCGTCGTCAAAAATACAGTCCACTTTATTGGCTGCAATTACCTGAGGACGCTTTGCAATTTCCGGATTGTATTTCTCCAGTTCTTTGGTAATCTTATAAATATCATCAATAGGATCTCGTCCCTCTGTGGAAGCTGCATCCACAATGTGCACCAGAACTCTGGTACGCTCAATATGGCGAAGGAACTCATGACCAAGACCGACTCCTTCAGAAGCACCTTCGATCAGTCCAGGGATATCTGCGATGATAAAACCGCCATTCTCAGTATCTACAACACCAAGGTTCGGGCTTAAGGTTGTGAAATGATAGTTGGCAATTTTCGGTTTCGCATTTGTAACACGTGAGAGAAATGTAGATTTACCAACATTAGGAAAACCTACCAGTCCTACATCTGCGATCACCTTTAGCTCCAGAAGCACTTCAAGCTCCTGAAAAGGCTGTCCAGGCTGGGCATATTTGGAACCTGCATGGTAGGGGTTGCATAATGCTGATTTCCCTTACCGCCGCGTCCACCGCGCAGAACGATCTGACGACGATTGTCACCGGACATGTCTGCAATTACCTTACGGGATTCAGCCTCCATGATAACAGTACCTTCCGGTACCTTTAATATAATGTCGGCACCGTCGGCACCGTGGCAGCGCTTTTTGCCGCCTCCTGACCGTCTTCTGCCTTATATTTTCTTTTATGACGGTAATCACCGAGGGTATTCTGTCCCTCGTCAACTTCAAAAATGACGTCTCCGCCCTTGCCGCCGTCGCCGCCATCCGGACCGCCGTCAGGTACATATTTTTCCCTGCGGAAGCTTACATGGCCGTCGCCGCCCTTACCGGAACGGATATATATGGTAGCTCTGTCTGCGAACATTAAATCTCCTTTATAAGAAAAGGCTCCAAACCTTTATAGATTTGAAGCCTCCTGCTCTACGAATTACTCTGCCTCTACTGGTACGATAGAAACCTGTTTCTTATCGCGGCCTTTTCTGGTGAATCTTACAACACCATCGGTCAGTGCAAATAATGTATAGTCTTTTCCGCATCCTACGTTCTCGCCTGCATGGATCTTAGTTCCGCGCTGTCTGTAAAGGATGTTGCCGGCTTTAACAAACTGTCCGTCTGCTCTCTTCGCACCTAATCTCTTGGACTCGGAATCACGACCGTTCTTTGTGGAACCAACTCCTTTTTTATGTGCGAATAACTGAAGGTTCATCTTCATCATTGTTGTTACACCTCCTTGACTCTTACTGTCAAATATCGATTGTTATAACTATGCTCAATTTCTGTTAATCCAAGAATCAGGGAATCCATAAGCAGTTTCCCGCGCTCAGTATTCGGATTTGTTTTAAAATGGATGGATACATATCCCTCATCCGCTTCCGCTTCAATCTGCTCTTCCGTAAATTTCTCAAGAGAATTCACAGTAGTAATGATCAAGGCTGATACGGCAGCACATACAATATCCTGTCCCTCTTCGGCATAGCCTGCATGTCCTTTGGACAGAAAATCCAGATAAGAGCCTTTTCTCTTCTTAACTGTAATATTGATCATAACAGCACCTGATTAAGCGTTGATCTTTTCGATTTTAACTTTGGTGTACTGCTGTCTGTGACCGTTTTTCTTGTGATATCCAGTTTTTCTCTTGTACTTGTAAACGATGACTTTTTTAGCCTTTCCGTTCTCAACTACAGAAGCGGTAACACTGGCATCCTTAACGTCTTCTCCAACCTTTAATCCGTCATTGCTAACTGCAATTACAGAATCAAAAGTAACGGTTTCACCAGCTTCAACTCCGAGCTTCTCAACTCTGATTACGTCGCCTTCAGCAACTTTGTACTGTTTACCACCTGTTGCAATAATTGCGTACATTTGTGGCACCTCCTATAGACTTTACTCGCCAAATATGGTGGTCTCTCGACTCTTAAACCTCTTTGTGCGGCATACTCGATTATAATAACAGGGAGATTTGGTTTCGTCAAGAGGTTTTGTAAAAAAAATTGTAAAAAAATAAAAACGAAAACCCATGTTTCTGGTTTGCTGCTTGTAATAATTTCGAAAATACGAAAAAGGAATTTCTTATAGTTTTATTTAGAGCGTGTTCGAAAAATCTCCTGACTTTATCTGCCTGATCTCCTCTATTACCGGTTTTCTGACTTTCTTTCGTGTCATCTCCAGAATGTGAAGCGGTGTAATATCTATGGCTTTACATTTCACCGGATCCTTCCTCAGATATTTCTGCAATACATGAAAAAGCTCGTCGTTATGATCTGGGTTTGTCATATTGATAAAATCAATAAGAATAATTCCGGACAGGTTGCGAAGCCGCAGTTGTCGTGAAATTTCCTTAGCTGCTTCCAGATTGATTTTGCGATAGGTTTCTTCGGCTTTTTTCTTCCGGTAAATTTCCCGCTGTTTACATCGATGGAGACAAAGGCTTCTGTCTGCTGGATCACAATAAACCCGCCGCTGTTCAGCCAGATTTTTTCCTTTTGAACCTCATCCAGCGCGTTTTCCATGCGGGAAAGCTTGTATAACGGAAGAAGCTTGTCCTGATAAAAACGGGCTTTGCTTTCTTCCTCCGGACTTGTTTCTTTCAAATAAGAAGTGATCTGCTGAAAAATTTCAGGATCATCTGTTACAATGTCTGTGAGATTTTCGCTGTAAATATCACGGAGAGTGGTAAGGTAAACCGGTTCTGTTTCGTAGAGAAGGCTGAAACAGGTGCGGCTTTTGCCGTTGACAGCAACTTTTTCATACAGTGATTTCAGATAAGAAAGTTCCTGAAGGATTTCAGCCTTTTCAGCCTGGGCTGCGTTGGTGCGGACAATCAGGCCATATTCCTTATCCGGACGTGCAGCCTCTGCTTCCAGCCAGCCGGATAAAGTGTGGCGTTCTGAACCAGAGAGCTTACCGGATAGTCCGAACTTTTTTTCTCCTGTGGTGAGCACCAGATACTTACCGGTAAATTTAAGTTTGCAGTCAGTGCGGGCAGCTTGCCCTTCATGGCATCACGGCTTACCTGCACCAGAATCTGGTCACCCGGACGCAAGGGACTGCCAGGTGCTTTCCCGGAGGCATAGATAACCTGCTCTGCTTCCTGAAGAGGAAAATAACCGCGTACTCCAGGTGCAATAAGAACAAATGCTGCCTGGATATTAGAAGCAATATTTTCCACCTGTCCTACATAAATATTTCCGAGAATGGACTGTCGGGCGGCTGCCTCCAGGCGAAGCTCCATAATCTGACCTTCTTCCTCGATTGCACAGGCATGACATTTGTTACCGCAAAGTTCTATGGTTGTTAGAATTAATTTCGTCACTTGATTCACCTGTTTTAAGTTTATTGAACTTCCACGCCAAGGGATTCCAACGATACAAATTTATGTTTTTTCTCATTTCCAAGATCTGCATATACTTCCAGACGATGAATCATGCAGGCAAATTCCGGAAGCTCCTGTCCAAGCCAGCTGGTAAATGCATCCATTACAGCATCTGGTTTGGTATAGTTGGCACTTGCAGAAGCAAGACTTAAGAAAATGCGGTTGTCATTCTGTAAATTCATTTTGTAAATAAAAGGTCGGATATCTACCTGTTTTTCGCCTTTTTTGGTTTCTTTTGTAACAAGGATCTCAGGCTGCTTTAAAAATTCCGTAATTCTTGTCTGCCATCCATCTGCCGGTGCTTTTCCAGGACGAAATTCCACCAGATAATCAGCTGCTGCCACCAGGGACATTGCCTTGCTCGCTTTTCCATCTTCCACCTGGCGGGCACTTAAAACATGAATACCATCTACCATCTGGCTGTTAAGACGTTGACAGATTTCATCAGTAGGAATCGTAGCGGTAAGCTCCATATCGAAATATTCCCCTGTACTGGTAACGCCAACTCCAAGAGGGGCAGCAAAGGACATGATCATATGAGGGCTGTAACCTCCCGAAAAAGCAATTGGAAGCTCTGCGCGGCGGATGGCTTTCTGGAAGTAGCGCATGGTGTCAAGATGTCCTACAAATTTCATAGGCCCTTCTTTCGTAAATTTAATTCTTACCTTCATAACATACGCCTCCTTCATAACGTCTTGCTCCGCAGCCTGCACATTTCTGACGGCAGTTTGGTGTAACCACTTCGCCTTTTGCCTGTTTCCACTCACGGATCAGAAACTCCTTGGTAACACCTGCATCTATGAAATCCCATGGGAGGATTTCATCTGTGCTTCTCTCTCGGAGTGTGTAGAATTCAATGTCAATTCCTGTTTCTGCAAAAGCCTCTTTCCAGATGTCGTAGCGGAAGCTTTCTGACCAGGCATCGTAAAGGGCACCTTTTTCATAGGCTTTTAAGATAACTTCAGAAGCACGGCGGTCACCTCTTGCAAGGAAGCCTTCCAGTGTGGTTACATCCGGTTCATGCCAGTTGTATTTAATACTCTTCTGGTTCAGCTGTGCACGGATTTCTTCTTTTACTACTTTTGCCTTGTCAATAAAATCCTGTTCTGTATACATTGGAGCCCACTGGAATGGGTAAATGGCTTTGGCACAAAGAAGGATGTGCTGACTACGATCTGAACCTTTCCATGGCGTTTTTCCTTTGG
>ENA-OQEX01000877-OQEX01000877.1-human-gut-metagenome-genome-assembly--contig:-NODE-877-length-13337-cov-2.316578_pt1 | contig 13337 bp, 24 predicted proteins | sample MGYA00242802_ERZ504649 | MGnify/ENA primary metagenome ERZ504649 (study PRJEB26092, sample SAMD00036194) | human gut metagenome | host: Homo sapiens | study: EMG produced TPA metagenomics assembly of... | reverse complement strand
CGATCCGACGCGGCGAATAGTCCTTCCATTCCGACAGCTTGATCGAATAGTAGAAGTCGCCCAGTTCGCCGGCGCGTTCCTCATAGTCGAAGGTTTCCACGCCCATTCTGACGTTGATGTCCAGGTCCGTTCCCGTGATCAGGAAGCGGACCGGGTCAAGGCTGTCCCGCGCCTTCTGAATGGCCTTCACGATCTCCACGGGGTCGGTGATCCGGCCGGTCACGAAGGGCGCGTCGTTGACCGGAAAAAAACTGTCCCAGGCGACAGTCCGAAGTCCCTTCTTCCGAAGGATCAGAATGTCGCCCAGGACAAGGACGGTCGCGGTGTCGTTGTTTCCCGGTGATGTCACTTTTAACTTTTCAGGAAGGATGGGAATGTCGATTTCCCGTCCCCCCGCGATCAATGTCATTCCGTAGTTTCGCATTACGCATATACCCCTCGGCGGCGGCTTCGAACTCGGTTTCCAGCCGGCTTTCGATCCGGTCGGCCACTTCGTCCACGTCCACCTTTTCGCTGATCTTCGCGTCCACGGCCACGGTCGGGGTCAGGGTCACGAAGTTCTGAACATAGCGCATTTCGGCCACGTCCCGAAGGAACTTCAAGTCTTCTTCCGCTATGTTGACGTCTTCGTCAATGGAACCGACGGACCCCACATGGTCCACGTTTCCAATGTCGCCGGGGTCTGTGTTCGCGTAGGCGGACCAGTCCGGTTCGGTACTTCCGTTGCCGGCGGCGGCGGACTCTGCCTTCGCGGCGGCGATCTCCGCTTCTCGCTGGGCGGTAGCGGCGCGCGCTTCCGATTTCATAGCAGACAGGGCAGCATCCCGCTCCGCGATCTGGGAATTGATCTGGTCCTGATACGCGGCCAGGTCTGCGGCTCTGGCCTGTTTTGCGGCGTCGTTTTCCAGTTGTGCGGTTGTTCCGAACGTGACCTTCTCGATCGCGTCGATACTGACGCCGGGGATTTTGTTCAGGACGTTTATGAAGCCGTTTATGATGTCGATCGCCCCGTTGACCATATTTTGAAGGATCGTCAGGACGCCGGCCTTCATATCACCCATGAAGTTTTGAATGTTCACGCCGGCCGTATAGAAGGCCAGTTGAAGCCGGTTCCACAGGTTCATAACGAAGTAGACGCCGGTCATAAATCCGATCTTCACCCAGTCCCAGGCGGTCAGAACCGCGTTGACGCAGATCATCCAGCGGCTTTCAGGCCGCCGACAGACTGGATCCATTTGTAGATCGCGGCCACGACGACGCCGATCGCCAGGGCGATCCAGAACAGGGGGTTCGTCAGAAGTGTCGTGAAGAACGCCTGGGCGGTTCCGTTGGCGATCCATGTCGCGGCCGTCTGGATTCCCAGGGCCACAGCATAGCCCAGGGCGGCGGCCGCAAGGCCCCAGAAGATCGGGGCGATCGTGGACCAGTTGTCATATATCCATTGTGCGCCCTGGCCGATCAGGGTCAGAACGGGCGTGAACGCTTCCAGGGCAATATTCTTCGCGATTGTCCACACCTGGGAAAAGGTCATGGGCATGGAAGCGAACTTCGCGTTGATTTCGTCGGCAGACGCAAGCATGGCATTTTTCACGATCGTCGACGTGATCTGGCCTTCGGCGGCCATTTCCCGGATTTTTCCGATCGGGACGCCAGGTAGTCGGCGATCGTCTGAATGATGGTCGGGGCCTGTTCGAAGACGCTGTTCAGTTCTTCGCCGCGAAGGACGCCGGACGACATGGCCTGCGTCAACTGCAACATGGCCGCGTCGATACCAGCGGCCGACGTTCCGGCGATCGTGAACTGTTTGTTGATCAGTTCGGAAAAGGCGATCAGTTCTTCGTTGCTGGAAAAGGCGTCGCCGGCCATTATGCCCATTTTAGCCACGGCGTCGGCCGTGGTGGAGTAGGCCGCGCGGGAACGGTTGGCCGACTTCACAATCATATCTTGAAGTTCGGCCGTGGTTTGAAGGCCGTCGTTCATCAGGTCCAGGCGGGCGCGTGTGGTAGTCATACTGTCAGCCAGTTGAAGGATTTGTTTGCCCGTAGTCTGGGCGAAGTTAACGACGGCGAGGTTCCGGACCGTGTCGACGAGTTTCTGAAACTCTCCCTTTGTTTTTTGGCCTTATTCGCCGCTTCTTCCTGGCGCTGGTTCATTCGGTCAAGCTGGTTCGCCACCCTGTTTATGGCGTTCTCCATGCCGCTAAAATCGGTCGTCCCGACAGAATCGGAAATTCTATCCGTGGTGTCTAGGGAACGGTTCAGACGTTCGGCCGCGTTGGTCATGGTGTTCAGGCGCGCGTCATGCGGTCCTGGATCGAAAACTGTGTAGATACACCGGCCACGTTATCACCTGCCCTTCTTTCCCTTCCTGCGGCCAGCCTTCTTCGCTTCCTTTTTTCCTTTTCGATTTGAAGGTCTATGGAAGCATAAATGAAGGCCCGTTCTCGTCTGGGAAGGGCCAGAAGTTGTCCTGGAAGGATTTTCAGCCGGTGGAGGGCGTAATGGGCATAGACCGACTCGCCGTCGGCGTCTGCTTCATTACCGCCCCCCGTGATTAGTTTTTTGCCTCGTCCCTCAGATCGTTCACGTCGTCAGTGAAGCCGTTGATTTCCTGGACGGCCAGAAGAAGGTCGGTGTACTGTCCGGGGTTCAGGACCAGGTTGATCAGGTCTTCCGCGCCCCGGACGCCTTTCTTCGCCTGGAAGTCGGCGTCCTTGAAATTGGGGTCGACGCAACAGGCCGCCACCAGTCGGGCGTTATAAAGATCGGTGTCCGTGTCGATCTGCTTCTGGCGGGTCTTCTTGTCGAAGCTGATCTTCTGACAGGTCTTCCGAATGGCCTTGTTCTCGGCTTCCGTGATGGAACGGATCACGAAGGGGTGGGGGAAGGGGGCGATCGTCACTTCCGTCTGGGTGGTGCCGATCTCCGCTTCCATAAGGAACTCTTGCAGTTTACCCATTGTTTTTTACCTCTCTTTCAAAATTAGAACTGGGTGAAGGGCGTCAGGACGTCGAAGTCCTCGAAGGTGAAGTCCACGTCTTCGTCCAGGGCGTCGTCGCTGTCGCCGTCCAGCTTCGCCAGGACGACGGAGTCAGATTACAGCCGATCAACAGGACCGACTGTTTTCCGGCGGAAGACTCCTGGTCGTCATTCTCGACCACCATGTCAAAATAGACGTCCTGGCCGGTTTCCTTCCAGGTTTTCACCATGCTCCGGAACAGGGGCGTCAGATAGTAAAGGGTCATGGACCCGCTACCGCTGGCCCCGGTGGTCTTGTGTCCGGTCATGCGCTTCCCGATGGCTTGATCTCCGATTTCGATTTCTCGACGTTCGCTTCAACGGTCTTCGCGAAGAACAGTTCTTCGTTGTTCCCGTCGATCTTCGCATAGGCGCGGCCTTCCTTGCCGGAAATGGTATCAGGCGCGTTCAGGGTTTTCATTTCGGTTCACACTCCTTCCGTTAGTTGACGACGACCGTCATATACAGCTTTTCCATGCTGTCGTTCGGTTTCAGGGCGGAGTCGACGGCGACGTCGCGTTTCCCGGTTCCCTGGGCGATCGTGATGTCTTCGGACACGAAGTCGCTGATCGCGTCGATGTCCTGATATTGCAAGGCCAGGGACACAAGGTCGGCCTTGAAAAGCTGGCGGCCGGTGTCGCTGTTGGTGACTTTCCCGATGTACGAGTCGCCGAAGATACGGGCGACGTCGTTCGCCCAGCCGTCCAGGACGCGGATCACGCGGTTCGACGTCCAGTCTTCGGTCATGCCGCCGAAGGTAGTCAGGCTGTTAATGTCAGTCAGGACGCGCGCGGTTCCGTAGTCGGCATAGAAAACGAACTCGCCAGCCTGGATCGCCGCTTCAAACTGGGACTTCGTATATTTGATGTCCACGTCCACGGCGCGTCGTAGGCGGTATTTGTCAGGCTTTTGTTGATCTCCGCGCCGGCGGATGCGCCAGCGACCCACGCGACGGCCTTTTCGCCGGGTACGGTGGTCCCGTCGTTTAGAACGACGCCGTTCCTCACGTTGATCAGACCGATGTTGTCGCCCTTGTAGTCGTACAGGACGCCGACGACCTTCTTTCCTTCATCGTCGCGAAGACGCTTGACGAAGGTCGCATACAGGGCCTTTGTCGTGTCGTCGTCGCCGGGATAGCCGATCACGTTGAAGGACTCCACTTCGAAGGCGTTCAGAGCGTTCGTGTGGGCGGTTCCGTTGACGGTCCCGTTCGTGCCGCCGGTCAGTTTGGTTACCACGGCCGTTTCCAGTGACGCCGCCGTCCCGAAGGTGACGAAGTCGTTCGCTTTCAGTCCGGCCGACCCGCTGGTTTTGGCGACGGTCTGGGAGTCCATGACCATTCCGTCAAGGTAGGTCACGACGTCGACGTCGGTCGCGTTGTCGGCATTAGTCAGGATCGCGACGCTGATCGCGTTTCCGCGTGTACCGCCATAGGCCGCCGTGACGGTCATTCCTCCGACGGTCGCGGTCGCCTTTTCACCGCCAGAATTGACGCGATAGATCAGAAGCTCCTGGCGCGTTTCAGGGCTTCACGGACCAGAAGAATGTCGGCCGCCGTAGGATCGTAGCCGAAGACAGTCAGGGCGGTCTTGTTGAAGTCCTCTGCATACATGGAAAAGACCTTGTTTTCAGGTCCCCAGTTCAGTTCAAGGGGAAGGGCCGCGACGCCGCGCGTCCCCATTTTGACGACGCTTCCCAGGCTGACAAAATTGATATACGCGCCGGGAAGGATTTTGTTTTGAACGGTAAAAGTTCCACCTCCGATGGGCATGACTTACACCTTCCTTTCCAGAAAATCAGTGACCAGGCGGACGGCCTGGTCCTTTGTGTAGACCTTCCCGTCTTCCAGGACAGCCGCGACGGCGTCCCTGGGAAGATTCAGGGTTTTCGCTTTGACCAGCTGTTCCTTCGTGAAGGTCGGTTCCGCCGCCTGGTCTGCGGCGGGGACCTTTTTTTTTGTTGCCATTACTTCACTTCCTCCGTTTGGTCCAGGGTTTCCATGAAGGGGATTTCCGGCGGCGTCAGCACGAAGAAGAAGTCTGCGTCGAAGATGAACTGATAGACACGGGCGTTCTTGTTCGTTTTCGCCTTTTGCCCGGTCAGCCGGATCGTCCGGGTTTTCTGTTCCGTTTCCAGAACCACCAGCGTCTCAAACTGGTCATACATGGCTTCGGCCCAGGCGTTAAACTCCATGTTTTCCTTCGATTTCAGGAAATACAGGACTTCGAACTGGATCGACCGCTTCCGTCGGCGGTCCAGGTGTTTTCCTGTTCCGACTCTATGATCCCGACGAAGAACTGTCCGTCGCGTCCTTTGGGATTTCGCCGACATAGACTTTCGATCCGGCCACAGGCCGCCAGCTTCGCCGCGATCGCTTCGGTGAAATTATTCAGGGTCACGCCAGATCACCGTCCTTCACTTGGATTTCCTGGTGGGTTGCATAGACGGCCGGGCGGCCCACCACTTCAAACGTCAGAAGACGCTGACTGGTCGGGTCCACACGGCCGAACCGTTTCAGGGAAACGCGGTCGCAGGAAGGACCAGAAGATCAGGGGAAGCGAACAGAACGGCGTCATAGTCGACTTCGTTCTGTGCGTTAGTCTGCTGGCTCTTGTCGCTTCCTGAATACGACAGCGCACAAATGATTTCAGAATATTTCACGACGGGAACGGCCTTCGTGATGTGGTTCGCCCCCGTCACGGGTTCGGTCCGGCTGATCGTGGCGGTGTCTTCGTAGGTCATTTCGATCGTCGCGCGTTCTGCGGCGGGGTTTCCGAACATACGATCACCACCTTAACTTCCGGTATTCGTTCAGAACCGTCCGCCAGCCGAAGAAGTCCTGGCCGTCTGCGCCCAGGTTAAAGGTCGACGCCGATCCGGACGCGCCGGAAGCATTGGCGAAGGACGTCTGGACGTCCCCGCGCTTCACGGACGCGACCGGACCGACGGCCGCCTGGGTGGTCCCCAGGCCGGCGGCCTTGTAGTAGCTGACACACATGACGATCAGGGCGTTTTCCAGCGGGGTGGGAAGTACGTCCTGATTGATGTAAGATAGGACAGCGTTTTCAACTGTTTGGATAACGACAAGCAGAAGGTCATCTTGATCCGTCCATGTTAGTCCCAGAAGTTTTTTTACTTTTGCCAAACGATTTTCCTGCAACGCGAAATTATTTTTTTCATCCTTTTGATGCACTTTTCGTCACCCTTTCCGTTGGTTCCTACTTGCTCACGCCCTTTTCCTGAATCAGATCGACGATCTGGACCTTTGTGGCGTCGTCAGGAACCGCAATTCCGGCCGCATGGGCGGCTTCCAGAAGTTCAGCCTTGTTCATCTTCGCCAGGGGCTTGTCGCCCCCGTCAGCGGCCTTCTGTGGCTCGTAGGGGGCATAATCCGCGCTTTTACGAAGCTGGTCTTCGACCATTTGACTTCTGGGTTCCAGGATCACGTCGGTTCGCTTGTTGATAAACTTCACGGGGTTTCCTCCTTTCTCCGCGTCTGCCTTCCGGACTTAATCGGAAGTGACGCTGGTGGAGTAGTGGAAGATCAGGTCGGGGGTCAGGGCCTTCGTGCCATAGTCGAAGAACATAGACACGCCGTAGTCGTTGGACAGGGGGATCTTCTCCGGCTCCCCGTAGGGGTAGATCACCACCGGCTGTGCGATCGCGCCTTCGATTATAGCGATCATGTGACAGGTGGTGGTCTTGGTGACTTCCACGGTCTCAGAGGTCACGGGAAGGTTGATGGAAGAATAGACGCGGACGCCGTGGAACAGGGCGAAGTCTTCGGCGGCGGTGTCAACATTGGCGTTGTGGGTGTTCTTGTCCAGGTAGGTTCTGATCTTGCCGTAGAAAACGGGGTCTAGGACTAGGCGGATCAGGTTCCGGGGAACGCCGCGAACATAGTCGTTCTTCACGGTTTCAAGGGTCTGGATCAGGGCTTCCACCTGGGCTTCGATGTCGGTTTCGGCGGTGGTGAAGGCGGTTCCCTTCGTGGCCGCACAGGTGAAGAAGGCGGCGTCCAGTTCGGCCGCCACGGTGTCGACATGGTTGTCGGCACGGCGCGCATGATGTTTCCGACGCGAAGGTGTCCAGGTCAAACTTCGCGGCTTCCTCGACGATCTCGCGGTGGGTGTCCAGGTTGACGGTGTCGGGGGAACGGTCAGCGCGGTTCCCTTGCCGGCGGTTCTGGCGGTTCCGTATGCCTGGGACGCGCTGTTCTTAAAACGCTTATACTCCACAGAACCGGACGCGGGGTTCCCGGTGTAGGACTGGGACTTCAAGCCGGAAGACAGGGTTTCCTTCTGAATGTTGGCGATCACCAGACCGGACAGTTCGGCCAGTTCGACCTTCGTAGACCCGTTCTGGATCAGGCTGATAGCTTTGGTTCTTGCCATTGAAAATCATTCCTTTCGTTTTGTTGTGGTTTGGCGGGTTAGATCACGACAGGGCCGTCGGTTTTCGCGGCCGGCTCCTGACGTGCGCCGGGGTCAGCGGGTTTCGCGCCCTTGATGTCGGGGTTCTTTCCCGGCTCCTGGGACTTAAACAGGTACGCCTTCGACTCCTTCAAGGGTTTCAGAAGGCCGTCCAGGTCCGTTTTCAGTGTGCCGGCGTCGTCGACCTCGATTTTGTCAAGGTCTAGAAGTGAAATGATGTCGGCGGGGTCGTGTGCCTTATCCGCCAGGGCCATTCGAAGGGCTGTGTTCTTCTGGATTTTCGCAATCTCCTTCTGGTGGTCAGTTCGAAGGGTGTCGATCGTGGCCTGGGCGGTTTTGACGTCATCCGCGATCTTCGCCGGGTCGCCGGACCCGCCGATCGCTTTCAGGGCTTCGGCGGCAGCTTTCAGGGCGTTTTCCGCGCTGGTCTTGCCGCTGTTGGCCCCGTTGAACTTTTCGGCCGGGACGAAGGTCCCGTCGTTTCCGACGACCAGGTCCACGTCCTTTCCGTCCTTGCCCTTGCCCTTCAAGGCCGCTTCGACCTGGCTTGTCAGGTCTTCCCCCAGAATGGTTTTTACGCTCTCGGTGATCATGGTTTGCTCCTTTCTCCGCTGTCTTTATCGTGACTTCCACACGCTTTGCGGTCCCGCCTGGTCGCCGGACGGGTGCGGCTGTTTTGGGTATGAAAAAGACGCTTCCCCGTGCAGGGAAACGCCTTGATCAACAGGTATAAAAAACGCCGCCTTGCGGCGACGTTCCTTTATTCGGGGTGGTATTGGCACTTCAAACAAACTTCCTGGTTCCGATCCGTGAACTTCATATAGTCAGGCAGTTCGGACATGGGGGACAGTTCTTCGAAGACCAGGGCGGCGTCGAAACAGTCCATAGCGTCGATTTCCCTATCCACGATCGGACAGCGGCACTTCTTATTTTCCATTCTCGATCACCTCCATAACGTCCTTCACGGCTCCCTTGAACTGGTCCCGTTTGAAGGCGGTTCTGATTTCGTTGTCGGCGTTCAGCACATAGGCCGCGCCGTCTGCGGAATAGTAGTTCGTAAAGGTCATTCCGGTCCAGTGTTTCCGCTTTAGGGAGAAGATCGCGCTTTCGATGAACGACCGTGCTTCCGCTTCGGTTACACTGTGACCGTGATCCGCGACGTGTTCGGCGTTCAGCCACAGCGACGTCGCGTCGATAGGCTCCGGCGGAACTCTGACAGTCCCATAAACGCCGGTGTCCCTGATCTTCTTGTATAGGGTGAAGTCGTCCCTGGCGGCTTCTGGAACGCGCCCCTTGTAGGAATAGAAGGACTTCAAGTCCGACCAGGCGGCCGGGTCCCTGTACTTCATTTCCTGGAAAGCGTCAAGATCAGGCGGGGCGTCGGCTCCCAGCCGGTCAGCATACCGGGCGAACTGTTCCGCGTCTGCCTTTACATTATACGCCTTCTGGCGTTCTGTTTCAACATAGCCGGAACCATGTTCGGCCACTTGCTGATCATACCATTCTTCGTATGTCATATTCTTCGGCATGGGTTTACCGGAATTGTACCAGTCAAGGGCGTCGTCCGGATCGTATTCGACCGTAGCACAACGGTCGTTCGGGTGCATGGGCGGATAATTCACGCCGGCCTGGGCGTCCTTCACCTTGAAGTGTTTTCCGTCCAGGGCGGCGCACACTTCACAGGTTTGGCTGTCCAGGGTTGCGACATATTCATATTCGTCCACGCCGGCCGCGTTATAGGCGGACTTGTCCGCTTCGCTGTGGAAATGGGTCGTTTCCGTCCGGATCAGCCGTTCGGCCGCTTTGTAGGACTGCCCCATCTTCCCGGACAGTTCCTTCGACATGGCGGCTACGCTCTTTCCTTGCATGACGCCTTGTGTGATGATCTCCCGGACGTGGAACAGAAGGGCCTGTTTGTTCTGCCACAGCCGATCGGAGAACATAGCCCCAGACCAGGGGTAGGACAGAACATTTTCCACGACACTTTCGTCCAGCTTCGCGAACTCATGTATAAAGCCGACGCGGGACTGAATGTCATAAATCTTCTTGTAGTAGCCTTCCTGGAAGCGTCGCCGAACTCCGCCTTCATCTGTGCCACGCCTGTTTCGAACAGGTCGTTCAGTTTCAGGTCGATCTGTCCCAGAAGGGCTTCCAGGCGGGAAATACGGCTGTTCGTGGACAGGGCGTCCAGTTGGGCCGTCAGAAGTGCTTTGACGCGCGGGTCAGGCTCCGAAGCGATCCTGGCGACGTATTCGCCCAGGGTCGCCTTCCATTCCTGGAACTCTTTCCGTGTCAGAAGGCGGACGGCCTGGTCATAGGTCAAGCCGTGCTTCCCGGCGTAGCGGGAATAGAAGTCGCCGATCTCCCTTCGTATCGCCTGGGCGGCGCGTTCATATTCCTTGAACATTTTCGCCGTCAGACCGACGCCCCGAAGATACGCTTCACGCTCTCTTTGAAGGGCGCGGGCGATCCAGTATTCTTTATTCCTCGCCATTCAGGCCACCAGCCTTTCCAGCGGCCCCTTCCTGGCCTTCCTGGGCCGTCTGTGGGCCGTTTCCGGCTCCCAGGGTATCGTCGAACAGGCCCGTTCCAAAGTCGGCCATAGCGGCCTTCTTTTCGTCGTCAATGCGGTCCAGTTCTTCGTCGACGTCAGTGACCCAGGGGTGATTTTGAAGGATCGTCCGCTTCGAGATCAGCCGTCACTGGTTCGGGCGTTGTTGATGATGTCCGTTTCGTTGACAGGAAGGTCCATGTTGAAGACGATGTCGAAGTCTTCGCCGGTGAAGTCCCCCTGGCCGGTGATCTGGAAGTAGACGTCAATGAACAGTTTCAGCCGGTGGAAGGTGTCTTTCAGTTCCGTCCCCAGGGAGTCACAGTCGGCGTCCAGGTCCATATATCGGAAATTGATCGCCGATCCGCTGGCATTCCCCAGTTCAGGTCCTTCGTGTCCACGGCCGCCGCGAAGTCGTATATGTCGCGCCGCTCATTGTCCAGAAAAGACATGACGCGTCGATGTTCAGGTCTGCCTGTAATTTGTCCACGCCGCCGTCGGAAGTGACCTTGATCGCCATGTGTTCCTTCAAATCCTTCAAAAACTCCGCCAGGTCTGCCCCGCCATAGTTCCGAAGAATATAGATGAACTTCGCCACGTCCCGAAGGACGTCGGCCGTCACGCTGTTCTGCCAGTTGATGTCGTCGATCAGGTCCTTCACGAAGTAACACAGGGGAAGTTCTTCTTCGTTGTATTTCAGCCAGGCGATCGGAACTTCGTCCCAGTTGTACGCCTTTTCGCCGACGGTGAAGTGTGGTTCTGTCCAGTCGCTTTCCTCGGTGCCGTGGTCCTTGTCGACGTAGAAGTCGCCGGCCCCGGTCCCCGCGAAGGCGTCCGTCTTGAAATACTTCACGCCGCCGGTCCACCAAAATTCGGCGTGTGTGATCAGGTGCTTTCTGGTCCCAATGTAGATGATCTGGTCATAGAAGCGAATGAAGGCGTCCAGCTTCGTTCGTTCGGAGTCGCGCCACAGGGGGACGACCTCTGTCGAAGGGACGCGCATGAAGGCCAGTTTCCCGTCCTCGAAGTAGGGTTGAAGCCAGGCGATCCCGGACTTGACCGCGCCTTTCCCCAGGCTCTTGATCTTCCGGCGGAAGGTCTGGTCGAAGACAGTGTTCAGGGCGTCGCCATAGGCTCCGTTTTCGGTGTCCACGGTCCAGGGCTTCGACAGAAGGTAATTCGCTTTCTGATCCACCAGCTTTTTCAGGATCGGCCGTTCGATCTTCGTGTTCGACCGATTGGCGACGTCGACCGTCTTCTTCTGGACGGAAGACCTGTTTCTGTAATATGCTTCGGCTTCCACCATGATCTGATACTGGGGGGACTTCTTGAACTCCCGTATTTCTTCACTGACAATCTGGGCCAGGGTCATAGTTCGCCTTTTCGGGGTCAGACAGGATCAGGTTGATCCTGTCCATGACAGACAGTTCCATTTCTTCCACCTCACTTCAAAACTTCGATAGACGAACCGCGTCGCGGACGCTCCACGCCATAGCGAAGGGCCGCCATAGCGTCGTCCATGAACTCCACGGGTTCGTCGATGTAAAGACCCGTGGTCGGATCCTTTTTCCATTTCCACTGTTGGACTTCCTTCAAGGTGTTCACACAGGACGGGTGAATGTGGATTTTTCGCCCTTTCAGGAAGTCGATCTGCGCCTTTACGCTTCCGGGTTCTTTCTTCACAGGGTAGGCCCGGAAGCCGGCCTTTTGCCATGTTCTGATCCGGTCCGGCTCTGCGGAGTCACAGAACATTTCCACGCGGGGGTCGACTCCGACCTGTCGGGCTAGGTTGATAATTTCTTCGGTGTCCTTCTCGAAGACATACAGTTCCGAACAGACATAGACTTCGCCGTCCTTCCAGCCGATCCCCAGAAGGGCGTCGGCGTGGTTGAAGCCGAAGTCCTGGCCATAATAGAAGCCGTCAAAACAGTCCCGGCCAGTCGGGAAGTCGTGGACCTTAAAGTTCGTCAAGATCAGCCGCCCAGCTCGCCCCATTCTCCCAGGCCATACACGCGATAGCCTTCCGGGTCTTCTTCCTTGCGTCGCTCCATGCGGCGAAAATAGGCCGGGTCTATGAAACGGTTCGTCCGGTAGGTTGAATGATGTGTCAGGACGTCCGGATCGGCCTTGTCGAAGTAGCGGGCCTTGATCCAGTGTGTCGCGCTGACCGGGTTGAAGGTCATTGTGATCTGGTAATACAGATTCGGGTTCAGGTCGTCCAGGTTGCCACGAAGACGGTCGTCCAGAATGTCGACGTCTTCCGGAAGAAGTTCCGTCGCTTCCTCACACCATATCCAGACCAGTTTCCCGTTCTTGAAGGTGATGGACTTGATCTTCTCACGCTGGCGCTGGTCCTTGACTCCCCGGAAAATGATTCGGTTCCCGGTGATCTTACATTCCAGGGCCAGGGGGTTCAGGTTGACCTTCCAGAAGCGGTCAGAATAGGGGCCGAACATTCGATAGATCGCCGCCTGTAACTCTGCGAAGGTACTGTCGCGGTTCGTTTCTTCGATCTTCCGGACGACGACCAGGTTCGCGCCCTGGTAGGCGGATCAGACAGTTTCGCTATGTAGTCCTGGGCGATATTCACAGACTTCCCGGAACCGGCGGACCCCTTCAAAATACGGTAGCGGCCGCGCCACTCATTCACAGTGCGGAAGACCGGGTTGAACTGGGCCGACGCTCTGAACTCAACTGTCCGGGCCGTAGTCATAATTGATCACCACCGTCACAGGGGCGGTGCTGTCCGGGCTGTCCTTGAACATTCCCAGGTGCTTTCCGCACAGTTCCAGGGCCTTCAACTTATCCGCCAGTCGGATTTCCCGTTCCACGCCGTCGCCGGTTTCGCCGGGGATCACCTTTACCTTCACGGAAGCGATCGCGGCCATGTCGTCGCGGGAAGCGTCGTTCAGGACCGTCGCTTTGTTCATATCAATCACATCAGAGGCGTTTACAAAAGCAACTCTGGCCAACTCGCGGACGACGCGGTCAGCATTTACACCGGTGCGCTTTGACCGTTCCGCCATCGCTTTGTCTATGCGCGCGCGTATTTCAGGTTTTTTCAGGTTTTCACTTCCCACCGATCCCGCACTCTCGGGTTTGTATCCTGCACGAATTGCAGCCTGCGTCGCATTTAAATCAATGAGGTATTCTTCGCAAAAGAGTTGCTGTTTCTTGGTCATTCGCCACCTCACCACCTCATTTATAATTTATATCGGTACAAAAATAGCGAACCGCCTGGGGGAAGGCAGTCCGCTGGTATCGGTTTAAATTGCCGGATGCTGGCCTCCGGCGGAGCCTCGCGTTTCTCTTCCCCGCGCAAGTCAGCCTTTCGGC
>ENA-OQEX01000874-OQEX01000874.1-human-gut-metagenome-genome-assembly--contig:-NODE-874-length-13360-cov-3.689186_pt1 | contig 13360 bp, 27 predicted proteins | sample MGYA00242802_ERZ504649 | MGnify/ENA primary metagenome ERZ504649 (study PRJEB26092, sample SAMD00036194) | human gut metagenome | host: Homo sapiens | study: EMG produced TPA metagenomics assembly of... | reverse complement strand
CTCCGTGAGGAGCATTCGGAGGGATAATCCCCCTGTCAGACTAACGCTGACCATCCCCTTTTCAAGGGGGACATTCTTAGAAATTAGTTTGTGTGCTTGAAAAATATTACCGTAGGGGCGAACATCGTTCGCCTGAGACTCCTCAGTCAAGCCTGCGGCTTGCCAGCTCGTACTGAGCGGTCCCCTTTGTCATCTACGATGACATTTCCCCACCCCGTGGGGAATCACCTCTGTAGAGGAGCCTTATATCGGGTTCTCGAGACAAAAATTCCCCGGAGGGGTAACAGGCGGCTGCTGCCGCCGTAACACTGCCTTTCTCAAACGTTAGATGGGGGGTAAGGTCAGCAACGACCCGTTGTAAATTGGCTATTGCAATTTTTGTTGTTTTCTTGTATAATAAGAGATACAGCATACCGGGAAAGCATAGGCTTTCGGGGGAACGGGTGCTGTTTTCGCATTCGTTTTGTTCCGGCAGAAAACCGCCCGGAACACTCGGGAAAGGAATCTCTATGAAACATATGACCAAAAAGATCGCCGGACTGGGTCTCGGTCTGGCGCTGGTGCTGGGCTGCGGCGTGGGTACGCTGTCGGCTGCGGCAACCTCGGTGGGCGATGTGATCGCTCACGCCTACGCTGTGGGTCTGCCGGAGGCGCAGATCCAGCAGTGCATCGCACAGTACAGCGGCGGTAATTATACCTCCGAACAGTGCGATAGGGCAATCGCTGCCCTGGATAACTGGGCAAGCCAGCGTGACCAGAAGATCGAGGACGAACTGAACAAAGGCACTACTGCCCCGGCAGATAACGCCGACTCCTCCGCCGGCGAGACGACTACCACTGCCGCAAAGGCAAACGGCAGCAGCGCAGCGCAGACGACCACACCCTCTGCCAAGGATTTTATGGATATGACCCTGGATGAAAAGGTCAGCTATATCAATAGCCTGCCGGCAGATAAACGGGACAGCTTCGTGCAGAACATGAGCAACGACGAGCGCAACAGCTTTCTGAAACAGCTGGACACCAGCGACCAGCTGGATATCATCGCCAGCATGGCAGACGTGGGCGAGGCGTTCGGCGTGAACTTCTCGGTGGATGAGATCTCCGACGGCGCAATTTCCATCAGCGCCCATGACGCAGATGCAACCTGGTGGGCGTGTCCACCTTTGGCAATACGGTAGAGGCAACCGGTATCCCGTATACCGTTCCGGTGCTGATCGGCGGCGGCGCAGTTGTCCTGGCGGCAGCCGGACTGGGCATCGTCCTCTGCCGCAGCAAGAAATCGTGAGGCGGCGTGTATGAAAAAGAAAACTACATCCAGACTGCCGCTGCCTCTGTGGGCGCAGATCCTGCTGCCGCTGCTGGTGGCTGTGCTTTGCGCCGGCATCCTGCTGCTGGGCAGCATTCGCCCGTATGAGATGGCGAAAACTTATCTGAAAGTTGCCTTTATGGACGGCAGCGGCGTTGTTTCTGACAACGGCACAAACGGGCTGAACATCGTCCAGACGGACATCGACACCGACTATACCGGCGAGACCGCAGAAGAGGGTACGCCGGTGGTCTCGGACTATGGCAGCCAGTGTGCTGTGCTGGAGGCGAAATCCATCGGACTGTATGCGCCGGTCTACTGGGGCGGCGGTGCGGAACTGCTGGAAGAGGGCGCCTGCCAGACACCGGCATCTGCACTGCTGGGCGCATCGGGGAACTCTGTCATCAGCGCCCATGTCAACACCTTTTTCCATGATCTGAACCAGCTGAAGGTGGGGGATACGGTGACGGCGTATACCACCTACGGCAAATTCACCTATGAGGTCACGGAGCAGATCACCTTTGACGCATCAGACAAGTCCTATCTGAAAAAGACGGACGACGAGCGTCTGACCCTGTACACCTGCGAGATGCAGCTCCTCGGCTCATCCTCGAAACGGGTGGGCGTGGTCTGCAAGCTGACGGATAAGGCGTTCTATACCGATGCCGGCACAAGTGCGGAAGGAGGCAACCAATGAGCAAAGCAACAACTTCCGGAATGGGAAAAGGCGGACTGCTGCTCCGGCTGATCCTGTCGATTCTGCTGGTGTTTTCCCTGCTGGGAACAGTGGGCAGCGCCGTGGGCGTTTCCGTCCTGTGCGGTCCGTCCCAGCTGATCTCCCAGATGCACCGACACGATGCTGGTCAGAAGGTCTACGACAGCCTGAATACCAAGTTCCAGAACGACTATAACACCACCGCTGTCCCGGCAGAGGTATACATGGGCACCATCTCCGTGGACTGGCTGGAACAGTGCATGGAGAACAAGGTGACGGCGCTCTATGGAAAAGGCAGCGGAGACATTGATTTTTCGGCACTGGAGAGCAGCATCACAGACTACTTTGAAAAGTACGCAGAGGAGAACAACTGCGCAAAGGATGATACCTACAACGAAAAGCTCCGGGAGACCATCGACAACGGAGAAAAGATCATCTCCGATGCCACAGATCTCCTGCGGACAGAGACCCTACAGAAATCGGGCTATCTGTCCAAGCTGCATAAGCTGCGGACACTGACCTTTGCAGGCGAGGGTGTCTGCGGCGTGCTGACGGTACTGCTGCTGTTGCTGCTGCGGAACCGCTACTGGATCGGCACCGGCTGTTTCGGCGCAGGCGCATTGCTGACTGCCGGGGCAGGGGTGATCTTCGGCACAGGCGTGATCCATCGGTTCGTACTGAAAGAGGCGGCTGTTTACGCCGTCGTCACCGGCACGATGACGGCACTCACCACGGCGGTGCTGGTCTCCGGCATCGTCCTGCTGGCGCTGGGCGTGGTGCTGCTGGCACTGCATCTGAAAGGACAGCGCTCGGAGAAAGCGGAATAAAGGCAACACCGCACAAAGCTTGTGCGTAAGATGCGAAGCCGGATTTTTCGGCAGATTGCATAGAAATTTCGCAGGCATACTTTGTAGTCGCAATCAATCCTAGTGCGACACTCCTTTGTCCTCGGGCAGAATCCTGCCTCGAACGCAGTCGTCTGGCAAGGAATTTCTGGGCAATATGACGGAAAATCAGCAAGCAGATTGCGTGCAAAGCCGTCAGGCGGGCTTTGTGCGGGGTTGCCTAAAGACAAATCCAGACAGAAACAGCCGCACGGCAGGAGATGCTGTGCGGCTATACTATTTATATAGGGATTTCGGCGTGCAGGAGACCGGTAAAAGCGTGAATTTTGCGGCTTTACAAAAAGTTTACAAAATAATCGAAAGAAAAATCGGCAAAAGGCTTGCATTCCTTCCGGAAAGATGCTATAATATACAAGCGTGATTGCAATAGATATGCGATGAAGCGAAAGGTTGCTGGCGGTATGTCAGGTAATTTTCGTGGAGTATGTCCGATTTAAAACCGGGCGAATCAGGATAACCACACAGTCTGTGTACATTTCACCAGCATGGCTCTAGCTATGCCGGTTTGTACTGCTGTTTGCACTGGCTCGGAAACATTTGCGTTTTCGAGCTTTTTTGTACGCCGGCGCTGGAAACACCCGGCGGCGTGGAAAACTTCCTGACGGAGAGCAGAAATTCTCCGGCCCCCCAACAATACGAAGGAGGCGAAAAAATGGCAGTCAACGAAAAAATCAGAATCAAGATCAAGGGCTATGAGCACGCTACAGTAGATGCAGCAGCAGCCAAGATCGTAGAGGCAGCAAAGAGAAGCGGTTCTCAGGTTTCGGGTCCGATCCCGCTCCCGACCGATAAGGAGATCGTCACCATCCTGCGTGCAACTCACAAGTACAAGGATAGCCGTGAGCAGTTCGAACGCCGTACTCACAAGCGCCTGATCGACGTTGTACGTCCGACGCAGAAGACCACTGAGGCTCTGCAGAAGCTGGAGATCCCGGCAGGCGTAGACATCGTAATGGAACTCAAGTAAGAATCTCTGATTCTGAAAGCGGCAGAAATTGCCGCAGGGCGGTAGGCATACCGCCGGTCATGTTGACGGATCTGAATCGTCAACCAATAACCAACAGGAGGAAATCAAAATGCAGAAAGCAATTATCGGCAAGAAGGTCGGCATGACCCAGATCTTCGATGAAGCCGGAAAAGTGATCCCGGTTACTGTTGTAGAAGCTGGCCCGTGCGTTGTCATCCAGAAGAAGACAACCGAAAACGACGGCTATGATGCAGTTCAGCTGGGCTATGGCGATGTGACCACAAAGCACGTTACCAAGCCGATGCAGGGACACTTCGCAAAGGCAGATGTCGCAGCCAAGAAGACACTGAAGGAATTCCGTCTGGCTGACTGCGCAGCTCTGAACGTAGGCGATGTCGTAAAGGCAGACACTTTCGCAGTAGGCGACAGCGTAGATGTCAGCGGCACCAGCAAAGGTAAGGCTATGCCGGCGCAATCAAGCGTCACAATCAGCGCACACTGAGAGAAACTCACGGTACTGGTCCGGTAGCCGCCAGCCTGGTTCTATGGGTGCCTGCTCCTCCCCGTCCCGTATCTACAAGGGCAAGGGTATGGCAGGTCACATGGGCGCTGAAAAGGTTACCGTACAGAATCTGGAAATCGTAAAGGTTGACAGTGAAAATAACCTGATCGCCATCAAGGGTGCTGTCCCGGGCGCAAAGGGTGGAATTGTTGTCATCACTGACAGCGTGAAAGCGTAAGGAAGGAGGAAACATCAATGGCAAAGATTGCAGTATTTGATATGGCTGGCCAGCAGGTGTCTGAGAGAGAACTTTCGGATGCAGTTTTCGCAGTGACTCCTAACGAGGCAGTGATGCACGCAATGGTCGTAAATTATCTGGCAAATCAGCGTCAGGGCACACAGTCTACACTGACCCGCACTGAGGTTGCCGGCGGCGGCAGAAAGCCGTGGAGACAGAAGGGAACAGGTCACGCAAGACAGGGTTCTATCCGTGCTCCGCAGTGGGTACACGGCGGCGTTGCACTGGGCCCGAAGCCCCCGTGACTATCGTTACGCTCTGACCAAGAAGACAAGAAGAGTTGCTATGAAGTCTGCACTCTCCACAAAGGTTCTGGATCAGAACATGATCGTTCTGAACTCCCTGAAGGTGGAAGAATTCAAGACAAAGACCATCGTTGCAATGCTGAAGGCACTGAACGTAGAGGGCAAGGCTCTGCTGGTTACCGCTGAGGCTGACAGAAGGTCGTTAAGAGTGCAGCAAATATCGCAGGCGTGAAGACAGCAGCTGTCAACACCCTGAATGTATATGACATCCTCAACTATGACAAGTTCATCGTTGCAGAGGATGCTGTCGCAAAGATCGAGGAGGTGTACGCAAAATGAAAGCAGCACAGGATATCATTCTGACTCCGGTCATCACCGAGCGCAGCGTCGACGATATGGCTGAGAGCAAGTACACTTTCAAAGTAGCAAAGGATGCCAACAAGGTTGAAATTGCAAAGGCAGCAGAAGAACTGTTTCAGGTACAGGTTCTGAAGGTTAACACCGTAAACTGCACCGGTCACACCAAGCGCATGGGCAGAAGCGTAGGCAAGCGCCCGGATTTCAAGAAGGCTGTTATCACCATCAATCCGGAGCCGACCGCAGACAAGGACGGCAAGAAGCGCAAGGGTACCATCGAATTCTTCGACGGTATGTTCTAAGTTACAGATAATTAACAGGCTGTAACAAGTATGGGAGTGATGCTCCCGCAAATCTGGCATTTTATGAGGAGTGAAAAGAATGGCCATTAAGACCTATAAACCGACGACCCCGTCTCGCAGAAATATGACTGTGACCGATTATTCGGGTCTGTCGAAGGTAAAGCCGGAGAAGAGCCTGCTCGAGCCGCTGAAGAAGAACTCGGGCCGCAACAGCTACGGCAGAATCACCGTTCGTCACAGAGGCGGCGGTAACCGCAGAAAATATCGTGTCATCGACTTCAAGCGCAGCAAGGACGGCGTGAACGCAACTGTTCTGACTCTGGAATACGATCCGAACAGAAGCGCATTCATCGCACTGGTTCAGTATGAGGATGGCGAAAAGCGCTACATCCTGGCAGCTGAAGGCTGAAGGTCGGCGACGTAGTTCGCTCTGGCTCTGATGCAGACATCAAGCCGGGTAACGCACTGAAACTGATCGACATCCCGGTTGGTACCTTTATCCACGCAATTGAGCTGTATCCGGGCAAGGGCGCACACTGGTACGCAGCGCCGGCAACATGGCTCAGCTGATGGGCAAGGAAGGTGCTTTCGCACTGGTTCGTCTGCCTTCCGGCGAAATGAGAAAAGTTCCGATCGAGTGCCGTGCTTCTATCGGCCAGGTTTCTAACATCGACCACGAAAACGTACATTACGGTAAGGCTGGCCGCATGAGAAACAAGGCTGGAGACCGACAGTCAGAGGTTCTGTTATGAACCCGAACGATCACCCGCACGGTGGTGGTGAAGGTAAGTCTCCGATCGGTCGTCCGGGACCTGTTACTCCTTGGGGTAAGCCGGCTCTGGGTTATAAGACTCGTGCAAAGCACAAGGCATCCGATAAGTATATTGTAAAGCGCCGCAACGGTAGATAAGGGAAAGGAGGAACACACTCATGAGCAGAAGTATCAAAAAGGGACCTTACGTCCAGGAAGTCCTCCTCAAGCGTGTACAGGCAATGAACGAAGCCGGCGAGAAGAAAGTGCTCAAGACATGGAGCCGTTCTTCTACCATTTTCCCGGATTTCGTAGGCCACACTATCGCTGTGCATGACGGTCGCAAGCACGTTCCGGTATATGTAACAGAAGATATGGTAGGACACAAACTGGGTGAATTCGCACCGACAAGAACCTTTAAGGGTCACGCTGGTTCTAAGACATCCAATAACGGAAAGTAAGCGGAAGGAGGAGATCACATGGAAGCAAGAGCATATCTGAGAAATGCCCGCATTTCACCCCGCAAGGTGCAGATCGTTCTGGATCTGATTCGTAATAAGCCTGTTGATATCGCACTGGCAACTCTGGACCTCACTCCGAAGGCTGCCAGCCCGCTGCTGGAAAAGCTTTTGAAGTCCGCAATTGCAAATGCAGAAAACAATCACAGCATGAACAAGGATAATCTTTATGTTGCAGAGTGCTTCGTAACACCGGGTCCGACCATGAAGCGGATCATGCCGAGAGCACAGGGCAGAGCCTATCGCATTTTGAAGAGAACTTCACATATCACGATTGTTCTGAAAGAAGAAGAGTAAAATCCAGTAGGAGGTTGAGTTATGGGCCAGAAGGTTAATCCGCACGGTCTCCGTGTCGGCGTCATTAAAGATTGGGATTCCCGCTGGTTTGCGAATAAGTCTGACTTCGGCGATACGCTGGTAGAAGATTATAACGTTCGTAAGTTCATCAAGAAGAACCTGTATGCAGCAGGTGTTCCGAAGATCGAGATCGAGCGTTTCGCAGATAAGGTTAGAATCCACATCCACTGCGCAAAGCCGGGCGTTGTTATCGGCCGTGGCGGCGCAGAGATCGAAAAACTGCGTGCGCAGCTGGAAAAAATGCTGAACAAGCAGGTTTATGTCAACATCGTAGAAGTAAAGCAGCCGGATATGGATGCACAGCTGGTAGCTGAAAAGATCGCACTGGATCTGGAGAATCGTATCTCCTTCCGCCGTGCAATGAAGCAGTCCATCGGCAGAACCATGCGCCTGGGCGCAAAGGGTATCAAGACAAAGGTTTCCGGCAGACTGGGCGGTGCAGAAATCGCTCGTTCCGAAAGCTATCACGAAGGTACCATTCCGCTTCAGACCATCCGTGCTGATATCGACTATGGTTTCGCAGAAGCCCACACCACCTATGGCCGCATCGGCGTAAAGGTTTGGATCTATAAGGGCGAAGTTCTCAAGGGTGACGCTGCTAAGGCTGCCGCTCAGAGAGAAAAGGTAGAGAGAAAGTCCCGGGACAACAACCGTGGCGGCAGAGATGACCGCCGCCGTCGTGACAACCGGAACGGTGACCGCAGAAATGGCGGCAATTTCCGCCGTGACGCTAGAAGAGAAGGAGGTAACCAGTAATGCTGCTTCCTAAGAGAGTAAAATACCGTCGTGTTCACAGAGGACGTATGACGGGTAAGGCAACCAGAGGTAATTTCGTAAGCAACGGTGAGTACGGCATCCAGGCGCTGGAGCCGGCATGGATCACCTCAAACCAGATCGAAGCAGCCCGTATCGCTATGACTCGTTATATCAAGCGTGGCGGTCAGGTTTGGATCAAGATTTTCCCGGATAAGCCGGTAACAAAGAAGCCGCTCGGCACTCGAATGGGTTCCGGTAAGGGCGCTCCGGAGTACTGGGTAGCAGTCGTTAAGCCGGGCAGAGTTATGTTCGAGATCGCAGGCGTTCCGGAAGAGACCGCACGTGAGGCAATGCGTCTGGCTATGCACAAGCTGCCGATCAAGTGTAAGTTTGTAAAGGCTGAAAAAGGAGGCGAGCAGTAATGAAAGCAACCGAGATCAAAAATATGCCGGTAGATGAGCTGAACGCAAAGCTGGACAGCCTGAAGGAAGAGCTCTTTGCACTTCGTTTCCACTCGCAGCAAATCAGCTTGAAAATACAGCTCGCATTAAGGCTGTTAAAAAGGACATTGCTCGTGTAAAGACAGCACTGCGTCTGTCTGCACAGCAGTAAGTAGGAGGGTTTTACTGTGGCTGAGAGAAATTTGAGAAAAACCAGAGTCGGCTTGGTTGTCAGCGATAAGATGGATAAGACTGTCGTTGTAGCTATCGTCGATAATGTAAAACACCCGCTGTATAAGAAGATTGTCAAGAGAACCGTTCGCCTGAAGGCACACGACGAAAAGAACGAGTGCAGAGTCGGCGACCGTGTTGAGGTTATGGAGACCCGTCCGCTGTCCAAGGACAAGAGATGGCGTGTCATCGAAATCCTCGAAAAGGCAAAGTAATTCGAAAACATCAATAGAGTACAAACAGAACGGTTTCCGATAAGGTCGGAAGCGATTCTGAAAGGAGGAACTCGCTGTGATTCAGATGCAGTCTTATATGAAGGTTGCGGATAACACCGGTGCGAAAGAACTGATGTGCATCAGAGTTCTCGGCGGCACTCGCAGAAGATATGCCAATATCGGCGATGTCGTAGTCGCATCTGTTAAGAAAGCAACACCCGGCGGCGTGGTTAAGAAGGGCGATGTGGTCAAGGCCGTAATCGTTCGTTCTAAGAAGGGCCTTCGCAGAGAAGACGGAACCTATATCCGTTTCGATGAGAACGCTGCTGTTATTATTCGTGATGACAAAAACCCGAGCACTCGTATCTTTGGGCCGGTAGCAAGAGAGCTCCGTGATAAGGATTACATGAAGATCCTGAGCCTCGCACCGGAAGTACTGTAAGGCGGAGGTGTCAAGATGAGTAAGGTACACGTAAAAACAGGTGACACCGTTGTCCTGCTGACTGGTAAGGATGAATATCTGTACAATGACCCGAAGGATAAGTCCAAGGGCAGAAAGACCGGCAAGGTCGTAGCAGTCAGCCCGAAGGAAGGCAAGGTTATCGTTGAAGGTTTCAACGTGGTAACCAAGCACGTAAAGCCCACTCGTATGGGTCAGGTCGGCGGTATCGTCGAGACCGAAGGTGCACTGTACGCATCTAAGGTACAGCTGGTTTGCCCGAAGTGCGGCAAGCCCACCAGAATCGGTCACGTGATCGAGGACGGCAAGAAACTGCGTGTCTGCAAGAACAAGGATTGCGGCAAATCATTTGAGTAAAGGAGAAACGATATGTCTACGCTGAAAGATTATTACAATAGCACCGTTGCTCCTGCAATGATGAAGAAATTCAACTATGAAAATGTCATGCAGATCCCGAAGCTCGACAAGGTTGTTGTTAACGTAGCAGCCGGCGAAGCAAAGGAAAATGCAAAGGTGATCGATGCGATCATGACAGACCTGGCAGCAATCACCGGTCAGAAGCCGGTCGTTTGCCGTGCAAAGAAGTCGGTCGCTAACTTCAAACTGCGTGAGGGTATGCCGATCGGCGTAAAAGTTACCCTGCGTGGCGAAAAGATGTATGAGTTCGTATACAAGCTGTTTAATGTCAGCTTCCCCCGTGTACGTGACTTCCGTGGAATCAACGGCAATTCCTTCGACGGTAAGGGCAACTACTCTACCGGTATCAAGGAACAGCTGATCTTCCCGGAAATCGAGTACGATAAGATCGACAAGGTAAGAGGTATGGATATCAACTTCATCACAACGGCACAGACCGATGAGGAAGCAAAAGAACTGCTGTCTCTCCTCGGCGCACCGTTTGCGAAGTAATCAGGGAGGAAACAGTCATGGCAAAAAAGGCAATGAAATTAAAGCAGCAGAGAACTCCCAAGTTTTCCACACGTGCTTACACCCGTTGTAAGATTTGCGGAAGACCCCATTCTTATCTGAGAAAGTACGGCATCTGCCGTGTTTGCTTCCGTGAACTGGCTCATGAGGGCAAGATTCCGGGCGTAAAGAAGGCAAGCTGGTAAAAAGGAGTTCTACGAAAAGGAGGTCATTGGCATGCAGATTACAGATACAATAGCAGACATTCTGACAAGAATTCGTAATGCGAGTTCCGCACGGCACGCCACAGTTGACGTTCCCGCTTCCAATGTAAAGAAGGCAATTACCCAGATCCTGTTGGACGAAGGCTACATCAAGGGCTTTCAGGTAATTGAGGACGGCAAGCAGGGCGTGATCCGCATCACACTGAAGTATACAGACAACCGCTCTCCGGTCATCACCGGTCTGCGCCGGGTTTCCAAGCCGGGTCTGCGTATTTATTCCAGCTGTGAAGATATGCCGAAGGTACGCAAGGGATTGGGTATTGCAATCGTTTCTACCTCTAAGGGCATTATGACAGACAAGAAGGCTCGTGAGCTGAACGTCGGCGGCGAAGTCTTAGCATTCGTTTGGTAAGGAGGACACGGGATTATGTCAAGAATAGGAAAAAAACCGGTTAGTGTTCCTTCTGGCGTTGAAGTAAAGTGCGAAGACAACCTGGTAACCGTAAAGGGCGCAAAGGGCACACTGTCCAGACAGTTCTCGAAGGAACTGGGCATCGCAGTTGAAAACGGCGAAGTGATCGTAACTCGTCCGACTGACGACAAAGAGCATCGCTCTCTGCACGGTCTGACCAGAACACTGATCGCAAATATGATCGAAGGCGTAACCAACGGTTACTCCAAGACCCTCATCATCGAGGGTGTCGGCTATCGTGCCGCAAAGAAGGGCAAGGACGTCGTTATGAACCTGGGCTATTCTCACCAGGTTATCGTCACCGAAAATGACGACATCAAGCTGGAAGTTCCGCAGCCGAATACCATCGTCGTAAGTGGTATCGACAAGCAGAAGGTCGGCCAGTTTGCCGCAGAAGTACGTGAAAAGCGTCCGCCGGAGCCTTATAAGGGCAAGGGCATCCACTATGTCGACGAGCGTATCATCCGCAAGGAAGGTAAAGCCGGCAAGGGCAAGAAGTAAGCAGAAAGGAGTAAACCGCTATGATTAAAAAGATGGATAGCAAGAAAGCCAGAGCAAAAAGACACGCAAGAGTTCGGTCGAAGATCTCCGGTACTCCTGAGCGTCCCCGTCTGTGCGTTTACCGTTCTACAAAGCATATCTATGCACAGCTGATCGACGATGTCAACGGTGTGACCCTGGCATCCGCATCCAGCATGGATAAGGCATTTGAAGGCGAAGGCGGCAATGTTGAAGGCGCACGCAAGGTCGGCGAAATGATCGCAAAGCGTGCAGCAGAAAAGAACATCACTGATGTTGTATTCGACAGAGGCGGCTATCTGTACCACGGCAGAGTCAAGGAACTGGCTGAGGGTGCAAGAGAAAACGGACTGAAGTTCTAAAACAGGGGAGGTATTACTTTGGCTAAAATTGATCCGCAGGGACTGGAACTGGCTGAAAAGGTCGTTTCCATTAACCGAGTATCCAAGACCGTAAAGGGCGGCCGTATCATGAAGTTTGCTGCACTGGTAGTAGTAGGCGACGGAAACGGTATCGTGGGCTTCGGTCTCGGCAAGTCCGGCGAAGTTCCGGACGCAATCCGCAAGGGCATTGAAGATGCCAAGAAGAATCTCATCCAGATCCCGCTGAAGGGCACCAGCATTCCGCACGAGATCGTCGGAAAGTTCGGCGCAGGCGAGGTCCTGATGAAGCCGGCTGCTCCCGGTACCGGTGTTATCGCCGGCGGTCCGGTTCGTGCAGTCATCGAAGTTGCTGGTATCAAGGATATCCGTACCAAGTCGCTGCGCTCTAACAATCCGTGCAACGTGGTACGTGCAACCATCAACGGTCTGGCTTCTTGCACTACAGCAGCTGAAGTTGCTGAAAAGAGAGGCAAGACTGTAAAAGAGATCTATAAATAAGGAGGGTGCGAAATGGCAAAGAATATCAAGCTCGTAAAAAGCCTGATCGGTCGCAAGAAGGATCAGATTGCTACAGCAAATTCGCTGGGTCTGAAGAAGGTCGGCGATGTCAGCGTACAGCCTGAAAATGAGGCAACCCTCGGCAAGATTCAGAAAATTTCTCACCTCGTAGAGGTAACAGAGGCATAAGTTAATATCTAAGGAGGTGCAATAGCATGAAGCTTCACGAATTGTCCCCGGCTCCGGGCTCGACAAAGGAAGTAAAGCGTATCGGCGTGGCCACGGCTCTGGTAACGGTAAGACCGCAGGTAAGGGTCACAAGGGTCAGAACGCCCGCAGCGGCGGCGGCGTACGCATCGGTTTTGAAGGCGGTCAGATGCCGCTGACCAGACGTATCCCGAAGAGAGGTTTTAACAACATCTTTGCAAAGGAATACGCTATCGTAAACGTTTCAGATCTGAACAAGTTCACAGAGGGTACTGTCGTTGACGCAGAGCTGCTGAAGGCAGCCGGCCTGATCAAAAAGGCTTGCGACGGCGTTAAGGTACTCGGTGACGGTGAGCTGACAACCAAGCTGACTGTTAAGGCTGCAAAGTTCACAAAGAGCGCAGTCGAAAAAATCGAAAAGGCTGGCGGAAAAGCAGAGGTGATGTAACGTGTTCAAGACGTTGAGAGATGCTTGGAGTATTCCGGAGATCCGGAAAAAGCTCCTGTACACATTACTGATGCTCCTGATTTTCCGTCTCGGAAGCGCCGTAGTCGTTCCGTTCCTGGACACCTCTACGGTAAGCACCTGGATGGCATCCAACGCAACCGGCGGTAACTTCCTGGAATACCTGGATATCATCACCGGTGGTGCGCTGTCTCAGGCAACCGTATTTTCTCTGTCCATCACCCCGTACATCAACGCTTCTATCATCATGCAGCTGCTGACTTATGCACTGCCTCCGCTGGAGCGTATGCGTGATGAGGGCGAAGAGGGACAGAAAAAGCTCAACAAAATCACAGCTGCTGTTTCCTTGCACTGTCCGTG
>ENA-OQEX01000873-OQEX01000873.1-human-gut-metagenome-genome-assembly--contig:-NODE-873-length-13372-cov-2.020310_pt1 | contig 13372 bp, 19 predicted proteins | sample MGYA00242802_ERZ504649 | MGnify/ENA primary metagenome ERZ504649 (study PRJEB26092, sample SAMD00036194) | human gut metagenome | host: Homo sapiens | study: EMG produced TPA metagenomics assembly of... | reverse complement strand
GATCTGGATGTGCCAGAAGATATCTGCTGGCTTTATGGACCATTTATGGATGATTACTTGCATGATATTGAAATCTGCCAGCGTTTTGCAAGAAGGAGCAGGGAGCGCATGGCGGAAATTATTATTGAAAGAACCAAAATGACGCAAGCAGAAGCTTTTCATACCATTCATAATTATATAGATGTCGACGAAATGATTCTTAGAAAGGGTGCAATTGCTGCACATGCCGGTGAAAAAGTATTAATTCCGATTAATATGAGAGATGGAAGTGTGCTTGCAATCGGAAAAGGAAATGCTGAGTGGAATTTTTCTGCACCACATGGAGCAGGAAGATTGATGTCACGGACAAAGGCAAAAACAGAGCTTAATATGAATGAGTATAAAAATGTAATGCAAGGAATTTATACAACATCGATTAATGAAAATACTTTAGATGAAGCACCAATGGCATATAAAAGACTCGACGATATCATTGATGTGATTGGAGATCCGTAGATGTGATTGATGTAATGAAACCAATTTATAATTTTAAAGCTTCTGAGTAGTGCATCTGCCGGCAGGGAAACCTGGCTGGGGTGATGTACTCAGACAGGAAAATAGATGGAAAAATTTCCTGCCGGAAGCGGAAAGGAAGAAAAATGATGACGATACCAGCTATTGATATGGTAGCTACAGGAAGAAATATTATGAAGTTGAGAAAGGCGGCAGGCTTGTCAGTAAGAGAAATACAGAATATTTTTGGATTTACGACACCACAGGCTATTTATAAGTGGCAGCATGGGACAGCAATGCCGACGATTGACAATCTGGTTGTGCTGGCAGCAGTACTGGATGTTACGATTGATGAGATTCTTGTGGTACAAAGAGAGGACATAGTGCAGTTTGCTACATAATTCAATGATATGAAAAAGAAAAAATACGAGGAGAGAAAAATGAAAGTCTATGCAAAAATTCGACAGAATGGGGAATATCATTCGCAGAATATTTCACAGGCAGTTTATGGATTCCGTGAAATGGGAGCAGAAATAGTCAGATATCAAAAAATCAGTGATATTTATGAAAGTGTCACAAAGGAAGATATTGTACTTGATTATATTACCCAGGTGGAAATGATTCTTAAAAATTTGGTGTAGTTCCAGCTTGCGAAAGATTATCCAGTGGAGTTGAGAAAATTTATGGGAAGAAATGTCTGGAAAGATACAATCAATTCAATCAATACTCATCCGGAAAAATGGGGGGTTTTTGTAAAACCGGTAAAAAGCAAAGCATTTACCGGACATGTGATTCGCTCATCAAAGGATTTGATAGGCTGTGGAAGCTGTTATGAAAATTATGAAGTACTTTGTTGCGATGTTATCGCTCCAAAGATGGAATGGAGCTTCCTGTATAATTCAAATATAGGGAATTCCAAGAAAGAAGGTTGAGAAAAAGAAATACCTCAGAGTAAAATAAGATTACTGACTTTGGACGGTTAGTAAAAAATCTTATTAAAACAGTGAGGTATCTATAATGAATTGTAACACACAGAACGCAAAAATTGCATCCATAACTGAAAAAACTTTGATTGTTGGAATTGATGTCGGCAGTGAAACTCATTTTGCCAGGGCATTTGATTGGCGGAACTATGAATATACAAAGAAGCCGCTGGAATTCAGTAATACTGAGGCGGGTTTCATGATGTTCAAGGCATGGGTGGAAGATATCGCAGAAAAGCAAGGTAAAACAGCTGTAATTCCCGGAATGGAGCCGACCGGTCATTACTGGTTTGCACTGGGGAAATTCCTGCAGGACAGCGGGATGAAGCCTGTACATGTGAATCCGCACCATGTCAAGAAGTCGAAAGAGCTGGATGACAACAATCCCAATAAGAATGACCGTAAGGATCCAAAGACGATTGCGGCACTGGTCAATGAAGGACGCTTCTCTTATCCCTACATACCAACCGGTATTTATGCGGAGATCAGGAGCTTATCGAATCTTCGTTTCCAGACGCAGGAAGAGCTAACAAGAATCAAGAATCGAATCGCTAGATGGTTTGCCATTTATTTTCCTGAATATAAAGACGTTTATGGGGATTTAATGGCAGTCAGCGGACGAATGATACTCAAGGAAGCTCCATTGCCGGAGGATATCAGAATACTTGGAGTGAACGGTGTAAACCAGATTTGGAGAAACGCGAAGCTGCGAGGCACTGGAATGAAGAGGGCAAAGATCCTGGTATCAGCTGCAGAGCATAGCGTTGGAAGTAAGGAAGCACCGGAAGCGGCAAGGATTGAACTGAAGAATCTGCTGAATGACATGGATGTATATGTGTCAAGGATGGAGGAACTGCTCCAAACTATAGAGGAAAAACTGAAGACGATTCCATATGTTGATAAACTGATGGAAATCAAAGGAATCGGATTGATTACAGTCAGCGGATTTATTGCAGAAGTAGGTGACATTGGACGTTTTGATAATCCGAAGCAGCTGCAGAAGCTGGCGGGATATGCAATCGTGGCAAATGATTCCGGAAAGCACAATGGAGAGAGCCGGATCAGCTACAGAGGCAGAAAACGGCTGAGATATGTGCTATATGAAGCTGCGATATCACTGGTGGGGAAGAATGCTGAGTTTAAGGAAATACATGAGTATTATCGAACCCGTAAAGAAAACCCGTTAAAGAAGATGCAGTCAGTAGTAGCAGTGGCATGTAAGATTATTAGGGTATTCTACACAATCCTGACAAAGGGTGTGGATTATGACCCAATGAAACTGATGAGTGATATCAGAAGGCCACAGTTGCAGGCAGCGTAGTAAGCAGAGACAAACAGGTAATGTTCTGTCACAGTTGAATTGAACTTTCAGAAATAGCTGCGGAGAGTTGAATTCAGCTGTGACAGGAAGGCTGAGAAGTATGAAGACCGAGTCGGGAAAACGTCCGCCGTAAGGTGCCGTGAGGTATTGATACTTAAACAGGTCAGTAAGACTTAAAACAAAAAAGAATGAGCCAGTAGTCGGCAGGAATAATCACCATAGGGCATGACCCTGTAGAGGAGCTAAGCTGACACCCTGGTTATGGACAGGCGGGACGAAGGAAGTTAGGACCCGGCAGAAATGCGGGTGATCCTGGTAGACACGGGAGGTTCGCTGCCGTAGATGGGAGGGTATACACAAGGCCATGTAGAACGAAAATGATGACGTTTTATTTTGTGTACCCCAACCCCTCTATTTTCGTACCAGATACAGAGAAATGTCCATCTTCTTGGCTCATTCATCTGAGATATGGAACTAAAAATCCCTTGAAAAATAAGGAAAAAAGACTTGACTATATAGGGAGAGGGTTTATTATTTATGATGAATTGGTAGATATCAGACCGTATCGGGGAGACTACCATTATCATTTTGATGCGGAAGTAGTGGATCAGATAGTAGAAGCGTTTAGAACAATCCGTGAAAGACCCATGGGAGGAAGTCTGGATTTTGCTGTAATTGAAAAGAATGGAAAGCTTCAGACTGTGTTTCTGGAAATGAATGATGGTTATTCACTTGGAAGTTATGGACTCGTTCCAATCCAGTATGCAAAGCTGGTTTCGGCAAGATGGTCACAACTGTTGAATCGTACTGATGAATTTGATTTTAGAAAAATGAGATAGTGGTGAAGTGTTATAAATATTTTACATCCTCCCCGAACAGTAATATACTGGTTTTGTTGGAGGAAATTTCATGGAGAAAAAAGGAAAAGAAGCAAAAGCGAAAGTTTTAATGGAAACTTTTTATTTCAACTTTATATTTAAGTGCATTTACTTTTGGTGGCGGCTATGTGATCGTCACGTTAATGAAGAAAAAATTCGTAGATGATCTGCACTGGATTGATGAGAAAGAAATGTTGGATCTTGTGGCAATCGCACAGTCTTCGCCTGGAGCGATCGCAGTGAATGGGGCAATCGTAGTGGGATATAAACTGGCAGGAATTGCAGGGGTGCTGGTGTCGATCCTGGGGACAATGCTTCCGCCATTTGTTATCATATCAGTGATCTCGGCTTTTTATCAGGCATTTCGCAGTAATTTTTTATCAGTCAGATGCTGGAGGGGATGCAGGCAGGAGTAGGTGCTGTAATTGCGTCGGTTACATATGAGATGGGAGCGGGAATCGTAAAGGAGAAGGATGCCGTTTCGGTCGGAATCATGATCGGAGCTTTTATTGTCTCCTGTATTTTCGGAGTCAATGTAGTCCTTATCATTTTGGTCTGTGGTCTTCTGGGTGTGATTCGCACTCTTTTTGCAAAAAGGAGGGAAATGAAATGATTTACATTCAGTTATTTTTCAGCTTTTTGCAGGTGGGACTGTTCAGCTTTGGTGGAGGTTATGCCGCTATGCCGCTGATTCAGGGACAGGTTGTTACAATGCACCAGTGCTGAGCATGTCGGAGTTTACGGATCTGATCACAATTTCGCAGATGACACCGGGACCGATTGCGGTCAATTCGGCAACTTTTGTCGGAATTAAAGTTGCGGGATTGCCCGGTGCGATAGCTGCGACAGCAGGGTGTATACTTCCATCCTGTATCCTTGTTACGGTGATTGCAAAATTGTATCTGAAATACCGGAATATGGAGCTGCTTCGGGGTGTGCTTGGCTCTCTGCGTCCTGCGGTGGTGGCGATGATCGCATCAGCAGGGATTCTGATCCTGATCTCGGCATTTTGGGGCAGTGCATCAGCAATATCCTTTGAAGAAACAAAATGGAGTATGGTTGTCATTTTTATCCTTTGTGTGATATCCTTAAGAAAGACAAAAATAAATCCTGTCTGGGTGATGGTGCTGGCAGGGTTAATGAAAGCGGGGCTGGCATTGACCGGGCAATGGGTATAAAAACTCCATTCGCTTTACCTCGCCAGTTAATGAAAACAGGACAGCAATACAGAGGCAGGATAAAAAGTAGTGAGGGACTATTTGTCACATGAAGATGGCTTCATGGATGACAGATAGTCCCTTTTATTTACTCAAGTAACAAGCCTGAATCTGTGCCGGGACAAAAAAGAGAAGCTACTTAAAAATGGAATATAGCCCCAATTCAAAAAAATATGATATAGTCCCGATTCAAAATGAAGACAATATAGCCTTAATATTTAATAATAGTAATAATTATTAATATTGACATAAGAAAAATATTACGATATAATTGGATCAGAAAGAAATAATTTTATAAATTTGGAGATTTTAGGAGAAGGAGGATACATATATGGGAATTAACAGTAGAAAAGTAGTAGTTGTAGGTTGTGGATTTGTAGGATCATCTTCTGCATTTGCTTTAATGCAGAGTCAGTTATTTTCAGAAATGGTACTGATTGATGCGGATCAGAAAAGAGCAGAGGGAGAAGCAATTGATATCAGTCACGGAATGGTATTTGCAAGTCCGATGAAAATTTACGCAGGAACGTATGATGATATCAGTGATGCTGCTGTGATCGTCATCACAGCAGGAGCAAATCAGAAACCGGATGAGACAAGGCTGGATTTGATCAAAAAAAACAGCAGGATTATGAAGTCGATCGTTGGAGAGATTAAGAAACGGGAATTTGAGGGCATTTTACTGATTGTGTCGAATCCGGTAGACATTCTTACTTATATTGCATTGAAAGAGTCAGGGTATCCGGCAAACCGGGTCATTGGTTCGGGTACAGTTCTGGATACAGGAAGATTCAGGTATGAGCTTGGTGAGCATTTAGGTGTAGACAGCCGGAGTGTGCATGCGTATATTATCGGAGAACATGGGGACAGTGAACTGGCAGCGTGGAGCGATGCAAGAGTTGGCGGACTTCCGATCAATGATTTCTGCGAGCTGCGAGGTCATTTTGACCATGATGCATCCATGGAAAAGATTTTCGATCATGTGAAGAACAGTGCTTATGAGATCATTGCCCGAAAACATGCGACTTATTATGGAATTGCGATGGCAGTGTGCAGGATTTGTGCAGCAATCGTCCGTGATGAGCAGTCCATTATGCCAGTATCAAGTCTGATGCAGGGCGAGTATGGATTGGAGGATGTGGTGTTGAGTATTCCGGCAGTGTAGATGCAAATGGAATCGAAACGGTCGTTCCGATCGAGTTAAGTGAGAAGGAGCTGGCACAGTTAAAAAGTTCTGCGGAGATCTTAAAGAAAATCATAAAAGAAAATAGCTGAAAAGAATAAATAATTGAAGAAAGCGGCTGGGAGAATGGTGGAAAATTTGATAAAGACGTATTAAAAAAAGGAACAACTGATCGGTGAAGGATCAGTTGTTCCTTTTTTGCTGTCAGGTATACGACAAGAACTTTTTCAGTTGTCTAAGAGTTTAAATTTCATATATACCGGATCATGGTCGGAATAAGAATAACCGGTATTGACATTTTCATACTGAAGACATTCTATATTATCGGAAATGATAAAGCCGTCCAGCGTTACAGTATAAGTTTCACCGGGAATGTATTCCATATCAGCATTTCTTGCACTGTTCCAGAGAGCGTTACGTTCAGTGTCAGAAAGCTGATCGATGCAGAAGGAAAGAATGCTCCGGCAGTTCTTCTCTTGGGAATGGATAAGCCCAGGATTCATAATCAGCGGCATCATCATTGTCATCATTGGAGGCTTTCAGATCATGGTTGAAATCACCTCCGCAGAGAACATAATTCCCGGCTTCGTATTCTTTTTGCATATCCTGACTCAGCATACGGATCTGCCTTCACGGATTGCATCACTGTTTCCGTAGGCCGACATATGCAGCAGAAAGATAACCAGCTCTTTTCCGTTGTCTGTAGGAACTCTGGAAATGCTGTAGCACCGGTCCAGATCAAAAAATTTACTGAAGGAGGTGGATACCGGGAAACTTCTTCTCAGAGAATCTGTAACCGGATATTTTGAAAAAAGTGCAAGTCCTGACCGACTTTTTCCATGCGGCTGATTCAATGGGTAGAAGAGAAAAGCGGAATCATAATTCTGTGCAAATACGGTATTATAACTTGGAATCGTTTCCTTGAGGATTGAATACTCGTCCACATGGTAACTCCTGGTAGAATTAAGATCCACCTCTTCGATCAGTGCAAAATCAGGATCTTTAGAAGCAACCAGCTCTCCGGCACTCTGAACGGTCTTTTTTACACTTTCCTTACTTTTGGCCCAGGAGGATTTTCCACCATCCATGAAAAAGCTGAAATCCGGGGTATAGGCACCAAAGCCGATATTGTAAGTCAGGGCAGAGTATTCTTTCTCTGTTGTCAGGGTATCTCCTGATGAAATACTCTCTTTTGTCTGTTCAACCTGAAGTGGCTGATTATCGGGAATCCGGTGGTAACTTGCAAAAAGATAGATGATGTATGCAAGGAGAAGAACCAGGACGATCAACACGATGATCCCGAGATATTTTAGTATTTTTTTCATTCCTTTTTTCATAGTCTGTACATTCCTTTTTAGTTGCTGATCACAGAGAGTGCGTAGCACGGAGCAATCCGTAGGCATCAAAGTCGGGGGCTTTTGACCCCGACATCATCATTTTATTACTATAGCATGACCGGGAAGTTTTTGCTATACTGCTTTATAAGAAATTGTTTATAGAGAAAAGAGGATGAAAATGGAATTACAAAATGGAAGACCGGACAATACAGAAGGTAGACTGGAAAAGAACTCCGGGTATATGACCTGTTGGACAGGCTGGGAGTAGCATATCAGAGAGTTGATCATGAGGCAGCTATGACGATGGAGGCGTGTGAAGAAATTGACCGTGTACTGGGAGATGGAACAGCAATCTGTAAGAACCTGTTCTTATGTAACCGGCAGGCGACGGAATTTTATCTGCTCCTGATGCCGGGAGACAAGCCGTTTAAGACAAAAGAACTGTCGGCACAGATCGGGTCTTCAAGACTTTCATTTGCGAAATCGGAATATATGGAGAAATATCTGGACATCACACCGGGGTCGGTCAGCGTTTTGGGATTGATGAATGATATAGAGGGAAAAGTACGGCTTCTGATTGACGAAGATGTACTGACAGAAAGATATTTTGGCTGTCATCCCTGCATCAATACCTCCAGTCTGAAATTTACGACGGAAGATCTGATCGGGAAAGTAATCCCGGCACTGAAGCATGCACCAAAGATGGTGAAACTTGGGATGACAGAATCGTGAAGCTTCTGCGAAAAGAAGCTATTTTTCAAGTACTTTTACATTGGTATCCGCATGATCTTCTGTGAGGGCAAAGCAGTCTTTTAATCCTTCAGTAATGTAGACTTCATGTGAATCGGTCACAAAAACAGCTTCAAAGTCATTGCTTTGCTGCCAGAGTGCTGCGGCTTTCTCAAGTCCCATAACAAAAAGAGAAGTAGAAAGAGCATCGCAGATTCCACCGTCTTTTCCAACCACCGTGACCGAACAAAGCCCGCTGTCTGCCGGGTGGCCGGTGGACGGATCCATAATGTGCCAGTAAGTCTTTCCGTCCTGTTCAAAGTAGCGTTCGTAACCACCGGAAGTGATGACTGCCTGATCGGAAACCGAAAGGACCATCATGGGAGTATCGCCGGTCGGTCCTGGATCCCCACCTGCCATGGAGATCCATCCGGTTTACTTCCAATGGTCTGCACATTCCCGCCAAGGTTCAGGAGGGCGGAAGTCACACCTTTTTCGCGGAGCAACTGGGCAGCGAGCTGTCCACCGTATCCCTTTGCAATACTTCCAAGATCAATGGTCATTCCTTTTGGAATGGATACATTTCCTGTAGCAGTATCATATTGGATCTTTGTATAATCAACAAGCGGGAGAAGGGATTCAATCTCTGTTTCCTCAGGAACCTGATATTCTTCCGTAGTAAATCCCCATGCACGTACGATCGGATAAACAGAAATATCCAATGCACCGTCTGTGCGTCTGCACATTTCTAGAGCTTCCTGCATCAGATTGCCAGCATTCCCGGACAGTGTACCAGTTCCATCCTGATTGATCTTATAAATTTCACTGTCAGGGTCTGTGACAGAAACTTCAGATTCCAGATCGGTCAGCACATTCTGTGCCTCTTTTAACAGAGAAGCATCCCCGTAAATATTAAATTCAATCGAAGTATCCATAGCAAAAAAATTGCTTTTTTGTAGCCCGGAAGAAAAATTTGTGGAAGATTCGGAACATCCACAGAGCAAAAAGGCACAAAGAGCGAAAAAAAATAAAAGTTTTTTCATAAAATGAAAGCCTCCAAATGGTAATTAATGGTAAAAATTTTCAATAAAAAGAGAATTTTTTTTCTTTGATTGACAAAGAAAATGAACAGTGTTAGTATTGCACAACGGTGATTAGCACAGACTAACCAAAGAAAATCAACTGAAAGTATAGCATGAAAGGAGGCATATTTCAATATGATATCCGGCGTTTGAAAAGAGTTGAAAAGGAAAGGCGTCAGGTATCTGATTGATGTAAAGGGGAAATTTCATAGCGAAAACCTTATCAGAAAGACAAAATTATTATCGAACTTTTAAGGAGGCATTTATGAAAAGAAATTGGAGAAAATTACTATCACTGGTTCTGTCCGTGATGGTGATCCTGACAACAGCAGGAACACCTGTCATGGCAGCGGAGAAAAAAGCGGCTCCGACGACAGTTACAAATTGTGAAGCCAGTGGTTTCTGGACAGAGGTTTTAAGTCTGGGATTTGAAGATACTGCCTGGATGGATAAAATCAACAGTGTAACAGTTAATGAGATTCAATATACGAAAGGAACGATCAAATTCCTTTGGAAGTGATACAAATCTGTGGGAAATTGGGAATGCGACCGGAACATTTGGAAGTTATAAAGCTCTGAAGATCGTAAGTCCGGGAACTTATCCGATGACGATCGCTGTGACAGCAGACGGATATGAGGATGTGACTTTTAAGGTAACGAAAGATACATCGAGTTATCCTTATACTTATACAGCGACAGTCGTAAGTACACCGTCAGGAGAAAAAACTTATACGGCAACTGCGGCAGCAGCCACAAATGGTACCGTCAGCTTAAGTGCAACGGAAGGGATTCAGGCAGGAGCAACGGTTACTGTAACAGCTACACCGGATGCAGGATATGAAGTAGAAGCGGTGAATGTTAATGGAGTGAGCGGTGCTTCTGTAGATGTGCAGAATACAGAAGGCGTTTATACATTTACAATGCCATCTGAAAATGTAACGGTAGCGGCAACATTCAGGGAAACTGCACCGGTAGAGCCGGGCAGCATTGATTTAAGCCAGGTAAGTATGGAGACTGACTTTTTGGAAATGAGTGGCATCTGGTCTTTGCAAATGCAGATGGTTATGTGGCAGCAGTTACCGATGTTAAAGTCAACGGAACATCCTGGGAGAAATCATCTTTCAAACCGTCGGCCGGAGGAAAATATTTTATTGATACAGAAAATAATCAGATTGTATTTTCTGCGAAAGATTTCAGTGGAAGTTCAGACTCACCGGTTTTAAAAAGCGGAGATTCTGTGGCGATCACAGCAAATGGTTATGAAGATCTTTCGTTCAAATTTGTTGTAGATCAGAATGGAACGATTTCTTTACAGCCGGATGACGGACAGGGTGATCCATATGAACTTCATGTGAAGATCGATGGCTCTTTTGAGGCAGCGATTGTAGGACAGAAAGATTATGACGGAATATCCAGTGCGAGTGTTGGTGGGGCATCGGGCAATAAGAACAGTGCCGTAAAGGTTTATGGAGCAATTACGGAAAAAGGAACAGAGCCTTCAGAGAGTGACTGGGAAGAGCTGGATCATCCTCTCAGATCAGTCTGAACGGAAGTAAGTGCAAAGTAAGCATTGTACCGGACACAGAAGCCGGAACACCGGAGAACAGTGACAGTGGTATGGAAGGTGTTTATATGACACTCAGAAGTGACCTGACACTGAATGGTACGCCAAAGGATGCAGGAACTTACAAGATTTCGGTTTCCATTACTGATATGCAGGGACGTACGGCTGTCAGCAATACACTTCCATTCCGCATTTATACAGGAGAAGAAACCCTGGCAGACCGCCTGAAAGTCGAGAATTTCAGACAGTATGAAAGTGGATTGTACGCATGGGATATCATGGAGCCATGGGCGATCAAAAATTTTGGAAGTAATGTAGACGGTGAAGAGAACAGTGTTCGTGTACCGGCAGCATTAGAAGCATGGTTCGGTTCCCATGAAAGCGGAACTTATGGATATCTTGGTTATGATCTTGCATGGAAAGAAGTGAAGAAAGGAAATATTCCTCAGACACTTTACATTCCGGCAGGATGCAGTCTGACACTGACTAATATGGAAATTCTCAGTAGTGTGCGTATTGTTGTGGAAAACGGCGGAAAGCTGACACTTTCAGATTCTGTAGTCCAGGGAATGATAGAAGTACAAAGCGGCGGTACATTTTCTATGAATTATGATTCCTTTAATCAGAAATTTACAACAGGTTCTTCAATCTGTGGACAGCTTCGTATGGAAGATGGATCGGTTCTGGAAAATGCAGCAATTTATTCTCATATTAATTACCTTGCCAATGGAGATCTGACTGATCGTAGCAGTGCAGAGCCGGTTGTTACGACAACTGGAAATGTAACAGTAAAGGGACAGGTATTTATTGAAGGTGATGAGGCCGGAAGTGAGGAAGGTCAGACAGCCTTAGAGTGAAAGACGGCACATTGAATCTGGCAGACGGTGCGGTACTTGTTACTTATGGCGGTGGCGGAAATGTGCAGCTCTATGCACAGGGCGGTACAGCCATTGAGCTGGATAACGGAACAATCACAGGAAATGGAAAAGTCGTTGCGATCGGTGGCGATGTACTTTGGGGTGACGGTGGAAATGCCGTGACAGGAAATGGAACTATTTATACAAATGAAGTATTCCTTCAGGGAGCAACAGCCCGCATTTCCAATAAGGCAACACCGGGTAAGGCTCTGGAACACGGAATCAAAGTTACCGGCTCCGGAAGACATATTGCAGATGGAACGCTGATCGGGAATGAGGTTACAAATGATCCGCTGGCAGATCTTTACTGGACAACCGGTGTAGATGCAGTTCCGCCACTGGAAAAATTTGTGACAACACCATCTGCCGGTTTATTTGAGGTAACGGCAGATGTAGATTCTGTTATTTATGACGGAAATAATCAAATTCCGACTGTTACCGTAAAAGACGGAGATAAAGAGCTTGTCGCAGGAACAGATTATGTCATTACTTATGTATTTGGTGATGACGCTACAGCAAGACCGTTTGAGGGAGCAGAGTTTGTTGAAGCCGGAAAATATGTACTGACAATTACCGGAATCAGCAATTATACAGGCATGTCAAAAGAGATTATTTTCAACATTACAAAGGATTCATCCGATCATGAAAATAATTCCGGAAATGGAGATAACGGCAACAACGGAATTAATTCCGGTAAGGATAATAATTCCAATGCAGGAAATAACGGTGCCGTAGATAAGGGAAATGGTTCTGATAAGACGAATGGAAATAAAGTCAGTGCAGATGGCAAAAAGAACAGCCAGACCCAGGCAGTTACGCAGGCAAAGAGTGTGAAGACGGGAGATACTGCGGATCTTGCTCTTTGGATGACCATGCTGGTTCTTTCTTTTGGAGCAGGATTAAGCATCGTGCAGCTTACAAAAAAGCGTGAAAGATAGGGTTGTAATCTACAGGGAAAAAGAGTAAATTTAATAAAATAAGTTGCCTGACAAATGGATTCAGCAGAACAGGTATGGATGCCTCCGGGGATGAGTCAAGTTCCCGGGGGTATTTTTATGCCAAATTCAGCTTGACGTATCTGCAAAATTGTATTATAGTTTCTCGTTGCTTTGGAAAAATAGCAGGAGGAAATGGCAGTATGACAATTTATCAGGAATTACAGCTTAGTTCGGTTGGGTCGAAGCAACTGATCCGGGCAACAGAAGATAAGAAGGAAAAAAGAAGACATATTCTGATCTATAATTTTAAGGTATATCTGGTCATGGCTTTTTGCGTGGCAGTGGTATCATTGTACAGTAGTCTGACGGGAAAGGATAACAGTGTAGTAGGAGTTACAGTCCTGTTAGCTGTGCTTGTACTGCGACAGGCAGATTTTGGAATACGGACTACACATGGTCTTGGATCGATCCTGGGATTTTTACGATTTTGATGACAGGACCGAGGATCAGCAATCTGTTTTCTCCGGTTCCTGCATTTTTTATTAATGTAATCTGCATCTTACTTTTGATGATCCTTGGATGTCATAATGTGATCATGTATAATCATTCTACTTTTGTACTGGGGTATCTTCTGCTCCAGGGATATGACGTAACAGGCAGGATGTATGTCCGCAGAGTGGAAGGGCTGTTGGTCGGAATGATTCTCTGTATGATCATATTTTATAAAAATC
>ENA-OQEX01000872-OQEX01000872.1-human-gut-metagenome-genome-assembly--contig:-NODE-872-length-13388-cov-11.384511_pt1 | contig 13388 bp, 17 predicted proteins | sample MGYA00242802_ERZ504649 | MGnify/ENA primary metagenome ERZ504649 (study PRJEB26092, sample SAMD00036194) | human gut metagenome | host: Homo sapiens | study: EMG produced TPA metagenomics assembly of... | reverse complement strand
GAGGGCAGCCCCGTGGGCGCCAGCGGAATGTGGGGTCACCGCGCGGTCCGCATCTGATGGTGTCGACGTCAATGGTATACGGGTGCACCATCGACGTCTTCAATACAGAAGATATCAGTGCGGAATGCGCTGGGAAGTTACCCCATGCGGACAGCTGCGGGATCTTTGTTGCGTTCGTACAAGCAACCCAATATATATCTGAATTTGGATGGGAGGGGCTTGTTGCTGGTAGGGGCGTTGGGCTTCTGTCGACACTTTGGGATGGATTGTGCTTTGGGTTGGGGCGGCGCTTTGAGATGAGGTCGGAACTTTGGGATGAGGGGTTTACTCAGTTGAAGAGAGGCTTAATGGCTGATAGGTAGTCTTTGGCTACGTCGGCTTTGGCTGCTTGGAAGTTGTGCCAGGCCCACCATTGGACCATTCCTACGAAGCTTGAGGCTATGTGGTGTAGTAAGAAGCTGCGGTCCATGGTGGCGGCGGGGCCTGCGGGGTCGACGGGGACGGTTTCGGCTGCGCGCGACATGATGGTCTTGCGGAGGCAGTCGGCGAAGACGCGTGAGCCGGCGCCGGCTACGAGGGCTCGAACGCCCTGACGGCGTTCCCAGAGGTTGTTGAGGATATGCTCGACTTGCACGAGTGGGTCGTCGAGCGGCGTACCATCGTCGTCGAGGGCGTGGGTGCAGATGTCGCTCACGAGCTCGGACAGTAGGTCGTCTTTGCTCTTAAAGAGGCCGTAGAATGTCGCGCGGCTACGTGGGCGCGCGCGATGATGTCGCCGACGGTGATCTTGCCGTAGTCCTCTTCGCGCAGCAGCTCGGAGAACGCCGAAACGATGGCAGCGCGGCTTTTTGCCTTGCGGGCATCCATGGCTATGCGTCCGCGTGAACGAGCAGGCAGCGGAGCGTACCGGAGCAACCCTCGTAGGGGCGCTTGCCAGCGCCGTAGCCGACGGCTTCGATGCGGTAGCGTGAGGGCAGTTGGTCGGACGTACGCAGCGCGGTGACGATGGCGGCGCCCGTGGCGTCACGAGCTCGCCGGCGACCGGTGCAGGCGTGAGGGCGATATTGCCCGCCTGGCACAGGTTGACGACAGCGGGGACGGGAATGGGCATGAGCCGTGGGCACAGTGGATGGTGCCGTGGCCCTCGGAGAGCGACTCGACGACAATATCCTCGATGCCCAGGTCATCGAGGCAGATGGCGACAGAGCAGACGTCGACGATGGAATCGACGGCGCCTACCTCGTGGAACATGACGGTCTCGGGCGTTTTGCCGTGGGCCTTGGCCTCGGAGGCGGCGAGCGCGGTAAAGATGGCGTGCGCACGACGCTTGGCGCCATCGCTTAACTGCGAGCCGTCGATGATGGCGGTGACGTCCGCCAAAGAACGGTGGTGATGGTGGTGGGCGTGATGGTGACCCTCGTGGCCATGGCCGTGGGTCTCATGATCATGCTCATGGCAGTGCTCATGCTCGTCATGGTCATGATGGTGGTGCTCGTGCTCGTGCGTGTGCTCGGCAGCTGCTTCGTTGCCGTAGAGCCATGCCATGTCGTGGTCGTGGTTCTCGAGCTCTTCTGCCAGCTGAACGTCGAAATCGCAGGCGTCGATGCCATGCTTGTTTACGCGCGTGACGGCGATCGTAAAGCCGTCGACCGGCAGTGTGGCGAGCTGTTCGCGCAGGTGCTCCTCGCTGGCGCCCAGGTCGAGCAGGGCCGCGACGGTCATATCGCCGCTGATGCCCGAGGTGCCGTCGATGATAAGCGTGTGCTGATGATTGGACATGGAATGCTCCTTAGCGGGCGCGGGGTGTGCCGGCGCTCAGATGATTGATAAGACTTGCCTGGTAAGCGGCGCCAAAGCCGTTGTCGATATTGACGACCGATACGCCGCTGGCACAGGAGTTGAGCATGGCGAGCAGTGCGGCTACGCCACCAAAACTTGCGCCGTAGCCCACGCTGGTGGGAACGGCGATGACCGGACAGCTCACCAGGCCGCCGATAACGCTCGCCAACGCGCCCTCCATGCCGGCGATGGCGATGACCACCTGTGCCTGGGCAAGTTCCTCGGCATGCGCGAGTAGGCGGTGCAGGCCGGCGACGCCTACGTCGTAGAGGCGGTCGACCTCGTTGCCATAGAACTCGGCCGTCAACGCGGCTTCCTCGGCGACGGGCAGGTCGCTCGTGCCGGCGCAGGCGACGACGATGCGTCCGTTGCCGGTAGGGGAGGGCTTGCCGCCCACGAGGGCGAGCTGCGCGTCCGGGACATATCCCAGGTCGATGCCGTTGCGAGGAGCTCCGAGTGCGGGCTGCCTTTTCGGCATCCAGCGCGTGACCAGGATGCGCTCCTGGCCGGCATCGCGCAGCGCTTCGATAATGGCGGCAATTTGCTCGGCGGTTTTACCGGCACCGTAGACAACCTCGCCGGCTCCCTGGCGCACTCCGCGCGAAAGATCGAGCTGCGCAAAGCCTAAATCGGCGGTCGGAGCGTCTGGATGCGTGTGAGGGCGTCGGCAGGGGTGACTGATCCGCCGGCAACATCGCTCAGTAGCTGCTCTAGATTTCGCTTATCCATATATGTTCCCTTCGACGGCGCAAAGTCTAGCACTCAAAGGGTGTTTTTCCGAACACTAAGACAAAATTGTTCGGAAACTATAGGACAGACTGATTCAATTGTTAGACAGATCGGCTAGTCGCGCAGGATGATGTCCATGGCGAGCATCAGGTTGCGCTCGTCGATGGCAAACGGGGCTGCCTCGCGCGTCTTGGGCTTGGCGCAAAACGCGATGCCAGTGCCGCGGCCTGGATCATGGGGATGTCGTTGGCGCCGTCGCCGATTGCCACGGTATGGGCCATGTCGACACCGCACTCAACTGCCCAGTCCAGCAGCTGGATAAGCTTGGACTCCTTGGTCACAATGTTGGCAGCCAACTTACCGGTGAGCTTGCCGTCCATGACTTCCAGGCGGTTGGCCAGGCAAAAATCGATGCCCGCGGCGGTTACGATCTTGTCAGCGACCTCGTGGAAGCCGCCGCTTACCACGCCGACCTTCCAGCCTTGCTGTGTGCCGAGCGCACAAGCTCTAACGCGCCGGGGGTAAACGTCACGCGCTCAAAGGTGCGCTCGAACACACTCTCGTCCAAGCCGGCAAGCAGCCCCACGCGTTCCTCGAGCGCCTGCTTAAAGTCGAGCTCGCCGCGCATGGCGCGCTCGGTGATCTTCGCCACTTGCTCGCCTACGCCGGCCTCCTCGCCCAACAGGTCGATGACCTCCTGGTTGATGAGCGTGGAGTCGATATCCATAACGATGAGGCGTGCAGTCATGGTGGGCCTTTCCGAGTGCAGTTGTATTGGGGCACATTGTCGCACGCGGCGCGCCTGGGCGACGGCCGCGGTGCGTCAATTGTTTCGTCTCCGTCAAGTCTTTGGGCAAGAGTTACTTTTTCGCGGTACATCGACGTGGGTGCGATAAGATAGAACGCCATGTCCGGCTGCGCGGTTTACGCAGGCTGGGCAAATCTGTACGACGCCGCCCGGAACGACACGGGGCGGCACAGATCCATAAAGGAGGATCACTGGTATGAGCCAGACCCGTCCCATCGATGAGCATTCCATGCACACCCGTACCTGCGGCGAGCTTCGCTTCGAGAACGTGGGCGAAGAGGTCACCCTCACCGGTTGGGTGAGCCGTCGCCGCGACCACGGCGGCCTTATCTTCTGCGACCTTCGCGACCGCGAGGGCATCACGCAGCTCACCTTCGACCCCGAGCACTCCGATGGCGATGCCTTTAAGATCGCCGAGACCATGCGTCCCGAGTGGCCCATCAAGATCCACGCGTCGTGCGCGCCCGTGGCGAGGAGACCACCAACACCAAGCTCGCGACCGGCGAGATCGAGGTCCTGACCGACCACGCCGAGGTGCTCAACACGTCCGTCACCCCGCCGTTCCAGATCGAGGACGGCATCGAGACCAGCGAGGACACCCGTCTGCGCTATCGCTATCTGGATCTCCGCCGTCCCGAGATGATGGCCAACCTCAAGCTGCGCTCCGACTTTACCTTCGCCATTCGCGAGGCGCTGCACAACCGTGAGTTCATGGAGGTCGAGACGCCCTCCCTGTTTAAGTCCACGCCCGAGGGCGCTCGCGACTTCATCGTTCCCAGCCGTATTCAGCCGGGTAACTTCTACGCCCTGCCGCAGTCCCCGCAGCTCCTGAAGCAGCTGCTCATGGTCGGTGGCGTCGAGCGCTACTACCAGGTTGCCAAGTGCTTCCGCGACGAGGATCTGCGTGCCGACCGTCAGCCCGAGTTCACCCAGGTCGATATCGAGATGTCCTTCGTGGACCAGAACGACGTCATGAGCGCGCTCGAGGAAGTTCTGTCCGATGCCTTCGGCCGCATGGGTGTCGAGATGCCTACGCCGCTGCGTCGCATGGACTACTGGGAGGCCATGGACACCTATGGCTCCGACAAGCCCGATACCCGCTATGGTATGCACCTGGTCGACCTGACCGACATCTTTGCCAACTCCAAGTTCAAGGTCTTTGCGACTGCCGCAAACGAGGAGGCTCTGTCGTCAAGGCCATCAACGCCAAGGGCGCCGGTGCCTGGCACGTGCCAAGATCGATAAGCTCGCCGGCGTGGCCTCCACGTTGGCGCCAAGGGTCTGGCCTGGATTGCCTTCCGCGAGGACGGCTCTATCAACAGCCCCATCGTCAAGTTCTTCTCGGACGAGGAGATGACGGCTCTACGCGAGCGCATGGACGTCGAGCCCGGCGACCTTGTGATGTTCGCCGCCGGCCCGCGTCTGCTCTCTGACGAGATCCTGGGCGGCATGCGTTCTCACATGGCCAACGCACTCGAGATCAAGCGCGAGGGCCACGACTTCCTGTGGGTCGTCAACTTCCCGCTGTTCCACTGGGATGAGGACCGCAAGGCTTACGCTGCCGAGCACCAGCCTTCACCCTGCCGACCGAGACCGACATCGCCAAGATTGAGGCCGATCCGCTGGCAGCCGGTTCGTGCACCTACGACTTTGTCATGGACGGCTTTGAGGCCGGCGGCGGCGGTATGCGTATCCACAACGCCGAGATGCAGATGTCCATGCTCAAGCTCCTGGCTTTACCGAGGAGCGCGCCGAGTCTCAGTTTGGCTTCCTCATGGAGGCCCTCAAGTTTGGTGCACCCCCGATGGGCGGTTTCGCTCTGGGCCTGGACGCGTGTGCATGCTGCTCACCGGTTCCGACTCCATCCGCGACGTCATGGCGTTCCCTAAGACGGCCAGCGGCTCCGACCTTATGTCGGGCGCTCCGAGTGCCGTTAGCGGCGCCCAGCTCAAGGACGTCAGTCTGCGCCTGATGTAGGGAAGCGGCTACATATTGCCTGTAACGAGGGAAGGACACGTGCCTTCCCTCGTTTTTTATGTCGTGACGTCATGGTTTGGAGGCTTGCCGTCGTGCGCCGGGAAACTACAACCCGGAATTTGCGTCCAGAACGGGTCGCGTTTCCCAAGGGGGGTCCTCTGGGAAAGCGCGACCCAGAATTCGGCAAAATAATGGGGCACAGTTTCCGGTTGAGCTGTCTAACGGAAACTGTGCCCCAGAATGAGCGCTCAAAACGGGGCAGGCTTTCCGCAACAACTGTCTGGCAGAAAGCCTGCCCCAGTTTCTTATAGCGAGTCTCTCTGGATCAGCTGCATGTGCATCACGGAGGTGGTAGGCTCGGCACCCTTGATCATGTCGAGCGCAATGTTGGCGGCCATGTGGCCTTCTTCGCGCAGGGGCTGGCGGACGGTCGTGAGCGCGGGGACGCAGCGCGTCGCAATCTCGTGATCGTCGAAGCCGACGACAGAAACGTCCGCAGGAACGGATAGGCCTGCCTCGTTGAGTGCGGTGATGACGCCAGCCGCGATACGGTCCGATCCACAGAGCACGCCATCGAAAGCAATCTTGCGCGCGAGAATCAGGTGCATGGCCTGATAGCCGTCTCCGCTGTTCCAGCCGGTATAGATAACGTTTGCGTCTGGGAGTCTTCGCCCAAGACGGCGCGGTAGCCGCGCAGGCGGTCGACAACAGCGGGGTTGTCTTGCGGTCCCAACACGGCGACGATATCTTTGCGGCCGCGCCCCTTCATGGCGAGTGCCGCAAAGCGTCCGCCCTCTTCGTCGTCAGAGTAGACCGTCGAGAACACATCGCGATAGGGGTGGCCCTCGAGCTGGCCGCACAACACGTGGGTACGCCCAGCTCGCGCAGCACCTCGAGCAGCTCGCTGCCTTTGTAGGGAGAGACGTCGATCACGGCGTCGAACGAGCGGCGCTCAAAGTGCTCGCGTGCGCGGTTGCGCTCATGCGTAGAAGACGCCTGCAAGATAACGGGCAGATAGGACGACTCCGACAGTTCCTCGGTAATGCCGCTCAAAAACTCGCTATAGGTGGGGTCGCTGAAGAGTTCACTCAGAGGCTCGGTCACGAGCACGGCGATGATTTCCGTGCGCCCGACAGCGAGCGCTCGGCCACGAGCGTTGGGGACAAAATTGACTTCCTTGGCCGCCGCGCGGACGCGCTTTTTGGTTTCCTCGCTAATGCGGGGCGAATCGTTGAGGGCGCGCGATGCCGTGGAGCGCGACACGCCGGCAGCTGCGGCAACCTCGGCAAGCGTAGGTGCGGTGCGAACTGGTTGTGTCATGGCGTCTCCTGGAAAATGCGGTCGATGTTGTCACTGATACGGGCTAGTGCGGATACAGCTTACTATAGTGCGCCTGAACAGCGTTCATGATATCCGGTGACCGGTGTCGTTTTGCAACCAAGCCGAAATCGAATACGTCTCGTGTGGGTGAGATATCAGCGGGCGTGGAGGTTGCCTACGAGCTTAAGAACGATGTCTTGTGCTGAGTTTCGATACTCAGGGTGACATAAGTGTTGCGATTGTACAACCGGTTGCACCGTTAACCCGGCCAAATCGACCGTTCAGCGGACAACCGGTTGCACAGTATTTTGCATCGCCCGTAAGATAAGGACAACCGGTTGCACAAGAATCACTACGATGATGAAGGAGCATCACCATGGACGCCATTAACGATTGGGAAAACCAAGCGCTCACCCACAGGAACCGCCTGGTACCCCATGCGTACTTTATGGGTTACGAGACCGCCGATCTCGCTGCAACGTACAGCCGCGAGCTGTCGCGCGGGTTTGTCCAGCTGTCCGGCTCGTGGCAGTTCCGCCTCTTTGAGGGCCCCGCTGCCGTCTCCAACGAGGAACTCTCCACGTACAAGCCCGAGTGGGATCACGTGGAGGTTCCGCACCTGTGGCAGGTGGACGGCTATGGCAACCTTGCCTACACCGACGAGGGTTTCCCGTTCCCGGTTGATCAGCCGTTCGTTCCCTCCGACGACCCCACGGGCGTCTACCAGCGCATCGTCAACCTTCCCGCCGTTCCTGCCGGCGCTCGCGAGATCATTCGCTTCGACGGCATCGAGAGCTATGGCGAGCTGTACGTCAACGGTCAGTATATCGGCATGACCAAGGGTTCGCGCCTGTCTGCCGAGTTCGACGTGACCGACGCGCTCGTCGAGGGCGACAACCTGTTTGCGGTCAAGGTCCTGCAGTACAGCGATGGCAGCTACATCGAGGATCAGGACATGTGGTGGGCCTCGGGCATCTTCCGCGATGTGTACCTTATGCAGCGTCCCGCCGCGCACCTGGTCGACTTTAGGTTCCGCACGCACCGCGAGGGCGATGCCGCTCTGATCACGCTCGATACGGTTGCCGAGGGCGCTTCCCGCGTTGTGTTTACGCTCAGCGATGGCGAGAACGTGGTGGCTACGGGTGAGTGCGTCGACAGCCATGCCGAGTGCAGCGTGACCGATGCCCACTTCTGGAATCCCGAGGACCCCTTCCTCTACGATCTTACGTTTGAGGTCTACGACGACGACAAGGTGAGCGAGTACGTCCCGCATCGCCAGGGTCTTGCCGAGGTGACGGTCGAGGGCAATCATATCTACCTCAACGGCACTTACTTTAAAATGCATGGCGTCAACCGCCACGATCACGACGATCACAAGGGCCGCGCCGTGGGCCTCGATCGCATACGCCGCGACCTGGAGCTCATGAAGCAGCACAACATCAACGCAGTGCGCACCTCTCACTATGCCAATGACCCGCGCTTCTACGAGCTGTGTGATGAGTATGGCATCATGCTGGTCGCCGAGACCGATATGGAGAGCCACGGCTTCGAGAATATCGGCAACATCGCCCTGGTTACCGACGACCCGGCATGGGAGCGGCCTACGTCGACCGTATTGAGCGCCTGGTGATGCAGGAGCGCAACCACGCGTGCCTCATCATGTGGTCGCTGGGCAACGAGAGCGGCTATGGCTGCAACATCCGCGCGATGTACGCCAAGGCTCACGAGCTCGATGGTCGTCCGGTCCACTACGAGGAGGACCGCAACGCCGATACCGTCGACGTCATTTCCACGATGTACTCCCGTGTGTCGCAGATGAACGACTTTGGTGAGCATCCGTTCCCCAAGCCGCGCATCAATTGCGAGTACGGTCACTCCATGGGCAACGGCCCCGGAGGCCTGTCCGAGTATCAGGAGGTCTTCGATCGCTGGGATTGCATCCAAGGCCAGTTTATCTGGGAATGGTGCGACCACGGTCTGGCTGCTGTGACCGAGGACGGCATTGCCTACGATATGTATGGCGGCGACAACGGCGATTACCCCAACAACAGCAACTTCTGCATCGATGGCATGGTGTTCCCCTGGCAGCAGCCGAGCCCGGGCCTTACCGAGTACGGCCAGGTCATCTGCCCGGTTCGCATGGCTTATGACGCGAGGCGGGCGAGCTGACTGTCACCAACAAGCGCTGGTTTACCACCCTCGAGGATGTTTGCCTGTCGGCGGAGACCTGGTGGACGGCGACGTGGTCTGCCGCAAGACGCTCATGCCCGGTGCGGTTGCCCCCGGTGAGTCCGTCCAGCTTCCGCTGGTGATTCACGAGGCCGCGGTAGGCGAGACCCTGCTGACTGTGCGCGCCTACACCATGGCCGCTCACGTCTGGTGCGAGCCGATGTTCCAACTGGGCGCAAACCAGTTTGCCATCGCAAACCATCCGGCGCCGGCCATTGCGGCTCCCACTCGTCCTGAGCTTACGGTCGAGGAGACCGAGCAGGAGATTCGCATTCACTCCCTCAACGGCGAGCTGACCTTCAGCAAGGTAAACGGCACCGTGAGCGAGTGGAAGGCATCCGGCCGTGACGTCATGGCCTCTGGTCCCCAGGTTGGTTTTTGGCATCCGCTCGTCGACAACCACGCCCAGGAGTACGACTCCCTGTGGAAGGACAACTTCATTGATGTAATGCAGACGTCCACCCGCAAGGTTTTTTGGAAGCAGGACGGCAATGCGGTCGTCGTTACCGTGAGCCAACGTATTGCTCCTCCCGTCCGCGCGTTCGGCATGTGCGTCGAGCTTGTCTACACCGTGCTTCCGAGCGGTCGCGTCGACCTCAAGGTTTCCGGCGAGCCCTACGGCGACTATTCGGACATTATCCCGCGCATCGGCATCTCCTTTGAGGTTCCCGGTTGCGATCGTGCCGTCGAGTGGTATGGCCACGGCCCGGGCGAGAACTATCCGGACTCGCTGCGTGCCAACCCGGTCGGTCATTACCGCACTACGGTCGACGACATGTTCACGCCCTACGTTATGCCTCAGGACTGTGCCAACCGCGAGGTACCCGCTGGGTTGCCCTGCGCTCTAGCCACGGTGATGGCGTGCTGGTGACTCGTCCGGCCGACGCCGCTTCCAACCCGTTCTCGTTCTCGGCATGGCCTATAGCTGCGAGGCTATTGATAATGCCAAGCACGTCTACGACCTTGTTCCGGGCGACACGGTCACGGTTAACATCAACGACCAGCTGCTCGGCCTTGGCTCGAACTCTTGGGGTTCCGAGGTGCTCGATTCCTATCGCACCCGTTTTGAGAGCTTCAGCTTTGAGGTGTCCCTGCGACCGCTGACGTCTGCCGATTTGGCTCAGGCGCTGGCACCCATTAAGGAGGCATAAGCCATGCATGTCTTTAACTCGCGCGCCGATTTCGACGCTCAGATGAAGTCCGTCAAGAAGTGGATGCGTACCGGCCAGGCGCTCGACGGCGTTTCTGAACTGCAGCACGATGTGGCGTACTCCATCGGCGACTCGCTGGTGTACTGGTGGGTCTATGCCCGCGAGGCCGCAACCGCCGACCTGGTCGGTCACCGTCGCTACCATGCCGTGCTCGCTCCGCTCGACGGCGACCTGACCGTCGAGGTTGCCCCCAAGGCAGGCCTCACCTGCACCCGCGCTTACAGCGATATCGATGATCGCGAGCGCTTTGAGGGGGCGGGGGAGACCGTGACGATTCCCGCCGGCGGCGTTGCCGTCGTCGAAATTGACGAGGCCTACCGTGTCGTGGCCGATGCCGCGGATCCCCGCGTCGTGGTACTGCACGTGACGGTCGAAGGTTATTCCTTCCCCAACAAGTAGTATTCGTCCGCCTGGACGTTTGCTTCGCGCCGTTAAGGGGGATGGCTTTGTTGACTCCCTTTTCCCCATTCCCCTTAGCAGGTGCGCCGTCCGTGTTTGCACTTGCAGCTCGGACGGGTTTAGATGACATTTAATAGATGATTGGGAGGGCTTATGAGCTCTGAAAAACGAGGAACGATTGGTTCGTTCGCTCTGCTGGGCATGACGGTCGCCGCCGTGTTCGGTATCAAGAACATCATCAACAACAACGCGGCCATCGGCTTAGCAGCCGCGCCGTCGTTCTTCTTCGCCACGCTTTTGTACTTTGTCCCCTATACCTGGTTACCGCCGAGTTCGTCGGCCTTAACAAGGACTCCGAGTCGGGCGTGTACGCATGGGTTAAGACCTCGATGGGTGGTCGCTGGGCGTTCCTGACGGCATTTAGCTACTGGTTCGTTAACCTGTTCTTCTTTGCGTCCGTCCTGCCCAACGTCATCATCTACGCGAGCTACGTGTTCTTTGGTGCCAACGCCGAGCTTTCGCAGCTGTGGATCACCATTATCGAGATCGTTGTCTTTGCTATCGCCACGTGGGTTTCGACCAAGGGCGCTAAGTGGATCGGCTCCATTTCCTCCTTCGGTTCGACCGCGGCTCTCGGCCTGACCGCCGTGTTCATCCTGCTGTCCCTGGCTGCTGCCTTTGGCGGCGTTGAGTTCGCTACGGCTCCTACTCCCGCTAACATGGCTCCCGACATGAGCAACTTCGCAACTGCGTGGGGCTTCTTCGGTACGCTTGCCTGGATCATCCAGGGCGTTGGCGGCGCTGAGTCTGTCGGCGTGTTCCTTAACGACCTTAAGGGCGGCGTCAAGGCCTTCGTGCGCACCGTCGTTATCGCCGGTCTGACCATCGGCCTTCTGTATGCAGGCGCTTCGCTGCTGGTTAACCTGTTCATCCCCGAGGGCGGCGTTGCCATCTCCACCGGTATCTTCGACGTATTCGGCGCTGTCTTTGCCCACTTTGGCATTCCCATGGAAGTGTCTACGCGCGCCATCGGCCTGATCCTTCTCGCCGCCACGCTGGGCTCCCTCATGATGTGGACCTCCGCTCCCATCAAGGTTTTCTTCACCGAGATCCCCAAGGGTGTCTTTGGTAGCAAGATCGTCGAGCTCAACGAGCACGGCATTCCCGCCCGCGCTGCCTGGCTGCAGTTCGCCATCGTCGTCCCCATCCTGATCATCCCGGCCCTGGGCTCCGGTAACCTCGACGACCTGCTCATGATCGTCACCAACATGACGGCTGCCACCGCTCTGCTCCCGCCGCTGCTGATCCTGCTTGCCTACTTTATGTTGCGCAAGAACTTCGACGCTGCTCCCCGTGGCTTCCGCATGGGTTCGCGCACCTTTGGCCTGGTCATTGCTGCATTCCTGCTTGTGGTCTTCTGCTTCGTGCTTATCTGCGGCACCATTCCGCTCGATCAGCCTCTGTGGCTGACGCTGGTCTACAACGTCGGCGGCGTGGTTGTCTTCCTGGGCCTTGCGTGATGTGGTACAACCGCTACATCAACCGCCTGCGCGAAACCGATCCCGAGGCTGCTGAGAACGAGCTTCGCCCCTCCGTCCTCGACATGATGGAGTAGCGGCTAGGATTAATCTACGGCTGTGGAATAAATCGATTCCCTTTCCTAAGGAGGGGCCTTACGAGGCCCCTCCTTTTGTGTTTTGGAGCATGGTTTTGGACCCTGTGGTCAAAAAATACCAAATATGAGTACTGTTGCAAAAGAGGTGTCATATTTTTCGGCCTGCTCTGAGCGAAAATGGGCTCATAATCAATTTATCTAGCCCCCTTTAAAGGGCGTTTGACGGCTTTCAACCTCTTCGAATCGCTCAAATTAGGCAATTTGCTATCGATTTTGCTGCTACTAAATTGGTGACAGTACTCATATTTGCCACTTTTTGACCACGAGGTGTTCAGAGGAGCTCTCGAGAAGCATCTAACGGTACAATAGCTACCACGTGGCTGGGTTTTGCCGGCCGAATGTGCGATGTCGTGGGAGGGGACATGGTCGAGTTTACAAAGACGATTAAAGATCCGTTGGGATTACATGCCCGCCCGGTTGCGCTGCTCTATGACATCATTGCCAAGCATCGTAGCGACGTGTCAGTCGGCATCGGCGATCGCCACACGGATGGCCGCGATGTTATGGGACTCATGGCTCTCTACGGCGAGTGCGGCGAGGACATCATCTTCCGCGTTTCGGGCGTAGATGAGGCTCCTGCGTTACGTCGATCAGAAACCTCTCGCTCTAACCTCAACAATGTGACAAAGGGGCAGTCCCCTCTGTTGCATCAATTGGTATGGCAAGGCGCCGCAAAGAGACAGTCTTTGCGGGCTTATAGGACAAAATGTGTGTCCACGTTGGGGGCATCGGCGCAGGTCGATGCCCCTTTTCAGCCGTTTAAATTCCGTGCCCACTTTTAACCGCTCGGACAGAATGTGTGTCCGGTTGCCTATCGTTCCCGCAGGTAGATAACCTTTTCCGGAACCGTTAAACACCCTTTCGGAAGAGGTGCCCATGAAGGCCGTTTATTGCCCCTACTGCGGCGGTCGGACCAAGCGCAACGGCAGGACCTCATCGGGGTCCCAGCGGTGGAGGTGCACGGCCTGCGGCGCGTCGACGACGGTGAGGTACGACGACACGGCGACGAGGCTGGACGAGTTCCTCGGGTGGCTCCTCTCCAAGGACTCCCAGGCGGCGATGCCGGGCGGCGGACGGTCCTTCAGGCGCAGGACGGCCGAGTTCTGGGAGGTCTGGCCCATGCCCGTCCCCGACGGCGAGCTGCACCGCGTGCTCCACGTCGACGGGATCTGGGTCGCGCGCGACCTCGTCGTGCTCATAT
>ENA-OQEX01000871-OQEX01000871.1-human-gut-metagenome-genome-assembly--contig:-NODE-871-length-13411-cov-2.037790_pt1 | contig 13411 bp, 19 predicted proteins | sample MGYA00242802_ERZ504649 | MGnify/ENA primary metagenome ERZ504649 (study PRJEB26092, sample SAMD00036194) | human gut metagenome | host: Homo sapiens | study: EMG produced TPA metagenomics assembly of... | reverse complement strand
CTTGCCTTCTGAATGATATCAAAAGGAATTCCTGATCCACCATGCATGACAAGTGGAACTGGAGAGATTTTTGAAATCTGCTCTAATAATGGAAGATCTACTTTAGGTTCAATATCAAGTCCGTGAACATTTCCAACTGCAACAGCTAATAAGTCACAACCTGTTTGTGAAACGAAGTCAGCAACCATATCCGGATCTGTTTTTGCATCTGCTTCATTTACGATATCTTCTTCTTTTCCCTGTAAGCATCCAAGTTCAGCTTCTACAGGTACATTATAGAAGTGACAGTATTCTACAGCTCTTTTTACCTCTTCGATATTTTCTTCAAATGGAAGATGAGAAGCATCGATCATAATAGAAGTAAATCCAGCATTTACACAAGCTTTTATATCTTCATATGATTTTCCATGATCTAAGTGAAGACCAATCGGAACATCGCTGTCAGCAAGTGCCTTCTTTGTTAAATATACGATAGCTTCAGGATCAGATAATCTTAAGTTATTAGAAGAAATCTGAATATAACCAGGAAGTTTCGCTTTATTTAATCCCTTTGCGATGGCATATGTCATTTCAAGGTTTGTTGTATTAAATGCAGGAAGCATATAATGATGATCCTGCGCATATTTCATAAGATCAAAACCATTTACTATTTTCATTTTTATCATCGCAGTTTCTATTATATAGATGAAACTGCTTCCTCCTATTCTATAAAGACAATACATTTTACAATTCATAGATAAGCTGTAGCTACCAAGCTTGTCTTCATTATATACAGAAATGTTTTTCAACGAATTTCATTTATTGCGCAAACCATGGTGCAACAATACCGAAATAGATTGCATGAAGTTTACGCAAAGTATTACGCAGAAATGATGCAGTCAAAAATTAAAAGTGCACAATAAATTGCGTAATATATCATGCAATTCATTCGAGCAGTCTGCGCAAAGTATCATGCAAATGTTTATGAAAAAATACACTTATCACATGCTATACTTTAGTCACATCAAAGATAGCCGAACAAAAAAGGTCAAAAAGAAAAACAACATATAAAGGAGGAAACGTGATGAAAGTAATCGCAGTATCGCATGGAAGCTATTCCAAAGGACTTGTAGACAGTGTGCAGATGCTGGTAGGAGAGCAGGAAGATCTTGTAGCATATGGATTATTTCCAGAACAGACAGTTGCAACATTAACAGAACAATTAGAAAGGGAAGTAAATGATACACCAGAAGGAGAAGAAATCCTTTTCTTAACAGATCTTTTCCATGGAAGTCCGTTTAATGCAGTTGTTTCATTAATGAGAAATCATGAGTTCCATCATATTACAGGAATCAATATTCCGCTGGCAGTTGAAGTTATGATGGGAAGATATGCAGACAAGAGTGCTGAAGAAATCTGTAGAGGAATCATGGAAGCTGCACCAGACACAGTAAAATATGTAAATGATTTATTTAATGATGAGGAGGAAGAAGAATGAAGAACATTGTATTAGCAAGAGTTGATGATAGGTTGATTCATGGAGAAGTTGTTTCTGTATGGACCCCGAGTTTAAATGTAAACAGAATCATTGTAGTAGATGATGAAGTTGCAGCAGATAAATTCAATAAACGTGTTATCAAAGCGTTAGCTCCAAACGGAGTAAAGGTTAATGTATACGGAACAGAAAAAGGGGCAGACATCTTACAGAGAGATTCCAAAGATCCAAATGAAAGAGTTATGATCCTTACAAAAACACCAATTACATATGATAAGATGGCGGATCTTGGATTAAAACTTAGTGATGTAAACCTAGGTGGTATGGGACTCCGTGGAGAAAGAACTCCATTTATCAAAAACGTAGCGTGTTCTCCAGATGAAATTACATCGATCAAAAATTTAAGAGCCAAGGGTGTTCATGTGTATTATCAGTTAGTACCAGAACAGCAGGTAATTGAAGTTGATGGATATTTAAATGAGTAATGTGATTCAAAGGAGGAAAAAATATGGAAATGACGATTTTACAGGCAGTGTTATGCGGAGTCGTTTACTGGCTTGCAGTTGGTAACTTGCCTTTCGTAGGACTTTGGTCTTTACAAAGACCATTGGTATGTGGAGCAATCACAGGTTTGATCCTTGGACATCCAGTACAGGGTGCAGTGATCGGAGCAACGATCAACTTGGTTTATTTAGGATTTATGTCAGCTGGAGGAAGTATGCCGGCAGATATGGGGCTTGCAGGGGTATTAGGTACAGCATATGCGATCGTTGGTGGACTTGATACAGATACAGCCTTAGCACTTGCAGTACCGATCGGTATCTTAGGAACGATCGTGTGGGCAGGACGTATGACATTTGACTGCTTCTTCGTACATATGGCAGATAAATACATTGAAGAAGAAAAATATAACAAAATCTGGATTGCAAACGTATTGCTTCCACAGATCTTATGCTTCTGTATGACAGCGATTCCTTGTGCCTTGGCAGCATATTTTGGATCTAGCTATATTCAGGGAATCTTAGCGATGTTAAGTGGTAAGTCTTAACAGTATTCCAGATCATCGGTGGATTAATGCCTGCATTAGGAATTGCGATCACATTACAGTATATCTTTAAAGGAGAATCCAAAGTATTCTTATTTATCGGATTCTTATTAGCAGTATATTCTAAGTTACCATTATTAACATTAGGTATCATTGCATTATTAGTAGCAGTTGTATACGTACAGGTAACTTCAGCAGTACAGCCAGCGACAGCAGGCACAGATTATGATGATGAAGATGATGAGGAGGACGATTAAGATGGAAAACAATAAAAAGAAAAGTTTAATCCCGAAGGCCGCCCTGATCAAAGCCTGGCTGATCTGGGAGACATTTCCACAGACATGTTACAACTATGAGAGAATGATGGGACAGGTTGTTGCCCATATGTTCTCAGCGATCATTGGTTTCTTATATAAAGATGACCCTTCAAAACGTAAAGAGGTTATGAAACGTGAGATTGAATTCTTTAACGTACATATCGAATTTGGGTCTTGTATCTTAGGTATGGCAGTCGCATTGGAAGAGCAAAAAGCGATGGGCGAGAATATACCAGGTGAATTTATTACAAACTTAAAGACCTCTTTAATGGGACCTTTAGCTGGTATGGGTGATACGATCTGGCAGGGTGTAGTTATCCCTATCTTATTAGCAGTATGTATCGATTTAACACGTTCCGGAAGTGGAAATGTATGGGGAGCTGTGATCTATGCAGTTGTCATCGTAGTAGCAGCATACGCATTAAGTTACTGGAACTTCATGTTTGGTTACAAAGCCGGAAGTGAAGCGATCATGGACTTCCTTGAAAAAGGAATCCTAAATAAACTGATCAAAGGTGCCTCTATCATGGGTTGTATGGTAATGGGTGGTCTGATTGTTAACTATGTAAAAGCTGTATGTGGATTAAAGATCGTAAGTTCTACAACAACTTACAGCATTCAGACAAACTTCTTAGATCAGGTTTGTCCAAGTATTTTACCATTAGCGGTAACATTATTAGTTTACTATCTGATGAACAAAAAACGTTGGTCTTCCTTAAAGAATCATTGGACTGATCGTAGTGATCGGTATCGTTGGTGGTATCACAGGAATCTTAGCATATTAGAAATTACGAGAAGGGAAGCATTTGCTTCCCTTCGATACTAAAAAAGAAAGTGTGGGAGAGCTATGAAAGCAATTATTTTAAATCAGCCAAAAGATTTTTCAATTAAAGAAATCGATAAACCACAGATCAAAGATGATGAAGTATTGATTCGTGTCAAAGCATCTGGAATCTGTACAAATGATGTCAGAGATTTTAATGGAGATTGTAATTACAGTTATCCAAGAATCGGTGGACATGAATATGGTGGAGTGATCGAAGAAATTGGAGCAGCAGTTAATAAAGCACATTTCAAAAAAGGTGATAAAGTTGTTCCATATATCATTGATGATTGTAAAGAATGTTATTATTGCAAACATGGAGATGAAAATATCTGTGAACATCATGCCCATAGTCATATCTTTCATAATCCAGAAGGATTGTCAGGATACGGTGGATTTGGTGAATTTGTCGTTGCAAAAGCAGATGATCTGTTTGTATATGCCAAAGATACACCATTTGAAAAAATGGCATTTACAGAGCCAGTAGCATGTGTGATCAACAGTATTAACCGCACAGATATTAAATTTGGAGATGATGTTGTAGTGATCGGCGGTGGAACTATGGGATTGTTACATGTCATGTTATTAAGACAGAGAGGTGCAAGAGTTATCCTGAGTGAGCCATTAGCAGAAAGAAGAGAAAAAGCATTATCTCTTGGATGCAGTGATGTGATCGATCCAATGGCAGGAGATGCTGTTGAAGCAGTTAAAGCATTGAGCTGGCGGCAGGGGGGCGAATTTTGTATTCAATACAACAGCAATTCCTGTGATTGCAGGTCAGGCAGTTGAGATGACAGCTCCAACAGGAACAACGATCATGTTTAGCTCTATTCATCCAAATGAGAAAGTACCAGAGATATGGAGCTATCCATTCTTATCAAAAACGATCACAGGAGCAGTCAGTCCAACCGTTCTTTCATTTCATGAGGCGGTTCAGATGATAGGGAAAGGACTTCTTGATCCAACCGTTTTAACAGAGAAAATCTATGATTATCAGGAATTTGATGAAGCAATCAAAACAGCATCAAGACCAGATACCTATAAAGTAATCTTAAAATTTGGAGAGTAAGTTTATGAAGTATTATATTGGAATTGATATAGGAACTTCTTCTGTCAAACTAACATGCATTGATGAAAATGCGAAGGTAGCAGGAGAAAGCAGTAGGGAATATAAAATTGAAGAGCCAAAGTCTGGATGGAAGGAAATTGATCCGGAAAAATGGATTAAAGGGATGGAAGAAGCGTTTGCTGAATTGTTTGAAACAATTGATTCAAAGAAAGTCGAAGCAATTGGTGTAACCGGACAGATGCATACAGTGATTTTGTTGATAGAGAAGGAAAATCTATTCGTCCAGCACTGATGTGGAATGATACGAGAACAGCGAACCTCATCCCAAAACTTCGAGAAAAAATTCAAATGATCAATGAAGTTTCTTATATCTCCAATATAATTTCCACAGGAAGTCCAGCAGCAAATCTTTTCTGGCTCTCTCAATATGAGGAAGAGAATTTTGCAAAGATTCATAAATTTCTGATTGGACCAGATTATATCGCATATCGCTTAACAGGAAAGATTCAAACAGACTATTGTGAAGCATCAACGTCATCCCTTTGTGATCTCAAAACAGGTACATGGTCAGAGGAAATAAGACGATTATTTAAATTTCCGAGAGATATTTATCCAGAGATTAAAGGAACATGCGAAGTTTGTGGAACTGTGACAAAACAGTGGCAGGAAAAATTTCATTTCAAACAAGATGTAAAAGTGCTAACAGGAACAGGAGACAACCCAGCGGCAGCCATCGCAACAGGTTGTTTCGCAAAAGGATATCCAGTACTTTCTTTAGGTACATCTGGGGTTTTAATGTATCCAAAAAAGAAAATAAACTTTGAAGTTAAAGGAAAGAATATATTATTTTCCATGGATGGAAAGGATGTTTTGATTTTGGTACAAGGTGTGGTACAATCAACAGGAAGCAGTCTTGCCTGGTGGGTGAAAAATACGTTACAGGCAGATGATTTTATGGAAGAAACTACAGGCGTTGATCTCAAACATCTAGGAGAGAATGAATTAATGTTTTACCCTCATCTTGTAGGTGACAAAACAATCTATCAAGATTCTGAATTAAGAGGATCCTTTGTAGGGATTGGAACAGACACAACAAGAAAAGAAATGACTATTGCAGTTATGGAAGGAATTGCATTTGCAGTGAAGCAGCTAGTCAGTGTGATGGGAGTGTCTAAGGAAGAGCTGGCAAGATTGAAAGTAACAGGTGGCGGGTCAAAGAATGAAGTCTGGATGCAGATTCTTGCGGATGTATTAAATACGAAAGTTGAACAGTTGGAAAGTGGAGCCGGAGCAGGTTATGGAATTGCGCTTTGTGCGGCAGCAGCCGGGGATGAGAATCTATCTATGAATGATCTGATCGAGCAGACAGTAAGTATTAAGAATACATTTATCCCAAGACAATATAACAGAGAGCTTTACGAACAGAAATATCAGAAGTATTTAAGAGTCTATGATGCATTAAAGCATATATATCAAGAATGATCGGAGGAAGCAAAATGAGAACTTGTGATGTTTGTCAAAAAACTTTAGGAGTATTTAATAAATTTCGATACGCAGATGGTTATATTTGCAAGGAATGCTATAAGAAAGCAAGTAATCATTTCGCAGAAACCATTGTAAAGAAGAACTTATCTGAGATCAAAGCATTATGCGAAAAGTATGAAGAAACACAGACAGATGAATTTAAGATCACAGAGAAGATTGGTAATTTCCTTTTGATTGATAGAGAAAATCAAAAAATCTGTCTGCCAAATAATCGTATGGTAAAAAAAGAGGCGGTGCTCCCAGAATTTTATGCGATTGAAGACATTGAACAATGCGAGATTGAAGTAGATCCAAAACAGCCGATTGATGAATTGGAACATAAAGCAGAAAAAAGACAAGATGGAACAGTGAATTATCTGAAGGTAAAACTTTGGATCACAGGAAGCAAGAAAATTGCTGAGATTTCGTTAATATCAAATCCTGTAAGGATCAAAAGTTATGCATTCAGACAATCACTCCAATTTGCAAAGAAGATTGAACAAGAGATAAAACGTTTGACATCATGTGAAGGGACAGAAGGAGGCGGTCATGAAGCAATTTGATTTTGTAGTGCAAGCTTCAGTGGGAATTCACGCAAGACCAGCGATGCAGCTGGTAAATATGACGAAGAAGTTTCAAAGTGATATTAAATTGTATTATAATGGAAATAGTGCAAATGCAAAGAATATCGTAAGTGTTTTGATGTTACATGCGAATCAGGGTGCAGAAGTGGTATTTTTAATTAATGGACCGGATGAAGAAGAGGCGTATAAACAGTTGAGGAAGTTTTGTAAAACAAACTTATAAAAAAATAATGATCCAGTAAGACAGATCAAAACAAATCTGCATTACTGGATCATTTTCAGATTATAATACAGGATCTTCGCCGTAAGTCCCCATATGATACGGTCATCATATTCGTAGAATAAAACCTCATATTCCCCACGTGCCCAAGGTACTCTTTTCCACCAGGTACTTTATCAAATGGAAAGTTATCTGTTGGATACATAGTCACTTTGTTATAATAACATTTCGGTGGGGTGTTCTGAAAGAATGCTAATGGAACAGTGAAAATTTCAGAAACTTCATCATTACTATACTGACCCTCATAATTTACTAATTCCCCAAGATAAGGATCAATCCGCAGACCAGCAGGAGATAAAAAGTAATCTAAAGGCCCATATAATTTAATATTAGATTCAGAAATCAGTAATTCTTCACAAGTTTCACGAATCGAAGTCTCCATGGATGTTTCATCATGTTCTCTCCGGCCGCCCGGGAAACAGATTTCCCCAGGCTGTTGTGAGAGGTTATTGGAACGGACTTCAAATAGGATATGGTATCCATCATTTTTCTTGATCAGAGGGATCATAACGGCAGATACCTTGTCCTTTTCTTGTTCAATTCTTTTTGGAATTCGGGTGTTTAAGTGTTTGAACATAAAAATCTCCTAGAATCTGAAATCACGTTTTCCTTCATGAATATTTTCGATATATTCGGTAGCTTTCTGTTTGACAACAGGATTTGGAATCTTCTCAAGTTCCTGTTTGATCAATACCTCACCTTTGGCTTTGACTTCATCAGAAGCGTAATCTTCTAAGTATTCTTTTAAGGTCATTAAAGCATTAGGTGCACAGCAGTTTGCGATCTGACCGGATTTGACAAGAGTCATGAAACGATCACCAGTACGTCCTTCACGGTAACATGCTGTACAGAAACTTGGAATATGACCAAGATCCATCAGCATCCGATGATCTCATCTAAGGTACGGTTATCATTTTTCTCAAACTGTGCAGAGTTATCTTCTGGTTTTTCTTTTTCAGCGTATCCACCGACACTTGTAGAAGAAGCACCACTGATCTGGGATACTCCGACTTTTAATACACGTTCTCTTGATTCTTGTGTCTCACGATAGATACGATGATTCCTGTATAAGGAACAGCAATACGAAGGATTGCAACGATCTTCTCAAAGATGTCATCATTGATTGCATTTTCGAAATCGTCAGGATCGATATCGTCAGCAGGACGGATTCTTGGAACACTGATCGTATGAGGTCCAACACCGAATTTTGCTTCCAGATGTTCTGCATGCATTAACAGACCGGCAAAGTCATAACGATACATATCAAGACCGAATAAAACACCGATACCAACATCATCGATACCAGCTGTCATCGCACGGTCCATAGCTTCTGTATGGTAAGCATAATCATGTTTTGGTCCTGTTGGATGAAGAACTTCATAATTGTCTTTGTGGTATGTTTCCTGGAATAAAATATATGTTCCGATACCGACATCTTTTAATTTCTTATAATTTTCAATTGTTGTAGCAGCGATATTTACGTTCACACGACGGATCGCCCCGTTTTTGTGTTTGATGCTGTAAATAGTTTTAATGCTCTCTAATACATATTCAATTGGAATATTCACAGGATCTTCCCCTGTTTCAAGAGCCAGTCTCTTATGCCCCATATCCTGAAGAGCGATAACTTCTTTCTTGATCTCTTCCTGAGTTAATTTCTTTCTGCGGATATGTTTATTCTTATAATGATAAGGACAGTAAGTACATCCGTTGACACAATAGTTTGCAAGATATAATGGAGCAAACATAACGATACGATTTCCATAGAATTCTTCCTTGATCTTGATCGCAAGATCAAAAACTTTCTGGATCAGTTCTTTATCTTCACATGCAAGAAGTACGGAAGCTTCTCTGTGGGAAATACCTTTTAATTTCTTTGCTTTTCAATGATAGACAGGATCAGTTCCTTATTGTCTTTGTTGGCATCTGCATAAGCAAGTGTATCTTTGATCTCCTGGTCATCAATAAATTCTTCTGCGATACCAGATTCTGGTCTGTACATAGTTTTCTCCTTCTCCTAAATTAATTAATATGTAATATTTTTATTGCATAGGAGATTTTATCGATATTTTCTATGCAATAAAAAGCATATTCGGAAATGAATATGCAGATAGTCGAATAAAAAAGTACGTAAGATCCCCAAGGGAACAGGTACTTTGTAAGCTCAATCTTGGCATCAGGAAATCCTTGGCTTCAGAATGAATATGCACTTATATATTCATTATAAATAAATGAGACAAAAAGTCAATGAAAGAAAAAAAGGGAACGATTAAGATTGTGTTTCTAAGCGTTTCATTGTATACTTTTGGTAATAGAGAAATAGCAATACTACGGGAGAAATAATAGGATATGGAAACACTGCAAGTTAACAGAAAACAAATAGAGAAACTGGCAATAGTTTTAAAGAATTCTCGGATTAAGATATTTGAATATCTTGTGGATGAAGATACACTTGTAGTCTATGATGAAAAATTCCATATCGAGAAAACGATAGCTGGATATATGGACTACATAGACGACAAAAGCAAGATTTATCCAGAAGACCGAGAAAAGGTAAAGCAGATTTATAAGGAAGCAAAAGAAGCAACGATAGAGATCCGTGAGTTGGGGAAGATGGGGATATTAAATATTCGGTACTCGAGTTTATGAAGATCGTGAATGAAGATGGAAAGCTGACTTTGATAGGAAGTACAAGGAATATCACAGAACAAAGAAAACAAGAGAAGAAGCTCAAAGAAAGAGCGAGGAAAGACTCTTTGACAGGGCTTTATAATCAGGTGTATGGGAAAAAATATATTAACAAATATCTGAATCATAAGAAGCCTTTCGATTCGTGTGGAATGATCGTATTAGATGTGGATTGTTTAAGTCGGTGAATGACAATTATGGACATTTATTTGGAGATAAAGTTCTAGCACGTTTGGCGATGCTGTTGAAAGAAGTATTTAGAGATAACGATAGTATTTTAATGAGAGCTGGTGGGGATGAATTCGTTATTTTTGTAAAAGATATCTTGAACATTGAGTTGGTTAGGAAGAATGTGGAGCTGATGCAGAAGATCAGGGATCTTCAATTCGGGAAGACAGGTTGTACGATCACATGTAGTGCAGGATGCTGTTATCTTCCAGAGAATGTATCAGGTTATACCTATGACCAACTGTTTGAGAATGCGGACATTGCCTTGATATAAAGCAAAAGAGCGAGGAAAGAACTGTTATGTTTACTGTGACAGCCTGCAGCATTTTTCATCCATGATCGCTGAACAAGAGAAGCAGGAAGAGATGCTGGAAGCAAGATATTTTCAGAATGATATTGTTGCTACAGCTTTTGAAATCTTCGAGAAAACCAACAATTTTGAGGTGGCGATACATTTATTACTGAAAGTGATCGGAGTTCGTCTGGAACTTGATCGTATCACGATCGCGCAGACAGATATCAAGGATCGAGAGATATATTCTGATTATCAATGGAACAGAGAAGGAATTCCGAAGGTTTAGAGACGGTCAGACATTTTGATAAAGAGGATTTTCTCACAGTATTTAATGATTTTGATGAGAATGGGGTGCTTGTTTTACAGCATGATCATATGCAACGATATTCCGAATCAGCAACGAAGATCCTGATACAGGGAGAGGCAAAGACAATCGTATGCGTTGCAATGTATTGTGAAGGACGCTATACGGGAGCGATCGCATATGCTGTGTGTAAGGAGAAGAGAAGCTGGTCAAACGAGATGTTGAAGCAGTTATCCGAAGTAACGAAGATCATCTCCGCACATTTTGCCAAGAATCAGGTGATGAATCATGTCTATCAGGGAGCGATCACACGAATGGAGCATGATACGCTGACAGGTTTGATCTCATTTGGAAGATTTCATGAGGAAGTGGAACGTATCATTCTTGCAAATAAGACAAGTGATTACATGATGATATATACGGATTTTGAAAATTTCAAATATTTTAATTATAAGTATGGATATACTCTAGGAGATCAGGTATTAAAGGATTTTTGCAGTTTCATTATTGGAAAAACAGAAGAAAAACATAATCTGTACTTTACAAGAGTTGTATCGGATCAGTTTTTAATGTTTCGTACAGCTAGCCATGAGAAGGATGAATATCAAGGAATCATTGAAGAAATAGAAAAGGTCAATGAAGAATTTATGCTGCGGCAGAAGGAGAAGTTCCCAAAATCCAACGTGGTATTGAGAACAGGAATCTATTATGTGACACCAGAATGCAGGAGCACTTCCTATGCGATCGATGCGGCAAACTATGTGAGACAGAAAGTGAAAGGTGGAGAAAAAGGCAGCGTAAGATTTTATGACGATGAGATGCAGAAACAACGTGAGTTGGAAAATGAGATCGTCAATGATATGAAGGAAGCGATGGAATGGAAACAAAAATCAAGTTTCAAAGTCATATTTTCAGCCCCAAATATTCCATAAAAAGTCATGAGATCACAGGTGCGGAAGCTTGGTGCGCTGGGAGAGAGATAACGGAACCGTTTTAAGTCCCAATGCATTTATTCCAGTTTATGAAAATAATGGAAAGATCATAGAACTTGACTTCTATGTCTTTGAGACAGTTGTAGAATTCATTGCAGAGAATCTAAAAGCAGGAAGGGAACAGGTGCCGATATCGATCAATGCATCTAGTCTCCATGCATCTGATCCGCAGACAATCAACACTTATATAAATATTTTGAAGAAATACAATGTTGATCCAACAATGGTTGAGATCGAACTTACCGAGACAGCAGTTGTGTCTGAATATGAAAGTGTTAGAAAATTATTTGACTCTTTTCAGTTACATGGGATTAAGACAGCGATGGATGATTTTGGAAGCGGATATTCTGTTCTGAATACGATCGTTGATATCCCAGTCGATGTGATCAAGATCGATCGAGGATTTATTACCAGCTGCTTAGAAACAGACCGTGGAATCTATTTCCTGAAACATTTGATCAATATGATCCGAAATCTAGGATATCAGATAATCTGTGAAGGTGTAGAAACAGATGAGCAGATTGAAATATTAAGACAGATCGGCTGTGATGAGATTCAGGGATATTGGTATTCGAAACCATTGTCGATGGAAGACTACAAAGAACTTCTACAGTCGGAAAAAATTTCCAAGGGGGGGCAAAACACCCAAACAGGCAAAAAGTCCTAAGATATACTTTAGGCAATGAAAATTTGAAAGAGAGGAAAATACAATGAGTGGCAGAAAGAGCCAAGAATTAGAAGGAATTACGTTATTAGGAAACCAGAAAACAAAATACCCAGATGATTATGCACCGGAGGTGTTAGAAACATTTGAGAATAAACATCCAGAGAATGATTATTTTGTCAAATTTAATGCACCAGAATTCACAAGTCTATGTCCAATCACAGGACAGCCGGATTTTGCAACGATCTACATTTCTTATGTGCCAGGAGAGCGCATGGTAGAAAGTAAATCATTAAAATTGTATTTATACAGCTTCCGAAATCATGGAGATTTTCACGAAGACTGCATGAATATCATTATGAAAGATCTGATCAAACTGATGGATCCAAAATACATTGAAGTATGGGGTAAATTCACTCCAAGAGGAGGGATCTCCATTGATCCATACTGCAACTATGGAAGACCAGGAACAAAATGGAAGATGTTGCATGGAACAGACTTTCAAACCATGATCTTTATCCAGAGAAGGTGGATAATAGATAAGTAATCACATACGAAAAGGAGGAAAAAAGTATGGGAAAGAATTTGAAAAAAGTAATATTTAGTGTTTTACTGCTGGCAGCAGTGATCATTGTATCGCCTAAGGATGCAAAGGCAGCAGGAAAGGTATGGATGGCTGGATTTAATGATAACAGCATTACGATTCAGTGGACTCCACAGAGTCAGAATGGATATAGAGTGGACGGCTATTATCTTGAAGAAATTGGAACTCAGAAAATCATCTGGCAGGGTTCTGCAGATACAACGCAGGTAACAGTTCAGGCAACAAAAGGATATTCAGGATATATCAGACTGGGATACAGACTTACAAGTCTTGCCACAGGAAAAATATATAACTGGTCAGTTGACAGTGTTTATGTTAACACAACGCCTGCCGATGTAGCGAAGAATAATTTTGGGATCACAGCAGCATACGCTAATATTAAGAAAGTAGCATTTGCAGTTAATAAACCTGAGATGGCAACAGGAGTACAGCTGGAAGTATATAATGCAAAGAATAAAAGAGTACTGTCTAAGACATCAACATCTATGGGTTATGAGTCTATGAACGTGTCAAAAAATAT
>ENA-OQEX01000870-OQEX01000870.1-human-gut-metagenome-genome-assembly--contig:-NODE-870-length-13432-cov-1.723788_pt1 | contig 13432 bp, 18 predicted proteins | sample MGYA00242802_ERZ504649 | MGnify/ENA primary metagenome ERZ504649 (study PRJEB26092, sample SAMD00036194) | human gut metagenome | host: Homo sapiens | study: EMG produced TPA metagenomics assembly of... | reverse complement strand
GTTGGGGGATTTCTTGGTGGTTTCGCAATTCTTAATCATCATGAACTCTTCGGTTCTGCGCAGACTTCGAACCTGATCTCTGTATTTGCAGACTTTGCAGGGCATCCGGATGCAAATTTTGTCGTGCGTCTGATTGGTGTTTTTATTTATATGTTTGCATTGTCACTGACTGTGATCTTACCAAAATTTACAAAACTGCATCTTCCTTATGTCAGTCTTTTTATAGATGCAATGGCAGCCTTGATCGTTGCTTTTCTTCCATCGGATCTGAATGATTTCATTGCCCTCTATCCGTTGTATTTTGCAATGGCAATTCAGTGGTGTTCCTTTAAGGGTGGGGATGGATTTACCTGCTCTACAATTTTTTCTACGAATAACCTGCGTCAGTTTACAACATCTATGACAGAATATCTTTGCAGTAAAGATCCCGACGCCTTAAGAAAATGGAAATTTTTCGCTTCTGTTTTGCTTTGTTTCCATTTTGGTGTTATCGTTTCTTATCTATCTTGCAAAAACTTTGGACATGCTGGTTCTCTTGTATGTTTTCTGCCTGTTTTCAGCGGTTTTTGTCTTGTGTGGACGAGAAAACATTTTGTTGCAGTGAAACATTTTGTCTATCACTATCTGATCACACCAAAAAAGTTCAGCTTATACTACAGAAAGTGAGTAATTATGGAAAATTTAATCTTTAGCTTAAACGCTACAGTTCCTGTCTTTTTGATGATGATCTTAGGACTTGTCTTTAAAAAGATTGGATGGATTGATGACGTTTTTGCTTCGAAAATGAATAAGTTTGTTTTTATGGTCCCTTTGCCTGTCTTGGTATTTGAGGATCTTGCAACGGTTGATTTTTCAAAAGTCTGGGATGTTAAGTTTGTCCTGTTTTGTTTTATCGTTACCCTGATCAGTTATTACGATTTCTTTTCTGATTTCTTGTCTGCTAGGTGATAAAACGATCCGTGGAGAATTTATTCAGGCAGCTTACCGAAGCAGTGCTGCTCTTCTTGGAATCGCATTTATCCAAAACATTTATGGAAATGCCGGAATGGCTCCTTTGATGATCATTGGAAGTGTACCATTATATAATATGATGGCTGTTGTTGTCTTATCTGTATTTAAGCCTGGACAGAGTGGGCTTGACCATACTGTTGTGAAAAAAACGGTCAAAGGAATCGTGACAAACCCAATCCTTATCGGAATCGTTGCTGGACTTGTCTGGTCTGCATTAAAAATTCCAATGCCTGCAATCCCTAAAAAGGTTATTTCAAGCATTGGAAATGTCGCCACTCCAATGGGACTCATGCGATGGGCGCTACCTTCGATATCAAAAAAGCTTTTGGAAAGATCAAACCATCTGCCATTGCTGCTTTTATGAAACTTATTGGTCTTTGTGCCATTTTTCCTGCCAATTGCAGTGAAACTTGGATTCCGTACCGATAAGTTGGTTGCCATCCTTATCATGCTTGGTTCCGCAACAACAGTAAGTAGTTTTGTTATGGCGAAGAATATGGGACATGAGGGAACTCTTTCTTCCAGTGTTGTCATGTTAACAACGATGTTTAGTGCATTTACAGTTACGGGATGGCTATATATTTTAAGACATTTTATGTTAATCTAGCTAACTTAGATCCAATGTGATCTGGTATTTTTCCAGCCAGTAATTGACTTGCAGAAGGTAAGCGATCATCTGAGGACCTGCCATCAGCTGTCCATACCATGGTTTACCATAGTCTTTTGGACTGTCTAAGAATCTGCTTAGTTTATATGCATCGATCAGTTCTTTGATCGGTGCTCCTTTTTTTGCCATAACTTTCAGAAGTTCTTTGGATAAGATTTTTTCATAGTTTGGATCATAAGTCTTTGGATATGGACTTTTTCTTCGATACAATACCTCATCTGGCAGGATTCCTTCCCCTGCTGCTCTTAGCAATCCTTTTACCACACCATTTAAACATTTTAACTCCCACGGAACATTATAAAGATATTCCACGATCCTATGATCAGCAAACGGCACTCGTGCTTCTAACCCACAATGCATGCTCGTGCGATCCATGCGATCCATTAAGGTTACCATAAACCATCTTAGATTCAGATAAGAAATCTGCCTTCTTCTAGCTTCGATCTGATCTTCTCCATAAAGTTTTGGCGTCTCATTGATCGTCTTTTGATAAGCTGTTCTTGCATAAGATTCTAAATCCACTTTCTGTATGATATCATCATTTAGCAGCATTTTCCTTGGCTGCATATCCATAGACCATGGGAAGATCTCTGCCTTGAAGCATTCCTCTTTATGAAACCATGGATAACCGCCAAAAATTTCATCTGCACACTCCCCTGTTAATGTTACTTTGTTATATTTTACAACTTTCGAACAAAAATATAGCATCGAAGACTCCACATCTGCCATACATGGAAGATCTCTGGCATCAACTGCTTTGTATAGATTTTCGATCATATTTTCATTGTCGCATTCCAAATATCTGTGATCTGTCTTTGCATGATCAACCATCTTATCAACCCATGGGCGGTCTTCGCTTGGCTGGAAAGCGTTTGATTTAAAATATTTATGATTATTTACAAAATCAAAGGAAAATGTGTTTAAATTTTTCCCTTCTTTTTGAAGCTTTTTCGCACAGATTGCTGTGACAAGACTACTGTCAACTCCACCGGATAAAAATGTACTGATTGGAATATCGGATAACATCTGCATTTCCACGGCATCTTTTACTAGCCACCTTGTATGCTCAATCGTATCTTTTTCGCTGTCTGTGTGTTCTTTCGCTTTCAATTCCCAATATGCATGATCCTTCAATCCATCACGATCATATTCTAAGAAATGCCCTGGAAGGACTTCATAAATATCTTTGAACACTCCTTTTCCATATGACTTTGCAGGTCCCAACCCAAAGATTTCACAAAGTCCTTCTCTGTTGATCACTGGTTTGACTCCTGGATAGGCAAACAAGCCTTTGATCTCAGATGCAAAGATCAATGTATCTCCCCGTTTTGTATAGAATAATGGCTTCACACCAACACGATCTCTGATCAAATATAATTTCTTCCGTTTTCCATCCCATAGAGCAATAGAAAAAATCCCATTCAACTCTTCAATATAAGAAATTCCATACCTGATATACCCGGTTAATACAACTTCCGTGTCACTCGTTGTCGAAAACATTTCTCCTTCTTTGATCAGTTGTTCTTTTAACGTTTTCATGTTATAAATCTCGCCATTTAAGATGATTGCGTAGGTATTTCCTTCTTTCTTTTTACACATTGGCTGATGTCCCCTGTAAAGGTCAAGGATTGACAATCGTACATGCCTAATGCACAGCCATTTTCCAAAAATATCCCTTCATCATCTGACCTCGATGTCTTTGAACTTCATTCATTTTCTTTAAGATCTGATATATTTCTTTCTCTGTTTTTTTATCATTGTTTCTAGGATTTAGAAATCCTGCAATTCCACACATACACGCTACCTCTTTTTATTTTTTATGATCAATGAGAACCGGCTGGTATTGTCTGCCTTTTAATGCCTGCAAAATTGTCGGAATGAGCAGTCTTGTATCCGCGATCATGGAGTTTGGCTTCTTTACCGGATCATCCTGTCCGAATGGTACAAAATAAATATGCTTATGATTTAAAAGATTCCCGATATTCTTAAGATTCATACCTAAGGCATCATTGCTCGCCATAGAGATAACGACTGGTTTTTCATTCCGCAGCTGCGCTTTAGCTGCCATTAAAACCGGGGTATCTGTAATTCCATTGGCAAGTTTCGCCATGGTATTTCCTGTACATGGCATTAAAATTAGGATATCCAGACACCCTGTCGGACCGATGATTTCTGCTTCTTCAATCGTTTTCATCGGTTCATTTCCTGTCATATCGTGTGCTCTTTTTACAAATTCCTCACCTTTTCCAAACCTGCATTTGATATGCTGGGATATGTCAGAAAAGATCGTCTGCAGGATTGCACCTTCTTCTAGTAAGCGATCGATCTGTTCAAAGGCTTTTGTGTAAGTGCAAAAGGAACCTGTCATTGCTACTCCGATTCTTTTATTTTTTAATACCATGTTTGATCTCTCCACTGATTTCTAAAACTTTTTTTGCAAGCATGATCCAGAAGATTTCGGGGAATAAATTCCTGGAAGACTTGGGCATAGTTTTGCACAGATTCCTAGTTTTTCCGCCATTTGATGGTTTGTTCCACCAGGATAGGAAGCAATATCTATGATGCAGGATTCTTTGGAGATCTTCCTGAGGATATCTTCTTTTAGGATCTGTTTTGGAACAGTATTAAAAATATGATCATACTGACAGATCCGCCGTTTTAGTTCCGTAAAATCCATAACCTCAAGTCCAAAAGATTTTGCAAGACTTCTTGCTGTTTTATTTCTGGCACAGACTGTTACCTGAGCATCCATTCCTTTTAGTTTCGCTGCAAGAACTTTTGCACATCTTCCATAGCCAAGGACCAGACAACGACTTTTGTGAAGATTGATCGGCTGCATCTTGATCGCTCCATGATCGCACCTTCTGCAGTTGCGATCGCATTGTAGATAGCGACATCATCCATTTTCATGAAGTCAAATGCTTTGATTTCTTTTTGTTCACATTCATGTCGAATTTCTTCATTGATACATCCCCCAAATAAAATCTGTTCTTTCGTCATTTCTTGAAGCAGTGTTTCTACTGACATTTTTTTGTTGCTAGAACTTCCTGTGATTTCCCCGTTTTTTGAAAAAACGACGTCCAATCATGCACTTCGCTTCTCTTATGACATTTTCAAAAGATTTACCTTCCTTGCATTCTGAGCCTTCTTTTTTGGTTGCATATGTGATAACCTGATATCTTTGATTTTTTAGATAGTTGGCTAAATATACCTGTCTCATATCACCGCCGATAACGGCAAAATCATAAATCACAGTCTTTTTTCCTTTCTTTTTCTTCTATTTAATATATGTGATTTTTATTCATTTTGTTCTTTTAAAAATACATCAATTTTACCCCTTTAAAATTAAAAAGTAGTGATATAATAAACTCAAGTGCATAGAAACACCTACAATACAGCAAGAGCTTCCACTACACTGGGAGCTCTTTTTGTGTATTTATATATTTTATACACAAAGTACTTCCGGTGTTATACCATAACATGCATAATATCTTAATGTTTTTTCAAGGAGGAACTTTTTATGAACACATTAACTGCAGAAAAAAGAGATTTGAAAACAAAGGCTAAAAAATTAAGAAAAGAAGGTTATGTTATCGGAAATCTGTTTGGCAGAGATATCGAAAATTCCATTCCATTGAAAGTTGATTCCCGTGAAGCCGCTAAATTCTTAAAGGATAACAAAAAAGGAGCTCATATTACTTTACTTGTTGACGGAGAAAATGTAGACGCCATCGTAAAAGAAATCGACTACAATGCCATGAAAAACGAAACAATGTTTATTAACTTCCAGGCATTAGTTGCTGACGAAAAGATCCACACAACTGCTGCGATCGAATTATTAAACGAAGATGCTGTACAGAATGGTATCGTTGAACAGTCCTTATCTGAAATCGAATACAAAGCATTCCCAGCTGATATCGTTGAAAAGGTTGAGCTTGATTTAACACAGTACAATGTTGGTGATATGATCCATGTCAAAGACTTGCCATTAGCTGCTAACAGCAAGATCTCTCTTGTTACACCAGAAGATACTCTGATCGTTAACATCGCAGAACCTGAAGCTGTTCCTGAAGATGAAGACGAAGAAGCGGCTGAAGAATAAATAAATCAGTGAAAGAAAAGACTCGATTTTCATAATTAAAAATCGAGTCTTTTTATTTTGCCTTTTCTTTGATATCCTTTAAAAAATCCAGCATTTTTTCTCGGATGTTTTTCTCTGCATTCTGAGATCATCAACTGAATCTTAAATTTAAAATCTTTAGATTCCAAGATCGTAAATGGATGTTCTTCTGTTACACAAACCGATAAATGTTCGCTCTCATATTGTGGATAAGTTCCTGTAAATCCTTGTTCTTTCAGTTTTTTATCAACCTGTTCCCTGTATCGTTGAATCTTCTGATTGATTCTTTCTCCATAATTCCTTGCTGGATATGGATCAGAAGCATTGCAGACTTTCTCGCAGATCAATTCATATAAATCTTGTCTCTTTGGATCTTGCAGTTTCTTTGCAAGCGTCATCTCCATTCGTTTGGTTGGGTGCTTCTCATATTTATCAATCCATTTTAAATAATCTTTATCACCTGCCCGCATAGCAAGATTTCTCATACATTCTAATCCTTCTTCGGTCTTGTCATACCATTCTTCTGGATCTTCATTGATCGGGAAATAGTAATAAAATGGTGCAAATTCGATCAGTGACATGATCTCCATCTCTTGATCATTACACACTTCTTCCCCTAAAAAGCGATATTTCTCACGGATCGTTCCAATCATATAGACTAGCTGACGCCACTGCTCAGCTCCATCTCTCCAGAAATGTCCGATCTCATGATACCGGTAACAGTTCGTATGTTCCATGATCTCATCAAACCACATTGTAAAAACACTTTCTTCTCCCTGATGAATGATCAACCCATAACGACCTTCTCGTTCTTCCAGTTGTGCCCACATCTCTCCTTCATAGTCTTTGTCATATTTTCCAGAGATACGAAGTCCATGAAAACTTAAATAACACTCAATTGCATCGTTCATCATATATGGAACATATCCTGTTTGATTTCCATCTTTTTCTTCGACTTGAAGTTCAAACACCTGATATTCAAATATCTGCGCAAGCAACTGTATGGATCTTGATATTTCTTCTAAATTTGTTTCAAAATAGTTCATACGGAATTCCTTTTCCTATTATCTATGTATTTTATTTATATTTCTGAATTTCATTTAAAAAACGTTCGCCATATTTCTGAAGCTTATGTTCTCCGACTCCATTGACTTCTAACATTTCCTCATCATTAGAAGGTTTCATCGTACTCATATGTACCAGTGTCTTATCGGGAAAATACCATATATGGCGGGATTTTCTGTTCGGATGCGATCGTTCTTCGAAGTGCACGTAATGCTTCGAACAATTCTGTATCTCCCTCAGCAAGTGCTGCCACAGCCCCTGCTTTCTTACGTTTCTTCGTCTGGATCTTACGTTCTTCTTTCTCTTTTTCGACTTCTTTTGGAATCTTGATCTCAAATTTCCAGTTATCATCGATCTTAGTAATATCTGCAACGCTTAAAACCGGATATTCATCATCTGTCATTTCCAGATATCCATAGACTAACATTTCATTGATGATCTGTCGGATTCTTGCAATACTTTCTGCTGCTAATACTCCATATTGTGAATTCTCATCTAAATGACGGCTTAATACTTTCTGGTTCTTAGATCCTTTTAAAATATCAACGATCGTGGATAGTCCGAAATCTCGGTAACAATCTCTAATACATTGGATGATTGCTTTCGCTTCCATTGTTGTCATCAACCGTTTCAAACTCGGTCAGACAGTTTAAGCAGTTTCCACAGTATCCGCTTGTCTGTTCTCCAAAATAATTTAAAATATAATGACGTAAACATTCCTTCGTATAACAGTAAAATGTCATCTGACGAAGTCTTTCCCAGTCTCTTTCCATCACGATCTGCTTTGTGATCGCATCTAATTCCTCATTCTCCTCTCCATTTTCAATCAGAAAACGATTGGTTCGGTTATCAATCGGCGCATAATATAAGATACATTCCGCAGGTTCTCCATCACGTCCTGCTCTTCCTGCTTCCTGATAATAACTTTCCATGTTCTTCGGCATATTATAATGAACAACAAAACGGACATCCGGCTTGTCGATTCCCATTCCAAAGGCATTTGTCGCTACCATGATCTGCTTTCTGTCATAGATAAAATCTTCCTGATTTTCCTTTCGTTCTTCATCCGATAATCCTGCATGGTATCTTGTCACGGAGAATCCATCTTCTCTTACTGATAGCAGACTTCCTCAACATTTTTCCTAGATAAACAGTAAATGATCCCGCTGCTTCCTGGCATCTTTTCTTCTTTTTCTTTTAAATAACTTAGTAATTCTCTATACTTATCCCGTGGGCGTTTACTGCATAGTAAAGATTCTCCCGGTCAAACCCTGTCGTTAATACAAATGGATCTCTCAGGTTCAAAATATCCATAATATCATCCTGACTTCTGCTGTCGCTGTTGCTGTATATGCAGTCAGTACAGGACGATACGGAAGTTTCTTTAAAAATTCCAGAAATTTTTAGATAACTTGGTCTGAAATCCTGCCCCCACTGTGACACACAATGTGCTCATCAACTGCCAACATTGATATCTTCACTCCACTATTTAGCGCAAAATTGATAAAACCTTCTGTTTCCAAGCGTTCTGGTGCCACATAGATGATCTTGTATCTTCCCTGCATCGCATATTTTAATGCGGTATGATACTGTCCCTGTGTCAGAGAACTATTTAAAAATGCCGCATGAATTCCGGTTGATTCAGTGTCCCAACCTGATCTTTCATCAGCGAGATCAGTGGTGAGATCACGAGTGTGATCCCATCCATCATCAACGCCGGAATCTGAAAACAAAGAGACTTTCCTGCTCCTGTCGGCATGATTCCTAAGACATCCTGCCCATTTAATACTGCCTCGATCAATTGTTCCTGACCTTGGCGGAATTCATCATATCCAAAGTATTGTTTTAATAGTTTCTTCGCTTCTTGTATCTTACTCAAATCTATCACTTCCTATTGTTTTATTTATATTCCCATCAAAAAACTTCCAATCACATTTAGCACACCCGCAAACAGCATGACAATGATCGGATCTTTTTTCTTTCTCAATAAAAGGTACATACAAATGATAAAAATACCACCCTGTATCCAGTTGATTTGTTGAAGCTCTATATGACTTCCCTGAAAAAATGCCTGCGTAAGGATCGTAATTCCAGAAGTTAAAATCAGTGCGATCACCGCAGGGCGTAAAGTATTTAACACCATTTGTAGTCCTTCCATATGACGATATTTTACATAAAAATAAGCAATTGCTGTCACGATCACACACGCAGGGAATACACATCCATCGTTGCACATAATGCTCCTTGCCACCCTGCGACTCTTATGCCCACGAAAGTCGCCGCATTAATTGCGATCGGTCCCGGTGTCATCTGCGAAATCGTTACGAGATCTCCAAATTCAGAGACAGACAGCCAGTGATATACGTCTACCATCTGCTGCTGTATCATTGGCATTGCTGCATATCCGCCTCCGAAACTAAATGCTCCAATCTTTAAAAAACTTAAAAATAATTGCAGATAGATCATTTTCTACCTCCTGTCTTCTTTCTTGAAATACCATATTGTACGATTCCAACTCCAATACATGCAAGAATAATATAGATCACACTAATATCAAAGACATAACTTGCCATAAATGCTACAACCATGATGATCGCAAGTTCTATTCTGTTTTCCTTCTTACTTTGCCCTTTTGCCATCTCGTACACAACACTGATGATCACCGCGCCAACACCCGTCTGCATACCAGAAAGCATCGCTGCAACAATCCTGTTATCCCGAAATATTTCATAAAAAACAGAGACTGCAGATATGATCAAAAAGGGCGGTAGAACAGCTCCAAATACACTTACGATCACACCACTGATACCTGCTAATTTATATCCAACAACGATCGCTCCATTCACTGCGATCGCTCCTGGGGCTGATTGTGCGATCGCCACCAGATCAAGCATCTCGTCTTCTTCGATCCAATGATATTCATTCACAAACTTCTTCTGCATCAAAGATACGATCATATAGCCGCCACCAAAGGTAAATGCACTTAAATATAATGTTTCTATAAACAACCGCAATAATTTTTTCTTTTTTTCCATTTCTTTTTCTTCCATATGACATCTCCAGTCAAAAATCTTACCATTTATACTGGTGCAAACTGGCTGTTATATAATCTGGCATACGCACCATTTTTCGCTAAAAGTTCTTCATGTGTTCCCTGCTCCAAAATATGTCCATTTTCCATAACAAGTATCACATCCGCATTCTGGATCGTTGAAAGTCGGTGGGCTACGATAAAACTTGTTCTTCCTCTCATCATCGTTTCAAATGCCTTCTGAATTCGGATCTCTGTCATCGTATCAATGGATGATGTCGCTTCATCTAAGATCAGCATTGGAGGAAGGCTTAACATGATCCTTGCAATACAAAGCAGCTGTTTCTGTCCCTGTGACAGATTTCCGCCACCTTCTGTGATGATCGTGTCATACCCATCTGGCATTCGCTCGATAAATCCATGTGCATTGGCTTCTTTTGCTGCCATGATCATCTCTTCCTCAGTTGCATCTGGTTTTCCATAGCAGATATTTTCACGGATCGTTCCGGCTTTCAACCATGTCTCCTGAAGTACCATTCCATAACTGGATCGCAGACTTTCTCTCGTGACATCCCGGATATCATTCCCTTCCACCTTGATCATTCCTGCATTCACATCATAAAAACGCATTAACAGATTGATCAACGTTGTTTTCCCACATCCTGTCGGTCCAACGATCGCAATCCGCTGTCCTGGTTTCACTTTCAGATTAAAATCCTGGATCAAAGGTACTTCTTTCACATAAGAAAACTCCACATGCTCTAATTCGACATTTCCTTTCACATCCTGTAACGCCTTCGCATCTTTGGCATCAGGAATCATCGGCTCCTCATCTAACAATTCAAAAACTCTTGCCGCAGAAGCTAAAGAATTCTGAAATTCTGTGATAACCCCTGTGATCTCAATTAAACGGCTTTGTATACTGGTTTGTATAACTTAAAAAACTTGATAACTGACCAACACTGATACTTCCGCGAATAACACTCATACATCCTGCGATTGCAACCCCTGCATAGATTCCTGAATACATAAATCTGGTTGCCGGATTTGTGATAGATGAGAAAAATGTCGCTCTTAAGGAGTAATATGCAAGATCATCATTGATCTGATCAAACTCTTCCTGTGCTTTTTCTCCATGATCAAACACTTTGACTACTTTAATATTTCCAAGCATTTCATTGACAAATCCTGTCATATTTCCTCTAGTCTGTGATTGTTTCCGGAACATATTAAAACTTCGCTTTGAGATAAAACTTGCGATAAAAAACGAAAACGGACTTAAAATAACAACGACTAATGTGATCCATGGATTGATTCCTAACATAAAACAAATGGTTCCAATGATCGTGATCACACCAGTAAATAACTGTGTAAATCCAAGCAGCAATCCATCCGTAAACTGATCAATATCCGTTACGATCCGGCTGATCAAGTCTCCTGAGGAGTGTGCATCTACATAAGATAATGGCAGTTTCTGCAAATGCTCAAATGCCTGAATCCTTAAATCTTTTCCAATCTTATATGTAATCTGGTTATTAACATGATTCATCAGCCACTGTGCTGCTGCCGTCAATATAATACAGACCATGATCGTTTTTATAATACTTATCAATCTTGCAAAATCAACATTTCCTTTTGATATAATGCAATCCACACCTTGTCCTGTCAGAATCGGAACATAAAGTGTCAGTGCCACACTGATCACCGCCAACACTAAAGACGCAAAGATCAAAAATCGATAAGGCTTCATATATTCCATGATCCTTTGTAATGTCTTTTGTTTTTTGTCTTTCCTCATGATCTTATGCCTCCTCTCCTGCCATCTGTGATGCGCAGATTTCTTTATATACCTGATTCTCTTTTAATAGCTGTAGATGAGTCCCGATTCCTGCAATCTTTCCATCATCCAACACTAAGATATGGTCAGCATTACGAATTGTTGATACTCTCTGGGATACAAGAAATACTGTCATATTATCTGTATTTTCTTTGATCGCTTTTCGAAGTCTTGCATCTGTTGCAAAATCAAGTGCGGATGCACTATCGTCAAGAATTAAGATCTCAGGTTTACGTACTAATGCTCTTGCGATCGTTAGTCTCTGTTTTTGTCCGCCAGATAAGTTTCCTCCATTTTGTTCAATTCTAAAGTCTAATCCCTGTTCCTTCTGATCAACAAATTCTCTTGCCTGTGCGATATCCAATGCCTGATAGATTTCTTCATCTGTGGCATCTTCTTTACCCCATTTCATATTATCTCTTAGGCTTCCTTCAAACAAAGATGCTTTCTGCGGAACAAATCCGATCTTTCCTCGGATAAATTCTGGTTTTAATTCTTTCTCATCAACTCCACGGTATAGAATCCTTCCTGATGTCACATCATATAATCTTGCGATCAAAGATACAAAAGTACTCTTTCCTGACCCTGTACCTCCGATCACCCCGATCGTTTCGCCTTCTTTCACCGCAAAATCAAATGGATGGATCGTCTCTTTTCTTGCACCATGATAGACAAACGATGTATCTTTAAACTCAAGAATAGGTGTATCTTTCTTCTCTTCTATATCTGTTTTTCCAGTTTCCTTCATGGATGACTCTAATGCAAAAATCTGATCCACACGGTCAAGACTTGCAAACGCTCTAGATAAGATGATCAAAAGATTCGCAAGTTTTACAAGTTCTACAAGGATCTGTGACATATAATTGATCAGGGCAATGATCTGTCCTTGTGTTAAATAACCCAGATCAACCTGTTTTCCACCAGACCACAAGATTGCAATGATCCCCAAATTAATGATCACGTAAGTCAGAGGATTTAGTAACGCTGAAATCTTTCCAACGTGGATCTGTTTGTTATAAAGCTGTTCACTTTGTGATCTGAAATTCTCTTCCTCACTTCTTTGTCTGTTAAATGCACGGATCACACGAATTCCAAGAAGATTTTCCCTTGTACTTTTTAATACTCCATCGACCTGTTTTTGTACTTTCTTATACATTGGCATTGTGATCCATAAGATCAGTCCAACAACCACTGCCAATGCTGTGATCGTAAATACAAAGGAAATCGCTGCCTTATGATCCACCGTAAATGCATGAACATCGCACCAAATACAACAAATGGTGACCTTAAAAACAAACGCAGGAACATGTTAACTCCATTTTGCACCTGATTGATGTCATTACTCATGCGGTTGATCAGCGTTGATGTCCCAACCTGATCAATCTCCTGATAAGAAAATCGATTCATATGTGCAAACAAATCACTTCGCATCGACTTTCCTGTATACACAGCCGATCTTGCCGCAAAATACTGTGCTGTGATAGAAAATGAAAATCCAATAATCCCAAGTAAGATCAATAATCCTCCCATCTTCCACAAATATCCAATATCGTGATGTCCGATCCCTACATCGATCATGCTGGCAACGACCAATGGTACAAATAGTTCAAAACTAGCTTCCAGCATCTTAAATAATGGTGCAAGGATCGTAACGCAAAGATGCTCCTTTAAATATCCTAGTAAACGTTTCATCAATTCGTA
>ENA-OQEX01000869-OQEX01000869.1-human-gut-metagenome-genome-assembly--contig:-NODE-869-length-13438-cov-5.791075_pt1 | contig 13438 bp, 15 predicted proteins | sample MGYA00242802_ERZ504649 | MGnify/ENA primary metagenome ERZ504649 (study PRJEB26092, sample SAMD00036194) | human gut metagenome | host: Homo sapiens | study: EMG produced TPA metagenomics assembly of... | reverse complement strand
GGACTGCGGACTGTATTTCATCTGCGGATTTACCGAAGATGGTCAGGATGAAGATCTGGAGTATTTGCTGGATTGGCTGGGCGCTACCGGCATCGGCGGCAAAGTCAGCTCTGGTTATGGAAGTTCCATGTTGTAGACAAGATTTATCTGAACGAACCTTTTGACGATCAGACGGAGTGGATGTATCATGCACTTTCTTCCGAACATGCTCCTTATCTGCTGCTGAGTACCAGCCTGCCGCAGACAGATGAACTGGACAGCGCGCTGAAAGACGCCTCCTTCCAGCTCGTACGCCGCAGCGGCTTCATGGCATCCGATCGTGTGGAAACTCCGCTGAAGAAAAAAACGCAGTATGCCCTTTCGGCAGGGTCTGTCCTGCAAAATCGTTATCAAGGTGCTTTGTATGATGTTGGTTTGTCGGATGTGCATCCGGTATACCGCTATTCTAAGCCAATCTTTATGGGGGTGACATTATGATTCAGCAGGATCATCTTCAGATCTTTGACCTTACTCTGAATGTATGGGCACCTCTGTTTGTTGGCAACGGCAGCAGCTATACCAAAAAAGAGTACATGTACAATACCCGCAATGGCAAAGTCTCCTTTCTGGACGAGCAAAAATTTTTCAGTTTTCTGGTCGAGCACGATCTGGTGGACAAGTACGGACAGTTTATGCTTAGCGAGCAGTCCAATCTCTGGGCATTTCTGACCAAAGACTGCGGCATTTCCGATGCGGAGCTGAAAACGCTGACGCGCTATCAGATCGAGGTGGGGGACGCCCTGGATGCGGAGCACTCGCTGAAAGAGATCCATGCTTTCCAGCGTGATGCGCAGGGCCATGCCTACATTCCCGGCAGCAGCATCAAGGGTGCGCTGCGTACTGCATGGCTGCTGAGTGCGGTATTGGCTGACCGCAGTACCGGACACAGCCTTGCACAAAACCGCCGGGCCACCTTTCCGGAAGAGAAATATGTCAACCAGCTGCATCTGCGCACTCTGAAAGATGGAAGCATCGCTCCGGACGCCGTCAACAGCATTTTCCGTGGCATTCAGGTTTCCGACAGTGCCCCCATCCCGGATGCACAGATGGTCCTTGTCGGAAAATTTGATGCACTTGTGAACGGTTCCTTTGCGAAGGGCAGTAATCGCGGCATCCCCATGTGTCGGGAATGCGCCGCGTCCGGCACTAAGGTCCGCTTCAAGCTGACGCTGGATCAGTCGGTGCTGAAGGGGCGCATTACCAAAGAGTCCCTTCTGGAGGCCATTCAGCAGTTTGATACTTATTACGAGCAGACGTATAGCAGGCACTTCACCCCGCCGAGCGGTGCAGTCAACCTGCCGCAGCAGCCATACCTGATCCTGGGCGGCGGCTCCGGGTTCTTTGCTAAGTCGCTGGCGTACCCCTATCTGGGTGAAGAAGAGGGACTGCGCTGGACGGCAGAACAAATGAAACAAATGTTCCGCAACCACAAGCATGAGCGTGATGCCGAAAATGGCATTTCCCCGCACACCATGAAATATGCTCGCTTTCGTGGTCGGCTTTATCCTATGGATATTGCGGGGTGAGTATCTTATGATCCAGCAGATTCAACTGGTTTTATCTTCGCCCAATGATGTACGGATTCCCCAGTCGTGGTCCTATCGTCTGTATGGCTGGCTGATGTCACAGATTTCTTCTGAATTTGGAGAGCAGATGCATCTGCAAGGGGAACACCCCATTGCGCATTTTCTATGTTTTTCGTCGGAAAAACAGTCTTTGATCTGGACGGTCAACCTGCTGAATGACGCTGCTCGACAGGTAGTTTTCCCCGTTTTGGAATCTGCAAAGGAAATCCCTCTGCATGAATTAACACTCCCCGTTTCAGAGGTTCGCATCTTTCCGGCAGTCTCCGCTGAAGAACTGATCCGTTCTGGGCGTTCCCACAGCGAAACCCGTGCCAAAATTGCTTTTCTGTCGCCTTGCGCCTTCAAGCAGTCCGGCCGCTATACTATTTTCCCGCAGGAAACTCTGCTTTTGCAAAGTCTGATTGCGCATTGGAACGCTGCCTTTCCAGAATATGCCCTTATCGATTCTGATGCACTGCAGGCTTTACAGCAAGGGCTTCATATTGTGGATTATAATCTCCATACCACACGTTATCTGTTGAAAGAAACGCGCATTCCAGCCTTTCAAGGCAATGTGACCATCGAGCACGCCTTGCGCCGCCGCTTCTGGAACTTTGGAACGCGTTGCTCTCTTTTGCATCCCATGGCGGAGTTGGCATCAAAACCACTCTTGGAATGGGAGGCACTGCTACGGATTTTTATAAAAAAGCACCCGTTATATAAGCCTCATTGCTATCGAGAGACTGTTGCACTGCATCAGTCTCTTTTTATTGTAGCATCATATAAATGGTTATCACGATCTCTATTATTTTTAATAAAAGCAATGCAGATACAGTATATTTTCTGAGATCAAGAACTTCTTTTTCAATCAGATGCGGTTTATTCTCGATCATTGAATATTCTTCTAACGGGCGCTATAATAAAAGAAAACGGTAAGGAAGTGCACCTATGCTCTATCCCGGACTGTATGAACAGGTCATCAACAACGCGCTGAACCGCGAGCTTACAGAGATCCCGGAAGCCCGCAAATCCACTGTGCCCATCGACACGGCGGAGGCTGCCAAAGTGCTGGCGCAGTATTTGACCGACGTGGTACAGAAGGTCTTGAGAACGTACAGGATAACGGCGGCGGCATCGAGGCGCAGATCCAGCTGGCAAACCAGATCGTGACCACCATCCAGAACACCACACAGGAAGCTGACTTTGCCGCGCTCGGTGTTGACCAGCGGGCAGAGCAGCTTCTTGCGCTTTTGCAGCAGAATGACCCGCGCCTTGCTACAGGAAAAAGCGCAAAGGACCTTGACCGCCCGGAGACCTCCATTGCGCAAAGTTCCCTGTTTACCGGCGCTATCCATGAGCCGCAGATGTACACGGAGCTGAAAAAGGAGATCGTTTCCGCCGACCGCATTGATATGCTGGTCTCCTTTATCAAGTGGAGCGGCTTGCGCCTCATCATGGACGAGCTGCGGCAGTTTGCGCAAAGCGGCGGTAAGTTGCGCATCATCACCACCTCTTATATGGGCGCTACGGACGTAAAAGCATCGAGGAGCTACGCGCGCTGCCCAATACAAAGATCAAGGTCAGCTACGACACCAAACGTACCCGCCTCCACGCAAAGACCTATGTATTTTACCGGTACACCGGTTTTACTACGGCGTATGTAGGCTCCTCCAACCTGTCCAACGCAGCAATTTCCAGCGGTCTGGAATGGAACGTCAAGGTGACCCGAAAGGACCTGCCGGAGACCATCGAAAAGATCGCAGCCACCTTTGAAAGCTATTGGAACTCCAGCGAGTTTGAATATTACGATGAAGGGCAGCGGGAACGGCTGACCCGCGCCTGAAGGCTGAAAAATACAGCGAGACCGACCACAGCGCAATCTACACCCTGGATATTCTGCCCTATTCCTATCAACAGGAAATTCTGGACCGACTGGATGCCGAACGCACCGTTCGGGGTATAACCGCAACTTGGTAGTGGCCGCTACTGGCACCGGAAAAACCGTGATCTCCGCACTGGATTACAAGCGCTTCTGTAGGCAGCATCCGGGGCAGCCCTGCCGTCTGCTGTTTGTGGCACACCGGGAGGAGATCCTGAAGCAGAGCCTGTACACCTTCCGGGCGGTGCTGAAGGATGCTAATTTCGGCGAACTGTATGTGGGTAGCCACAAAGCCGACAGCATCGACCATCTGTTTGTTTCCATCCAGACCTTCAATTCTCAGGAGCTTGCCGCCAAAACGGCAGCAGATTTTTACGATTACATCGTTGTGGACGAGTTCCACCATGCAGCTGCACCCACTTATCAGAAGCTGCTGGAATACTACCAACCGAAGGTCCTTCTGGGGCTGACTGCTACCCCGGAACGTATGGACGGCAAAAGCGTTCTGGACTATTTCGGCGGGCGCATTGCCGCCGAAATCCGTCTGCCGGAAGCGATCGACCGGAAACTGCTCTGTCCCTTCCAATATTTCGGCGTCACCGACACCGCAGATCTGAGCAGCCTGAAATGGCGTACCGGCGGCTACGATAAAAACGAGCTGTCCAACCTGTACACCCTCAGCGGCATGGTGGCGGAGCGCCGCGCTGACCTTGTGGTGAACTCCATCCTGAAATATGTCACCGATATCGACGATGTGAAGGGTTTGGGCTTCTGCGTTTCCATTGCTCATGCCCAATTTATGGCGCGCTACTTTAATACCCACGGCATCCCGTCTATGGCACTGACCGGCGATTCTCCTGACGAGGAGCGCAACGCCGCCAAACAGCGGCTGGTTTCCGGGAAGCTCCGATTCCTCTTTGTGGTGGACATTTACAACGAGGGTGTGGATATCCCCGAGGTGAACACTGTGCTGTTCCTGCGCCCTACCGAGTCGCTAACCGTGTTTTTGCAGCAACTGGGGCGTGGTCTGCGTCTGGCAGAAAACAAGGATTGCCTGACCGTTTTGGATTTCATCGGGCAGGCCAACAAAAAGTATAATTTTGAGGAGAAATTCGCAGCACTGCTCTCCAACACCACCCGCAGCGTCAGTCGGGAGCTTAAAGAGGGCTTTGTCTCTGCACCCAAAGGCTGCTATATTCAGCTGGAAAAAATTGCCGCAAAGTATGTGCTGGATAATATCAGCGCCTCCTATGACCGCACCTCCGGGCTTGTGGCGCGGGCGGCTACCTTTACCGAGGATACCGGTCTGCCCCTGACACTGGGGAACTTCCTCGACTACTACCATCTTGACCCGCGTGCGATTTACAGCAAAAAGATCTGCTTCAGCAGGCTGTGCGTCCGTGCAGGGGCGGCATCCGATTTTGCAGAACCTTTGGAAGAAACTATGACCAAAGCCTTTGCACGCTTTGCGGTCATCGATTCCCGCAGGTGGATTCGTTTTTTGCTGGGGCTTCTGCCAAAATTGGATAACACCGACTTTGCGGCTCTATCGCCAGTAGAGAAGCGGATGCTGCAAATGTTCTATGTGACTCTCTGGGGCAAAACTGCAGAAAGCTGGGAGGATGAAGAAGTTCTCGATAACCTGTATGCTCTCTCAGGCAGTCCCGTTTTGCTGGGGGAGCTGCATGCACTTTTGCAGTATCAATATGACCGCATTGATTTTATTGACGAGCCGGTAGATGTGGGCTTTGATTGTCCGCTGGACCTGCACTGCACCTATACTCGCGACCAGCTGCTGGTGGCGCTGGACTTTTTGAAGCCTGCTACTGTCCGTGAAGGCGTGAAGTGGCTGCCGGAAAAGCAGCTGGACGTATTCTTTGTGACCCTGAACAAGGCAGACAAAGATTACTCTCCCAGCACCATGTACAAGGATTATTCCATTAACGAAAGCCTGTTCCACTGGCAGAGCCAGAGCACCACCGCCGAAAACTCTGCCACCGGGCAGCGCTACATCCATCACCGGGAAAAAGGAAGCCGCGTGCTGTTATTCGTGCGTGAGTTCAAAGCAGATGCCCGTTTTGGCGGGGCAGGAGCGTATACCTATCTGGGCACGGTGAACTATGTGAAGCACGAGGCTCCCGCCCCATGAACATCACATGGAAGCTGGACCGCCCGATCCCTGCAAAGTTCCTCAAAAAGACCAACAAGCTGGTGGTCGGTTAAAAGGAGAATATCATGAAGGTTGTTCGCGTTGTCGCAGCTGTGATCTGCGACGATATTCAGACGAAACATAAAATTTATGCCACCGCCCGCGGCTACGGCGAGTACAAGGGCGGATGGGAGTTCCCGGGCGGCAAAATCGAGCCGGGTGAAACCCCGCAGCAGGCACTGAAACGAGAGATTCGGGAAGAACTGGATACCGAGATCGCGGTAGGCGACCTTATCGACACCATTGAATACGATTATCCCACCTTCCATCTTTCCATGGACTGTTTCTGGTGCGAAGTAGTTTCCGGCGAGCTGGTGTTGAAAGAAGCCGAGGCTGCACGCTGGCTGACTAAAAAGGAGCTTGATTCTGTTCCGTGGCTTCCGGCGGACCAACTTCTTTTAGCGCAAATTCGTCCTGCATTATAATTTTTTATGATAAATCCCTCTCTTTAGCTTTCTCAAATTTCAAATTTTCACCCAGATATAATAATCATGATTCAAAGCCTCTGAGTCGAAAGACTCAGGGGCTTTTTTATGTCTGGAGGTGAGCATTTTGTTATTCCGTACCATCACTATCATTATTACCATTGTATTTTAAAGCGCGGCTGCGCAGAAAGGAGAAAGCCTTATGAACTTTTGGTCCGAAATCGTCAAAGAGGTTGGCACCGTCCTGGTGGAAGTCCTCGTCCGCATCGCTGAAGAAATGGAAAACAACGATTGAGCAAAATACACTGAAAAGGAGATTTTACTATGCCCGCAAATGTTGAAACGATGTTCTCTGTCCGTGAGACCCCTTGGCACGGCCTTGGCCGGATCATCATGGATGCCCCTGCAAGCCGTGAAGCCTTGGAACTGGCCGGTCTGGATTGGCAGGTGGAGAGCCGCAATATCTATTCCGGCACGGGTGCTATGATCCCCGGCTATCGTGCCAATGTCCGCAGCACTGATAATGCTGTTCTGGGTGTGGTATCTGACCGCTACCGCATTGTGCAGAACAAAGAAGCATTCCAGTTCACCGATGACCTGCTGGGTGAGGGCGTTACTTACGAAACTGCCGGTTCTTTGCAGGGCGGCAAGAAGGTCTGGATGCTGGCAAGGCTTCCGAGGAAATATCTTATCGCTGGAGATCAGGTAGTACCATATCTTGTGATCTTCAACAGTCATGACGGAAGTTCTGGTGTGAAAGTGGCCATGACTCCGATCCGTGTGGTTTGTCAGAACACACTGAACCTTGCGCTGAATACTGCAAAGCGTATCTGGACTGCACGCCACACCGAAAATGTTCTGCTCCGCGTGCAGGATGCCCGTGAGACCCTGCAGCTAGCCAGCAACTATATGGTTGAACTCGGCAACCGTGGCGATGAGCTGGCTCGCATCGATTTATCCGATCACAAGGTGCAGGAGTTCATCAATGAGTTTTTCCCGACTTCTGAGGACCTGTCCGATTGCCAGCGGAAGAATAACCTGCGCCTGCAGGAAGATCTGAAGGCTCGCTATTATAACGCACCGGATCTGGAATGGGTCGGCAAAAACGGTTGGCGCTTTATCAACGCAGTCTCCGATTTTGCTACCCACGCAAATCCTCTCCGCAAGACCAAAAACTACAACGAGAACCTGTTCCTGCGCACCGCAGAGGGCAACCCCATGATTGACAAAGCCTACAAGATGGTGCTAGCAGCAGCATAAAGGAGTAAGCCATGAATGATGTAAATAACCGCATTTTCAAGGAATTCACGGAATTTTTTGACAACGTTGAGAAGAGTGCTTCTGAAATCAGCGTTACCATGGCTTATGAGATTACGATGAAAAGTACCATCAGCACCGCCATTATTGTTTTGGAATCCGAGGGCAGACTGGAAGAGCGCTACTGGAACCATCTCAGGGTGCAAAATAATATTCTGGATTTTCTTTATGACCTGTGGGTTGGCTCTTGCCATTCGTTAGCTGCCGACTTTTCCACCATCATGAAAGACTTGGTGGAATATGACTTCATTCTTGCCGAATCTATTATGAAAGAAAGGATGCAAAGCGCATGAAAAGATTGATTTCAACTTTGAACCTGTCCAAAGAAGATTGGCTCCGTTATCGCAAATGCGGCATTACCGGCACGGATGCCGGGGCTATCCTTGGCCTGAATCCCTATCGTTCTGCATTTCAGATTTACCACGATAAAATCAGCGATACCACTGAAAATATCGACAACGAAGCCATGCGGCAGGGCCGTGATTTGGAGGATTATGTAGCACAACGCTTCACCGAGGCCACCGGTCTGAAGGTACGCCGAGCAAATGCCATTTACCAGAGTGAGGAACATCCACTGCTTCTGGCAGATTTTGACCGCCTGATCGTTGGGCAGAAAGCCGGGCTGGAGTGCAAGACAGTCTCGCCCTTCTCCGCAGATAAGTGGACAGATGGCAAAATCCCTGCACATTACATGGCTCAGGTCAATCACTATCTGGCCGTCAGCGGTTTTGACTGCTGGTACATTGCTGCTCTTATTTTCGGAAAAGAACTGGTGATTCACAAGATCACAACCGACAAAGAAGTTCTGAACAACCTCATTGCCAAGGAAGAGCACTTCTGGAAATACAACGTGATGCCCGAATTTCCGCCTGTACCTACCGGAAGCGAGGGGGATACACAGCAGATCAATCAGCTGTACTCTGCAGATGATCGAAACAAAACTGCCGATCTTAATCCCATCCGCGACCTGTTGGATAAGCGGCAGGATCTTTCTGATCAGATCGAACAGCTGGAACAGGAAAAAGCCTCTATTGAACAGCAGGTGAAGTTGGAGATGCAGGACGCTGCCTATGGCACAGCACCGGGCTACAAGGTGTCCTGGGTATCCTCCGAAAGTAAACGGGTAGACTCCCAGCGTTTGAAGAAAGAACAGCCCGATATTTTCAATCGGTACAGCAAGAATGTAAGCAGCCGCAGGTTTACCATTATCCATGCAGCATAATTTTGTACGTCTATAGGCGCACAAAATTTGCGCTTCAGCTATTTTTGTTTAATAGAAAAGCACAATACTGTTTACACAACAATAATTGTATGCTAAGATAAGAATATGAGGTGATGCACGATGGTTCTGCGCAAAAGTTATTTGGATAAGATCATTCCTTTTATCGATCAGGATCTGATCAAAGTTTTGGTTGGAATCCGGCGCTGTGGAAAAACAGTCCTTCTCGGTCAGATCAAGGACGTGCTCCTCCAGCGCAACATTCCCGCACAGAACATTATTCAGGCCAATTTTGAGTCCATGCGCTTCCGCAACACCCGTACTGCAGAAACGCTTTACGACTACATCGCAGAAAAAGCGGAAGGCTGTACCGGCAAAATCTATATTCTTCTGGATGAGATTCAGGAGGTGGAGCGCTGGCAGATTGCAATCAATTCTCTTCGTGTCGATTTCGATTGTGATATTTACCTGACCGGCTCCAATTCCAAGCTGCTTTCCGGCGAACTGGCAACCTATCTTTCCGGACGATACATCCAGATTCAGGTTTTCCCCTTTTCGCTGGCCGAAGCAAAACAGCAATGCATTGAAAACGGAACCTATACTTCGGATGAAAAGCTCTTCGCAGACTATTTGAAGTACGGCGGTTTTCCGCAGCGTTTCTTCCTCCCTGACGATCATTCAATCACCACCTATCTGGACGATCTTTACGAGGCTATCATTGTCCGTGACATCATGCTGCGCCACAATATTCGCGAACAGACCGCATTACGTAATGTCCTTGCATTCCTGCTGGATAATATCGGCAATCCGTTTTCTGCCCGTAATATCAGTAGACGCATGGTTTCGGAAGGAATCAAGACAACCACTGCTACCGTACTGAACTACGTTGATTATTTCAAGGAAGCCTTTATCCTTCTGAATGCAAGCCGCTATGATATCAAAGGAAAAGCGCTCCTGTCCAGCACAGAAAAGTACTATGCAGTCGATCTTGGCCTGCGGAACGTTATCAAGAAAAGCGAAAAACTTGACAGCAACAAGCTGTATGAGAACATCGTATATCTGGAAATGCGGAGCCGTGGCTATGAAGTTCAGGTCGGCAAACTGGACGACACCGAAATTGATTTTATCTGCTACCGTGGAGATGAAAAGCTCTATATTCAGGTTGCTTACCTGATCACTCCCGCCGATGAAGAACGGGAGTTCGGTAATCTTGAGCGGCTGCACGACAACTATCCTAAGTATGTTATCAGTGGTGATTTGGCGAATTTAAGCCGAAACGGAATCATTCATCGAACATCATTGATTTTCTGCTCAATCCGTAATTTTCACATCATGGGGCACAACAGTTGACGCTGTTGTGCCCTTTTTTCTTTATCAGAATTGGAGGCATTCTTATGGAAAATCCATTCGTAAAATTATTTGCTATCGACTTCAAAGATCATCTGGAAGTCAAAAAGTCCGGCAACACGGAACTGAAATATGTAAGTTGGGCGTACGCTTGGGCAGAGGTGAAAAAGCTGTATCCTTCTGCCAGCTACGAAGTCAAGAAATTTAACGGCCTGCCCTATGTTTATGACCCCATAACCGGCTTCATGGTGTATACCTCGGTCACGATTGAGGGAGTTTCGCATGAAATGTGGCTGCCTGTACTGGATGGCGCAAACAAAGCCATGAAAGCTGTGCCTTACACCTACACCACCCCGAAATGGGACTACAATCCGCAGACCCGCCGCCGTGAAAAGATCGGCATGGAAGAGCGCACCGTAGAAGCAGCATCCATGTTCGATGTGAATAAGGCTATCATGCGGTGCTTGGTGAAGAACCTTGCTATGTTTGGTCTGGGCCTGTACGTTTATGCCGGAGAGGATTTGCCGGAAGATGCTGCACCGCAGCCGGAGGCAGAACCGCAAAAGCAGCCGAAGCCGAAATCCTCTACCCCGAAGCAGGAACAGCCGCCGATGCCCTGCATCTGCGCTCGCTGCAACCAGCCCATCAAGAGGGTCAAGCTGAAGGATGGCTCCATCATGCAGGCGGCAGAGTTTGCAGCCACCCATGAGGGAATGTGCGCTGACTGCTATAAAGCCACCAGATTGAACGTAGCATAATAAAACTGCTCTATTTCGATGTCACTTGATTCTTGTATGATTCTATATTTCATGGTACACTTACAGTAGTGAGTTCTGAAAGCTCTCCTCTGTGAGTGGAAAGGAGCATTGCATGAAAGATTTGCAGTTTCCTGTTGGAATCTCGAATTTTGAAAAGATTCGAGAAGGCGGGTATTATTATATCGACAAGACCAATCTGATTTCTGAACTTCTTAGCGGTGGTATCGCTGAAGTAACATTGATCACTCGTCCTCGCCGTTTCGGAAAATCTCTCGGTATGAGCACTCTCGCAAATTTTCTTGACATCCGCAAAGACAGCAAGCAGATGTTTGAGGGATTGGCGATCTCCAAAAATACAGAGCTTTGCAAAAAATGGATGAACCAGTGTCCTGTGGTATTTTTCTCTTTCAAGGATACGGACGGTCTGACCTTTGAAAGTGCCTATGGAATGCTGTGCATGAAGCTGGCATTTGCATTTCAGGATTATCAGTTTCTTTTGGATGACGATGCTATTTCTGACGATGACAAAGGCATCTTTAAGCGGATTCTGGGACGCACTGCATCCATGGATGAAACAAAAAGCTGCTTTTTGCTGTTGACCCGGATGCTGGAAATCCATTTCAAAAAGTCGGCGGTCATCATTCTGGATGAGTATGATGTTCCCATTGCCAAAGCCAGCAGCAACGGATATTATTCGCAGATGCTGGATGTGATGCGGGCTATAATGAGCACCACGCTCAAAGACAACACCTCCCTCGACTTTGCTGTTGTTACCGGCTGCCTGAAAATTGCCAAAGAAAGCATCTTTACCGGGACGAACAATTTCGTTTCAGATACGATTCTTTCTCCCCGGTTGAGTGAATCCTTTGGTTTCACACAGGCAGATGTCGATCAAATGCTGAACGATGCTGGTCTTGAATCGCAGTCTGCTGAAATCAAGGCATGGTACGACGGTTATCATTTTGGCGATGCAGACATTTATTGCCCGTGGGATGTGATCAGTTATCTGCGGGATTTCCAGTATGGCGTAGCACAGAAGCCGAAAAGCTATTGGAAAAACACCAGTGATAACGCCATCATCCGTTCCTTCATCGACTATGCAGGCGACAATATCACCACAAAGCTCGAAACGCTGATGGCTGGCGGCTCCATCGTTCAGCATATTGAAGAAAACCTGACCTACGATTATCTGCACTCCTCGGAGGAAAATCTTTGGAGTGTGCTGTATCTGACGGGCTATCTGACCAAGGTGCGGGATAAGGATCTGACGGATTCGCTGCCGGATGGCTGCTCTGCGTTGATGATTCCCAATGCAGAGATTCGGGAAATTTTTGAAACCACTGTAAGCAAATGGTTTGACGACAGTGCAAAGGCATGGAACCGCAGCCTGTTGTTTGATGCAGTCTGGAGCGGAAACAACGAAGCTCTGACAAAAGAGATGACCAAGCTGCTGCGTATGACCATCAGCTACCACGACTACCGGGAGGATTTTTACCACGCTTTCCTTGCAGGCATCTTTACTGGTGCTGGCTATGTGGTAGAATCCAACAAAGAGCATGGCGAGGGGCGCAGCGATGTTGTTGTAAAGGACATCCGCAATGGCCGTGTGGCAATTTTTGAAGCCAAGTATGCCAAAACTCTGGATGCTCTGCCGGATGCCTGTGATACTGCCATTCAGCAGATCAATGACCGGATGTATGCAGCGGACTTCCGGGATGACTATGATGACATCCTCTGTTATGGCATCGCGTTCTTCAAAAAGCGCTGCATGGTAAGAAAAAAATAATTATCTACTGGGGGAGTGTCTTCGGATGCTCTCCCTTTACTTTTGCAGGGCAGTCCGTGTGGATTGTCCTGCTTCTTGATATAAGGAGAGGACAGATTATGACCTTTCATGCAATGACCGAACCCTACGAAGAGATCACGGTTTGCGGAAAGCCTGCGCTGTTCACCAGCATCCGCATCAAAAGAGGTACTGTCCCGTACGGCCTGTACGCTTACGATGTTCGGCATGATGATGAGTGCCGGGGCATCCCTTGTGAGATCGCACCCTTTGTGATGGTCAGCCACCGGGGCACCATCATCCTTGCGGAACCGCTGGAACTGCCGGACGATGGGCGGCGATATATTGATGAGGATACCGACTGGAACTACGCGCCCTTGGATCATTAAGAAGTGGACTCCGAACGATCCTCGACCGATTCGGCGGTCATTCACATCTTGCTATGATTTCAAGGCTATGGCAGCATTACAAAAATGTCCGGGACACGCCGGAAGCCATGGCTGCTCCGAATGCCAATCCCAGACCCCCACACAGGTATTACGGTTATGAAAACAGTCGGCACTTACGTTACCCGTGAAGAAGCCGCGGCGGTTCGTGCTGAAATGATGAAACGCCCTGCCACACCATATCAGGATTCCGCTTCACTTTTGCATATCAAAAATCACGTAGGCACAAGAAAAAGCCGCTTACCTTTTCAGGTAAACGGCTTTACGTTTGGTGGAGCATTGTCCACAGCACTCGAACCTAAAACCTCTTCACGGGTAACCGTCTTGGCATCATCCGTGAAGTTGAAATTGAGTACGACCCGGTCATCAAAGACGTAGACCGAGTTGACAAAGGTATCAATGATCTGCCGCTGGTGTTCCGTGCTGCCCACGTCACCCTTGCGGAATTTTT
>ENA-OQEX01000867-OQEX01000867.1-human-gut-metagenome-genome-assembly--contig:-NODE-867-length-13491-cov-5.793774_pt1 | contig 13491 bp, 18 predicted proteins | sample MGYA00242802_ERZ504649 | MGnify/ENA primary metagenome ERZ504649 (study PRJEB26092, sample SAMD00036194) | human gut metagenome | host: Homo sapiens | study: EMG produced TPA metagenomics assembly of... | reverse complement strand
GCCGCACCCGCCCGCTGGCGCTGTACGGCCGAAGGGCTCGGCGAAGTCTGGGCGGCCCTGCGGGTGCTGACGGGGCCTCTGCCATATCCGGTCTGCCCCGAGGTGCTGGACGCCCCGGCGGCGCTCTGCGAAAAATTCGGCGGCTGGCCCCAGAACGCAAAGCTCACGCCGGTGCCGACCCGCCATCGGGTCATCAGTCAGGGCTATCGACTCGATCTGCCCCGGGCCGGACGGTTCTCACCCGAACAGGCGCGGGCATTGGGCGTACCGGTAAAGCAGTGGAAGACGCTCCAGCACGGCGAGAGCATCACGCTGGACGGTGGCCGTGTCATCCGGCCGGAAGCCGTCCTCGGCCCGGCCCGGCAGGGGCTGAGCTTTGTCTTCTCGGGCGACACCGCCCCCTGTCCGGCGCTGGAAAAGGCCGCAGCGGGTGCGGACCTTCTGCTCTGCGACTCCACCTATGCTCTGCCGGAGCAGGCCGCGCAGGCCAAACAGTACGGCCACAGCACCTTCGGCAGAGCGCAGCCCTCGCCGCCAAAGCGGGCGCGAAGCGGCTCTGGCTCGTCCACTATTCGCCCATGATCACCGACCCGGAAGAAGAGCTGGCCCAGGCGCAGAGCCTCTTCCCGGCGGCAGAGTGCGGCTATGACGGCAAGAGCATCACCCTGCAATACGAGGAGGCCGAAGAATGAACATCACCATAGAGCCCGGCGCCTCCGCCCTGCTGGACGCGCTGCACCGGGCAGGTTTTGCGGCCTATGCCGTGGGCGGCTGTGTCCGGGACAGTCTGCTGGGCATGGCACCCCACGACTGGGACCTCTGCACCGCCGCCGCCCGGAGCAGGTGATGGAGCTGTTCGGAGAAAAGCGGTGCATCCCCACCGGATTGCAGCATGGCACCGTGACCGTGAAGCGGGACGGCAGGCTCTATGAGATCACCACCTTCCGCACCGAGGCAGTTATTCCGATGGCCGCCACCCCGACAGCGTGGCCTTTGTACCCGACGTCCGGGAGGACCTGACCCGGCGGGACTTCACCATCAACGCCATGGCCTACAGCGCCGAAGAGGGCTTGTGTGACCCCTTTGGCGGGCAGGAAGATCTGGCCCGGGGCGTGGTGCGGGCCGTCGGTGAGCCGCTGCGCCGCTTTGAAGAAGACGCTCTGCGCATCCTGCGTCTCTACCGCTTTGCGGCCCGGTTCGGGTTCGTTATCGACGAGGCCACCGAAGCGGCGGCGAAGCAGCTGGCCGCCCACCTCGACTGCGTGTCGGTGGAGCGCATCGAAGAAGAGCTGGACAAGCTTCTGTCTGCCCCGAAGCCGGGGGCGTATCTGGAGCCGGAAGTGCTGGCCTTCGTCCTGCCTGAACTGCCGCCCGACGACCTGTCGGAAGCCCGTGAGATCATAGATGCCCTTCCGGCAGGAGGAGAGGAAGTGACCACCCGTTGGGCGGCGCTGCTTCTGCCGCTGGGGGAGGATGGAACACGAAAGGCGCTGAAACGCTTGAAATGCTCCAACGCTGTGATAGATGGAGTATCAACACTTGTGAAGGAGAAAGCTCCCCGCACTCCTGCGCTGTCGCTTCAAGCCAAACGACTTCTTGGCAAACACGACCTCCACACCGTGCGGCAGCTGACTGCCCTTTGGAGCGCTCTTCGACCGGAAAGAAGGATGAATTTACCGCCCTGCAAAAAGAGGCCGAGACGCTGACCGCCCAAAGCGCCTGCTGCCGCGTCTCCCAGCTGGCCGTGAATGGCCGCGATCTGATGGCGGCGGGCGTCGCGCCGGGCCGGGCCTGCGCCGCGCACTGGAGCGCTGCTGGAGGAGGTCATCACCGGGCGGCTGCCCAACGAAAAAGCGGAACTTCTGCCTTTGCGGCCAAATTTTCTGCGGCTTGACAAGAGAAAGAAGCTGCGGTAGTATTATACTACTGTTTTAGTATGTTATAACAAAAGAGGAACAGAATGACAGAAACACAGAACACTTCCCGCCGCCCCGGGGCGCTCATCGCCATGAGCGGCGGTGTGGACAGCTCGGTGGCGGCATGGCTCATGCAGAGGGACGGTTTCGACTGCACCGGCGTCACCATGCGCCTCACCCGCAACGAGGCCGTGAACACCGAGGGTCTGCACACCTGCTGCTCGGAGCGGGACATTGAGGACGCCGCCGAGGTGGCCTATGCGATGGATATTCCCTACGAGGTGCTGGATTTTACGGCAGACTTTCAGGAAAAGATCATCGACAAATTCATCCGGGTCTACGAGGCCGGCGGTACGCCCAATCCCTGCATCGACTGCAACAGATATATGAAGTTCGATCACCTGCTTCGCTGGGCGGAAGCGCACGGGCTGGAGCATGTGGTCACGGGCCATTATGCCCGGGTGGAGCAGGACGAGGCCACGGGCCGCTGGCTGCTCAAAAAGGGTCTGGACGAGAGCAAAGACCAGAGCTATGTGCTCTACAACCTCACGCAGGAGCAGCTGGCTCATGTCCGCCTGCCGCTGGGTGGTCTGCACAAGAGCGAAGTGCGCGCCATCGCCGAGCAGCAGCACTTCGTGACGCCCGCAAGCACGACAGTCAGGACATCTGCTTCGTGCCGGACGGCGACTACGCCCGCTTTATGGAGGATTTCACCGGAAAGCACTACCCGGCGGGCGATTTCCTCGACGTCGGCGGCAGAAAGGTAGGCACCCACAGCGGCGCGGTGCGGTACACCATCGGCCAGCGGAAGGGCCTGGGCCTCGCCATGGGCGCACCGGTCTACGTCTGCGCCAAGGATATGCAGGCCAACACCGTCACGGTCGGCCCGGAGTCGGAGCTGTTCGATACCATCGTCTATGCGAACGAAGTGAACTGGATCGCCATCCCGGAGCTGAAAGGCCCCCTGCGGGTGACGGCCCGCACCCGTTATCATCAGACCGAACAGCCTGCCACCGTCTACCCGGCAGGGCCGGACAGCTTCCGTCTGGAATTGACCAGCCTCAGCGGGCCCCCACCCGGGGCAGGCCGTCGTGCTGTATCAGGCGATGTCGTCCTCGGAGGCGGCACCATTACACAGGTGGCGAAGGGATAAGGGGGAGCGGCCCGGCCCTCTCAGGCGCTTCGCGCCGGAGCCGATTGCCTGACCGCTGCATTCTGGCTCTCCCTTTGGGAGAGCTGTCACCGAAGGGGGCTGAGAGGGCAAGCCCGTGACTGTAAAAAGCAGAACCTAAAGGAGAAATGATATGCAAGACCAGTATTCCCGCACCCAGCTGCTGCTGGGTGCGGAAGCAATGACCAAACTGCACGATTCCCGCGTAGCCGTGTTCGGCGTGGGCGGCGTGGGCGGCTACACCGTCGAGGCGCTGGCCCGCAGCGGCGTGGGGGCTCTCGCCTGATCGACGACGACAAGGTCTGCCTCACCAACCTGAACCGCCAGATCATCGCCACCCGCAAGACGGTGGGCAGGTTCAAGGTGGATGTGGCCGAAGAGCGCGTCCACGACATCGACCCCAACATCAAGGTCACCACCTACAAGACCTTCTTTGGCCCTGAGACGCAGGACAGCTTCGATTTCAGCCAGTTCGACTACGTGGTGGACGCCATCGACACTGTCACCGGTAAAATTGCGCTGGTCATGAAGTGCAAGGAGGCTGGCGTCCCCATCATCTGCTCCATGGGTGCAGGCAACAAGATGGACCCTACCCGCTTCGAGGTCACGGATATTTATAAGACTTCCGTCTGCCCGCTGGCCAAGGTCATGCGCACCGAGTGCCGCAAGCGCCGCATCAGGCACCTGAAAGTCGTTTACTCCAGGGAGCCTGTCATGACGCCCATCGAGGATGACTCCATCAGCTGCAAATACCACTGCATCTGCTCCGGGTACCCAGCGCAAGTGTACCATCCGCCGCTCCGTCCCCGGCTCGAACGCCTTTGTCCCGTCGGTCGTGGGCCTCATCATCGGCGGCGAGGTCGTGAAGGACCTCGTGGGCTTTGTCCCCATGAAGGGCTGAATTTGATAGAATCAGAAAACGGCAGGTTCAATGAACCTGCCGTTTTCTTCGTTATGAACCGATTTTTACTGCTCAGGAGCAGCGAATGCGATGGGGGTAGCGCCAGCAGCTGCGTCCACGCTCTTCAGAGAGATGGGAGTGATCTCGTAGTGCAGGGTCTCGAAGCTCTGGGTGCTGCCGTCCTCGGTGGTGAACTCGAGAACATAGGTCATGTCGTCCTGCTTGTCGGCCTCGACATCGCGGGTGATGACGACATTCTCGCCGTCGGCCAGACCGGCCTCGCCAGCCAGGTTCTCGCCCTTGTCCTCAGAGCCTGCCTCGTACAGGTACAGCTCGGAGACGGTAGAACCGGTGGTGTTGTAAACGGTGTACTCTGCGCTCTCAGCAGCCTCAGAAGATGCTGCCTCGGAAGATGCAGCAACGGAGGAAGCGGCCGCAGAAGAGGCAGTGCTGGAAGCAGCAGTGGAAGCAGAGCCGCCGCAGGCGGTCAGAGCAACAGCCAGTGCCAGAACGGCAGAGGCGGCACAGATCTTGTTCAGTTTCATGAAAATGTACTCCTTGATTTTTGAATCGGACTGTCCGTGATGGACGGCTATCGGAAATTATTATACATTGTTTTGCCTAAAAAATCAAGGGATTCCGCGCAGAATGCACAATGAAGTAAGAACTGTTACCAAATGAAATAAAACATTCACAAGTCATCCGCGGTTCAGCCGCCGCTGCGCCAGCGCAAAGCCGACGGCGCTTGCCGCAAAGACGGCGTAATAGCTGGCCAGCCGGTAGAACATCAGCAGGCTCATGGACGAAGCATCGGGGAGGAAGCTGCTGTACACCAGCAGGAAGGCCGTCTCCACCGAGCCCATGCCCGCCACGTTGGGCAGGGCGTTGGAGACGAAGAGGGTCAGCGACGTCAGGAGCTGCACCTGCCAGAAGGCCAGTCCGGTATCCAGCCCCATGAACCGCAGCCCCATCCAGGCAGGCAGAAGAGCAGGAACAGCTTGACGAGATGCACGCCCAGAATGGCGGCACAGCGGGGCTTGTCCGCCAGCAGATGGCGGCTCTCGGTGCTCAGGGTGTCCAGCTGCTCCAGCCAGCTTTCCCGGCGCTCGGCCCAGCGGCCCGTGTCGGGCAGAAAATGCAGCAGCCAGCGGGCCAGACGCTGCACCACCGGCAGGGCGCAGAGGGCGATGAGCCCCACGATGACGCCCGCCACGACAGCGTAGGCCCCGGCAGATACCGCAGCACGCCGTCGGAGTGGGCCGCCATCCAGGGGCGGCCCGCCAGAAGCAGCACGGTGGCGTAAAGCAGGACGCTGTCTTGTGGAAGACGTATTGCAGGGTCATCAGCCACGCCGGGGCCGACGTCCAGCCCGCGCCGGTGGAGATACCACGTCTGAAACGGCACCGACCTGCGCCGAGGCCCACCACATTGCCGAAGGTCCCCATCCATGCGTTATCGATGCCCTGCCGCAGCGGGAAATGGGGCAGGCGGCTGCGGACGATGAGCAGCTGGATACGCCCTCGAGAAGCGGGTAGCTCAGGCCCACGGCCAGTGCCAGCAGCCCCTGCCCGAGGGTGAGCCGGCTCAGCGCCTCGGAGATCTCGGCCCAGTGCTCCCGGAAGATGAACACCACGATGCCGGTCAGCAGGGCCAGAACGCCCAGCGAGAGCAGGGTCTTTCGGCGCGAAGGGGCGGGGGAGGCGGACGAACTCATGCGGGGACTCCTTTCAAATTTCAACAAAAAACGGACTGGGATAAACTCTTAGGAGAGTATATCACAGTCCGGAGATGTGTTTGTGAACAACTGCCAAATTTTTTGCCTCAGTTTCGGCAGAGTGATAAAGAACGGGGAGCTTATTCGCCGGTGAGCTCCTTTACAGCTTGTTGTAAACTGTCGGAAAACGCCTGCTTGGAGTAATGACTTTCGTAAAGCTCACGGCAGGCGGGGCGCATGGCAGCCAGCTTTTCCGGGTGCTCGATGGCCCAGGCCAGCCGCTCGGCCAGCTTTTCGGGGTCGTCGTCCTCGTAGACGAAACCGTCCACGCCCTCGGTGATGAGCCCGGCGGTGCCGGTGTGCTCCGACACGATGGCGGGCTTGCCGAAGATGAGGCCCTCGGTGACGAAAGTAGGCATGGGGTCGTCGCGGGAGGCGCAGACGAGGCAGGTACACTGGGCCATCAGGCTCTTGATCTCGTCGCGGGTGAGCCGCTTGACATAAAAGACGTTGTCGGGGCAGTCAGCGGTCAGGCTCCGCACGGCGTCCATCATCTCAGCCTCTGCGGCCTTGCCCACGAAGAGGAAGGATGCCTTCTTCATGGTCTCAGGCGGCAGCAGCCGGATGGCCTTGCAGAAGATGTCCTGGCCTTTCCGGTTCTCGAAGGAACCCACGGTGGCGAACAGAGGCCGCCCGCCCGCATAGCTCAGATCGTAGTGGGAGAACTTCTCGGCGGCGTAGTCCGGCAGGCCGTAGATGAGGGGCCGGATGTTGAACTCCGGCCGCACCGAGTGCATGGCGTTGGCGGCGTGGCTGCCGACGGAGTAGAGCCGGATGTTTTCGCCCAGCTCTCTGGGGATCTGGTGGGCGATGTGGGGGTAGCCTGCAAGGGCATCGTGGAGCCACCAGAGCACCGGCACCCGCGCACCGCTCAGGGCGCGGACGGCCCGGGCCTCCACGACGGTGTTGGCCAGAACGAGGTCGGCGCAGAGAGCCAGCCCCAGAGCAGGGGCGACTGGACACAGCCCTTGCGGGTGATGACGGTAGCTCCCGCCTCGAGGAAGAGCGGCATGGAGCCGCCGTCCTCAGGCCGAGGACGACCACTTCGTAGCCCATGCTGCGCAGCACCGGCACGGCGCTCACCAGCACGATGGGCGCACCGGTCATGTCCAGCAGGTGCTCATGATAAAGACGCGCTTCCCCTTTACAGACCAGACGTCTTCGGCGCAGATGTCCCGCTCATAGTGGGCCAGCGCCAGCGGGAGGCAGACGTGGCTGCGGCGGAGCTTCGCCGCCAGCGTCAGCAGCTCGACGGGATTTTCCGGGTCGCGGGCTTCCGCCTGACAGCGGCGCAGCAGCTCCCGGGAGACGAGGGCGCAGCCCGGGCAGCTGCAAAGCCCTGACTGTGGTAGAGGGTGGTGACGCCTGAGTAGCCGAAGACGGCGTCGCTGGTGACGTAGTCTGCGCCGCTGCGCAGTGCGTCCGCAAAGCAGGAAAGGGCCGTGGGCATCAGGAAAAGGTCTTCCCTGACCAGAAGCAGACCGACGGCGCTGCCCAGGGCTTCGGGGCGGAGGCTGTCCGTCCATAAAAATTTGCGGTGGAGCTGGTCCTGCAGGGAAGCTTTCAGGGCGGCGCTCCGCCCCGGCGCATAGACGCCGAGAAAAACTTCCTGGGTGTCGAGATATTCCTGTTTGGCGAGCTGAGCCGCTGCAGAGTGGTATAACTGCTGTACATCGTATCCTCCTCTCCGCAGGCAGGCTCAATGGCTGCGATGGAACAGCCCCAGCAGGCGGCGCAGGGGCTGCGTGAGTTTCCAGCTGCTGGAAGAGAGGATGTTTTCCAGCGAGCTCTCGTAGGCTTTGCTCCGGGCGCACAGCTCGGCGTTGGCCTGATGCAGCTCGGAGAGATTCTTCTGCAGGGCTCGATGGTCTGCTTCTGGTCAGCCGCAGTCTTTTCCAGCTGGTCGAGGTGCATCTGCTCGCAGACGCGGGTCTTCTGGAAATACTGTACGCCCTCGAGAACGGCGGCGAACAATGGGTCGTCCGCCAGCGGCTCCAGCGGGAAGTAGCAGTAGCTCACGCCCAGCTCCATCCCGGCGGGGAAACGGTTCAGACCCTCCAGCATGAAATTCGGGTCGTCGTTGAGGAACAGGATGCCGTCGCCGTGGAGCGGCACACCGCTCACCGGGCGGCAGAGGATGCGGTCATCCGAGAAGACGAAATCGGTGATGCAGCAGGGCAGTTCGCCGGGGTCGAGACGGAGATTGAATGCGGTCTCCGGCAGCTCGAAGGTCGCTGTCACCATGCCGTTCAGCTCGTCGTATTCGTAGTCCGGGGCTTTGACGGTGTCTTTCTGGGAAAAGCCAAACCCGGCGTCATAGTAAAGCAGCGGCTGCACCAGAGCAGGCGAGTCGGTCTGCCTCTCTTTCTGGGGGTGGGCAGCATAGAAGGTCTGCAGCTGTTTTTCCAGCTCGAGGCAGCGCTGGGCCAGCCGCGAAGTGCCTTCGTCTGCAAGTTTGAGCTGTTGTTCAAGGTCTGCAATGCGGCTGCGCAGAGCCGTCTCAGGAGTTTCGTTCATCATTACCGGGTCCTCCTCCGATTTATCGCAAGGCGTACAACCCGCGCTGCAAGCCCATGCATCAAAAGTAACTATAGTCTGCCCTCAAAATGGCTGGATACCAAAGCGCAGGAATTTCAGTGTTTTGCCGCATAGCGGCGGGTCTTGCTCCGCTGCCGGGGCTTGTCCGCAGGCTTGCCGCCCCGAAGCCTCCGGCCAAGCTCTTTGCGGCGCATCAGAAGCTCGGTGACGGCGAAGATGGAGACAAGCGAGAACACGAACTGCAGCAGCATCCCCTGCACCGGATGGTCAGCATACTTTGCAGCCATCAGATACCACGGGATGGCCGTCAGCTCCACCGTGTGGATGCAGAAGATGAAGAGCGAGCGCCGGCCCACCCACTCGATGGCATGGGAGATGGGGCCGTCCACCCGGCGCTGCCATTCCAAAAAGAGCCGGATGATGCCGTAGCCCGCTGCGCCATCCAGCAGGATGCTCAGCGGCCCCATCGTCCACTCACCCAGCGAAACGCAGTCGGTGCTCCGGGTCAGCAAAACGCCCGCGACGACGCCCAGCGCGGACGCGATGAGTCCGGCTTTGGCTCTGCCGGAAAGGGGAGTTTCGAAAAGGCGGCGCTTCTTGCCAGATAGCCGATGTAAAGGTAGGGCAGCGACACCATGCCCTGTGCGATGCAGAAAGGAGCCTCCCACACCAGCGTGACGCCCCAGCCAAGCAGGGTGACGCCGACGACTGCGGGGGTTATGTACCGCTCGGGGAAGATCTCGAGCAGCACGTCCAGAAGCACCCACGCCAGCATCAGGGCCACTAAGTACCACATGGTCCGCAGGAGAAAAACTGCTGCCCGAAGTAAGTGGCCGTGTGGGGCAGGCCTAACAGGAAGCCGCCTAAGACCTTGGCCGATTCTGAGAGGGCGGCATCCCACGAGCCGAAAGCTGCGCGGTGAACGAAAGCGTGGAGCACCGTGGTGGCCAGTGCAGTATAAAGGTAAGGCTTGAGCAGGGTCTTGAGCTGCTGCTCGATGCATTTGTGGATGGAGCGCTTGCGGAAGCCGTAGCCGCTGGCAATAAAAAAGGCGGCCATCAGCGCTTCGCGGTAAGCGAACAGCGCGAACGCGAAAGGGATGACGTCGTTGGTGCCGAGGGGGTAAAGCTCTGCCGTGTGGGCAAAGACGATGGCCAGCATTCCGATGCCTTTCAGCAGGTCGAACATGCCAAGGCTGCTTACAGTGCGGGGCTTGGTGCCTTCCATGAAAAGGGTCCTCCTTGTGCGCCATTCGTCCCGGAGGCCCCGGAAGGCCGTATTTTAGGCGCGATAAATAAAAATATGAAGCTCGGCGGGGAGCTTTTTTGCTAAATGATATAAACAGTATAATGCTTTTTGGGCTTGCTGTCAATTTGATAAGGACTCGACCTCCGGGCGAAGTTTCGTCCTGACGAAAAAAAGTGTATCACAGCTTTTTGCATATCGCAACAAAAGGAAAGAATTACATCTGCCTGCACAAATCGAATGCAAGTTTAAATTGCATATTTGTGCAATTAAATCTTGCGTTTGTGCTCTGCTTGCGGTATACTGTTGCCATGAGAAGCCGTGCCAGAGTTTTCCTCGAAATGCCAGAGATTCGGAATGGCTCTGGAAGGTGAATGAAAAAAGTGCTGAGTTGAAAATTTGACAAAAAAGGAGAAAGACCGATGGCTGAATACATCAAAGTACCCGCAGGCGTATACGATATGGTGACCCGCTGCATGGAGCAGGAGTTCCCCGATCATGTGGCCATCCGCTATGTGGCCGAGGACGGCAAGACTGTCGTGGAGAAGAAGTATTGCGAGTATGCGCAGGACATCCGCCGGATGGTGGCCTATCTCAAAGCCGAAGTGCCGGACATCAAGGGCCGGCGCATCGTTCTGCTGAGCCGGAACTGCTATGAATTCTGCGTGGCGTCCTACGGCATCATCCTCGCCGGCGGCGTCCTCGTGACCCTGAACCAGAAAAAGAACTGGGACGAGCTGGAATATGAGCTGGGCCTCGTGGAGCCTGCCCTCATCCTGAACGACGGCATCGACTACGGCTGCCGCACCGAGCTGGAAGCCGCCTACGGCCCGAAGCTCCGCCCCATGGACTGCTATAAGGATACTGCCCCCGGCGAGCTGACCAACTGCGTGGGCCACGATGATTTGATGATGCTGATGTTCACCTCCGGCACCACCGGCCGCAGCAAGGGCGTCATGCTCTCGGAGCGGAATATGTGCGCCAGCCTGCACACCTATTCGGAGGTGGCAGAGAACTGGGTCACCGACCGCCTCCCGGCAGGCCAGAAGCTGCCGCTGAGCCATATGACCCTGCTGCCCCTCTTCCACATGGCCTGCTTCGTCTGCGTCATGTCCTACCCGCCTGCCGGCTGGGCCCTGAACCTCTGCGGCGACATCCGCGACTTCTACCGCGACCTGGGCCTGATGCACAGCGATGTCATGGCCTCGGCCCCCATGCTGGTGGAGACCGTCTACAACGACATGAAGCGCGGCCGCGTCGGCCGCCTGAACGGCCTGTGGGACCTGTGCTGCTCTTCCGCTGCCCTCGACCCCAAGATGCTGCTGGAGCTGGCCCAGAACGGCTTCGTCATCAACCAGTGCTACGGTATGACCGAGACCTTCGGCGACGGCATCCTGAACTTTACGCAGGTCGAAAAGCACATGAGTGCCGTGGGCAAGCCCGACGACCACGTTCAGTATAAGCTGGACGAGACCGGCGAGATCTGCATCAAGGGCGACTGCGTGATGCTGGGCTACTACAAGGACCCCGAGGCCACGGCAGAGGTCATCGACGCCGACGGCTGGTTCCACACCGGCGACCTTGCCCGGATGGATGAGGAAGGCTTCTATTACATCACCGGCCGCAAGAAGAACCTCATCATCCTTGCCAGCGGCGAGAACGTCAGCCCCGAAGAGCTGGAAAAGAAGCTGGCCCTCTGCCCGGCCATCACCGAGTGCATCGTGAAGGAGAAGGGCCAGAAAATTTGTGCCGTCATCTACTGCCCTGAGGATAAGCAGGAAGAGGTCAGAGCCTTCGTCACCGAGGTGAACCGCAGCCTGCCGATGTATAAGCGCATCAGTGCCGTGGAGTTCACCGCTGAGCCCCTGCCCCGCAACGCTCTGGGGAAGCTGCTGCGGAAGTAACAAGTAAGAAGAAACAGTGAAAAGGATACGCCGCGTGGTTGCATTTCTCAGCCGAAACAGGTATTATTACTCTGAGGCAGAAAATGTCAGCTGCCGGCGTTTCGCTGTAATAAAGAAAAACAGCAAGGAGCGACAAAAATGATAAATACTGTATATGAGCTCATCACGGACGTCATGGCGAAGCAGTACCCCGACCGGGTGGCGTTCCGCTATGCGGCCGCCGATGGCAAGACTGTGGTGGAAAAGACCTACGCCCAGTATGTGCAGGACATCCGCAGGGCTGTTACTTACTTTAAGGAGAATATCCCCGACATCAAGGGCAAGCGTGTCGGCATCATGAGCCGCAACTGCTATGAGTACGGGGTCAACAGCTTCGGCGCGATCCTCGCCGGGGCCGTCGTCGTGACCATCAACCAGAAAAAGACCTGGCCCGAGCTGGAATATGAGCTGGGCCTTGTCGAGCCTTCCCTCATCGTCAACGACGGCATCGACTATGGCTGCCGCCCCGACATCGAGGCCGCCTACGGCGATAAACTCCGCCCGATGGACGCCTTCAAGGACAGCGCGCCTGCAGAGCTTGTTGACTGCGTGGGCCATGATGATTTGATGGTGCTGATGTTCACTTCCGGCACCACCGGCCGCAGCAAGGCCGTCATGCTCTCGGAGCGCAACTTTTTTACCACGGTGGAGTGCCAGGTCAAATTCGGCGACGCCATGCTGGACTATAAGCACGAGCATATGCCCGAGGACAAAAACGACGTCCTGAGCAACTTCGCCATCCTGCCCCTGTTCCATCTGGGTACGTTCATCTGCCTCTTCATCTGGGCCTGCAAGGGCTGGGCGCTGAACCTCTCCGCCGACATCCGCGACTTCTACCGCGACCTCGGCCTGATGCACAGCGATGCCATCGCTGTGGCTCCCATGCTGATGGAGGCCATCTACAAAGATGTCAAGCGGGGCCGCCGCGCCCGCCTGAACGGCATCTGGAACCCCTGCGGCTCCTCTGCCATGTTTGACGGCGCCATGCTGGCCGAGCTGGCGCAGCAGGGCATGATGATCACTCAGGTGTACGGCATGACCGAGACCTGCGGCGACGGCATCATCAACTACGAGCAGGACGAAAAGCACATCCGCGCCGTGGGCAGGCCCGACGACCACGCCGAGTACAAGCTGGACGAGACGGGCGAGATCTGCATCCGCGGCGGCTGCGTCATGCTGGGCTATTACAAGGACCCCGAGGCCACCGCAGAAGTCCTCGACGCCGACGGCTGGTTCCACACCGGAGACCTGGCCCGTGTGGACGAGGACGGCTTCTATTACATCACCGGACGCAAGAAGAATATCATCATCCTCGACAGCGGTGAGAACGTCAGCCCCGAAGAACTGGAAGATCTGCTGTCCAAGTGCGGGGCCGTCAAGGAATGCATCGTCAGGGAGAAGGGCAAGAAGATCTGTGCCGTCATCTACTGCGGCGAGGACGACCAGCAGACCGTCCGCGACTTCATCACCGAGACCAACCGCACCCTGCCGCTCTACAAGCGGATGAGCGCCGTGGAGTTCAGCACCGAGCCTCTGCCCCGCACCGGCACCGGCAAGCTGCTGCGCAAGTAAGAATAAACGGGGCAGGCTGCGGAATACTGGAAAAGAGCCGCGGCCGCCTTGAATGGAATTACGAAAGGAAGATTCAAACTATGGAAAGAACCGAGATCGTGTCCCAGATCCTTGCAATTCTGGAAGATGTTGCAGAAATTTCCCCCGAGGATGTCAACGAGAACAGCGTCCTGATGGACGATCTGGACCTGTCGTCCATGGAGATCCTGACCGTCGTCGCCGACCTGGAGGAGACGTTCGGCCTGCGCATCCCCGAAAAGGAGCTGCGCAACTTCGTCACCATCAGCGATCTGGCCGACTATCTGGCCGCACACGCGGGGAATAAGGAATGGATGCCGGACAGCGCTCTGTTTTCAGGGCATCGTCTACTATTACCGCGAAAACATGGTCAACTGCCGCTATCAGGTCACGCTGAAGGATGCCGTGGACGG
>ENA-OQEX01000866-OQEX01000866.1-human-gut-metagenome-genome-assembly--contig:-NODE-866-length-13492-cov-4.473625_pt1 | contig 13492 bp, 22 predicted proteins | sample MGYA00242802_ERZ504649 | MGnify/ENA primary metagenome ERZ504649 (study PRJEB26092, sample SAMD00036194) | human gut metagenome | host: Homo sapiens | study: EMG produced TPA metagenomics assembly of... | reverse complement strand
CTTGGGAGAGGTGGCATTGCGAAGCATGACGGAGAGCAAGCCCGGCACGAAAGAGCCGCCGCGCAGCATAAGCAGGCTCTTTCTCAGAGCGATACTATCGCTGTGTTTATGCTTCTCTCCTGGCATCCTTGCCTCTCAGGCGCTTCGCGCCAGCTCTCCCAAAGGGAGAGCCTTTCCATGCCGTCAGGCAGCAAAAAGCTCCCCCTTTCGGAGGAGCTTGAGGTGCGGTTTATCAGGACAGGATCATTCTGTCATTCGCAAACTCACCGCCGCTGGCGATCTGGAACTTTGCCAGCAGGTCGGAGACCTGCAGGTTCTTCTTCTCCTCGCCGGAGACGTCGTAGATGATGTGACCCTCGTGCATCATGATGAGGCGGTTGCCGTACTTGATGGCGTCCTTCATGTTGTGGGTGATCATCATGGTGGTCAGGTGGTTTTCCTCGACGATCTTCGCCGAGAGGGTCAGCACCTTGAGGGCGGTCTTGGGGTCGAGGGCGGCGGTGTGCTCGTCCAGCAGCAGGAGCTTGGGCTTGTTCATGGTGGCCATCAGGAGGGTCAGCGCCTGACGCTGGCCGCCGGACAGCAGACCCACACGGGCGTCAGACGGTTCTCGAGGCCCAGATCGAGGCTCTTGAGCAGTTCGCGGTACTGCTCCCGCTCCGCCCTGGTGATGCCGATGCGGAGCGTACGGGGCTTGCCGCGGCGGGCGGCAAGGGCAAGGTTCTCTTCGATCTGCATGGTGGCGGCAGTGCCGGTCATGGGGTCCTGAAAGACGCGGCCAATGTAGGCGGCGCGCTGATGCTCACCCAGACGGGTGACGTCCACGCCGTCGATGATGATCTTGCCGCAGTCCACGGGCCAGACGCCGGCGACGGCGTTCAGCATGGTGGACTTGCCTGCACCGTTGCCGCCGATGACGGTGACGAAGTCGCCTCATTCAGCTTCAGGTTCAGGCCGTTCAGGGCCGTCTTCTCGTTGACGGTGCCTGCGTTGAAGGTCTTGGAAACATTTTGTATCTCAAGCATTGTTTGCGCCCTCCTTGTTTGCCTTTTTGGCGCAGGCTTTGCGAAGTATCTGCCCTTCCAGTACGGCACGGCGAGGAAGACAGCCACAACGGATGCGCTCAGCAGCTTTAACAGGTTTGCGTCAAAGCCGAGGGTCAGCACCAGCTGGATGACGATGTAGTAGATGATGGCACCCAGAGAGACAGACACCATCTTGAGGGCGAAGTTGTGGAAGATGCGGCCAAACACAGCCTCGCCGATGATGACAGCTGCCAGACCGATGACGATGGCGCCGCGGCCCATGCCGACATCCGCAAAGCCCTGATACTGGCTCAGCAGAGCGCCGGACAGCGCCACCAGAGCGTTGGAGACGGCCAGACCCAGCACGATGTTGAAGTTGGTGTTGATGCCCTGTGCGCGGGACATGGCGGGGTTGGAGCCGGTGGCGCGGATGGCGCAGCCCAGCTCGGTGCCGAAGAACCAGTACAGCACGGCGATGACCACAACCGACACCAGAATGACCATGATGATGGGGTTGTGGAGCGCGAACTCCTTGACCAGCGCAGGGAGATGAGCAGGTCATACTTGTCCACGTTGATGGACTGGTTGGCCTTGCCCATGATCTTCAGGTTGATGGAGTAGAGGCCAGCTGAGTCAGGATGCCGGACAGGATGGCCGGGATGCCCATAAAGGTGTGGAGCAGGCCGGTGACAAGGCCGGTGGCGAGGCCCGCCAGCACGGCAGCCAGCAGGGACACCCAGACGTTCTGGCCCGAGAGCAGGCACATGACGCAGACTGCGCCGCCGGTACCGAAGGAGCCGTCCACGGTCAGATCCGCCACATCAAGGATGCGGTAGGTGAGGTAAACGCCGATGGCCATAATGCCCCAGATGAGGCCCTGTGCGCACGCACCCGGCAGAGCACCGCAGGTTCGCCAGTCTTGCAAGCATTTCCAAAATGATTCCTCCTAAATTACACTTTTTTACAGACCCGTTTGATACGGGAAAGCGGAGAAGGGCGGGAAAACCGCTCTTCTCCGCTGTTTTTAGTGGTTAAACCTCTCCGTCACGGCTCCGCCGTGCCACCTCCCCTATCGAGGGGAGGCCTTGGCATTCCGTAAAGCTTTTCCTCTTCGCCAGAGGCTCCCCTCGGTAGGGGAGCTGTCTGCCGAAGGCAGACTGAGAGGTTATCCCTTATCAGCTCGATGGCCTCATAGCCTTCGGGAACGGTCAGGCCCAGGTCGTCGCAGATGGCCTTGTTGTACTTCTTGGTCACATCGGTGTACTCGATGGGCATATCAGAGACGTTGGACTCGCCCTTCAGGATCTTGACGGCCATCTCACCGGTGGTGTAGCCCAGGTCGTAGTAGCTGATGGACAGGGTGGCCACGCCGCAGCCGGAGCAGATGCCCTCCTCACCGGCGAAGACGGGCTTCTTGGCCGGGCGGCAGATGCCGTCCACGATGCCGGTGTTGGCAGCGACGGTGTTGTCGGTGGGGACATACAGAGCGTCGTTCTCGTCAGCGGCCTTCTGGCAGACGGAAGACAGGTCGTTGGAGTCGGAGAAAGCGTACTGGGTCGCGGTGACGCCCTTGGCCTCCAGATACTTCTGGACCTCGTCCACCTGATACTGGCTGTTGGCCTCAGCGGAGCAGTACAGCAGGCCGACCTTCTTGGCGTCGGGCATCCACTCCACGATCATATCGGCCTGCTGGTCCAGCGGAGCCAGATCAGAGGTGCCGGAGATGTTGCCGCCGACGGTGCCGGAGAAGTCGGTCAGGCCCAGAGCCACGCCATACTCGGTGACGGAGGTACAGAACGGGGATCTCGTTGGTGGCAGACTGCGCAGCCTGCAGAGCGGGGGTGGCGTTTGCCATGATGAGTCAACGCCGGAGGAAACGAAGCCGTTGGCGATGGTGGCGCAGGTAGCGGAGTCACCCTGTGCGTTCTGGAAGTCGAACTTCACGTTGTCGCCGAACTCTGCGGTCAGAGCGTCCTCAAAGCCCTGCGTTGCAGCGTCCAGAGCGGCGTGCTGCACCAGCTGGCAGATGCCGATGGTGTAGGTGTCGCCGGAAGCGGCAGCGGAGCCGGCTGCGGCAGAAGATGCCACAGAAGAAGCAGCCGTGGAGGATGCAGAAGAGCCGCCGCAGGCGGTCAGGGCAGCAGCAGCGCCGCAGACAGCGGCAGCAGCCAGAAACGAACGACGAGTGATTTTACGCATAATGATTACTCCCTCATTTTTCCATATACGCGGCAACAGGACGCCGCGCCGAAAAGCATTTGGATGTCCAGCAGAGAGCCTCTGCTTTACACTCGTGAAGTATATCACGATTTCCGTCCGATGGCAACGCGTTTCGGTTCTAATTATCTATTAAAATGAATATATCTATCACTTTTTTCGATAGGTGTTTCTTCTCTTCTGATAGTCCGTCAGTTTTTGGAGCTCTGCGCCCAGCCAGACGAGGTTTTCTTCCAGCTGAGGGAGGTACTCTTTCTCATAGTCAAACTTAAAATAGAGTGCCTGCCAGAGCTTCGCCTGCATCCGGCGGCGCAGGGGCGGCTCGAGGGCGGCGTCCAGCGGCTCCACCACGTCTTCCAGGTCCATGCAGGTCTGCGCCCAGCGGACGTCGGTCTTTTCCCGGGCAGGGACGTCGTAGCGGGCCAGATAGTCCTCCACTTTTGCCTCGATGACACGCCCTCCACAGTCGGTGGGCTGCAAAAAGTAGCTCACCTCCCTTCCCTGCTGATCTCCTGCGCCAGCGGGTAGAGGGCGCAGACCAGCGGTTCGGCGTCGTGGATGGCGCAGTGGTTCTCGGTGAGGAAGGGGCAGTTGTTCCGCTCCTCCTTCACGGGGGCCAGCCGCAGCACCGGCAGATGGCTCACCTGCCCGATGGACGCGCGGCAGAAGGCCCGGGCCACGGTCTGGGGCGGCAGACGCAGCCGGGCTGCGATGCGCCAGAGGTCGAAGCCCGACAGCACGATGTCCTCCCGCCCCCGGCAGCAGCCGCCGCAGCCTGCGCAGGCAAACGAGAACGCCTCGTCCCGCGCCAGCAGCGGTGTCGTGCGGGCAAAATCCACCCGTCCGCAGAGGTCGAGCTGTGAATCCTTGAGCATGTAAGTTTCTCCTGTATACTGTAGTAGATCATGTGGCGAAGTGACAAATAAATAATATAGCTATGCTATATTTTCACACTTCGCCAACTTGGCGAAGTGGCCTCTTTTGGCGAAGTGAGGTCAGTTCGCCAGCCGCCCTCATTCCGCCACCTTGCGAAGTGGCTTTTCAAGCGATGATACGTTCTTAATTTCCCACTTCGCCAGATAATATGCGGGTCTCAGAGAGGGGTGTCCTCTGTACGACCTCTCAGTCTCACTTCGTTCGACTGTTTCTCTAGTAGGAGAGCCTCTGGCGAAGAAATCAGGCTTTCCGCCATGCCAGAGCCTCTCCCTCTGGGAGAGGTGGCATTGCGGAGCAATGACGGAGAGGGCAAGGATGCTGACAGAGAAACTCACGCGCGGCGATAGTATCGCTCTGACAAAGGGTCTGCTTATCGCTGCGTGGCGGTTCTGTCACAACGAGCTTGCCTCTCAGTCTCGCATTCGCTCGCCAGCTCTCCCAAGGGGAGAGCCTTATCTCCCTCACTCAAACCTCTTCGCCGGTATCACGATCGCCCCGAACAGCGAGGCGATATACACCACCAGCACCGCGCCACACACCTGCCAGCCGGTGGCGCGTTCAAGCAGGACGGCCCCCGCCGTGCAGGGCGGCACCAGCACCAGCGACGCCATCGACCAGACCCGGAACGCCCGCACGATATGCTTCCAGTTGCGGTTGTTGTAATAGATGCCCGGGATGTGGATGTGGAACGCACCCTGTGCAAAGTTGCAGATGCGGTTCTCGTCGTAGTAGCGGGGCAGGGTCTCGGCCATCCAGAACATGGCATAGGCCCCGTAGACGACGCCGAAAACCACATCGACGATGAGCAGAGCCAGCACTCCCTCGATGTCGGCCAGTCCCGCCGCCCAGACGGCCAGCGCTCCGGCGACGCCCAGCACACAGCAGATGACATACACCGGCAGATACTTCTTCGTCCGCACCTGACGGCGCTCCGGCGGCTCTGCCGAAAAGGTCAGCGCCTTGCGGATGAGGTCTTCGGTCTCCTCGCGGGTGAAGCGCTGTTCCTCCTCTACCCGGCGTCCCTGCAGAAGCTCGGCCACCGTCACATTCAGCTGCTCGGCCAGCGGCACCAACAGCGAGATGTCCGGCACACTCAGTCCCCGTTCCCACTTGCTGACGGCCTTGTCGGACACGTACAGCGTCGCGGCAAGCTCCTTCTGGGTCATCCCCTTTTCTCTGCGCAGCTGGGCCAGAAAATGGCCGAACGCGGCCTTGTCCAGTTCGTACATACGTTTTGCCTCCTGTCGGACGTTCTTCGTCCGTTTCTGGCTTCATTGTACCGGTCCGCACCCTCCCGCGCAACCGACGGGTGGTAGAATCATCGCCCCTTCGTTTCTTTTATGAAAAAGCGCCGCACAGTTTCCTGCGCGGCGCTTCGCCGTTCTATATCGATCGTCCGAAAGGCCGAGCAACCCGATAAAATAGCCTTTCATGCCCCGGCAGAGGGCCTGCTCGATCAGGCCCGCCCGCCGGAATAAGTCAAGTTCAGGACTCGAAGACCTTCCTGACCGCCGGGCTTGCCTCGATGATGCGGACCAGCAGAACGCCCAGCACGGTGCAGCTGATGAGCTCACCGATGCCCACGGAGATGCCGTTGGTGACGCAGGCCAGCCAGAGGGGTGCGCTGGAAGAGGGGTCCGGGAACATCACTGCGATCTCGATGCCGATGATGACGGCATTGAAGACCACCGGGGGCAGCGAGGCCGCAAGGGCCAGACCCTTGAAGCGGATGTTCCGCAGCTTGTAGGTCACGAGGCAGGCCAGCAGGGTGGCCAGAGTGCCGAAGATGACGTCCACGATGGTGGAGCCCAGCAGGTTTGCCAGGAAGCAGCCCAGCACTACGCCGAAAATGTACTCGGCACCGAACACGGGCAGCAGGCAGAGCGCCTCGGCCACACGCACCTGCACCGCGCCGTAAGAGAACGGCTGCAGTGCCATGCAGAGCACGACGTAAAGGGCTGCGACCATGCCGCAGCGGGCCAGTTTACGGACGGAAAGGTTCTGATTTTTCATCGTATAACTCCAGCGGTTTGATTTTGACCGCGCGGGGACCGCCAGCCCCCGTGGGTTTGGCCCGGCATGGTTCGAGACACGCCGGGGAGCCTAAAATCCTAAGTTGCTCTTTAAGGAGCCGTACCCGCAGGCACAGCGTGAAGAATTATACCATAGTTTGGGCCGGAATGCAACGGCGATACGAAAAAAGACTGCCGCACAGCAGCAGTCTTTCCGTGATATGCTCAGTCTCGGGCCTTGCCACATAGACCAGCGCAAGGGTGTCGGGGCCGGTGTTGGCCGAGACGACGCCGCCCAGATTGAAGGTAGTGAGCGGAGCCTTGCCGAAGGCTTTGCGGCAGGCTTTTTCCAGCTCAACGGCCTGTGGGATGGAGGTGTGGCCGATCATATAATCGAAGTCCTCCACGCCTCGGTGCGCTTTTTGCACAGGTCGATCATGGCGGGGATGACCTTGTCGTCGCCGCGCACCTTGCTCTCCACCCCGGTCTTGCCGTCGATGAGGGTGATGATGGGACGGATGCCCATCAGCTCGCCCATGACCGCGGCGGCGGCAGAGATGCGGCCGCTCTTCTTCATCTGCTTGAGGCTGTAGGGTCCGAGGATGACCTCCATCTTGTTCATCTGGGTCTCAAACTCGCTGATGACGTGGCGGAGCTCCGCGCCGTTCTGCAGCTTGCGGGCCATCTCGCACAGATACCAGCCGAACACCATCGAGTAGGTGTGGGGGTCGAGCAGATGGATGTTCAGGTGGTGTTCCGGGCGCTCCTCCCGCAGCATCCCCTGCGCCATGACGGCGTTGTTGTAGGTGGAAGAACCGGAGCGGTTGATGGGGACATGGATGACATCGGTGTAGCCTCATCCACATACTGGCAGTATTTCTCACAGAACTGGATGGGGGTGATGGCAGCCGTGGAGGGGATGCCCTTGGCGGCGCGCATCTTGTCGTAGAACTCCTCGGGGGTGTACTTTTCACGCTCCACGATGTCTTCATCGTCCAGCAGGATGTGGAAGCCATAATGTCGATGCCGTATTTCTCGGCCAGCTCCTGCGGGATGTCGCAGGAGGAGTCGGTCAAAATCGCAATTTTGCTCATAGTGTTCCTCATTTCCATTCGTAGTCTCGCAGGTGGCCGTGGTCCAGCAGCTCCGGGAAATCCCACTGGCGCAGTACCTCGTATACGCCCACGGCGACGCTGTTGGACAGGTTCAGGCTGCGGCAGGTGTCCCGCATGGGCATCCGGATGCAGTGCTCCTGATCGGCCGCCAGCAGCGCTTCCGGCAGACCGGCATCTTCCCGCCCGAACACGAGGTAAGCCCCGTCCGGGTAGCGATGTCGGTGTAGCGCCGGGGCGCTTTGGTCGTAAAGTAGTAGAAAGGCCCATCGTTCTTCGAGAAGAAGTCATCCAGACTGTCGTAATAGCTGATGTCCAGATAGTGCCAGTAATCCAGCGGCGTGCTTGAGCTTCTTGTCGTCGATGGCAAAGCCCATCGGCCCCACCAGATGGAGGCGGCAGGCCGTGCAGGCACAGGTGCGGGCCACGTTGCCGGTGTTCTGAGGGATGCGCGGCTCCACCAGAACGATGTTCAGGGTCGGTTTTTCACTCATCGCTGTTTACTCCTCCCCCATCGGACACAGGCGGGGCAGCAGCGGCTCAAACCAGACGCCGAAGCGGGTGTCCTGGTCGCAGGGCGTTTTCTGGATGGCCAGCGCCACGAACTCTGCCGCGTTGTCTGCCGCCGCGCTCAGGCGTTGCCCTGGATGAGCGAGCCGATGAGCACCGCACCGTAGAGGTCGCCCGTGCCGGGGAAGCTGCGGGCAATATGCAGCTTCTTGACCACGAAGCGGTCGCGGCCTGCACCGGCGCAGGCGATGTACTTGTCCAGCTGCAGGCCGGTGACCACCACGTTGGGGGTCAGCGACGCCGCCAGCTCGTCGGCCAGCGCCCGGGCGCTTTCCTCGTCCAGCTGGGCGGGCAGCTCTTTTTCCAGCAGCAGGCAGGCCTCGGTGGCGTTGGGCAGGATGAGGTCGGCCCGGCAGCAGAGCTGCCGCATCCGGTCGATGAAGGCCGGGGTCACGGTAGAGTAAGCCTTGCCGTTGTCGCCCATCACGGGGTCTACCACCTTATAGGCCGAGGGCCAGAGGTCAAAGGCTTTTTCGACCAGCGCGGCCTGCTCCTCGCCTCCGAGGTAGCCGGTGTAAATGCAGTCGAAGCTCAAGCCCAGCTCCCGGTAATGTTCCAGTGCGGCCTCGCCGTAGGCGCAGCCGTCCAGACGGGCCGGTGTCCCGAAGCCGCCGTGTGGGTGGAGAGCACCACCGTGGGCAGTGCCACCGGCTGGATGCCCATAACGCTGAGCACCGGCAGGATGACCGCCAGACTGCAGCGCCCCACACCGGAAAGGTCATGGATGCAGAGAACTTTTTTCGGTTCCGTTATCTTCAGCAAAAAAGAAGCCTCCTTCGCAGAATATGCCTTTTCCCATAAACCAAGCCAGCCCATAACCGGCCCAGTTTATCAGCATATCATACAGTATACCACATTTTCCTGCACAAAAAAAGCGTATAGTGAATCCTTTGGCGGAAATACTATCCTCGCAGCCCAAAAATTTTGATTCGAAGGGAGTGCCTCCTATGAAAAACGAACACACAAGCTCCACCGCCCCGCTCCTGATCGGCATGGCCGCCGGTGCCGCACTGGGCGCCGCCGGCGTCATGGCCACCAACACGAGCCAGCGCCAGATGCGCCGCACCGCCCGCAAGATCGCCAAGGGTGCCGAGCACGCCGTGAGCCAGCTGGACAAGATGGTGGGCGACTTCGTGGAGCACAAGATGGAGGCTGACGGCCCCCGCATCGCGCAGAAAGGCCGGGACAGAGGGTTCTCCCCTGCCCCGGCCTTTTGTTGCAGCAAAAAAGCCAGCAGATCTGGACAAATCCGAACTTGTCGGGGCAAGGCCCTCCATCTTGCTTGCGCAAGACCGTTCTGTTGCTCAAAAGCCCCACTGGGGCTTTCGTTGCTTCGCAAACGCAAATTTTTTCCTCCGCAATCAGCGGTCAACGTGTCCTCAAAACGGACGGTTTGGGTGCCATCCTTGTATTTATAGCCGATGGTTCCTGTACCGCCGGTGCATTTTCCTTTCCGCGCATTCCCGAATCTTCTCATGATCTGACTCGCGCTGGTTATCCGATGAATAGCGGGCGTAGATTACAGCAGTCATGCAAACACCCCTTTCACTTCGTTCTCCGCAGGCGGCGCACAAGGTCAGATGCACTGTACAGCACACAAGCCACCGACACGGTATTTTCGCCCACGATGCAGAACACCGAGCAGTTGTCCACCAGTATCTGCCGCAGCCCTTGGGTGCGCTCCGGCTCACTTTCCACCAGCGCACAGCGTTCCGGCAGGATGTTCAGCGACTGGATGGCTTCTGCAATGTGGTTATACTGCCCCATAGCCGTGTCAGGCTCCAGCAGACGGTCGGCAATGTAGCTGTAAATCTGCTCCATATCGCTAAGGGCTGCATGAGAAATTTTCACGTCATACTGCTTCATCTGTGCTGTTCTCTGAACTGTGCGAATGCGCTTGCAGCATCCACGGTATCACCGTTCTGAATCTCCTTGATGCCCACCTGCAAGGCTGCATGAAGCTGGTCATCGGTCATGGTGTCAGCGTTCAGAGCCGCAGGAGCCTTCGGAAGGGATAGCGAGAAGGGAATGCCGCCAGTCAGGGTGATCTGGCGCAGGTACATATCAATGGCGGTCGCCATCGGGATGCCAAGCTGCTTCAGCACATCTTCGGCCTGCTGCTTGACGGTAGGGTTGACACGAATATTGAGCGTCATCGTTTTTTCCATGATTATCACCTCAACTTTATTGTAACGCATTTTACGTTATTTTGCAATGGGACTTATTGATTTCTGCGGGCTGCACAGAATTTGTCAAAAAATCTTGGTACTTGCCCGGATGGGCATCGTTCACCCCCAACTAATCTTAACACTGCGATTCTTGTCCTTCTATAGCAGTTTGCGTTTTTAATGCACAAGCAACATCCGCAAACTGCATATCGCAAATATGCCGTGTTGATGAAAATTGCGATAATAGTTGCTTATTCCTCCCTTCCATTCCGTAAAAAGCGCAAGGGCAGCCATCTGCACCCATGCAGACAGCCGCCTTTGGTTTTATGCTGTATTCTATTGGTCAGTCTCTGAAGATCTTATCCAGTTCCCTTTCCATAGTGCCCGCCTTGGCAAATTCCGCCGTATCGGCCTGACGGATATGGTGGGCGGTGATGCCGTGATTCTTTGCAAAGCCCAGAATGCAGCGGATTGCAATGCGGTAGATGATCTCGGTCGGGGCAAGTCCATAAACCTGCTTGGCAAAGATTTTCTATCCTAATCATCCGTAAACAACCACATTTCAGCATTTTAGTTTTTTATATTGACAAAACTGAGCATTTTGATTATACTAAATACATACCAAACGAATGAAAAAAGGCTGGAGGTGGTTTCTCAATGGCGAGAAATAAATATCCCGAAGTAACCGTTGAAAAGATATTGGAAGTATCACAGCGGCTATTCATAGAAAAGGGCTACGATAATACAACTATTCAAGACATTGTAAATGAGCTTGGAGGCTTGACTAAAGGTGCGATTTATCATCACTTCAAATCAAAAGAGGAAATTATTGACGCATTGGGGGAAAAACTCTTTTTTGACAATAACCCGTTTGTTACCGTACAAAAGCAAAAGAACTTAAACGGTCTGCAAAAAATGCGTGAGGTCATTAAGTTAAACCATATAGATATTGATAGAACAGAACTTGGAAAACAAAGTATTCCTCTTTTGAAAAATCCCCGTTTGTTAGCAGAACTGGCTGACACAAACAGAAAATTGATTGCACCGCTTTGGCTGCAACTTATTCAAGAGGGAATAGCAGACGGCTCTATCAAAACCGACTATGCAAAAGAACTTTCAGAACTTTTGCCATTGCTTACAAATTTTTGGTTAATTCCGTCGGTCTATCCCACAACTCCGAAAGAATTACTTTCAAAGTTTGCTTTCATTAAGTACCTGTTGGATAGTATGAACTTACCGATTATTGATGATGAAATTTTCGGTATGGCACAAAATTACTTTGAACACTTAAATGTAGGCGAGTAAATAAAATTGCCTTGAAAAAGGCAGTTTTATTTTCAAACATTACATTCATTCGTAAGGTATATATTTTTTTCGGCAGATACATACCGTCTTAATGTATGAAAGGAGAATACTATGTCAAACTTAGACCAAAAAATCGAAAATGCTGCAAACAAAATTGAAGCTGCCGCAAATGAAGCATGGGAAAAGCGGTCATTCCGCATTGTATCTAAGTCTATATCTGCTGCGGCAGAAATCGGACTGATGATAGGAGCTGCACACTTATCTGAAAAAGGCTATAAATCAACAGCTACTTGTCTGTTTGCTTTGGGTGCGACAGGCTTATTTGTGATTTGATATTCAACAGAAAATAGGAGGACACCATTATATGATACGATACTTAAAACAATACAAATTTTTGCTTTTCCTTACCGTATTATTTACTGCTATCAGTTCTCTATCCTATGTGTTTATCGCTATCTTGTTGCAACAGGTTATGGACATTGTAGATATGGGCGATATGGACAGCTTCATCAGAATACTACTCTTTTCTTTAGCCTACTTTGCGCTTATGGGAGTATTTATGTACCTACAATCTTTGTTCAGCAAAAATTTGTCCGCAAGATTATGAAAGCTGTCCGTTCCAAACCTTTATGGGAATTGCGAAACACACGATTGAGGATTACTCAAAAACCAATACCGCAGATTACTTATCTGCAATTACGAATGATGTAAAAATGATTGAGGACAATTTTTTACTTCCTCTCCTGCAAGTCATTCAATACACGATTATTTTCATAGCGTCCCTTGCTGTAATGATTTACTTTGACATTATCGTTACGGTATGCGTAATTATTGCAATCGCCATTATGCTTATCGTACCCAGTCTGTTCGGAGGACTGCTCTCTAAACGGCAGGACAAATATTCTGATATGCTATCCTCTTTTACAAATCATGTAAAAGATCTGTTATCCGGCTTTGAAATTATCAAGTCGTACCGAATGAAAAAATATGTCCTTTCACGATTTGAAACAAGCAATGAGGACACGATAAAAGCAAAATATTCAGTTGACAAAGCGATTGCTGCAAATGAAGCGGTTTCTATGGTTCTTGCGCTTCTTGTTCAAGTTGTTGTTGTTTTTCTTTCGGCATATTTCATTATTATCGGACGTATCAGTGCAGGAGCCTTATTGGGCATGGTGCAGGTTAGCAGTAATCTTCAAATCCGCTTTTAATCATTTTAGTAATATTCCTAAAATCAAGAGTATAAAGCCGATTGCACAGAAGCTAAATGAATTTTCAGATTACAGGAAGCAAGACACAGGTACAAAAAAATGCCCTACTTTCAATGAAATGATTTGTTGTGGAGGATTTGCATTTTCCTATGATAAAGAAAATGAAGTCATAAACGGTATTTCATTATCCATTAAAAAAGGAAAAAAATATGCCTTTGTCGGTAAAAGTGGCTGCGGAAAATCTACGCTTATCAATTGATAGCCGGATATTATTCTGATTACAAAGGCAATGTCCTATATGATGAAGATAATCTTTTCAGTGTAGATATTGATAAAATAACCGCCTTGTCGTCGGTCATTCATCAGAACGTCTATATGTTTGACGAAAGCATTTTAGACAATATTTGTTTACACGAAGATTACAGCAAAGAAGAACTACAATCTGCACTGTCTGATAGTGGCTTATTGCATTTCATTGAGCAAGTACCAAACGGACTTGAATATCATGTTAGGGAAAACGGTAATAACCTTTCCGGCGGGCAAAAACAACGAATTGCGGTAGCAAGAGCTTTAATTCGTAAAAAGCCGCTGTTAATTTTAGACGAGGTACATCTGCTATTGATATGCAGACTGCGTATGACATTGAAAGTAGGTTGTTGGAAATATCCGATTTAACCTTACTTACTATTACGCACAATATGAGTAAAGACATTCTTGAACTCTATGACGAGATTATTTTTATGGCAGACGGAAAAATCATTGAGCATGGCACATTTGAAACTCTCATTGCAAAACACGCTGCATTTTATGATTTCTACCAACTGAAAAAATAGGCATTTCATTTAAGGGAAAGCCGCTACTGGTTTACCTTACGGCGGCTTTGAAATTTATAAATCAAAGCCGCCGTTTTCCTTTTTCAAAATGAGATTACGGAGG
>ENA-OQEX01000864-OQEX01000864.1-human-gut-metagenome-genome-assembly--contig:-NODE-864-length-13508-cov-7.160451_pt1 | contig 13508 bp, 15 predicted proteins | sample MGYA00242802_ERZ504649 | MGnify/ENA primary metagenome ERZ504649 (study PRJEB26092, sample SAMD00036194) | human gut metagenome | host: Homo sapiens | study: EMG produced TPA metagenomics assembly of... | reverse complement strand
TGCGGTGCTGGTGCACACGGCCCTGCCGGAAGCACCGCCGCAGCCGGAACAGCTCAAATGGTGGCAAAAGCTGCGCGTGAAGCTGGGTTTGTAAATTTTTTGCAAAAACAGGGTGGACTTTTTTGTGGAAGTGACTATAATAATCGCAGAAGCTTTGTGCAAAAAGCGTAAAGAAATGTGCTTTTGCGTATGATCTGAGGTTTCAAGGATGAGGAAAGGAACAGGAATTATGAAAACTCCCAAACCGCTTTTGGCGCTGCGGATGGTATTCCCGCTGGCGGCATCGCTGATCGTGCTGCTGCTGGGCGAGGGGATCGCCCGCGGGAGCCTGAGCGCAGACGTTTTTGCAAGTTTTATCTTCCCACACATCGGGGCTTATCTGCTGGCGTGGCTGCTGCTGTTTCTGGTGTGGCTGCTGCTGGACTGGGTGTTCCGCTGTCCGCCGCTGTCCACGCTGGGCATGGCGGTGCTGGGCTGTGCGCCCTGCGCGGTGAACTTTTACACCCTGCAGCTGCGCGGCGAGCCGTTCCTGCCATGGGATCTGACACAGGTGTCGGAGGCTGCCGGTGTGGCATCCGCTGCGGGCCTTAAGATCCAGCCCAGCATGGTCGTGACCATCATCGTGGTGCTGGTGCTGATGGCGGGCAGCTTTTTCCTGTACCGCGGCCGTCACAAACAGCGCTGGCTACCCCGGCTGGCGGGCAGTGCCGCCACTATAGCGGCCCTCTGCCTGCTGGTGTTCGGCGTGTACCTGCAGCCCGCTGTCACGCAGGTGCTGGGCATTACGCCGGATGCATGGATGCAGGACCGCTACTACCGCTACTACGGCGTGATCACCGGCTTTATGACCAACCTCACCAATCTGGAGATCTCGAAGCCCGAGGAATACTCGCAGGAAGCAGTGGATGCCCTGCTGGACAATGTGGACGAGAGCCAGAAGTTTGCCACCAGCCCGCTGTACGCCACCAGCTACAGCGCCGTGACCCCCAAGGACGAGCAGGTGAAGCAGCCCACCATCATCTATGTGATGGACGAGTCCTACTGGGATGTCTCGGAGCTGGAACAGTACGGCATCACCTTTGATACCGATGTCTCCAAGAACCTGCACGCCTTGCAGCAGACCAGCGCCTATGGCCGGGCCTACAGCCCCAGCTTTGGCGGCGGCACCTGCGATGTGGAGTTTGAAGCCCTTACCGGCTACTCGGTATCCTTCCTGCCCAGCGGCAGCAAGCCCTACCAGCAGCATGTGACCAAGCCCATGTTCGCCATGCCCAATTACCTCAAGCTCAAGGGCTACCAGACCGCAGCCGTGCACTGCTTCTGGGCCAAATACTGGAGCCGCGACAAGGCTTACCCCAACCTCGGCTTTGACGATTTTATCAGCCTTGAGGATATGCATGGCGTGACCAAGGTGCGCAAGCACTACTGGACCAGCGGCCTTGTCACCGATGATTCCATGGCCGACCAGATCATCCAGCAGTACGAGAGCATGAAGTCCAGCTCGGACAAGCCCATCTTCCTGCACGCTGTCACCATGCAGAACCATACCAATTATAACAAGGACAACTACCCGGACGACGAGCGCGTGAAGGTGCTGTCCCACCCGGCGGGCCTCAAGCCAAGCACCGTGGGCGCGCTGGAAGATTTTGCTACCGGCATCCGGGATGCAGATGCCATGATGGGCAAACTGACCGAATACTTCTCGCAGGTGGACGAGCCGGTCATTCTGGTGTTCTGGGGCGACCACTATAACCCCATCGATTCCAATTACGATGTCTACACCACTACCGGCTATGCCAGCGATTCCAGCGCAGACCCCCGCCTGCACCAGACCACGCTGCTGATGTGGTCCAACTACAGCCAGCAGCAGGTGGACCTTGGCACCATTGCCGCTTACGATATCTCGCCGGTGATGATGGACATTTACGGTCTGGAAGAGCCGCTCTACTTCCAGTTCCTGAACCGTCAGCTGCGTGTGGCCAGCCGCACCAATACCCGCGGAACCACCATGAATCTGGACGGCACCACCACGCAGGAGCCTACCGAGTTCCAGCAGCGTTGGTGCGCAGAGCACTGGCTTTTGCAGTACGACCTGATGTTCGGCAGGGGATACGCCCTGCAGCGCATGGGCCTTGCGGGCCTGAGCGGCGTGGACACAGGCAAATGAGCGAAAAACAGACGATTTCTTTGTAAAAAACAGAGAAAAACTCTTGCAACCGGCGTTTGTTTGTGATATTATAACAAAGCATTACACACGCATCACTATGCCCTTTTGTGCCCAAATGGGTGGAGGGCAGTCCCGAACCGTCCGATACGGCCCGGGATCACGGTGTGCGGAGGCAAAACAATATCTGGAGGTATTTTTACTATGGCAGTCGTTTCTATGAAGCAGCTTCTCGAAGCAGGTGTGCACTTCGGTCACCAGACCCGCCGCTGGAACCCCAAGATGGCAAAGTACATCTTCACCGAGCGCAACGGCATCTATATCATCGATCTGCAGAAGACCGTGAAGAAGCTGGACGAGGCTTACAACTACGTGAAGGAAGTTGCAGCTGAGGGCGGCGACATCCTGTTCGTCGGCACCAAGAAGCAGGCTCAGGAGTCCATCCGTGACGAGGCTCTGCGCTGCGGCATGCACTATGTCAATGCTCGCTGGCTGGGCGGTATGCTGACCAACTTCCGCACCATCCGCAAGCGCATCGACCGTATGGATCAGCTGGCTAAGATGAAGGAGAACGGCACCTTCGAGCTGCTGCCCAAGAAGGAAGTTGCCAAGCTGGAGCTGGAGATGGAGAAGCTGGACAAGTACCTGGCGGTGTCAAGAACATGAAGACCCTGCCGAAGGCTATGTTCATCGTCGATCCTCACAAGGAGCGCATCGCTGTTGCTGAGGCCCGCAAGCTGAACATCCCCATCGTGGCTATCGTTGATACCAACTGCAACCCCGACGAGATCGATTACGTGATCCCCGGCAACGACGATGCGATCCGTGCTGTCAAGCTGATCGCTGGCGCTATGGCTGACGCTGCGCTGGAAGGCAAGCAGGGCAACCAGGAGGCCGCTCCCGCTGAGGATGCAGCAAACGCCTGATTTCCCATCCCACAAACAACAAAATAACGTGTAAGGGAGAATACGAAAATGGCTATTTCTGCAAAGGACGTTATGGAACTGCGCAAGCAGACCGACTGCGGCATGATGGAGTGCAAGAAGGCTCTGACCGAGGCTGACGGCAACTTCGAGAAGGCAATCGAGATCCTGCGTGAGCGTGGTCTGGCTACCGCTGCCAAGAAGGCAAGCCGTACCGCTGCCGAGGGCATGGTCTACGCTGACTACTGCCCCCAGTGCAAGGTGGGTGTTGTCATCGAGGTCAACGCTGAGACCGACTTCGTCGCCAAGAACGACAAGTTCGTTGCTTTCGTCAAGGAGGCTACTCAGGTCATCATGAAGCAGAACCCTGCTGATGTTGAGGCTCTGATGGCTTGCAAGACCGAGAACGGCGAGACCGTGGACGAGGCTCTGAAGAACCTGATCCTGGTCATCAAGGAGAACATCAAGGTTCGCCGCTTCGTCCGTTACGAGGGCGTTTGCTCTGCATACGTCCACGGCGGCGGCACCCACGGCATTCTGGTCAACTTCGAGACCACCAACGGCATCGAGGCTAAGGACGAGTTCGCTACTTACGGCAAGGACATCGCCATGCAGGTTGCAGCTGCTAACCCCGGCTATGTCGATGAGGCTTCTGTTCCCGCTGAGGTCGTGGCCAAGGAGAAGGAGATCATGCTGGCTCAGATGGCTGGCGATCCCAAGACCGCTAACAAGCCCGAGGCTGTGAAGCAGAAGATGATCGAGGGCAAGATCAAGAAGTTCTTCAAGGAGAACTGCCTGGTCGATCAGGAGTTCGTCAAGGACAGCGACCTGACCGTTGCTCAGTACACCGCTAAGGTCGCTAAGGATCTGGGCGGCGACATCAAGATCGTCAAGTTCACCCGCTTCCAGAAGGGCGAAGGCCTGGAGAAGCGTGCTGACGACTTCGCTGCTGAAGTTGCAAGCATGGTGAAGTAATTTAACTTCCAAAGTTGAATTGGGAGCTGCAGTACCCGTAACAGGGCGCTGCGGCTCCTTTTTTGTTTGTGTTTGGCGGGCGGATGTGCTATCATAGAGAAAACGGAAAGAAGGGAGGACGAAAAGCAATGCGCAGTGTAAACAAAACGTCTCTCCGAATGGAGAGCATGATCGGATAAGGAGAATCCCTTATGAAAAAACAAACCATGACTCTTGCAGGCATCCCGGCCATTCTGTACGGCAGCCGGAGCCGGAATGTTTACCTCTATCTCCACGGCAAGAACGGCTGCAAGGAAGAAGCAGAACGTTTTGCCGCTACAGCCTGTGAAGCGGGCTGGCAGGTGCTGGCTATCGACCTGCCCGAGCATGGCGCACGGAAAAACAGCCCTGAGCGGCTTCTGCCGTGGGTGGCTGTGCCGGAGATAGAAGCCGTATACGCCCGCATGAAGCCGGTGTGGGCGCATATCCGGCTGTATGGCGTGAGCATCGGCGCGTGGCTTGCCATGCAGGCGCTGCAGGGAGACGCGCCGGAACAGGCCCTGCTGGTCTCTCCGGTGGTAGATATGGAAGCTCTCATCACGAATATGATGCAATGTGCCCATGTGACCGAGGAACAGCTGCAGCGGGCAGGGGAGATCCCCACGGATCTTGGGGAGACCCTCTCATGGCCGTATCTGTGCTGGGTGCGGGAACATCCGCTGCACTGGCATGGCCGCACGCAGGTGCTGTATGGTGACAGAGATGCCCTGACCAGCCGCACCATGATCGAGCGCTTCCGTCAGGAAAGCGGGGCGCATCTGACGATCATGGAAGGCGGGGAGCACTGGTTCCACACCCCAGTGCAGATGGCGGTCCTTCAAACGTGGGAAGAAACGAACGTTTGATTTTTGATTTAGAATAGCCGCCGCGTGTGCTATGGCTATTTTTAGCGGAAAAATTATTTGTTATGAAAGAAGCCCGGAAAATCTGCGGATTTTCCGGGCTTCGCTTTTTCACGGGAAAGGTCGTGACCGTACACTGCATTTTTTGTGGTGACTATGCATTTTATCTTTGGGACTCTTTCTGTGAAAAATGGTTTGGAAACGACCGCAGTCGTTTCAAACCACAATATCAAATAAATTTTCCTCTGCTTATGGCCAGAGCGCACGCGGAGGCCATTTCAAATCATAGAAGCTTACAGCAACAAAAACTGCCGCTGACGGTTTTTACGCCGTCAGCGGCAGTTTGCATTTACAGATTCAGTTCAGCAGGATCTGAAACTCAGACCTTTGCTTCGCTGTTGTGCTCAGCATTCTTATAGGCCTTGAAGGAGTGGAACACGATGTTCAGGCCCAGAACGATCAGCAGCACGGCCAGGATCAGCTGCAGGCCGTTTGCAATGAACACAGCACCCCAAGTGGTCTCGCCAGCGGGATGGTGACAGCAGCGGCATTGCTGATGGCCTTGACCATGGCGATCAGGCGCTGCACCAGAGCGGTGAAGGTGACGCACAGCATGATGATCAGCGGAGGAAGATCATCTTGTTGCTGCGGCCGGTGACCTTCAGGAATACGCACAGGGTGGCCAGAACCAGAGCGCTCAGCAGCTGGTTTGCAGAACCGAACAGGGGCCAGATGTTGGCGTAGCGATCTTGGTCAGCAGGAAGCCGAAAGCCAGAGTCAGGAAGGTGGAGAAGTACACGTTGCACAGCAGCTTGCGCCAGCCCTCAGCATGCTCCATGTCGTCCACGCTGAACAGCTCCTGGAAGCTCATGCGGCCGATACGGGCCACAGCATCCAGACTGGTCAGGGCCAGTGCGGAAACGCACATGGTCATAAACACAGAGGCAAAGTGCTGGTCCAGGCCGAAGCCCACGAAGAAGCTGGCAACGCCGCGGCTGAAGACCTGGAACGGAGTGCCGTCTGCGGGGGTGCCGTCTGCAGCAGCAGAAGCACCGGCCACGCACAGGGCGATGACAGCCAGCAGGCTTTCCAGCACCATGGCACCGTAGCCGACCTTCAGCATATCCTTCTCATTGGTAACGGTCTTGGAGGAGGTGCCGGAAGACACCAGACTGTGGAAACCGGAAACAGCGCCGCAGGCAACGGTAACGAACAGGATGGGGAACATGGTGCCCAGCTTGGCGTTGGTAAAGCCGGTGAACACCGGCAGGTTCATGACGGGATGGTTGACGATCAGGCCCAGAACAGCGCCCACGATCATGGCCACGAACATAAAGGTGGTCATGTGGTCACGGGGCTGCTTCAGCAGCCACATGGGCAGGACAGCGGCAAAGAAGATGTACACAAAGGTGATGTAGCTCCATGCAGCCTTGCCCAGAATGATGGGGAAGTTTGCACCCACCACAAAGGACAGCACGATGAATACGATGCTGATCACATTCTCTTTCCAGCCGGTGAAGTGCAGGTTCTTCTGCAGCAGGCCAAAGACCACGGCGAACACCATGAACATGATGGAGACCATGCCGGCAGCACCGTTGGTCTGGGCAGCCTCCACCAGAGCACCGGCAGCACCGTAGGCATTGAAGGTGCCGGCCACCATGTCGGCAAAGGCAGCAATGACGATGCCGCAGAACAGCCAGCAGAACAGCAGGAACAGCTTGCGGCCGGTCTTGCCGATGTACTTTTCGATCAGCATGCCCATGCTCTTGCCGTCGTTCTTAACGGAAGCATACAGAGCGCCGAAGTCGGTGACAGCACCGAAGAAGATGCCGCCCAGCAGCACCCACAGCAGCACCGGCAGCCAGCCGAAAGCAGCGGCCTGGATCGCACCGGTAACAGGGCCTGCACCGGCAATGGAGCTGAACTGGTGTGCAAACACGGTCCAGCCGTCGGTGGGAACGTAGTCCCGGCCGTCCTCATGGACAACTGCCGGGGTCTTGGCAGAGGGTCGATGCCCCACTTGTTAGCCAGCCAGCGGCCGTAAAGCATATAAGCGCCAAACAGACACACGGCTGCGATCAATACGATGACCAGCGTATTCATTGTTTTTACCTCTTTCCTTTTTTGGCATCCGGCAAATGTCAGCGGCATGGGGCGGCAGGATGTAAAAAAGGCCCCGTCTTCCTGCGTTCGTTCCATTTGGGACGAACCATCGAGACGAAGGCCTTCACATACACTGCACATCGTGTATGGAATACTCCGCGATACCACTTCGTTTGCTGCACAGGGCAGCCACTCCCAGCGTACATACATACGCAGCCCCGTAACGTGGGCAAAACGGCCATGCATTACTGGAAGGCGGGGTCAGCGCCTTTGTTCACACAGGCTGCTCGCAGGGGAGAACACTTTGCTCCTGACTGCTGCCCTTGCATCAGATGGGCGGCTCTCTGGGAGAGGGTGCTGCAAAGAATCATGTCCTGTTCATCGCATTTGCCGAATGATTGTCCGTATTTTAGTGCGGAATTCACAAATTGTCAATAACTTTGGAACAAGTTCGGAGGATGCACTAATTCAGAAAAGCGTTCTGCAATAATTTTAGGTGATTTTTGTTCATGCGTGAAACGAAGAAAACTATACACGTCAACGAATGAAAAGAGTTCACGCCAAGGGCTTGACTTTCACACTTTGATGTGCTAAAGTGGTGATGCAAGAAAGAACCTGAACATTTCCGGAACATTTAAAAGAGGGAACGCTCCCAAAACCGGACAGTCCGCTGCGGCGGCAAGGAGAACATTCATGGCAGATAAAAATTCCAGAAGAAACCAGACCACCGATGCACTGTTTGATGCCATCCTCAGTCTGGAAACGCGGGAGGAGTGCTACAACTTCTTTGAAGACCTGTGCACTGTAAAGGAGATCTCGGATATGGCGCAGCGGCTGGAAGCGGCAAAGATGCTGCTGGACGGCAGAACCTACGATCAGATCGTGAAGGCAGTGGAGATCAGCACGGCCACCATCAGCCGCATCAACCGCTGCATCCAGTACGGCTCCGGCGGCTACCGCGAGACCATTGAAAAGGTGCGCGGCACCCAGAACCCTAAAAAGCAGGAGTAACACCGGCGTACCCGGCAGACATAGAATGGGGCGTACACCGCCCCTGACCGGACGAACGAAAGGAAGGTTTTATCATGTCTGCTGAGAACTGTATCGATACCACCCGCTGCCCCTGCCCCTGCCTGCCCAAGGTGACGCTGGAGCAGGCGGTCGTTGACCTTGTGGAGAGCATCGCTCTGCAGGAAAATGCCCTGAGCCACATCCTGTGTGCCGAGAGCCGGAAGATGGACGCCGCCATGAAACTGGACGGTCTGGACCTGTGCAAGCTGCTGGAAGTAAACGATTCGGCCACCAATATGGTGCACGCCGTGGCAAACCTGGAGCTGGTGCTCAAGGATAAGCTGGAGTTCGTCTCCAACAACCTGTACTATCCGCCTGCGGATGCCGCAGCGAAGTAAGAAGATGCGGAAAGGCCTGTCCGGATGCCGGGCGGGCCTTTTCTCTGCTTGAATGCATAATTTTTGTAAAAACCATTTGTTGGAATTGCTGATAACGGGATTCTGTGCTATACTATACAATGTATCACCATGAAAGTGAGGAAATTTACAAATTGCTGAACTACGATGCGATCCTGTTTGATGTGGACGGGACCCTGATCGATTCCGCTCCCGGTATCATAAATACATTAAAAGAAGTCTTTGCCAAGATGGGCGTGGACACCACAAATGTGAACCTGCGCCGCTACCTTGGCCCGCCGCTGCGCAAGAGCTTTGGTGAGCACTTTACCGACCCGGCCCTCATTGAAAAGGCCACCGACCTGTACCGCGACAGCTACGCCGTCAAGGGCAGCCACGAGTGCGCCGCCTACCCCGGTGCAGCAGAGATGCTGCAGCGCCTGAAGGACGCGGGCCTTGTGCTGTGCACCGCTACCTCCAAGCCCACGCAGGTCGTTACGCCCATTCTGGAAGAAAAGGGCCTTGCAGGCTATTTTGATTTTATCGGCGGCGCGTCCATGGACGAGAGCCGCGACACCAAGACCGACGTGGTGCGCCATGTGCTGGCCCAGCCCATGATGCAGGGCAGGCGGGTGCTGATGGTGGGCGACCGCAACGACGACATGCGCGGCGCTGCGGACTGCGGGCTGGATGCCGCCGGTGCGCTGTACGGCTACGGCAGCAGGGAAGAGCTGGAACCCTTCCACCCGGTGCTGCTGGCCGAAAGCTGCGCCAGCCTTGCAGACCAGATCCTGAACGGACAGGCATGACCGGAAGGCCCTGTGCCGGAAACTAAGTGAATGGTGAGAGATATGAGAAATACACGACCGGAAAAGCAATCGCTTACTCCTATGCAGAAGCAGGCTGTGCTGGTGTGCAGTGTGTGCGCGCTGGCAGCCATTCTGACCATTGCCATTACCATGACGCTGCTCAAGCGCGGCAAGACCCCTGCAGCTCCGGGGGAACAGCCCTCCAGCGAGGTGCTGGTGCCGGGCGAAGAGGATATCTCGGATCACTACCAGATCAGCGAGACCTCTGCCGCCCTGCTGCCGGAGACCGCCGACGCGGGCGAGAGCTACCAGAAGGAAACGCTGTTCCTCGGCGATTCCAACACGGTGCGCCTGTACGCCAACGGCCTGATCAGCCTGCAGCAGTTCTGCGCCAAGGAGGGCATTGGCACCCATGCCGCCCTGAACGAGGGCATCGTTACCTTTAAAAAGGACAGCAGCACCTACACCATCGCGCAGGCTGTGGCCAAAATGAAGCCCCGCCGCGTGGTCATCATGCTGGGCACCAATGATACCGGCATGAGCGTGGACGAGTTCATCAAGAACTACACCGCGCTGGTGCAGGCCATTCAGGAAAGCTACCCCTACACCGACATCATCGTGAACACGGTGCCGCCGGTGCCTGCAAACCACGCAAACTACCCCCACATGGACCAGACCAAGATCGACGACTTCAACATGGCCCTGCTGTCCATGTGCGAGCAGATGGGCCTGAAGTTCCTCAACAGCGCCGAAGCGCTGAAGGATGCCAACGGCTATGGCCGCGAGGATTACTACCAGACCGGCGATATCCACCTGAAGCCCGTGGGCCTGAAGGCCATGCTGAGCTATCTGCGCACCCACGCTTACCAGACCGACGACCGTCGGCCCGACACCGCCAACATCCCCACCCGCGCCGAGTATACCCCGAACCCCAGCTCTGCGGTGACAGCACCCAGCAGCTCGGAGGCTGCAGGCTCTTCCGAAGAGCAGGGTGTGCTGTATCAGCCAGCTACCGGGTGGACAAGACCGGCGGCACCCTTTCCAGCGGCAGCGACAGCGGCAAGACATCCCTCTCCTATGAAGTGACCAGCGCCGCCCAGTCCATCAGCGTGACGGCTGTGCCGCAGGACGGCTATGTGTTCGTCAAGTGGAGCGATGGCGTGACCCAGAAGACCCGCACCGATACGAACTTCAAGCAGAACGTGGACGTGACCGCCGTATTTGCAGCGGCTTCCGTGCATATCAGCAGCACCGGCAAGGCCGTGCTGGGCGATTCCTACACCTTTACCGCAAAGCTGGGCGGCAAGCACCTCACTGCCGACAGCATCCGCTGGTACGCCAACGGTGCGGAAGTGCCGCAGGCGGCGGGCAAGACCACCGTCAAGGTGGAGATCGACCCCTCCATGCTCAATGCGACCTTTAAGGTGTACGCAGTGGCAAGCTACAACGGCTGCACCGTTACCAGCAACGTCCTGAATGTGACGGTCAGCGGCGTAAGCTCCGGCAGCTCTGGCAGCACGTCGGGCAGCAGTTCTTCCGGCAGCACCAGTTCTTCCGGTGCATCGTCCGGCACCACCTCCGGGGCATCCTCCGGGGCTACATCCACCTCCGGCAGCTCGTCTCACAGCTCTTCCGGCAGCTCGTCTCACAGCTCTTCCGACAGCTCGTCTCACAGCTCTTCCAGCAGTGAGAGCACGGCTTCCCCGGCAGGCTCGGCTTCTGCTTCCAACGGAACAGCCAGCTCTTCCCACAGCACCAGCACCAGCTCGTCCCACGCGGACTCTGGTGAGAGCAGCTCGGCTTCCCATAGCAGCTCCAGCAGCGAGAGCAGCTCTGCAAGCTCTGGCAGCTCCCATGCGGCTTCGGAATCCAATGCCAGCAAGGAAGCCGCCAACGAGCAGTCCGCATCCACGGATTCCGCGTCCTGAGGCTGTCACCTCGGCCTGCCGTGCCGCATAGGCTGGCAGGAAGGGAGGCGTTTGCATGTACTACGAGGAACCCCGCATCCCGGCGCTGCCCGGGGAAGAGAACGTGACCGACGGCAGCGTGGACGATTACGGCACCGACTGGGAGAACGTGGACAACGGCGCGCTGGAAGAGGAAATGGCAAAGTGTGCCGCCACCCCCTGTGATGTCAAAACCACCTGCCCGGACAACGACCCGGAGCAGACGGACGTACCATCGTACGAAATTGTAACAGAATGATGTGAAGCCAGCTCTGTTTACGGCAGGGCTGGCTTCTGCCTGTTGTTGAGCGCATGGCAGCTGAGGCCATGGCAGAAGGAAAAGAGGGAAGGTTTATGGCAAAATATTATTGCGTGCTGTTCGATGCAGACAACACCCTGCTGAACTTTGACGCAGCCGAAAGCAAGGCACTGGCCGAAACGCTGGTGAACTACGGCATTGAGCCGGACGCAGAAACGGTGCAGACCTACCGCACCATCAACTCGGAGCTGTGGCGGCAGCTGGAAAAAGGCCAGATCAAGCGGGAAAAGCTCATGGCGGAGCGGTTCACCCGCTTCCTCAAGGCCATTGATGCCGCCGGTGACGGAGCCGAGATGAACCGCTTCTATCTGGAACAGCTCTCCACCCACCCGGACCTGATGGGGCCGGAAGTGCTGGATGTGCTGCGGGAGCTTTCCGAGGTGGCAACGCTGGCCGTTGTGACCAACGGCTTCCAGAAGGTGCAGATCCGCCGTCTGGCCGAGAGCGGTGTGCTGAACTTTATGGAGGACGTGTTCGTCTCCGAGAAGATGGACAGCGAAAAGCCGAACCGCAGAATTTTTGATGCGGCTCTGCGCGCCCTTGGCGTGGAGAACCGCGAGCATGTGCTGGTGGTGGGCGACGGCCTGAGCAGCGACATTCAGGGCGGCGTGAATGCGGGCCTTGACACCTGCTGGTATAACCCCAGCCACGCCGAGAACCCCGGCAAGGTGGTGCCCACCTACGAGATCGCAGACCTGAAAGAGCTGTACCCGCTGGTGATGGAGCAGGAAGAGCTGGCCAATGTGGGCCTGAAGAACCGCCGCCACCAGTGCTGAGCCAATAAGCGGATGGAGAACGGGATCATAAAACTATGCTGATACATTTGGAAAAACTAGGCAAGAGCTTTGGCGAAAAGATCGTGCTGCACGATGTGACCGCCAGTGTCGAGCGGGAGGACCGCATCGGCATCGTGGGCCAGAACGGCGCGGGCAAGACCACCCTGCTCAAGATTTTGACCGGCGAGTACCAGGACTACGAAGGCGAGTTCAGCGTGACCCACGGCGTGACGCTGGGCTATCTGGAACAGAACGCAAAGCTGGATGCCACGCTGGATCTCTACGGCGAGATGCGCTCCACCTTTGCGCCGGTGCTGGACGCCATGGCCCAGATGCAGGTGCTGGAACGCAAAATGGCCGCGCAGCCGGACGACACGGAGCTGCTGGCCCGGCACGACCAGCTGCAGAACATCGTGGATGCCGCCGACGGCTACAACATGGATGTGAACATCAAAAAGGTGCTGTCCGGCATGGGCTTTGCGCAGGATACATGGCAGAAGAACATTGCGGTGCTCTCCGGCGGCGAGCTGACGAGGCTGCGGCTGGCAAAGCTGCTGCTGGAAAAGCCGGACGTGCTCATTCTGGACGAGCCCACCAACCACCTGGACTTTGCCACCATGGAATGGCTGGAAAACTACCTCAAGGGCTATTCCGGTGCGGTGCTGGTGGTCAGCCACGACCGCTACTTCCTCGATAACGTGTGTACGAAGATCTGGGAGGTCTCCTTCCAGACCATGACCACCTACAAGGGCAACTTCTCGGCCTACCTGCCCCAGAAGGAAGCCGCCGATGCCCTGCGCCAGAAGCAGCACGATGCAGATGTGGCACTGGCCGAAAAGCTGCAGGACTATGTGGACCGCAACCTTGTGCGCGCCTCCACCACCAAAATGGCCCAGAGCCGCCGCAGGCAGCTGGAAAAGCTGGAGATCACCGAAGCGCCCAAGGACGAGACCAACCAGCTCAAGTTCCGGTTTGAATATGACGTAGAACCGTGGAACGAACTGGTGCTGCTCAAGAACCTGACCATCAAAATAGGGGAGCGCACCCTGCTGGAACCCTTTACCTACACGGTGTGCCGCGGCCAGCGGCTGGTGATCGCAGGCCCCAACGGCGCGGGCAAGTCCACCCTGATGCAGGTGCTGGACGGCAAGCGCCGCCCCTCCGGCGGCATGGTGCGGCTGGGCACCGGCGCACGGCCCAGCATCT
>ENA-OQEX01000863-OQEX01000863.1-human-gut-metagenome-genome-assembly--contig:-NODE-863-length-13516-cov-1.458063_pt1 | contig 13516 bp, 22 predicted proteins | sample MGYA00242802_ERZ504649 | MGnify/ENA primary metagenome ERZ504649 (study PRJEB26092, sample SAMD00036194) | human gut metagenome | host: Homo sapiens | study: EMG produced TPA metagenomics assembly of... | reverse complement strand
ACGGAAGTACTCCCCTGCTGATGTGCTCCATACCAGCTTCGTTATCAACTACGATATAAGGATAATTATTCTGGTATTTGGCAAGCTGGGTCTGAAGAAGTCCGTTTACAAAACAGTAACAGCCTTTTCCCTGGGTTCTACCCATAACCAGAAGATCAAAATCATCATCTTCTACCAGAGCATCCTCAAAACGTCTTTCAGCGTAATCAGCCTTGGACATTCCCGCCGGGATTGGATTCTCGCTTGCAAGCTCTGCGCGGGCAATTTCTTCCCTTACATCACCAAGTGTAGTCTCCACTTCTACTCCAAGAACTTCGTTCAGATTTGAGTTTGCGTCAGCATCTACTGCAAGGATCGGTCCTTTGCCTTTCTCGCAGAGATACTGAATCAGCATTCCGCATAGTGTGGTTTTACCAACGCCGCCTTTACCTGCGACAGCAATTACATGTGCCATAATACTATCAATTGCCTCCTGAAAAATTTAAGTCAAAATCGATTAGATTAAAGTACAAAGTCCGGATCTGTCAATGATCTCGGATACATCTTTCCATTTATTCAAAGCATACAGATGGATGCCATCTACGCCGAGAGCGCGGTACTCGTCGATCTGTCTGATCGTGTACTCGATTCCCTCTTCTTTGAATCTCTTGATCTTATCATCATAGAACATATCAAACGGCTTGCCATCAGCATCTTTTGCTGCAAATGGATTCGGGAACAGCCAGTTTCTGGAGATGAGTCTACAAAGCTCACGGTCCATTACACAACCGTTACGGGAAAGTGCCATATTAATTGTAGCGGACATGTCAAGGATTGGCATAACTCCTACGTCTACAGGCATTGTAACACCAGCCTCACGGATTGAATCCAGCCAGTATTTAAACTGCTCCATATCCCAGCAAAGCTGAGTCATGATATAATCGGCACCATTGTCCTGTTTCTGTCTCAGAACTGCAATATCAGCATCAAGGCTGCGGCATGCAATGTGCCCCTCCGGAGATCCTGCAACTGCGATTTCAAATTTGTCACCAAATTCGTCACGGACAAATTTAACAAGATCTGTTGCGTAGTTGAAATCACCGCAGGTTGTTGTCTCACCAAGCGGAATATCTCCACGAAGTGCAAGCATATGATCTACTCCCTCTGCAAGGTACTGATCCAGCTGCTCTTTGATTCCCTCTTTCGTGTTCTTGATTACTGTGAAATGGGTAACCGGTATTGTTCCGGCTTTCCTGATCATCTGGCATACTTCTCTGTTAGCACCAACGTTTCCGCCGCCTGCACCGTATGTACAGGAAATGTACGCAGGTTTGTATTTCATCAGATGATCGATCGTCCCAGGAAGGTTATCCATCCCCTTTTCTGTCTTCGGCGGAAATAGCTCGAAAGACAGAAGGCATTCTTTCTCTCATTGCTTCTGACAATTTCATAATTACATACCTCCACGTATTAAGTAATTTTTATTCTAAAGGCATAACACCTCAAGATCTGTCAGGAAATCCATGTCAGTCACATTTTACTTTAACGATACTGTTCGCAAGGTCTACCATAAGGATGGTTCCCTCTACCACTCTTTCATCACCCATAATATCGCGGAGAACAAGTTTGTTCCATCTACATTAATACGGCTGACATTCTTGAAGATTACAGAATCATCATTTTCTTTATATACAGTTGCTAAACACATAATAATGCCTCCTTATTTCATTTCCTCTTTTACAAGAGTTAGGGCAAGGCCAAGGCGCATGTTGCCTTTCTGGAAATCAGATACGCTTTCCTTAATGGTCTTCGCAGCGGCATCCATACCCATCTTGCAAGATTATCCGCCATCTGGTCAAGTTCTGCTGCATGGTGTTCATTGTGCTGCAGCATATAGGTAAGAAGAGCTACTGTCTCATTCTTGCAGTCCCCTCCCTGACAGCCGCCGCAGTCTGTACTGCAATTCTGTCCCTCATTATGTGTATGGTCATGACCTTCTGATCCGTCATGGGTATGCGCATGTGTATGGCTCACTCCGTCTGCATGGGTATGCTGGTGAGTATGCTCATGACCATGCTGGATCAGATTGCCGTTTTCATCTTTGATCAAATGCATAGTAAATACTCCTTTCCGCCTTGAATGTGGCAGACAAATCATAACATCGTTTCTCTTCCAGGCACGAAAAAAACTCACGCCGGCAACGTGAGAAAACATGTAAGAATGGATATAAAGATATTCTATTCCCTTTTAATATAATGAGATTCCGCATACCTCTTACCTTCATGCATAACACATTTTCTTTCTTCCACCTAAAAATCGCAGAGTTATGACATAAATTTATCAAATTTTTCTTTTATTATACAACCTTTCTCATTATTACGCAAGGAGATAATTATAAAATTTCACCAAATTTCAACGCTTTACCACACAAATATATGTTTTAATTTCTGTACAATTTTACCAGTTTTTTCTAAAGTTTGTCTAAAGATTAACGAATGCGTATTTAAGTAAAAAACAGGTGAATGTTTTGTAATTATATGCTATAATGAATGAAATTTATCGGTTGCTGATCACTTCATGAGCAGCAGCATTTATTGTTTAATGAGGAGGAATTAGCTTTGAGAGAAACCGTATTCCTGAATACCGACAGAGAAATGCCCCTTTTAGGGCTTGGTGTATATAAAACAGCAGATAACGAAGCAGAGACAGCATTACAGCCGCAGTGGACGCAGGTTATCGTCTTATCGACACTGCTTCCGCATACAAAAATGAAGAAAGCGTAGGCAAGGCAATCGCCAAATGCGGTATCCCCCGTAAGGAACTTTTTATCACCAGCAAGATCTGGAACAATGCGCAGCGCCTTGGAGATGTAGATGGTGCTTTTACAGAAGCATGGAGCGGTTGAAGCTGGATTATCTGGATCTTTATCTGATTCACTGGCCGGTGCCTGGCTGCTACACCGGAACCTGGATGGAGATGGCCAAGCTTCTTGAAACCGGCCGTGTACTTTCCATCGGCGTCAGCAATTTCCAGATCCATCATCTGGAAGAGCTTAAGAAAATTTCCGGTATTGTACCTGCCGTCAACCAGATCGAATGTCATCCGCTTTGCTATCCGAAAGAACTGATTGAATATTGCCAGTCGGAAGGAATTCAGGTTCAGGCTTATGCGCCGCTTGCCAGAGGTGCTTACCTTGACAATGATGTAATGTGCGTTCTCGGGACCAAGTATGCACATACCCCAGCTCAGGTCGGTCTTCGCTGGGCAATCCAGAAGGGTATTTCTGTAATTCCGAAATCCGTCAATCCAGACCGCATCGTTTCCAATGCCAATATTTTTGATTTCAATATTGAGGACGAAGATATGGCGATCATGGATACTTTGAACGAAGATCTCCATACATCCCATGTGCCGGATGATCTGAAGGATGTTATTTTTTAATCTTTTCATCCTTTGTAAATTATTAACTGCCAGGACAGTGAGCATACTCTTTTGTTTTTTTGCTCACTGCTCTGGCAGTTTTTTACGGTTCTATTCTTTCAGTTATATTTTCTGTATTTTATGTTTTGCTGCAGCTTACTTGCCAAATTCAGCAGCCACACTCACAGTTCCAGAATTCCCCTGTTTTCTCTCTGCATCAGATCTTTCACAGCTTCAGATGCAGGCTTGTTTTCAAACAGAAGCTTATTTACTTCCATAATGATCGGCATTTCCACATCATATTTTTCAGCCAGCGCTTTGGCTGCCTTTGCGGAATAAACGCCCTCCACAACCATCTGTACTTCATCCATAGCCTGCTGCATGGTGTATCCCTTTCCCATCAGATAGCCGGCGCGTCTGTTTCGGCTGTGCACACTGGCACAGGTAACGATCAGATCACCAATCCGGAAAGGCCGGCAAAAGTCTCCAGTTTAGCGCCCATCTTGCACCAAGCCGCGCCATCTCTGCGATTCCCCTTGTGATCAAAGCTGCCTTTGTATTGTCTCCATACCTAAGCCGTCGGCAGTCCCTGCCGCCAGGGCGATTACATTCTTAAGGCACCGCCAAGTTCTACCCCTAGCATATCCGGTGTTGTATACACACGAAAAACAGGGCTCATAAAAAGGCCCTGAAGATATTCAGCGGTCTCTTTTTTGCGGGCACTGACTACACATGTAGTAGGGAGTCCGCGGCTTACTTCTTCTGCATGGCTTGGTCCTGAAAGCACACAAACATCTGCCTGGGGAATCTCTTCTTTAATAACATCACACACAGGCATAAGCGTATTTTCTTCTACACCTTTCGCCACATTTACAATAATCTGTCCCTGTCGAATCAATGGGGAAAGCCGTTTGCTGATAGCACGCATATAAGCGGATGGTGAGGCAAACACAACTATATCTGGTGAATCCAAAGCTGTCTTTTCATCACCGGTTATCACAATTCCATCTGGAATTGTAATTCCGGGAAGCTTTTTCGGATCCTCCCGGGTCTGATTCAGACTGGCTGCCTTTTCCGGATGTGCAGACCACAACATAACCTGATGACCATTGTTGTGAAGCAGTATTGCAAGTGCTGTTCCCCAGCTTCCGGTTCCCATTACGCTGATTTTTGCCATTTTATCACCTCATCTTATTTGGCTGCAGTTTTCGCTGCACCAAGCTTATTCTCAGTTCCATTTAAAAGGCGGTAAATATTCGCCCTGTGTCTGTAAATTGCAAGTGCTGTCATAAGTCCCATGATCACATCCATCTCAAGTGTATGGGGGAAATCCATGCCATAACTTCCTACAGCGCCAAACCCAATGAAGCAAACCAGCGCACCTGCATATGCCGCCATTGACCCCAATGACACATAGCGGGTAATGGCTACTAGCCCAATAAAGATCACCGCGCAGATCAGAAATACTCTCCAGTCCATTGCCAGCAGCATTCCCGCAGAAGCTGCAATTCCCTTGCCGCCCCTGAATCCAAGATAAAATGGAAAATTATGTCCAAGCACACAGCCTGCTGCCGTGTACATGCCAAGCAATGGAAGAATTTCCTGATACCGATTCTCAAATACTGCATCCACGATCAGAATGGCAATCACACATTTCAGCATATCGCCAATAAGAGTCATTGCCCCCGCTTTTTTCCCAAGGGTACGAAGGGCATTGGTAGTTCCTGCATTGCCGCTTCCATATTGACGGATATCCATGTGATGGATTTTTCCAATAATGTATGACGTCTGAAACATTCCAAACAAATATCCAATAGCCAGACAAATAATACGTTCCATCTTTATTCCTTCTCTCCGCGCTCTCTTACAATAAATTTCAGCGGTGTACCGCCAAAGTCAAAGGCATCCCGGATTTTATTTTCCAGATATCTGGTATAGGAAAAATGCATAAGTTCTTTGTCATTGACAAAGATTACGAATGTAGGCGGTTTTACCGCAACCTGCGTCATGTAGAAAATTTTCAGACGGCGGCCCCTGTCAGACGGCGGCTGCTGCATGGCAACTGCTTCTGCAAGGATCTCATTAAGCACACCCGTCTGGATACGCATAGTCTGATTCTCAATTACCGCATCCAGTGTCTCGAACATTCTGGAAATCCGAAGGCCTGTTCTGGCAGAAATAAATACGATCTCCGCATAAGGCATAAAGGAAAGAACCTCCCGAATACGGTTGGTATGTTTGTAAATGGTCTTGTCATTTTTTTCAATAGCATCCCATTTATTCACTGCAATGATCACACCCTTGCCTTTCTCATGGGCAATTCCGGCAATTTTTGCATCCTGCTCTGTAACGCCTTCCGATGCGTCAATCATTACAACTACAACATCTGCACGTTCTACAGCTGTTACAGTACGGATCACACTGAAGCGCTCAATTTCTTCTTTTACTTTTGCTTTCCGGCGAAGTCCGGCTGTATCGATAAAAATATAATCTTTTTCGTTCCAGGTAACCTTCGTATCAACTGCATCACGAGTGGTTCCGGCAACATCCGAAACGATTACACGGTCTTCCCCCAGCAGCTTATTGATCAGAGATGACTTACCAACATTAGGTTTACCTACAATCGCAATCTTCGGAATATCGGAATCCTCATCCTCTCCCGCATCCTCCGGGAAATGCTTTACGACCTCATCAAGCATATCTCCAAGTCCCTGACGGTTAGCTGCAGAAATGGCAAATGGCTCGCCGATTCCCAGATTATAAAATTCATAAACATCCATCATATATTTCTGAATGCTGTCCACCTTATTCACTGCAAGTACCACTGGTTTGCCGCTGCGGCGAAGCATATCTGCAACTTTCGCATCAGAATCCACAAGTCCCTGATGTACATCTGTAATAAAGATAATGACATCCGCAGTATCAATAGCAATCTGAGCCTGCTCCCTCATCTGAGAAAGAATCACATCGCCGCTATCCGGTTCAATACCACCTGTGTCAATAATAGTAAAATCATTATCCAGCCATGATACATCTGCATAAATTCTGTCTCTGGTTACACCTGGCGTATCTTTAACAATGGAAATCTTATCCCCTGCCAGTACATTAAACAATGTGGATTTTCCTACATTAGGCCTGCCCACAATTGCTACTACCGGTTTGCTCATACATTTGTCTCCTTTTCTGTTTCTTATGTTCAATCGGATCAAGGACTGCAGACACAAGGTCTGAACCACCTTCATCCACAATTACAATTTCTACGTTCAGTTTCCTGGAAAGCTCTTCCACAGAGATATCATCCAGAAAAATATCATTCTTCATTTTTCAGCTATGTTGCAGGGAAGCAAAAGCTTCTCTCCAAGATCTCTGCCGCTTAATTGTCTGATCAGATCCTGTCCCGTGATCAAACCAGACACCGTAATCGTTTCTCCGAAAAATTCGTTTCTTATGGAGATCACATCCACGTCTACATTTGGAAATTTCTCATGGATCATCTCCATATATTTCTTAATAAATGGTGCCGCCAAAGCTCCTGTAGCACTGACAGCCTTTATCCTTCGGTCATCTCCTGCCCTGCCTGCAACAGCTTCTTTCACTTCTTCGCCAAGGAGCCGAAGCATTCCCACACCGTTTTCCAGCTGAAGATAGCCATCATAGGACTCTTCCATGGGCAGATCCTTCCCTGCCAGAATGTACCATTCATCTGAAGCATGGATAAAATGAATGCCATACTGGTCCATCATTTTCTTCTGCCAGGAATGAATAATCTCCAGAACTTCTAATGCATCTTCCTTCTGAAACTGTTCCATCGGATACAACCCCTCACGAAACTTAGTCAGACCAACCGGAACTACTGAAACGCTCTGAAGTACTGGTGCGTAGGCAGACATCTTGCGAATACTGTCATCCAGTTCCTTACCGTCATTAACTCCTTTGCACAAAACAATCTGCCCATTCATAGTGATTCCTGCATCATACAGTTTCTGAAGCTTCTTCAATGCATCCCCGGCGAAGCGTTATGGAGCATTTTACATCTCAGTTCCGGATTCATGGTCTGGATGGAAATATTAATGGGCTCCAGATGGTACCGGATGATCCGGTCTATATCATGATCACTCATATTGGTCAGGGTCACATAATTTCCCTGTATGAAGGACAATCTGGAATCATCATCTTTAAAATAAAGAGTATCTCTCATTCCAGGCGGCATCTGGTCAATAAAACAGAAAATGCAGTGATTGGAACAGGAACGATAATCATCCATCAGATCCTTCTCAAAGGTAATCCCAAGGTCTTCTTCATATTCCTTCTCCACCTCCAGCTCCCACGATCTCTCCGTTTGCCTTTTCCACTTCCAGAACAACGAATTCTTCATTCATCAGATATCGGTAGTCAAATATATCTTCCACAGGCTGACCGTTTACAGTGAGCAGTATATCTCCCGGCACAAGCTCCAGTTCCTGTGCGATACTTCCATCCTGCACAATTGCAATCACGTGTTTATTTTGTTTCTTCACATTTATCTCCATTATAAGTCAAATGCGATCTGTCGCGTCAGCTCTGTTCCAGAATCTGTTTGAAAAATCATTTTTCAAATACATTTTTAGATTCAGAGACCCGAATACAACATCACAGATCGTCCATCTCTGGCTCAGCATAATAAAGCCATTATTTTTAATATAACAAGTTTTCCCGAAAAACACAACAAAAACTTTCATTTCCTGCTCACGTCCGGGTAATTTTTCAAGTAAAAATCAATAAATTCCTTGACGACATTTAGGGCAAATGTTATAAATATAAAGAAGAGATCTGCAAAGGTAAAGGACATGTGTCCCCATTTTTTTGCAGATATCGAATCGATAATTAGCATACTACTTAGGAGGAATATCATGCCGAACATAGAATTGCTTGAGAAATCTATGCCTGTCGCACCTATTCGTATCGCTGCGCTGGAGGGCTGCCGCGAACTTGCAGAGGAGGTAGACAGAAACCTGGTAAAATTCCGTAAGGAACTTGTAGAAAAGAAGGTCTTGACAATGTCCCACAGGGATACAGCGAAGACTCTTTTATCGTGGAGTGCGAATGTCCGCGTTTCGGTACCGGTGAAGGTAAGGGAATCATTAAGGAATCTGTCCGAGGAACCGACCTTTACATTATGGTAGACGTTACCAACTACAGTTCCACATACACTGTCTGCGGTCACGAGAACCACATGTCTCCGGATAACCATTTTCAGGATCTGAAGAGAATTATTTCCGCAGCTACAGGTAAGGCACATCGTATCAATGTAATCATGCCATTCCTTTATGAAGGCCGTCAGCACAGACGTAAGAAGAGAGAATCTCTTGACTGCGCACTGGCACTTCGTGAATTAAGTGATATGGGCGTATCCAATATCATCACGTTTGATGCTCATGACCCGCGTGTGCAGAACTCCATTCCGTTAAATGGTTTTGACAACTTTTTCCCAACCTATCAGTTCCTGAAAGCTCTGATAAAGAACGTTGACAATTTCCAGGTTGACAATGATCATCTCATGATCATCAGTCCGGATGAGGGTGCTATGTCCAGAGCCGTATATTTTTCCAATATTCTGGGCGTGATATGGGCATGTTCTATAAGAGACGTGATTATTCCACAGTGGTAAATGGCAAGAACCCCATCGTAGCTCATGAGTTCCTTGGCGACTCTGTAGAAGGTAAAGACGTTGTTATCATCGAGACATGATTTCTTCTGGAGAAGTATGCTTGACGTTGCCAAACAGATCAAAGAACGTCACGCCAACCGTGTATTCATCTGCACTACTTACGGTCTGTTTACAGAAGGTATGGATAAATTTGACGCTTACTATGAGAAAGGCTGGATTGACAAGGTTATCACAACCAACCTGAACTACCGTATTCCGGAGCTTCTTACCAGACCTTACTATGTGGAAGCAAATATGAGCAAATATCTTGCAAGTATTATGGATATCATCAACCACGATGTTTCTGTTGAGAAGGTTCGTTCCAGTAATGAGAAGATCATGGATCTGATGAAGCGTGTAAATCAGTAATAGACAATAAACAAACAAAGCCCTGTTCCACATTATCTCGTTTGTGGTACAGGGCTTCTTTATATTACTTTATTACATTGGCAGTTAAAACGCATCTGCACTTGTCTGTAACATTATTTTTCCCGACGAATGCCCAGAAAAGCTGCCAGATTTCCTCTCCTTCCATGGGATGCCCTGTGGGAAAAGAGGAATTCCGGATTACAGCAGGTGCAAATTCCAGGCATGGAAATATGCTCTTCTTTTATTCCTGCCTTCAGAAAAATAATGTGGTTTGCTTCCCAAAGATCCAGCTGGTACTTACCATTCTTCTTTTTATAAAAAAGCTTTTCCCAGTACTTCTCTTCAAAAGCTTTCTGAAATTCCAGAATCACATCTTCGCTTACTTCATAGCAATCCTGACAGATAGAGGACCAATTGCCGTAAAAATCTCCTCCGGATCTGAGCCAAACTGCTCTGCCATTTTCTCTATAGTCACCTTACCGATTTTCCCAACTGTCCCACGCCATCCGGAATGAGACAAGCCTATGGCTTTGTGAACCGGATCTACGAAATACAGCGGCACACAATCTGCATAAAAGGTGCATAAAACAACACCTGGAACATTGGTGATCATTCCATCCACGTCTTTATATGTTCTTGGACGCGTTACACCTTTCCCCCTGTCTTCTGCCCCCACCAGCTGCACGTTTGTAGTGTGTGTCTGATCAGATGTGACAATATCTTCCAAAGAAAAGCCTACCGCTGCACTAAGTCTGCGATAATTGTCTTTTACCGCGTTTTCTTCATCACCTCTTGTAAAGCTAAGATTCATAGATGAAAAAATTCCCTGGCTTACACCGCCAAGTCTTGTACTGAAACAATGCACAATATCCGGGAACTGTTCAAAAGAGGGATAAGTAAGATAGGTGACTCCATTATTTTCTTTTACTTGCATATGAAGTTTATTTTCGTTATGCCATTTAATCTTCATCTGATTCTCCTCTTCTTCTGATCTCACAGTTCTTCTCGAACCTGTTAAGAATTCATTCTCTAGAGCGTGTTTGAAAAAGGCTTTCTGCAAGATGTGCGCCACAATTTGTGGGAGATTTTGTCCGGATAAGGGCGCCGCAGCGAGCTACGTCAACAGAATTCTGGCATAGTATACCGCAAAGTGGGGCATACAGATTGCAGGAATATTTTTTCAAACAGGCTCTGGCTCACTGACAGAAATCAAAGGCATTTTTTATCCAACAAATCTTATCGCCGTTGATTCCCACCACATCAAACCTGCATCTCACATCCATGCTTCTGTAATGATTCTTCAAATATTCCACTGCCACCTTGGAAATCACCAGCTGCTTTCTGCCGTTCACTGCTGCCAGCGGACTTCCTGAGCGTTCCGAACTTCTGTACTTAACCTCCACAAAATCAACCATCCATCAGCAGTCATTCCGATCAGGTCGATTTCCCCAGCCAGTTCCTGTAATTTCGCTCCAGAATCATCACGCCCTGGGAAACCAGATAATCTGCAGCGATTTCTTCATAAAAAGCACCTACTTTTCGCTTGTTTTCTGCATAAAAACTCCCATATATACTTCTGTGTAGGTATCTTTTGTATTCATAACCGCAAAACATATTCATATCCGGACCATCAGCCTTTTCAAAATTTCACATTATCCTATAAAATTCTTTATAAAAGTTGCCCTGTGAATCGGACTTGGACCATATTTTTTCAAGGCTTCAATATGTGCTGCAGCTCCATACCCCTTATTTGAGGCAAAGCCATATTCCGGCATCACTTTATCGTACTCTACCATCATCCGGTCTCTTGTGACCTTAGCTACAATGCTGGCAGCTGCAATGGAAATACTCTTGGCATCCCCTTTTATGATCGGCACCTGAGGTATAGTCACGTCGGGAATGGTTACTGCGTCATTGAGAAGAATCTGCGGCACCGGCTCCAGCTTGCTGACAGCCTCACGCATTGCCTCATAGGTAGCCTGAAGAATATTGATCTCATCAATTCTCCGGGGACTTGCCATTCCGATTCCAACAGCTACCGCATTCTCCATGATCACATCATACAATTCATCCCTTTTTTAGCGCTCAACTGTTTGGAATCATTCAGATACAGGATTTTGCAGTCTCTTGGCAAAATAACAGCCCCCGCTACAACAGGACCTGCCAGCGGGCCTCTTCCAACTTCATCAATTCCGCACACATAGCCCAAATCTTCGTATTTGCGCTCAAATTCCTTCATCTTTTCTGTGCGCAGAAGTTCCTTCTGGTAAGCCTCTTCTTTCTTATGAAGCTGCTCCAGAAGCTTCCTGACTCCACTTCTTGTATCCTCTTTGTATTTTTCAAAAAGAGTGGCATATTCTCCCGGTTCAGCAGCCTGGATTTCACACTTTATTTCTCCGATTTTCTGCATATTATTTACCTTCTTCTGGCACCCACTCCAAAGTAATTTTTCCAATCTTTCCAGAGCGGAAGTCATCGAACAGAATCAGAGAGGCCTTGGCATAGTCCAGCTCCTCCCCCTTCTTCAGACATCCTCTGGAACGCGCGATTGCTTCTAATATCTGCACAGCTGTGCCTTCCTCCTGGATCTGATAGCGTTTCTCCAATGCACCAGAATATTTTTCCCGAAGGAAATCAATAAGCGTAAGGGAAAGCTCCTCCATATTCAGTATATCGTCCTTGATAGAACCAATATAGGCAAGGCGCATTCCCACTGCCTCATCTTCAAACTTGGGCCAGAGAATCCCAGGAGTATCCAGAAGCTCCACATTCTTATTCAGGCGGATCCACTGTTTGCCCTTGGTTACACCTGGCTTGTTTCCCGTCTTGGCGCATGCTCTTCCAGCAAAAGTATTGATAAAAGTAGACTTACCAACGTTAGGAATTCCTACTACCATAGCACGGATCGGGCGGTTTTGATTCCTCTTCTTCTGTCCCTCTCCGTTTTCTCCTTGCAGGCTTCCTGAATAGCCGCCTGAATTGCTTTCATACCAGAGCCGCTACGGGAATCTACTTTTACCACATAGAACCCCTTCCCCTGAAAATAAGCTTTCCATGCTTCATTCTGGCGTTCATCTCCAAGGTCTGATTTATTCAAAAGAATCAGCCTTGCTTTATTTTTCCCAAGCTCGTCAATATCCGGATTCCGGCTTGCAAGGGGAACTCTGGAGTCCACAAGTCAATGATCAGTCGATCAGCTTAATGTCCTCCTGCATCTGTCTTTTCGCTTTAGTCATATGACCAGGATACCATTGTACGTTCATATTTACCTCATTCTTACAGCTGTTCAGCAGATACCGTTCCACAAAGCGTGTAACCGCGAACGTGCTGAACAATCACATATTTTTTATAAAAGTCTCACAGTTTAATTATTCAACGGCCCTATGTCTTTCTTCGGGGATATCTGGAACCAGAGCTTACCAGTTATATATTTCTTATTCACTCGTCCGATATCGCCATAACGGCTGTCTTCGCTGTTATTACGGTTATCGCCCAGGACAAAGTACTCTCCCGCTTCCAGTGTAATGGCATTGGCTGCCATTCCCGGATTGTTGATCGTGGGAAAATCTTTGCCTTCTTTATATGTCTCTCCATTGATCAGAATTCTTCCATTCACGATCTGAATGGTCTCGCCTGGAAGTCCGATCACACGGCGGATATGAAGAGCCGCATCATCACTTGCATTTGTGCGGAATACAATAAGGTCGCCACGTTTCGGCGAGGACGCTTTATAAGCAAGCTTGTTTACAAAATACCGACTTCCAACTGCCAGAGTAGGCTCCATGGAGCTCTCCTGCATCGTCACAGACTGAAACAGCATCATAGAAGTCAGCACTGCAAAGATCAGTGTAACTGTGATCGCGAATACCCAGATCAAAACTTTTTTCAGTTTACTGTCTTCTAATTTCTCTATGGCACCAGAAAAGATTTTTCTCCAGTTTTGCAATTTCCGGCATGTTGAACAACTGCTCTTTTTCTCTTTTATTTCTTCTGTCGCTCATATCTACTCCATTCGTGTCATAATTGCATGTCCTGCGTCTGGTTCCAAAACGCTTTTTCATC